>JAESFO010000410.1_pt1 | contig 44014 bp, 38 predicted proteins | sample 9269421 | NCBI WGS metagenome assembly JAESFO01 (sample SAMN14502839, study PRJNA617101) | algae metagenome | isolation source: Nostoc desertorum CM1-VF14 and co-occurring heterotrophs from rocky... | place: USA: Clark Mountains, San Bernardino, California | collected 2000-06-05 | reverse complement strand
TAAAACTGTTGCATTTGTTGCTCGACTTTGAACGCATAGGGATTCATACATTCAGTTGCTGGTCACTGGATAAGTTAACCCTATCATTGCCTTGTCTATTTTTGGATCTTATTTAATCCTCAATCCTAAGAGAAGCTGACAAAAAAATTTGGATTAATCCCATAGTATTTGAGTTAGGTATTGGGACTCAAACGTTAATCCATGAAACTGTTCATGCAGCGCACGTATGTGCCGGAAAAGGAAAAATCAAAACTTTAGGCTTAGACATTCAACCAATCAATTATGCTAGCCGACTTCCGCACAAGGACTTTCCGAAGCAGAGACAGCAATCAGAATCAAGCATTATGGGTTTAATGAACTGCCTGAAACCGCAAGGCGATCGCTATTACTCCGCTTCATAAACCAGTTGACTTATCATGGTTCATGGGGGTGTTTGAATGGACATCATATCTACGATTTTGTCAATATTCATCGGTATTATTTTTGTCATCATAGTTGTTAGCATTCTGCTTGGACTACGGAAGGAATTGACCAAGTGGCGATACAACAATCAGCAACCTGTATTATCGGTTGCCGCTAGGGTCGTAGCCAAACGAACTCATGTCAGTGGGTTTGATAAGGCTTCGTCTTACTACTACTGCACTTTTGAAGTTAGAGATGGCACTCGTCATGAATTTTACGTCGGAGACCAAGAGTACGGTCAGCTTGTGGAAGGTGACACAGGCACACTCAGTTATCAAGGGACTCGTTATCGCAGCTTTTACAGGCAATTGAGCCATTGATCTTACTGTTGGGTACAGGCATTAGTAAGACGAGCTAAGTGCCCTGTTTTACAAACAACGCTTGCTTAAGCTGCTGACAAGCCTTTTCAATTACATCTATACTACCCGGATTCACCAGACCATAATAATCAAACACATAGACTCGGTTATTTCTAGTTGCTTGCAGTTTTTGCCAAAAAGCTTCCTTCTTCAGTGAATCTAAAAGCGCCGCTTCTGAATTACCTTGTGGGGGATTGACCAAAATTATTACCTCTGGATTTGCTTCTAAAACTTTCTCAGCCGAAAGGGTCACATAGCCGCCAACTGGGCTTTTTCCTTGTAAATCTGCTGCTATATTTTTCGCCTGAAATTTCGCCAGCAAATCCCCCGCCCAACTACTTTTATTCGGCGCTAAAATTGGTTGACGACTAACCAGCGCTAGAGTAGAAAGACCCTGAGTTGGCTTTTCTGGCAAGAAAGTTTTGTAACGGTTTAATAAAGGCTGAGGATCAGCATCAATTGATTTAGCAAGTGTTTTAGTAAGCTCTTCTAGAGATTCCCAGTTATTTACCTTAGTCATAAAGGTTGGAATTCCTAGCTGTTGAAGTTTTTGAATTGGGATGTTAGAAAAACCTTCTGCACCAATAACTAAATCTGGTTTGAGTGCTACCACTTTTTCTAAGTTGGGCGGATTTTGTCCTTCGCTAACGCGGGGGATATCCTTGAATCTTGAGTCACTATTAAATAATTTACTCCCAGTTATTCCAACAATTTTTGTTTGATCGAGCCGAGAGATAATGTCAGCAGAAAGAGAAGAAAGAGCAACAACTCTTTTTGCTGATTCTTTTGATAATTGCTGAGAATTTGTATTTGCCGTTTCAGCAGTGTTTGTGATTTTTGTTTGTGGCTGTTGAGTGGTTGCTGTAGTGCAAGCAGCCAAAACTATACTCATCAAAAGTGCTAAAGCAGATAAGAACCAACGACGATACATATTAAAATTCCTTTTGGGGTAAGAATGGCATAATAAACATACTCAGCACCACATTAAAAATAGCAAATTTAGTTTTTTAGTTCACTTGGCTTGATTTTGCCATCGTTGCGTAGACGCTTTGGTTCACCCAAATCTTGCTCACCAAAGTTAGTAGCTTTAAAAACATACCTCACTAGGTCGGGAACCGCTATGTTTCTTTCCTTCGCGTCCTTCGCGGTTCGTTTCCTTATTTTTATTTTTACAAATGATTTTTAGGGCTGCTAGATACAGCTATTAATCCCCAAACGGAATAGCAACGAAGCCAGAAATTGAAAAGATGGGGGTAATGACAAGAGCTAAAATTCGGGCTATTCTTAGTTCAAAAATACTACTGGTTTTGGCAGATTTTCACTAACTAAGGTAGAGGCAAAATCTACCCAATAGTAGACTAAAATTGCGTAAAAATTTAGATATTTTATACTGCAATGTATGTATTTATGTATTTATAAAAAAATTCGGCAACACAAATACTCCTTGAGCAGTCTTGAAAAAAGAGGTTTTAGAACCCTTACTCCTTAACGATATAATTCGATACACGTTGCCCACAATTATCTGAATTGGGGTCGATGATTATTGTGTCCATCTACTGCTAGGTATGTTTAACCACCCCTTGAACGTTGCAAGATCAAGATTATTTTGGCAGCGCCTATTCGCTGTTGTTTTCACTAGTAGTTCGTTGCTCCCCAGCTTGGGAAGCGAACCAGCAAGGGCGCAAGTAACCCAGTATTGTCATTTATCATCAGCAGCAGCACAAGAAAAAGAAACCTTACGTTTATCAGCTCTCAAGGGCAAGCAAGATGCCCAAACCCGCTATCAAAACTTAGTAAAAAAGCAGGCACAGGAATTACAGAAGTGTCGCAGTCGGAATTGGCCGCAAATCCAAGCCCTTTGGTTGCGCTTGTATCCCTGTGATGTTCAACCAGGAACAATTGACCAGATTATGGATCGGATTGTCAACCGTGGTTATAATCAAGTTTATATAGAAGTATTTTACGACGGGCAAGTATTATTGCCAGCAACAGCCAACCCGACGGCTTGGCCTTCTGTAATTCGCACCCCAGGAGCAGAAAAGGCCGATTTACTCGCTACAGCAATTCAAAAAGGTCGGCAACGCGGTTTAAAGGTCTACGCCTGGATGTTTACTACCAATTTCGGCTATACTTACGCCCAGCGCCGAGACAGAGAAAATGCGATCGCTCGTAATGGCAAAGGTCAAACAAGCTTATATGTCGTAGATAATGGCTCTCAACTATTTATCGACCCCTACAATCCACAAGCAAAACGCGACTACTACCAATTAGTACAAGAAGTTTTACGCCGTCGCCCAGATGGTTTGCTATTAGACTACGTGCGCTATCCGCGCCAAGCAGGAAGTGATTCCATTGCCACCAAAGTTTCAGATTTATGGCTATTTAGTCCCGCAATTCAAGAAGCTTTATTTAAACGAGCACAGAATTACAAAGGGCTAGACTTGATTCGCCGCTTTTTGCGTAAGGGATATGTCACCGCCGGAGATATCGCTGAACTCGATAAACTTTATCCTCGGGAAGGCGAACCCCTCTGGCAAGGACGCATCCCCCCGCCAGGGCAAAAATCAATTCTGCCTGCAACTGATAGACAGCCACTTTTACAATGGGAATTGTGGCAACTCGCCGTTGCCCACGCCATGCAAGGAATTCTAGATTTTGTCACTATAGCTAGTTACCCAGCAAAGCAGCAAAATATTCCCACGGGAGTAGTGTTTTTCCCTGACGGTAACCAAACTGTAGGACAAGGGTATGATTCCCGCTTACAACCTTGGGATCGTTTCCCCACCACATTGCAGTGGCATCCTATGGCTTATGGGAATTGCGGTAATGCGAGTTGTATTGTGGCACAAGTGCAACGGGTTTTGAGTATGACAAAACCTGGTACTCAAGTGATTCCAGCTTTAGCCGGCAAATGGGGGGGATCGATTAGTAATCGTCCATCCCTAGAAGCGCAAATGCAAGCACTTCGCCAATACGCCCCTCAACTGAAGGGAGTTAGCCATTTTGCCTATTCTTGGCAATATCCTCAGAATGATAACGATCGCAAATTTTGTCGCACTCGGTAAATAGCAGAATTCAGGAGCGGAGCCGGAGACACTCCGCCTCCGATCAGAATTCAGAAGGAAAATTCCCCTCATCTTTCTCATCCCCCACTAATTAATTCTGAATTCCGAACTCTTTTTCAATTAACTTAAAGCCAAATCCTCTGGTGCATTACAGTTAAACAGCATTTCAGGTTCTGGTAAAGGCAAAACTTCTACAGGATATTGCCGAAGCCATTGCTGAAACGATCGCCCCCCTTGATTGATAAACTCTAAAAGTTGTGGCAAACAGCGACGGCGATAGAAACCACATAGAGGTTCCCAGCCTTTCGGATGATGAGCTAAAGCTGCGATCGCATTATCCCCCACGCTATCAAGTCTAGTTACCCAATCTTGCAACACCTCAACCCGCAACTTCGGCAAATCGCAAGCTAGCAACAGCACCCAATCTGTTTTAACTTCGGCTAACCCTTGAGCAAAACCAACTAGAGGCCCGTGGGTTAGAGATTCTTCAGATAAAGGCACTTCTCGGATAAATTGGCAATTGGGCAAAAGCAAGTCTTGGTAGCGTTCTGGCCAGGGAGTGACTATATAAACAACATCAGCACAGCTTTGAGCAATGCTACAAACTCGCTGCAACAATGGTATTCCTTGAATAGTAATCAGGGCTTTATCCTGACCCATGCGAGAACTCTTGCCACCTGCTAATACAATAGCGGTTAATTGACTACGCGAGTTAATAGTCATTTTTTCAAAAAATCGGGGTAGAAATATAAGTAGGTCGGCGTAAATAATTATTGTCGTAATAAAGCAGGGGGCAGGGGCAGGGAGCAGAAGGAGAAAGAGTTTGAGCCTTATTTACTTTTGTTTACATAGTTTGGTTTTATTGCACCGACTTACTTATCTTGCACTTGTATGCATCACTCGTCAGCAATTGAAATCGCTGGCTTACAGCAGTTTGCAGCTAAATGAAGTACAGAACCAAGGATTCACAAATCAAATTATTCTTCTGCCTCCTGCCTCCTGCCTCAAAACCAGTGACTTTGTACCTCATGCAAAAGAAAACTGCTGTATAGCCAAAGTCCGTAGAATAAATTTATCCTCTACTTGAACCACATCATGGCTATCCAAGAACTCGAACAACAACTTCTTCAGCTTTCCCCCAACGATAAACTGTACATCATCCAACTCCTTGCCCAAAGCCTGACCACACACAACAACACCCCCCCAGATCAACCAAGCAAACTCTCAGAGTTTTTCCGTCGATCCCCACTAGCTGAACTCTCCGAAGAACTTGACCTTAGTCGAGATCGCAGTCTTCCCCGCGATGCCTTCACCCCATGACTTATCTCCTTAATACTTGCCTGATTTCCGAACTTGTTGCTAAACAACCAAATCAACAAGTTTTAGATTGGCTAGATGCCCAAGTGCCTGAAACACTTTACCTCAGCGTCATCACAATTGGTGAAATCGCTAAAGGCATCAGCAAAATCACTGCATCTAAGCGGAAAGAATCTCTAACAACTTTGCTCAATGAAACCCTACCCAATCGCTTTCAACAAAGAATCTTAAGTATAGATGTCTCAACAATGGTGTTGTGGGGAAATTTAGTTGGGCAATTAGAACACAATGGGCGACCTCTACCTGTCATGGATTCTCTGATTGCAGCGATTGCAATTCATAACTCTTTATCACTTGTTACCCGTAACGAAAAAGATTTTGCTGGGACAGGGGTTGTAATGGTTAATCCTTGGTCTGTTTAGACTCATCACTAGACGAAGTCAAATGAGCAACCGCGCAGAAAGTTACCATCAAGGTTGTATGACCCGCTAGTAACATCCTAGCTGGGAGAAATAAAACTATTTCACGCCCTAACCTGACTTTGCTGCACTTGCTGCAATAAATGCTCTACATTTGCTGCTGGTGCAAGACATTTCAAACCTTGGCAAACTAACCCAACGCTTCCCTCTGGTAAATCAGATGTTATGGCAAAAACAGCCGTAGGCAAATACTTGGGGATCAAAGCGTTGATTTGTTCAATGGTGCTGCGAATCAAGGTAGAATTACGATACCAATCCAACGCTGTAAATAAACTGGGACAAGCTTGGGGAGCGCGATGCATTACACTTCTAAAAGCTTTTAAGCCAAGTTCCGCTAAATCCAAATAATCTAGATTATCAGTGAGTAGAGCGAGACGGACAAGGTTAGCGATCGCAATTCCATTAGCTGATGGTGTAGCATTATCAACGTAACTGCGCTCCCGCACAATTAATTCTTGACTAGAATCACTTGATGTGTTATAGTATCCACCTAATTCGGCACTCCAGAGAAATTCGTTAAATTCATCTTGGATAGCGATCGCTTTTTCTAACCATTGCTTATTTTCAGGGTTAGAAGCTTGTAAATCGAGGAGAGCTTTAATAAAAAAGGCGTAATCTTCGGACTGCGCTAAAACGGTTGGTTCTCCTTGATAGTTGAGTCGCTGAAAACGCCCATCGACAAACTGATTTTCCAAGATAAAATTTGCTGCTCGTGCTGCTAATTCTAGATATAACGGTTCTTGGAAAACCCCAGCAGCTTTAGCCAACCCAGAAATCATCAAGCTATTCCAAGCGACAATCATCTTCGTATCTGTCACCGAGGGAATGCGACCTGGCCAGCTAGTGGTTTTTGCTTCCTGGTTGTTACGAGCCGGGGGAAAAGTTTCTAAAGACTCAGAACTAACGCCATAGCGAGCGGTAAATAGCTTGCCCAGAGCCGTTTCCACCGTTGCGCTCAGTTGCCCAGAATGGCGTCTTTGCAAGACATTACGCCCTTCAAAGTTGCCGTTAGGTGACACTGTAAACTGTTCTAATTCCCTTAATTCTTCAGGCGTTAACAGCTGTTGTAGTTCCCTGTAACTCCAGACGTAAAAGGCTCCTTCTTCTGGTTCTACCGCCGTGGGTTCAATGAAGCTGTCGGCATCTTGAGCAGCATAGAAGTAACCTTCAGCCGCGGTCATTTCTCGCTTCAGCCATTGTACAGTACCAGCAACTGCTCTCTCAAAGGCTGCTTCTTGTACTCCTGCACTCCATAAAGAAGCTATATACTCCACAATCTGTCCATTGTCGTAGAGCATTTTTTCAAAGTGGGGTACTGTCCAAGTAGCATCAACAGTATATCGATGAAAACCACCGCCCACATGGTCGTAAATGCCTCCCAGTGCTAAGTCTAGTCCGCGTTGGGTACAAACTTGCTTGCCATCATAGCGAGATTCAAAATTAAATCGAGTTCCCCGAAGTGCTAATTCTGCATAGGGAATCATCGGAAAGCTATTACCAGATTGACTAGGAGTAATTACACCTGTGCTGGTTTCCCAACCTTGGCGGAGTAATTCCCGGTCTTCAAGCTCGTCTGTTGTACCATCTTGCAACACCGCAGACGTGAGCAGCGACTCAATAATTAAGGCTTTGCGTTGCTGTAATTCTGCTTTTTCTGTATCGTAGTAACGGCGAAGCGCTTGCAACACCTGTAAAAATCCAGGACGACCATAGCGCGGGTCTACAGGGAAATAAGTACCAGCATAAAACGGCACTAAATCTTCTGGGGAAAGAAATACGTTTAAAGGCCAACCCCCTTGACCACTCATCATCTGCAAAGCTTGCATATAGATGCTATCGAGGTCAGGTCTTTCTTCCCTGTCTACTTTGATGGGAAGATAATTGGCATTCATGTAGTCAGCGATCGCAATATCAGAAAAAGCCTCGCCTTCCATGACAGTACACCAGTGGCAACTAGAGTAGCCAATGGAAAGGAAAATCGGTTTATTTTGCGCCCTTGCAGTTGCAAGTGCTTCGTCACACCAAGACCACCAATCAATCGGGTTTTCGGCGTGTTTGCGGAGATAGAGGCTCTTAGCTTCAGCAAGGCGATTAGTCATGATTAAACGCAAGTAGTTGCCTTCTTTGCTCAGTCTATCCTGTTCCCAGAAGTGTTAGCCTAAACGGCTATGTACATAAGCAAGAAATCCTACGAGCGAATTATCCCTTGGGTAAGAGATAGTAGTTCATGTCTTTTATATCGCTGACATCTGTACAATTTGTGAAATATTTTTACTGAAACGATCGCAATAGTAAGCTAACGATATTTGGTGGCGTTTCTGGCACAGGTGATGCTGTCCTTGTCTGAATCATAGTATTTGGGCTAAGTCCTGCTATCAGGTGGAGCAAGAAGGTGATGATGGCGGCTTGTACAAGTTTTTCCAGCATGGCACGTCTCTCTGGGTGGATAGCATTCAAGTAGGACTGGTTATTCTAAATACACCTCGTACTATCGATTTACCGAATCTAACAAAAATAACTTGAGAATTGCTGAGAAAAATCCTAAAAAAATGTTTAAAATGTTACTCAGTTAACACAATTCCCTAAGCAAATTGGATTTCGGTTATCGGCTTAATCACTACATTGCCAAAGTTGTCCAGCAAATGCCGAGATATGAGGTTGGCGATAATTAGAGTTTTTTAATTTGTTCTTCCCGACATGGGGATATTTTTTTAGACAGCTTCTGTTCCTAAAAAGTGCCCTTAGTGAACAAAAAGCAAGGGAGCAGGGAGCAGGGAGAAAAGGGGAGAATTCTTTGCCCCTGCCTTAATCAATAACTGCCTTTTCGTTAAATTTATAGTCTGCTCAACTGAAAATCGCTGTATTAGACAAGGGAAAACGAGAAAGAATTGATTTATCTGCTTGGGAACTGTAGAGATAAACCCCAGTTTCGTGCTGTCACCGATAAAATGTATTTAAAGTAGCCACAAACACGCTTCCATGATTCCTATCGTTATTGAACAATCGGGTCGAGGCGAACGCGCCTTTGACATCTACTCACGGCTGTTGCGTGAGCGCATCATCTTTTTGGGACAACAAGTTGACAACAACATTGCTAACTTGATTGTTGCCCAACTGCTGTATTTGGATGCCGAAGACTCGGAGAAAGACATTTATATGTACATCAATTCTCCCGGTGGTTCGGTGACGGCTGGTATGGGCATTTTTGACACTATGAAACACATTCGCCCTGATGTCTGTACAATTTGTACCGGATTGGCGGCGAGTATGGGCGCTTTCCTCCTCAGTGCTGGTGCTAAGGGTAAGCGGATGAGTTTACCCCATTCTCGGATTATGATTCATCAACCTCTAGGTGGCGCTCAAGGACAAGCGACTGATATCGAAATTCAGGCGCGGGAAATTCTGTACCACAAGAAGCGGCTAAATGACTATTTAGCCGAACATACAGGTCAACCAATTGAGCGCATTGCTGAAGATACTGAACGTGACTTCTTCATGTCACCAGAGGAAGCCAGAGAATACGGCTTAATTGACGAAGTGATTGACCGTCACGCTGCTGGTAGCCGCCCCGCAGTTGCTGTTCTTAATTAATAGTAGCGAGTGGTAAATAGTGATTTACCACATTTAATTTCCTTAAACCCCAAAAATAACCCCTCTTCATAAATGGAGAGGGGTTATTTATGAAACAGTGGACTTCACAAGTTCCATAGCTTCGTTATATTCAATAGCCTACGTTATTAGTCATCAGTCCTTGCAACCGACAAATGACTAATGACAAATGACTAATGACAAATCAAAATCCCGCTATTGGGTCTGGCTGAGATTGTAAGTATTTGAGAAACCCGTGTAATTCTTCTTCAGTTAGCAAAGTACGCCCCCGCTTCCCATAAGTTTCAATCAGGTGTTCCCGCCCCTGTTCTGGAGTCCAGCCTAAACGCTGAAGTTCGACATCTGTTTTAGCAATTACATCCGATAAATCAACGGGTTCAGCTTTCTTCTTTCTCTTTCCGGTCACTGGCGGGGTGGCGACATTCTCTTGAGGGCTGTAACTCCGAGGTGTAAATGGTGTGACATTATTGGCAGAAATCTCTGGAAATGTTTGATTTTCCACCTGGTTATCAAAGGTTATTTCCAAGTTTTCCACTGGAGGATCAAATTCTAGCTCCTTGTTGGCTGTCACAGGAAAGTTTTGACCTAAATCTTGGCTATAGCTATCGCTTGGTAGGGACGCACCACTGCTGTACCCGTACTGTTCATTATTGTTTGTTAGTACTTCTGGTTTGATGTTCCGTACTTTGGAAGGCGGTATCGATATTTCTTTGTCACTGACCACTGGCCACTGACTACTAACAAAATCCTCATCCTTTGCAGAGGAATAAGCAGCCGATTCATTCAATCCAGCTTTGGTATTCAAGGAAGAATTTAGCTGCACTGGGGGAATTGGATTTGAGCTAAATGCCACTGATTGCTGTGGTGCATTTGTAATACCCAAAACTATCAGCGCCCTGGTTCTGGCTTGATCTTCTGCTGCTTCTACTGTTTCTGCTGCTGCCATACCCGTAGCACGGGTTACGCCTTCTATTTGCACGCTTGCCCGGACAATATATTTTCCTTGAAAAATTTGCACTAATTCAGAAATTAGACTGCCTTTGGGATACAAGCTCTGGAATTGAGCCAACATAATACTGCTACCAATCTAAATATTTTTAATAACGGGGTTGATACTGCCTGTATGTTCAAGCGAGATCATCTGCCCTTACTTTAATTTACATCCACTCGATACCCAGAATGCCTGCCAATATTGCTTACTATGTGTTATCGGTTTCTTGGCAGGCGATGAGTAGGTATAATTCTCTGCTCTGAGCGATCAAAGTCATATTCTTACTTTGCCTTGTGTCCTAATTGTAGCAGCAGCGCTTTTTTGACGAAATTTTTAGCTAGTGCTAACTTATCTGGGTAGTCTTGCCTGCAATGCTATACTGATTACCCAACTTGATATCGAGAACTATTTTCTGGAAATGCGCTCTAAATCTACAATAATGGAGATACGGTTCGCCCTCACTGCTTATTAAGCTGCTCACCTAATTGTTACCGATTCTACATGTGGGTAAATTGGGTTCACCGGCAGTTCCTCCGAGTCAAAATCAGATTCTAATGGCGTAAAACTACCTTCACTCTAGACAATCAAACACCTGTAGTTTCCACGCCACTTGCTCCACTTGGGGAGACCTAAAGACCCGTCGGGTTCGGCAGTTCCCCAGACGCTCGATAACTCGCTAACGCTGTGCTATCGACGGGAACCGCCATCGCGCTTCTCTGCGAGACGCTCCGCGAACGCGTCTCCCCTTCTCCCAAAGGGAGAGGCTAACGCCAAGGGAGAAGACGGGAGCTGCCTCACCGCAGTGGCTTCCCTGCATAGCGCTTTTGAGCAGTATGGATTCTCTAAACCCAGCTTCTCAAAAACCCGTCGCGTAATTACCTAGCGGGGCTAGATTTAAATCAGGCGTACTTTCTCAGTTTGGTTAGATGAAGAGAGTTGAACGCAGGCGAATTCTGAGAGCATCGTGCAGTGAGAAGTTCGTAGATGCCCAGAGTTGTCCGTGGGTAGGCTTCCTTTGCTCGGAACTGCCGGAGTAGTTTCCCACTCTTGCTGGGTTGGGCTTCCTTTCCTTAGAACTTAGGAAGCCTTGCCTCTGGGCAATTCGCTTCCAGCTTGTTTCTGTAAGCCGTGGGGGTATACAGAAAAGAACCAGATTAAACAACAAATGATGTTTTGACCAAAGGTCGGTTCACTGCATGGAATTTTCAATCGCTACACTCCTTGCCAATTTCACCGATGATAAATTGGTAGCTCGGAAGGTTTTAGAAAAGAAACTTGGCTGTGAAGATGAAAAAAGCTTACAAAAACTTCACATTGCCTTAGATGTTCTCGAAAAAATCGGTATTTTAGTGAAAGAACGGGGCAAGTACCGCCGTGTCTCCGAAGAGGGAGTAATCGAGGCAAAGCTCCGTTGTTCTAGTAAAGGTTTTTGCTTTGCTATTCAAGATGTCGAAGGAGCCGAGGATATTTACATCCGCGAAAGTCATTTGAGTAATGCTTGGAATGGCGATCGCGTTTTGGTAAGAGTTCTCAAAGAAGGCAGCCGTCGTCGCTCTCCTGAAGGGGAGGTGAAGCTAATTCTAGAACGTTCTAACCACACTTTACTGGCACGAATTAAGCAGGTGGAAGCTGGTTTCCGGGCTGTGCCTTTAGATGATCGATTGCTGTTTGAACTGAAGATTCAACCTAACGAGGCAAAGTTGGAAGAAGCGATCGATCACTTGGTTCATGTGGAAGTTTTGCGTTACCCGTTAGCACAATATCCTCCCCTTGGTCGAGTGGTGCAAATCCTCGGTAGCGATGCTGAAGCTGCTGCTGATATAGATTTAGTTACGTGTAAACATGACCTTTCCCGGACTTTTCCAGATAATGTACTAGATGCAGCCGCCAAGTTGCCCAAAAAGCTACTTAAAGCAGACCTCAAAAATCGGCTGGATTTGCGTAATTTATTTACCTTCACCATTGAAGGGGTAAATGGCGATACCAAAGTTATAGAAAACGCTTTTAGTTTAGAAAAAAACTTAGCCGGAAACTGGCTTTTAGGCGTTCATATTACCGATGTTTCTCACTATGTCCAACCTGATGAAGCCTTGGATAGAGAAGCACTCAAACGGGGCAAATCAGTGTATCTGGGAGAATTAGTGTTGCCAATTTTGCCCCCAGGTGTGGCAGAACGCTGTTCTTTAGTACCTGGAAGCGATCGCTTAACTATCTCTTTTTTAATTACTATTGATCCCCAATCTGGACAAGTCCTGGAGTGGGAAATTCAACCCAGTGTAATTAATGTCGAAACTGCACTGAGTACTGAACAAGCCCAAGCAATTCTCACTGGTGAAGTGCAAGAATCATCACAGGTTTCCCAAATACTGCATGACCTCCAAGCCTTGCAAACAGCCATCAAACAGGTACGGTTGACTCGTGGTAGCCTCCAGTTAAATCTGCCACCTAGCCAAAACGCCTACTATGATGAGGGGATTCTCGGCGCTGTGGTGGTGAATGATTTACCAGTGCGATCGCTACTCACAGAGTTGGTACTGTTAGTTAATCAACTGGTAGCAACTCACTTAAATGCTCTTGGTGTTCCCGCTATCTGGCGAGTTCAAGGTACGCCCGATGTCGAAGATGTTCAGGAAATGCTGAAATTGGCAGTCAATTTAGGCGTTGACCTCACACTAGATCCAGAAGTCGATATCCAACCCTTAGATTATCAACATTTGACTACAGCTTTTGCGGAATCTCCCTCTGAGCAAGTTCTGACTTACTTGTTACAAGATACCCTCAAGCCGTCTGCGTACAGCACTACCAAAGGTTCTCACTTTGGTCTGGCACTACCGCAATATGTCCACTTTAGCGCTCCCTTGCGACGTTACCCAGATTTGCTGATGCAGAGAGTGTATTATTCGCTACTTGAAAACGGACGCGATCGCCGCAATACTCGTGTTAGAGAGCGCGTTAACCTACGTCACTCCTCCAGCCACGAGGAAATTAACTGGAACGTTTTACCGCCAGAGTTGCAACAAGAACTGCAAAGCGATTTAACTAGGGTAATTGTCCAAATCAACGACCGAGAAAAAGAAGTCCAAGAGGCTGAAGCCGATTTAGCCGGGCTGCAAAAAGCCCAACTGATGAAGCAACGCATCGGACAGGTATTTCAAGGTGTGATTACTGGCGTTCAATCCTACGGTTTCTTTGTGGAAATTGAAGTACCAGCAGCTGAAGTGGAATCTAGCACTAATCCTGGTGTGCCTTTGAGGGTAGAAGGATTGGTACACGTCAGTTCTCTCAAAGACGATTGGTATGAATATCGCGCCAGACAACAGGCACTGTTTGGGCGCAAAAATCGCGCTTCTTACAGATTAGGCGATCGCGTCGCCGTACAAGTTAAGAGTGTCGATTACTACCGTCAGCAAATTGATTTGGTGACTGTCGGCAGCGATGGTGTACCCAAAGGTTTAACTGGTAATGGTTCCAATGACGATTTTTCAGACCTCTACTTACCAAATGACATGGAGTCTGATGATATAGACCCTTACTCTGAGGATGAGTAAAGTGAAAAAGCAGGGGAGCAGGGAGCGGGGAGTGATGAGGGAGATGAGGGAGCAGGGAGCAGGGAGCAGGGGGAAAATTCCTCTCCTCTGCACCCTTCCCCCTGCCCCTCTGCCTCTTCCCAATGCCCCCTGCCCCCTGCCTCTTATAAAGTAAACCTTACGTGCCAAATAACACCAAACCTCTAATTTTAGGCGTATCGGGCGCATCTGGTCTGATTTACGCTGTTCGCGCGATCAAATTTTTGCTAGAAGCAGATTATAGTATTGAATTGGTTGCTTCTAAATCTACTTACATGGTTTGGCAGTCAGAACAGGAAATTCGGATGCCACCAGAACCAAGCGGGCAAGAACAATTCTGGCGAGAGCAAGCTGGAGTTGCACTTTCGGGTAAACTCCGCTGCCATCCTTGGGGTGACGTTGGAGCTGGGATTGCCAGTGGTTCCTTTGCCACTCTGGGGATGATAATTATTCCATGCAGCATGAGTACAGTAGCAAAGCTAGCGGTTGGCTTGAGTTCCGATTTACTAGAACGGGCGGCGGATGTCCAACTAAAAGAAGGGCGAAAGCTGGTCATTGTTCCTCGTGAAACGCCTTTTAGCCTCATCCACCTGCGTAACTTAACCTCTCTAGCAGAAGTTGGAGTGAGAATTGTCCCCGCTATTCCTGCTTGGTACCATAATCCCCAAACCATTGAGGATTTAGTTGATTTTGTAGTCGCCCGTGCTTTAGATCAACTAGATATTGACTGCATCCCAATTCAGCGGTGGGAAGGTCGTCGCTAATGCCCTCAGCGGACTCATCGGAAATTTCACAATAGTCCTAAAAGGGTAATGTATAGAGATGGCTGATAGTGTCAGTAGTCAGTGAACAGTAATTAGTGAAGAGTAATCAGACTGATAACTGACCACTGACCACTGACAACTGACCACTGATAACTGACAACTGACAAAATTGCTATGGCTGTAATTCGCTTAATTTTATTGGTGGCGGTACTGGGAGGACTAACGCTGTTGTTAGTCCAAAATTGGTCACCTGCCATATCGCTAGTATTTTTGGGCGTGCAAACTCAACCATTACCACTAGCGATATGGATTTTATTCAGTACTGCCACTGGTGCTTTCACATCTATATTGATTGCTACCTTGTTTAACTTATCCAATTATTTTGGGGGAGGACAACGCCAAACTCCTGACCGCCGAAGCACAACTTCGGCTCGTACGAAGGCAAACCGGAGAGAAGAACCTACATCTCGTCCTGCCAGTTCTCCACCACCAGCTAGTAAAAAAGAAGAGCCTAGCAGTGATGTATTTGATGATTGGGAGACAAATGGCAGTAGAGATGATGATTGGAACTTTGATGAAAGCTCAGAGGAAGCACCTACCCCTAATCCTCAAGCTCAACAGCCTAAAGATTCTAAAACTTACGAACGTCAATCAGAAGTCAAAAGCAGTTCTCAGTCCGGTTCAGTTTATTCTTACAGCTACCACGAACCAAAAAATACGGCTGTGGGAAAAACTGAATCTGTTTATGATGCTGACTACCGGGTGATCATCCCCCCTTATCAGCCGCCAACTACCAATCAAACTGATGATGATGATTGGGAATTTTTTAATGATGATGATGATGATGATTTTGAGGATGATGATAAACGCTCCCGTCGGTGAGATGCAGCAGGCTCTCTATTTGATGCCACACCGCTCTCTAGACTCCTGCTTGACCTTACCAGTCATAGCAGCTTCCTGCAAAGTCATAAAAGCATTAAAATCTTCCAATTCATACCGGGTAGTCAACAATTGTCGTAGTTGATTTTCAGCTTCCACTGTCAAATAGCCAGTTGCTAAAGCTTTTTGCACAACGTCACGAATTCGAGTCATAGTTGACGCCTCATTCATCATATATTTATTCATTCAGGCTTATTGGGGTGAAATATGCGGTAGTCTTTCATGCCAAAACTTCAAATTTGCAAAGTTTTTCGGGCGATCGCAGTATATAAGTCATTATTTACACCTCTCTCAGAAACATTTAATTGCTCAGAGCTTGTTATGACCGGATTTTTAGAATAACTACACGGTGCTGGTAGAAACACAGTGTTTTGTATACTTAAAATTACCCACCAAAGTGAAAATTCGGATTATTTAGATAGACAGGAATTGTTTGAATAAAGTTTCAAAGAAGCTATATTATTTTTTTTATTAAGCATAGCGATCGCTATGCAGCAAATACAAAGTTACTTGAGGGAAGTTACTACATTCCTGAGAAATTCTTCGTTTATATTATGGTAATTTCACAGAAAAATCGTTAATTTATTGCCTTGGTTATTTTAAATACATTAACAATAGTAATAACGACGGTTGATTTAACTCAAATAGAAGATGAATTTGTAGAATTTAAAAATAATTGCGAGTTAGAAAATTTATATAGCAATCCTAAATAATTCGTAAAAAGTTAGATACGCAAAAAACTTTACAAAGTTGGGGATTTAGACACTGCGATCGCTTTTCTATTCTTATACATAATCAAGTGCGTTAAGGCAGCCCAACCCAGACCTCGCTTGAATATGCAGGTATAAGTCGTTGGGTTTATAATTAGAAACTGTGACTCAGTACTCACAATTCATAATTGGAGCAAAGCAACTGGTGAGCAGCTTATTACAAGGAGTCAACCTATATTTAATTGGCATGATGGGTGTTGGTAAGACGACAGTAGGGCGCTTACTGGCAAAGGAACTGGGTTATGGGTTCGTGGATACCGATAATGTCATTGCCCAAGCAACAGGTAAATCGATTAATCAGTTATTTGCACAAGTTGGGGAAGCAGGATTTCGCCAGATAGAAAGTGACGTGCTTTCACAAGTCTGTGCTTTTACAAAATTGACTATATCAACAGGTGGAGGCATTGTACTGCGGCGAGAAAATTGGGGTTACTTGCACCACGGTTTAATAGTGTGGCTAGATGCGCCAGTGGAGCTAATTTACAGCCGTTTAGCTGAGGATACCACAAGACCACTCTTGCAAGATGCTGATCTTAAAGGCAAATTGCGATCGCTCCTCGAACAACGAACACCACTTTACTCTCAAGCTGATTTGCACATCACTGTGCAAGAGGCAGATGCACCTGAAGACATTGCCAAGCGAATACTTGAGGCAGTTCCCGGCGTACTAAAAAAAACTGTTTCTCATTAATGAGGAATATTAATCTAACTGTGTCTGCAAAAGATATTTTTCATAAATCAGTTAAAAAAGCTTTGCAAAAAGAACAATGGAGGATTACGAGCGATCCATTAAAATTTAAATTTAGGGAAGTCAATTTCCAAATTGATTTAGGCATAGAGAAAATAATTGCCGCAGAAAAAGGAAATGAAAAAATAGCAATTGAAATCAAAAGCTTTTTAAACCCCTCGGCAATTACAGATTTTTACTCTGCTTTGGGACAATTTAGATTATGGTGTAGCGTAATGCGATCGCTCCTCGAACAACGAACACCACTTTACTCTCAGCGAATACTTGAAGCAATTCCTAGTGTTCTCAAAACCCAAGTTTCTCATTAGGAAGACTCAAATTACCAAATTTTGGTCATCCGTAGGATAAACCCTGGTAATTCTGGATTGCCACTAACTGCTTCGGGATTATCCAAAATTTCAACTTCTCGATTCGGACGGTAAATGTAGACTTTTCTATTTTGCCGATCAATTAACCAGCCTAGAGATGCACCGTTATCGATGTACTCTTGCATTTTCTCTTGTAATTTGATCAGGCCATCGCTAGAAGAGTGTAACTCAATTACAAAGTTGGGACAAATTGGTGCAAATGAAGCTTTTTGTGCATCTGTTAAGGCATTCCAGCGCTCCAGTTCAATCCAAGAAGCATCAGGAGAACGCATTGCTCCATTAAGTAGCGTAAAACCTGTACTGGAGTCAAAGCCTATCCCAGTACCATCTTGTTCAGTCCAATTCCCCAGCTGTGCAGCAATGTTAAAGTTACGGTTGCCTGTATCTGAAAAAGCTGGTGGCATAATGATAACTTCCCCATTGGCAGTACGCTCAATTAGCAAATCTCCATTAGCTTGACAAAATTCATAGAACTGCTCATTTGTCATCTGCACAAGGGAGGGGAAATTTACCGTTAGGGGTGTGCTTTCAGTTTGAATTAGCAGCGTGGTCATTTTCATTCCCTAGCTTCAGCCGAATGATTTAAATTCTAGAGGTTTGAAGGAGCGATCGCTGTTATGTTGTGTCCGGTAATGTGGGAATAGTTAATTTGTAAGGTGTGTTACTTCATTAACGCATCATCTTTATCTGTCTCATCCGTTGTAAACACACTCAACTTTGGCAGCAGAGATTGTGAGGAGTTACAAAGTCTTCTACACTGACTGAAATAGGTTTTAACTCTCTCTGTTAGGCTCCTCATGACGGTCAACGATTCTGAATACATCAGGCAAGATGAAGCCACACGTGTGCGTGTACTAAGCGAAGCACTACCTTATATTCAACAATTTGCCGGTCGCACTGTTGTTGTCAAATATGGTGGCGCAGCGATGAAAGATAGCGCACTCAAAGACAAAGTTATCCGCGACATTGTATTCTTATCCTGCGTCGGCTTGCGTCCAATTGTAGTCCACGGCGGTGGTCCAGAAATTAACAGTTGGTTAGATAAGCTGGGAATCGAACCACAATTTAAAAATGGTCTGCGAGTCACTGATGCCGCCACAATGGATGTAGTGGAAATGGTTTTAGTTGGTCGAGTTAACAAAGAAATTGTCGCCCTAATTAACCAAGCTGGAGGATTGGCTGTAGGACTTTGCGGTAAAGACGGTAATCTATTTACAGCCCGTCCCCAAGGTCAAGAAGGCATCGGTTTTGTGGGAGAAGTCAGCAATGTCAATATCAAGATTTTGGACACCCTAGCTAGCAATGGCTATATTCCGGTAGTGTCTAGCGTCGCCGCAGACGAGACAGGGCAAGCTTATAACATTAACGCCGATACTGTAGCCGGAGAAATCGCTGCTGCACTAGGAGCAGAAAAGTTAATTTTACTGACCGACACCAGTGGAATTTTAAAAGATTACAAAGACCAATCTACTTTGATTCCAAAAGTAGATATTCGTGAAGCCCGCGAGTTGATTGCCAATGGTATCGTTAGCGGTGGGATGATTCCCAAAGTGAGTTGTTGTGTGCGATCGCTTGCTCAAGGAGTCCGTGCAGCACACATTATCGATGGTCGCATTCCCCATGCCCTGTTACTAGAAATCTTTACTGATGTTGGGATTGGGACGATGATTCTCGGTTCGCAGTTTACCTAATAGGAGTTAGGAGTTTTCCTCCTTTACTCCCTATTCTTTGCTCTACCGAGGATAGATGAAAACACGCGATCGCCCACGGTTAAATGGTCTACGATGCCATGAATTATCTATAATCACCGGATTAACTATGGTTGAGTCTCGAATTGCCGGATTAATCAAAGTTGGATTAATTAGCGTAGAATTTCTGACGTTTTGCCTTAACTGCGGATAGGAATAATCAGGGTAATTGTAATTATTGCGTTGTGGCATCAGTCCCGTTGCTGGGTCTACAGGCATGGGTGTGGGAATCGGACTACCATAAATAAAGGAACCAACAGCAGGCGATGTTTGACGACAAGCTGCTCCACAGCTACGCCTGCCTCCATAAGCGCCATCAATTATTATGACACTCTGGGCAGAAGTTGGAGCAATGCTTACACCCATAACTGCTAAAGTCATTCCTGCTAAAAGCCAATTAAGTTGTGAATGCTTGATTTTAAACATATTTTACTCACCTGCATTTTATACCGGAATTTTTAATCAGAGCGATTGCCGCATAATTTCTGACCTTTTTCTATGGTAACGAGTATCTAAGTAGTCCTGACTCAGCAATAAATTGATCCCCAGGTTACCAATCCAAGATAGGATGGACGTTGATTTACGTATTCTTTTACTTAATGCATATGAAGCGCTATTGGTCGCGTTTGCTTGCGCTAGTTTTGGTTGTATCTATCGGCTTAATGGGCTGTTCTGGCAGTCCTGATAGTTTGACTGGGGATTATCGCCAAGATACTTTAGCTGTGGTCAATATTATGAGACAAGCTCTGGATGTATCACAAGATTCACCAGACAAAGCAGCAGTTCAAGCAGAAGCGCGTCAAAAAATTAATGACTTTTCAGCTCGCTATCAGCGAGTTAACTCTGTTTCTGGTCTTGGCTCTTTTACAACCATGCGAACAGCCCTCAACTCCCTAGCTGGACACTACAGTTCTTACCCAAATCGTTCTGTACCCGAAAAACTCAAAAATCGTTTAGAGAAGGAGTTACAGCAGGTAGAAGCAGCGCTAAAGCGTGGTGGTTAATTCTTAACAATTGCTTACTCTATTATCAAGAGTCAATACTTTTGGCTCTTGATTATATTGTCAACTTTATATAAATCAAAATTTTCAAATAAACTGATTGATACTTTTCTAGCTAAAAGCCTTGTCATAGTTCAACTTACTTCGTCTCCATCCAATTTTCACCAACACGCGCCTCCACCAGCAACGGCACACTCAACTGGACTGCATTTTCCATCAAAGATTTAATTTGTGGTTGTAATTCTTCCCACTCCTGAGGGGGGATTTCAAACACTAATTCATCGTGAACTTGCAACAATAAACGCGCCTGATAATTCTTCAGAACCTCATGCAGTCTTACCATTGCAATTTTGATAATATCAGCATTGGAACCTTGAATTGGTGCATTAGCAGCAGAGCGTAATAAACCCGCATCATAAGGTCCCAAATTCTTCAATTTACTCAGTTCAATATCTTCTGGGTTACTGCCTTTTAATCTGCGTAAACTGTTATTAGTAAAGTCAAAATAACGACGGCGACCAAAAATAGTTTCTACATAACCAAGAGCGATCGCTTCTTTTTTGACTCGCTCCAAATATGCAAATACTTTCGGATATCGTTCATTAAACCGCTTAATGAACTCGTTGGCAATAGTTTTATCTATCCCAGTTGAGCGCGAAAACCTTAGAGAACCCATTCCATAAATCACACCAAAATTGATAGTTTTTGCTATCCCTCGTTCTTCTGAGGTTATATTTTCTTTTTCAAACACTAACCGTGCCGTAACGGTATGAACATCTTCATTTTGCTGATATGCTTGCACTAATATCGGCTCTTGACTCAAATGAGCTAAAATCCGCAATTCAATTTGTGAGTAATCAGCAGCCACCATTAACCAACCAGATTCTGGCAAAAACGCCTTCCGAATTTGGCGACTAAAAGCTGTACGAATGGGGATATTTTGCAAATTAGGATTAGAAGAAGATAACCTACCAGTTGATGTTGCTGCTTGGTTAAAATCAGTATGCACCCGCTGGGTATCTGGGCGCACCAATGCAGGCAATGCATCAACATAAGTAGACTTTAATTTAGATAGAGTACGATACTCAATGATCGCTTCAACAAATCCAGTTTTATCATCTTCTTGGAGCTTTTCTAGTGTTGCTGCATCTGTAGAAAAGCCGGTTTGAATTCTACGAGAGTGTTTAGTGCTTAAGCCCAACTTTTCAAATAAGATTTGGCTCAATTGCTTAGGAGAACCCAAGTTAAAATCTTCCCCAGCTATTACAGTTGCTTTCTCTTTTAACCTGGCTAATTCTGTCTCTAAATGCTGTGAAAGTTCTTGTAAATAAGTTGAATTAATGCGAACGCCAGTGTATTCCATTTGGGCTAAGACTGCTTCTAATGGCTGTTCCACTTCCACTAATAGCTTAGATAGAGTTGGCAGTTTATCCAGTTCTTCAGACAATTTCGGCACTAAGCCAAAAGTAGAATAAGCATCCATACCGCAGTAATCGGCCACAGCAGGAATGTCTATATCAGCGATGGTTTTGCCTTTAGGAACTAAATCCAAATAACTTTTTGCGATCAATCCCAAATATCGCTGCGCTAAATCCATCAAATTATGACTTGAATCGGGATTTAGAATGTAACTTGCCAGCATGGGATCAAACACTACTCCTGCCAAATTAATTCCTTGACACTTTAAAACTAAGCGGTCAAATTTGGCATTTTGTAAAGCTTTAGGATAATCAGCACTTTCAAGAATTGGGCGTAATGTTTCTAGCGCCAAATCTTTATCCAAATTTTCCCCAGTTTTATGTCCCAAAGGAATATAGGCCACCTCATCTGGTTCCATTCCCCAACAGCAACCAATTCCTACTAACTCAGCATCTCTTGGTTCTAAAGCGGTAGTTTCAGTGTCCCAAGCAACGGGAGTTTCTGGGTTGGTGAATTTTTGCAAAAGTTTCACTAACTCAGCTAATTTGGCTTCAGTATTTATAATGCGTGGTGTAATTGGGGAAGTAGATTGTTGTGGAACTGCTGCTGTATCACTAGCACTGAAAAACCACAAATCATTATCTTCATCAGCACCGAACTCTAAATTAGTATTGGAATTAATTGTGTCTGCTTTAGTTTCTTGGATTTCTTTGACTTTACCACCAAAACGTTGCTGAAGATCGTTGATTTTGCCTAAAAAAGACTTGAATTCTAACTTTTCTAAAATTGGTGTCAGGACGTTTGTATCAAAGCCTTTTAATTTACAATCTTCTAAATTAATTTCTAAAGGAACATCCAGAATTATAGTTGCTAAATAGCGAGACTTATCAGCGTCTTCTTTTCCCGTTGATAGTTTTTTCTGAGTTGCGCCTTTAATTTCATCTAACGCAGCATAAATATTCTCAAGGGAACCATAGGTATTCAGCAGCTGCACTGCTGTCTTTTCTCCAATTCCCTTGACACCAGGAATATTATCTGATTTATCACCACAAAGAGCTTTGAAATCAACAATTTGTGAAGGTAAAACGCCCATTTTTTCTTTGACTTGTTCTGCTTCAAATTCCGTGATGCTATTTGTGGAGCGCTTTAGGGCATCTGGACTAAAATTCAGAACAGTGATTTCTTTCTCAGAGTCGATCAGTTGAAATAAATCGCGATCGCCAGTGAGAATCTTCACCTTATACCCAGCAGCAGTGACTCGTTGTGATAAGGTTCCTAAAACATCATCTGCCTCGTAACCAGGGGCAGTGAAAATTGGCAGATTGAAACCATTGAGCAAATCATGCAGGTTTGCTAAATCGGGAATGAAGTCTTCTGGCGTTTCTTTGCGATCGGCTTTATAAGTCTCGTCAGCTTCGTGGCGAAAAGTGGCCTCACCCAAATCAAAAGCGATCGCCATTGCTTGGGGCTGTTGCGTTGCCATTACCTCCAGCAGGCACTTCACAAAACCAAAACATATACTGGTAGGAATGCCCGTTTTTGTACGCAGCCCTCCATCTCGCCCTTTGGCGAAAGCAAAGTATGAACGATAAGCCAGGGAGTGTCCATCTACGAGGATGAACGTGGGGCGTGTTGCGGTTGCAGAAGTGATTTCAGACATAGCCCTATTTTAGCCAGAAGCTTTGTCACATAGTTAGCAATTTTAGATGCTAGTTCAGCTTTGTTTTGGCAACAATAGCGTAGTTTTGCGTACAAAGAGACTTCTAAATAAAAAACGTCCAATTTTTTCCACTACTTACCAGAGGCTCCTAGAGCCTGTTAACCTCTTACTGGAACTTATAATCTAGGAAATTATGCCGAAAGCATCTGCCACACATTTGGCATCTAATGATAATCAGGCTGCTGCAAAAGACATTAAACTACTAGTTTTGGATATAGATGGCACGATCGCAGGACACTCTAACACCATCAGCGCAGGTGTAAAGCAAGCTATTATAGCAGCGCAAGCAAAAGGAATTCAAGTGGCGATCGCTACAGGCCGAATGTATCGTTCAGCCTTGCGCTTTCACCAAGAAATTGGCTCTACCCTACCATTAATGGCTTATCAGGGAGCCTGGATTCAAGACCCAATTACCGAAAAAATTCATCGCCATTGGGCTATTTCTAGGGAAATTGCCTCCCAGCTAATAGACTATTTTGAACGACCTGAGTTGCGATCGCTCCTATCTATCCACTTCTACATCAATGATCAGCTATACGTCCGTGAGTTAACCAGAGAAACCCAAATTTATGCAGAACGTTCTGGGATTATCCCGATTTCTGTGGGTGATTTGCGCCAAACCTTAACCAATGAACCGACAAAAATTCTCGCTTTGTCTGATGACATTGATGTGATCGACAAGCTATTGGGGAATTTGCGCCGCCAATACACACCTGCTGAACTTTATCTCACAACATCTGTTGCTACTTTCTTTGAAGCAACTAACGCCTCTGTGAATAAAGGAACTGCTGTGCGTTACCTAGCCGAAGAATTGCTGGGATTAGAGATAGCCAACGTTATGGCGATTGGTGATAACTTCAATGATCTCGAAATGCTGGAGTCTGTTGGCCTCGGTGTAGCTATGGGCAATGCACCAGCAGGAGTGCAAGCGATCGCGCAGTGGGTAGCTCCTAGCGTAGAGGAAGATGGAGCAGCAGTAGCAATTGAAAAGTTTTTACTGTAATGAGGGTACTTTTTCAAACCTAACCCGTATAGATCAGAAAGGACACCGACGACTGGCCGTGTTTCGTCTCGGTGCCCTAGCTGGTTCGCTCCTCACACACCTGATAATGTAGCTGAGGTGATGCATTGAGTCAATAGCTATTATAAAATTTTTTATTTTATACCTAAATGACATTAGCGATTTATAACTCCAAGGGCGCAATAATACCCAAGCTTTCCTCTAGGACAAACCTTAATACTGATTGAGTAGCCATAAGTAATCCAAGTCTGGCTTGGGTTAGTTCTGGTGAGGTAATTTTCACTTCACCCCAAATCCGGCAATTAGACCAGAAATTTTCAAAAGCTTGGCTCAAACTCAGCGCTACTTTTTCCCATTTCACAGAACCCTTAATATCAGCGCACTCTATGTTGTCTACCACTTGTACTAACTCGGCAATTAGACGACGCTCATTTGGGTGATTTAGCCGTAGTCTTCCGTCACCATTGAGCCAAGGTAAGGGATTAGGGGAGATAACATCCCAAAAAGCTGGACTAGTATTTGGAACTGGTTCTCTAAGTTTAATCAATCCCTCTCGGTGAGCCAGCAGCACTAGCGAACAGCAACGTGCATGGGCGTACTGAACAGCGAACAATGAATTGGGCATTGGGCATGGATAAGAGGGGCGGGGTGCAGGGAGCAGGGGGACAAGGGGACAAGGGGACAAGGGGACTTGTGAGAATTGGGGGCAAGTCCTCTTCCCATTCCCCACTCCCCACTCCCCACTCCCTTTTACAAGACTTTGTAACCAAGTTGCTAACGTCGAGTCAGTCAATTCAAAATGTATCCACCCAGGAGGAACAATCTGGACGCTAAAAACGTCGTCACAAATCTTCAATAAATCAGAGGCGATCGCATTGGCAAGCTCCATAGTTTTTCGATTCTGAGATTTTGACAGTCGCAGAACCACACTTGAGATATATAAAACGCTACTTTCATTTCTATCTTTATATAGATGATTTATTTCATCTTTTATGCATATATTTTTTTCTTTATAAGTATTAATACTTAGCGTTTTTAAGAAGTAACTATATATTAGCTGTTTAACTGACGTATATTTGCTAACTAGTAATTTATGATGCACGTAATTTTATTGAAATAATCATGTAAAATATGTTTGTTTATTTGCTGCCATCTATCTTGCGATATAAATTTAGTTTAGATAAAGAAAAATGAGAAGAGGATAAAATTTGATGAATAATCGATAAATAGAAAGTAAACTTTACTACCATCATTGTACAGTAGGAAGTATAACAAAAGAGTAGAGAGTAATTTGCTTTCTATTCTTTGGATTGGATTGGCTGACGCTGTTAGGCGTTAAGCCTGCCTCGCCAACACAAAGACACTCCTTGCACCTTTTGATCACGTCTTTGTCTTCAGCCGAACGCTCTTTGTTACCTATGCAATCTCCATCCTCCTTTTCTGAGGCATCACGGCCTTTTTTGACTTGGCAACGCATTCTTGACTGGGCTCAAGAACACTATCGCTGCCGTACCTTTAGCAAAGATGAGCGCATTCCAGCCCGGCCTGGCTTGCTATATTTGGTGCAAAGGGGTGCGATCCGCATGGTAGGAACCGCCCAAGTTAGTGCGACTGCTAGCCAGCTAACGTCTCGACGAATTAACAGAACCCCAGAAGAAGCGTTTTTGGGTTTTGTGGGAGCGGGACAGCCATTTGAAATTGTTGCTCAGTCACCATTCACACTCCAGTCTTACGCCCATGTTGACCAAACTGCGGTGTTGTGGATGTACTGGCACGACTTAGACAACTGGCCTCACTTCCGTCGTGAAGTTATGGATGCCTTTAGGTATCAGCACCAGCGTAAGCTACTGTGGCTGAGTGCCTTGGGACAACGCCGCACAATTGACCGACTCTTAGGATTTCTCACATTGTTAATTGAGGAATATGGAGAGCCAGCAATGAGCGACACAGATCCTGATGTGATTCGCGGCTATTGTCTGCCTTTTCCCCTCACCCATGCCCAAATTGGGAGCGCGATTGGTTCGACCCGTGTCACCGTTACCCGCTTGATGGGTAAGCTGCGTCAACGTGGCTTAATCCTGACTCAAGGCGATAATCTCATTTGCTTGCCAGCAGAGTCGATTAATAGAGCTGGTTAAAGCACAGTTCAGAGCGGCGATTTCTGCCACTCTGTCTTGAGCGCGATGGGCTACGCCCCGCCGGAGACGATCGCTAGAGTCAGCGAATTTTGACAAACCCAGCCTGGGAAATAAGTTCCTGTCCCTGCTCGGTCAGCAGTAAGTCGGCGTAAGCGACACCTGCTTGCTGCTCAGTCTGACCATTCTGTTTGACCACCACAAACAGATTGCGGGTAATCGGATATTTTCCTGATTGGAAAGCCTCAATGTTCAATTTGTTTCGTTTACCAGGACATTCGGACGGGAGGACAGATGGTTCCTGGTATGGAGCAATATATTGCCCTTGCGTCCGCCCCAACGGCAAGGCTTTGATTGAGCATTGAGGAATCACCTCTGGGGCAGAAGCGTAGTAGATACTACCAGGACTACCAGCCAATTTTTGCAAGGCTTGGGTGGTTGTGGAGATAAATTCCACATTGGAACTGAAAGGTTGACCACCCAAGATATCTTGGACAAAAAGTTCCACCGTACCGCCATCAGCAATGCTGCGAGAATATGGCTTAATCGGGATATTGGGGCCGCCCACCTGGCTCCAATTATTAATTTTGCCTGTGTAAATTGACTTTAACTGGTCTACCGTTAGTCCTGGGATATTAAGATTAGGGTTAATTGCGACTGCCAAACCATCAATTGCTACAGGAATTTGTTTCAAACTGAACCCACGCTGCTGGGCACGACTTAACTCTGTATCTAAAACTGGTCGGGAGGACTGGGCAAAGACTAGTTGACCGTCTATCAGTGATTGGATGCCAGTACCAGAACCAGGAGATGCATTGCTGGGTTCTACATAGCGCAGCCGCAGTTCTGGTCGCGCCGCTTGAATTGCTGAATCAACTACCAGCCGAATCGGTGCCCAAGATGTACTGCCTCCGTAATTAAATAATCCTGTAGGAACATTCTGCACTGAAGTGAAAGTATTGCTACTAGGTTGTTTTGATGCGGCTTGGGGCATTTTGGTGTTACCAGAATTAATTGTATTTAGATCAACACCAGACTTTCTTGTAAACCACCAAAAACCGCCAGCTATTAGTCCGGCCGTGATTAAGATGGATAAGACAAGAATAGTTGTTTCATTTTTTTGGGACATAGTAAAATTAACCGTGCGTCCATTCAATATAAGTGCTTGACTTGATAAGTGCTTGCTACTTGAGATTGTATTGGGAGGACGGGTGTTTTGTTAGCGAATTATGACAAATCCTAGTTTCTGACTACTTTAAAAGCAAAAGTATAATAAATTTCCCCTGGATTATCTGATTTCCTATTTCAAGTTTTGAGTGCTAATGAGAATAAATTGACAGTAAAATTTTTCCCATAAAGCTCAATTTCTCATCTTGAGGGTTTTCCCAGGTTAAGTATTGGTTAATTTTTAATTTTTTATTACTGATTAACGCACTGGTTCAAAGTCATAACCCGTGCGAGAACGGGAACCAGGAACAATTTTTACAAGTTGGACTGGCGCATTGCGATCACCTGATGCTAAAAACCGAATTGTACCAGAAGCACCGGTGGTAGAAAAGTCAGAAGAGGTTAGTGCTTGTTGAACTCCAGAACGTGTAGGATTGCGTTTTAATGCCTCAATCAGAACTACAGTCGCATCATAGCTAAGGGCGCTTCGCCAACTCACATCACCACCCCATAACTGCCGGGATTTCTGAGGAAAATCTGACTTGGGAGCGCCATCAATATGCCAGGGAACTGCCAATACCATCCCCACAGCTTGTTCTCTGCCAATTTCTAAAGTTTTAGCGGTGTAAACATCATCTCCTGCCAGCAGAGTTAACTTTTTCTGGTTAATCTGAATTACTTGCAGCGCTTTATCCAGAGTTTCAGTGTTAGCAGCTAACATCAACACTTCTGCACCTTGTTTAGTTGCTTGTTCTACACTTTTAGCCGCACTAAAACCCACCTGAGACAAATCAAATTCGCTGGATACTTGTCCACCCTCTAGGGAAACAGATGAGACAAACTCCGACTTTAAAGACTGGCTATAGTTACTCTGAGAATTAAAGAAAACCACTGCATTTTTTTTCTGTAAAGTTTTCACCATATAGTTGGCTAAACTTCTAGCAGCCATAAAATCACTCGGAACCGTGCGAAAAACGTAGCGGCTAAAGTTAGAAATTTTTACAGATGTACTGGTAGGGGAAATTGCTACAAGTTCTCCTGAAGTATAAATAGTACCAGCGGCTAAGGTGGAATCACTAGTATTAGGCCCAACTACACCTAATACTTCTGAATTGCTGACTAGGTTAGAAGCGATTTGCTTAGCTATTTCTGGATTGTCATTGTCGTTAGCTATCCCTACCCTTAACGGTACTCCCTTGACTCCTCCAGAGGTATTAATTTCATTTTGGGCTTGGGCGATGCCACGCAAAATTTCTAAAGTAGCATTGGGGTCAGTGCCGAACGGTACAGAAGCCATAATGGTGTAGCTCTTGGAAGCACCAATGCGGGCATTGTTCAGAAAAATTAGCGTTTCTGGATCGTTACGGTTGAGTTTTAGGGCATCTGTGAAATTAGCGATCGCCTTATCATAACTTTTAGCTGCGATCGCCTGTACTCCTTCTTTTTTAACTGGAGAAATATCACCCAAAGTCAAGGATTTTTCCCCAAAACTAATGCGGTCTTGTAAGGATAGATTGCTACCTGTTTCTGGATTTTGAGTGGTACTATTACTAAATTTGACCCCATTGTTAGTAAACCACCAAACACTACCGCCAACTATTCCAACGGTCAACAGCAGGGTCAAAGCTAAAATTTTAGTTTCATTCTTTTGTGACATGAACAAATTTCAATAAAATAAAAATGTTTATTATTTCTAGAAGTTACCTCTGGAAAAAGTTTTTTAAAGTAAGAGAGATAATAATTTATAAATAAGTCGAAACACGGCTGTTAAGGAAATCGCTACTAAGCCTGCTCCAACTGCTAAAAAAACTACTACTTTAATGTCAAGCCCCCCTTGTAAAAAAGGGAGGAAAAAAAGAATCGCAAAACTAATTGTTGGAATAATTAATAAATCGAACTTTTCAATCCACCGTCTAGTTTGGGCAAATATCAGTATCCCCAAAATTACGGTTGCAATACTTAAAGCAACTATTGGTGATTTTACTAGACTGAAGAGAGCGATCGCTATCAATGCCCCTTCAAATCCACTAAATGCTGCCCCACCCAATAATTCCACTGTAGAAAACGCTGGTTGAGTTGGTAAACGGCGAGGAACGACGGGATTCGAAGCTTTGGGTGGTTGTGGCGGAAGGGTTACAGAGGGCGAATTAAATTGGGTAGGCGCTAGAGGCTGTGAGTTAAGTGCATCTAAAACCTCCTGTGCCGATTGAAAACGCTGATTAGCAGCAGGTAGCAGCATCTTGTCTAAAATATCAGCAAGGCGAGGGTTAATAGTGACTTGCATTCGCCATTTCCACTGGTTGGTATAAGCATCAAACAGTTTAATTGCTTCCTGATTTGTCAACAAAGTAATAAGAGTTACAGCTAAGGCGTATAAATCTGTAGATGGAAATACTTGACCTCCAGCCATCTGCTCAGGCGGCGCAAATCCCATAGAATAAATTCCTGTGGAAGAAGCAGCACCTAGCGCAGCATTTGTTACTTGCTTAACTGCGCCAAAATCTAGTAGAAAAAGTCTACCATCACGACGACGCATGATATTAGATGGTTTAATATCTCTGTGGATAATGCCTCTATCATGTACAAACTTTAGCACTTTCAAGATTTCTTGCAGCACCTCTAATACTTGCTGCTCAGAAAACTTGCCATGTTGAACTAATTCTTCCTCTAAGTTTTGCCCATTAATATATTCTTGTACCAAGTAAAAAAACTGGTCTTGCTGTCCTGGTTGCAAACCATTAACTATCACCGGAAAGAAAGCAAACAAGTCAGGTATTTGCTCGTGATCGTTACCAAGTTGTGCTAAAACTTCTGCCTCTCTCTCAAACATCAACTGTGCTTGTTGCAGTTGATTTAAGGTTAAATTTCCCGCAGGTTGAAACTGCTTAACTACGCATTGGCGCATTCCCGGTATTCGGCGATCGCGTGCCAAAAAGGCTGCTCCAAATCCCCCTCTTCCCAATAGCTTCATAGAGACATATCGACCATCTAGCAGCAATGGCATACCACAGGTAGTACAGTATTTTTGCTGCGTTGTTTTCAGCGTCGTAATATCATCTAAATCGGCAAAATAGTTTTGTGGGCGTGGGCAACGTGGACGAGTACAGTAAACTTCCATTTTCGTGATTAGTCATTAGTCAAAATAATTCGTAATTGATATAGCGTAATTCGTAATTGATTCAGGTTACATAGAAACTAAATTTCTTTATCAAGAACAGGAAACTTTTTACTGATGTCAAATTTTTAGCTTGCCTACGACAGGTTACGCGAAAAGCTATGAGATAATAATTACGAATTACGAATTACGAATTACGAAATGACCTAGACGCCTTAAGGCTAAGACTAATGACCAGATTGTTAGTCTTCGCCAGAGGAGTTGGGCATTGCTCCATCCAATGTAGCTAACACCATGTTTTTTTGTGCCAATGTTAACACATCTTGACTCCATCCAGGATTAGCAAACTGGGGCAAAATTTCCCTACTAAAAGCCTCTGCCGCCTTGGATCTATAGCGATTAGGATTAAAAATCAGCCATAGTGTCCGTTTAACAACGACGCCTTCAATGGGGGTACGGTGTAGAACCCCCATTTGTAACTCTTTAGCGATCGCACTAGTTGAAACAAAGGCAGCCCCCAAACCAGATTGCACAGCATTTTTAATTGCTTCAATAGAGTTTAATTCCATTTCAACCTTAAAACGTCTGGTATCAATTTCACAGCGTGCTAGCACTTGGTCAATTACTTTGCGGATAGTCGATTGGGAATCTAGGGCAATGAATTGTAATTTGTATAGGTCTTCTTTTTGGATTTTTTCAAGTTTGGTAAAGGGATGAAAGATAGGTAAAATTAGCGCTAGTTCGTCTTCAGCGTAAGAAACAACTTCCAAGGATTCTGATAGTTCACCGGGAATTTCACCGCCGATAATTGCCAGATCAACTTGTCCGTTAGCGACGCTCCAAGCAGTCCGTCGGGTAGAGTGCACGTGTAATTGCACTGCCACATCTGGATATTTTTGTCGGAACATCCCGATCATTTTGGGTAAAAGATAAGTGCCGGTGGTTTGAGAAGCACCGACAATTAAAGTACCGCCTTGGAGATTTTGTAAATCCTCGATCGCGCGGCAGGTTTCCTGACACAGACTGAGGATTTTTTCACCGTAACTTAATAATAGATGCCCTGCTTCGGTTAATTGGGCGCGTCGTCCTCCACGATCGAATAGGGGGACATCTAGCTGCCGTTCGAGATTTTGCACTTGCAAGCTGACGGCAGGTTGGGAGACGTAAAGACTATCAGCGGCACGCTTGAAGCTTCCTTCTTGCGCGATTGCTTTTAAAATACGTAACTGATCTAAAGTGAAAGGAAGGTCAGACATAAGGCTCAATCCACAAACTTTAAAAGGAGCGGATGCACACAAAAAATCAGGTTTGGCAGCAATCAGCTGGGCGTGATTTGTTGCATATTAAACTTGAAGGCTTGACTTGAAAAAGACAGTAGCACAACATCTTGACTAAAGTCCCCTTTTGAATACTTTGTGGTATTGGTTGTACTGAATTCAATTTTCTTTAAATTACTTCACCTGTGTATGTGTATATGATGCTGATTTCTTGGTTGACACCCAGTCATTTTGTCATACTGGGGTTACAAATAGTTTTTGCGATCGCTCACAGTGGAGGCGCTGCTTTGCGTCCTTGGGCTGAAAAATATATTGGCCCAAGGCTTTATCGCATTTTCTTTGCATTAGTCAGCCTACCGTTGGCTGTGATATTAATTATTTACTTTTTTGGGCATCGTTATGATGGTTTGCAACTTTGGCAGGTACAAGGAGTGCCAGGAGTGCGAGAATTTGTTTGGCTGTTGTCAGCTATCTCGTTTTTATTTTTATATCCAGCTACCTTCAATCTACTAGAAATTGCTGCCATTCAAAAGCCCCAAGTTCATCTCTATGAAACAGGAATTATTCGGATTACCCGTCATCCTCAGATGGTAGGACAAATAATTTGGTGTGTTGCCCATACTCTGTGGTTGGGTACTACCTTTACACTTGTGACTTCTATTGGATTAGTGTTGCATCACTTGTTTGGAGTTTGGCATGGCGATCGCCGTCTAAGCGATCGCTATGGGGAAGCCTTTGAAATTGCCAAACAACGGACTTCAATTATTCCCTTTAAAGCAATTATCGACGGGCGTCAATCTATCAAATGGCAGGAATTTCTTCGCCCTTCCTATTTAGGAGTTGCCATTTTTATAGCTTTGCTTTGGTTATCGCACCCTCTGTTGCTGGAAGCAACTAGTAAGATAAGATGGGAAATCTAAGCGATCCCCAGTGTCAGCATAAAATCCAAAATAGATGAGGATTTCAGCTTATCAATTGCCGCAAATCAATGTACGATAAGTTCAAATATCTACAGATGGGGGTGGTCTGAGTCGAGTTAAGATTTTAAATTGGTAGTTGTTGGTCAGTTGCTTTTCCTTAGGAAAAAATGGCAGATTGAGTCAGATCCCCAGGTGGCCACGGCAATCAGGAGCCTAACGTCCAAAAAAGCCAGCGCGAATTCCACGGTGGCTTTTTTGTCAGAAATACATCAACGCGCTCAATTTTTGCTTAATTATTTTGTGTTCTGGGATCTGGTTCCTGAAAGCATCTATCGGCAGCTACTGACTTGCCAATCCTTCACTTCAATGCTGATAGGTAGTTTGATATAAAAACCTTATAATCCAAGAGGCGTCATGGTGTTGTCGGTTAGTGAGCAGACATTTACTCAAGAAGTTTTAGAATCTCCTATTCCTGTATTAGTTAATTTTGAAGCACCTTGGTGTGGCTTGTGTCGGATTATCCACCCACTTTTATTGCAATTTCAAGCCCAATGCGGGGAAGAAATTAAATTAGTTGGGGTTAACGCCGATCAAAATTTTAAATTGTCAACTACTTATAGGCTCAAATCACTACCCACTTTACTATTGATTGAAAATGGCACTATTCGCCATCGCTTGGAATGCTTTCGCGGTAGAGAAGATTTACGTCTAGCTTTAGAAGACATTAAAGCTAGGTACACCAGTAGCTCGAAAATCTACAAAAGTTCAAAAACAATGGACTTAGAGTATCGATCTGCTTGATGGATATTGGGCATAGGGCATAGGGCATAGGGCTAATGACCAATGACCAATGAAAAATGACCAAATCTAAAACCATGCTTAACAGCCCACCCAACTCAGTCTTGGGTGGGTTATTTTATCCTAAAGGGTGTGTGTCACAATTATTAACAGTTTCGACACGCTAATCAAGAATTCTAAAAGTAGGCGTCAGTGATGGAAGTAATCTATCAGTATGCCTGGCTGATTCCGGTGTTCCCTCTTCTTGGGGCAATGCTGGTCGGTCTAGGGTTAATCTCGTTGAATCAGGTGACAAACCGCCTCCGCCAGCTTAATGCTGTGGTGATTATCTCCATGATGGCAGCAGCTATGGGGATGTCGTTTGCCTTGCTATGGAGTCAAATTCAAGGACATGCGTCTTATATTCGCACCTTTGAGTGGGCGGCAGCAGGTAATTTCCACCTGAGCATGGGCTACACTATTGACCACCTAACAGCCCTAATGCTGGTGATTGTCACAACGGTAGCCTGCTTGGTCATGGTTTACACCGATGGCTACATGGCTCACGATCCCGGTTACGTGAGGTTTTACGCCTATCTCAGTTTGTTTGGCTCTTCAATGTTAGGTCTGGTGGTCAGCCCCAACCTAGTACAGATTTATATATTCTGGGAACTGGTCGGGATGTGTTCCTACTTGCTGGTCGGTTTTTGGTACGATCGCAAGTCAGCAGCAGATGCCGCTCAAAAAGCGTTTGTAACCAACCGCGTGGGCGACTTTGGTCTATTACTCGGCATTTTGGGGCTGTTCTGGGCAACAGGAAGCTTTGATTTTAATATCATGGGCGATCGCCTCGCCCAACTTGTCGAATCAGGTTCTATCAGCAATTTTCTCGCTGTCCTGTTTGCGATTTTAGTTTTCTTAGGCCCAGTGGCGAAATCAGCCCAATTCCCCCTCCATGTCTGGCTACCAGATGCGATGGAAGGCCCCACCCCCATTTCTGCCTTGATTCACGCGGCAACAATGGTGGCGGCTGGTGTTTTCCTTATTGCCCGGATGTACCCAGTATTTGAAGGCGTTCCAGTTGCAATGAATGTCATTGCCTTTACTGGAGCGTTTACGGCGTTTTTGGGGGCTAGCATTGCCATTACCCAAAACGATATCAAAAAGGGCTTGGCTTACTCCACCATTTCCCAACTTGGTTACATGGTGATGGCAATGGGAATAGGTTCCTACAGTGCTGGACTATTCCACCTGATGACCCACGCCTATTTCAAGGCGATGCTGTTCTTGGGTTCAGGTTCTGTAATTCACGGTATGGAAGGTGTCGTTGGACACGACCCCGCCTTAGCGCAAGATATGCGGCTGATGGGCGGACTGCGGAAATATATGCCCGTCACCTCAATTACCTTTTTGATTGGTTGCTTGGCAATTTCTGGTATTCCACCCTTTGCTGGTTTCTGGTCAAAAGATGAAATTTTAGGGAAGGCTTTTGAGGCTAACCCACTTCTCTGGTTTGTGGGCTGGCTAACTGCCGGGATTACAGCTTTCTATATGTTCAGAATGTATTTCATGACATTTGAAGGCAAATTCCGGGGTACTGACGAGAAAATCAAGGAAAAACTTAAAAAAGCTGCGGCCACAATTGTCCTGGAATTAGAGTCAGAAGAACCAGTCCCGAATTTTGGGCCTGGGGCGATGAAGAAAGGAGAATTGGCGGCAACTAGTCAGCAGCATGAATCCCATGACTCCCACGGTCATCACAGCGACTCCCCCCACGAATCGCCGTGGACAATGACGCTGCCGTTGGCACTGTTGGCTGTGCCTTCGATTTTGATTGGTTTGGTGGGAACTCCCTACGCCAATTATTTTGAAGAGTTTATCTTTCCTCCTAGCGAAACTCTCTCCGAAGTTATAGAAAAGGCTTCCGAGTTCAATCCGACGGAATTCTATATCATGGCGGGTGCCTCAGTCGGAATTTCTTTGATTGCGATTACCCTGGCTTCGCTGATGTATTTGCGCCGTAAAATTGACCCGGCTGCGATCGCTGCTAAAATCCAACCACTTTACGAGTTATCCCTCAACAAGTGGTACTTTGATGACATTTACCATCGGGTTTTTGTCCTCGGCTTGCGTCGCGTAGCTAGACAAGTCATGGAAGTTGACTTCCGCGTTGTCGATGGTGCTGTTAACCTCACAGGCTTTTTCACCCTTGTCAGTGGTGAAGGTCTGAAGTACCTAGAAAACGGTCGCGCTCAATTCTATGCCTTGATTGTGTTTGGGGCGGTTTTGGGCTTAGTGATTGTTTTTGGTGTTACCTGATTTTAATCGGGGTGGACGAATGTCCACTCCTACATTATTTTTAATCTCACACAGAGGTGCAGAGTCGCAGAGAGAATTGAGAGTTGCGCCTGAAAAGATAACAAGATTTTTTAAGAGAAGCTATATATACCTAATCTTAATAAAAAGCATGAAATAACTAGAAAAATATGGTTTCCTTAGTTGACGTACCCAGAGATTTAAGATGTAGAATTTGGGACTGGCAAGTAGAAGGCACACTAGTAAAAAATGTATGTATAATGACATCTTTTGCCGTAGATGATTTCCTTAATCAGGATAAATATCAAAAGGTAGGTATATTTGGATAATTTGTCATAAATCATAATGAAGTTAATCTTATTAAGATTCATCCCAAAAAATAGAAATTGTTGCAGACTCTATAACTTCTCATAATCCGATAGAAGAGAATCAAAACAAAATACATATAAAAATTAAAATATCGCATTCTTATGATGCCAAAATTGCAACAATCTCACACTAATCGTAGAGTGGGTTAGTCGCAAAACTAATAAATAGGTAAAATAGAATAATCTTTTTAGGCTGTAACCCACCATTAATTATCAATACTCATGGTGGGTTACGCTGTCGCTAACCCACCCTACAAATATAATATAAGCCCAACATTGAGCAAAATAATAAATTTTTTATAACTAAATTAAAGTTTAAAAAAATATTTATGTATTGTCAAAATTTAGTTTTCTCCCGTCACGCTATCCAACAAATGTTTTATCGTCGCATCAGTCAAAAAGAAGTAAAAACTGCGATTTCTTATGGAGAAGTGATAGAAGAAAATCCTGATGATACACCCTACCCCAGTTATCTAATATTGGATTTTCTAGAAGGTAAGCCTATTCATGTTGTATTTTCCTACAATGAAGATACAGATACAGGATATGTAGTAACAGCTTATATTCCTGATAGTAATATTTGGTTAGATGGTTTTAGAACTAGGAGACAAAGATGATGAAATGCGTAATTTGTCAGCATGGACAAACTAAACCAGGTTTAGTAACTGTGACATTAGAAAGAGATGAATGTATTATTGTATTAAAAAAAGTTCCAGCAGAAATTTGTGATAACTGCGGTGAATATTATTTAAGCGATACAGTTACCGAACAGGTTTTAGAAAAAGCAGAGTTAGCTGTTAATAATGGAGCCGAATTGGAGATTATTAGATATGCAGCTTAGTGTTATTACTTGCTTATCTATTACCATTTATGAAGCTGATGATACAGATATTGTTTAGTCAGAGTTTTGAGACGGCCTTTCAAGGGAGATGTAAACCGAAATTCTGCCATCAACCTAGCCTTCGATATCTTCCCAAAGCTCTGAGACTGGAAAAGTTTGTACTACTGCTGCTTGTCGCACGGACTCTTGCAGATCGGCTAATATTTGTGCTTTTGACTCTTGCTCATTAATCCAAGCTAAACCACTGACGTTGTCAGAATTTATGGAACTTATAAGCTGTTGCCAAAGTTCTACAGGGACGAGTACATCTGTTGTTTCTCCATTTATGTTGGTCAAATAACGAATCTGACTTTCAATTTGTGCGATTATCATTATGTTTAGTTCTCCTGCTATGCTTTTTTGTACCAAATCGCTTTTTTCAACAACGACCAAACAGCATTTTGTTTTTCTAGGGTTGGACTACGCGTAGACGCGGAGCGGCTTGTCGTAGACATCGCACCACTAAAATTCTACTTTACCAACTTTTTAGGGTAAATTTTTGACTTGACTGTGAGTATCACAGCGCACATTCCGTACTCGAAACTGTCAAAAAAGACTCCCAAGAGAAAAAATAGGGGATTGCCAATTTAATTAAATCAACCTAACGAGGAAGACGAAATCCTCAAAAAGCTGTTAGTTAATAACTAGTGACTTTTTGCCAAACATGATTTTGATAGCAGACGAATTGTGATGAATACAGCTAATTTTCCGTGGCTGACGACGATTATTCTGTTGCCGATAGCCGCTTCACTACTGATTCCCATCATCCCGGATAAAGAAGGCAAAACAGTACGCTGGTACTCCCTCATCGTAGGGCTGATAGATTTTGCACTAATTGTTTATGCTTTTTATACTGGGTATGATTTCTCCAATCCAGATTTGCAGTTGGTGGAGAGTTACCCCTGGGTACCCCAACTAGATTTGAATTGGTCAGTAGGGGCAGATGGCTTATCTATGCCCCTAATTATTTTGACTGGATTCATTACCACGCTGGCGATATTAGCAGCTTGGCCTGTCACCTTCAAGCCGAAGCTATTTTACTTCTTGATTTTGGCGATGTATGGCGGTCAAATTGCCGTGTTCGCTGTCCAGGATATGCTGTTATTTTTCCTGGTGTGGGAACTGGAACTAGTACCGATATACTTTCTACTGTCGATTTGGGGAGGCAAAAGACGGCAGTATGCAGCGACTAAATTTATTTTATACACCGCCGGCGGTTCGCTGTTTATTTTGCTGTCTGCCTTGACAATGGGATTTTACGGCGATACAGTGACGTTTGATATGCGATCGCTCGCTTTAAAAGACTTCGCCCTCAATTTCCAACTTGCCGCCTATGCTGGCTTCCTGATTGCCTACGCCGTCAAGTTGCCGATTATTCCCTTGCACACCTGGCTACCTGATGCCCACGGTGAAGCTACAGCCCCCGTACACATGTTATTGGCAGGTATTCTTCTAAAAATGGGCGGTTACGCCTTAATTCGGATGAATGCCCAAATGCTCCCCGATGCCCACGCTTATTTTGCACCAGTGTTGGTGGTTTTGGGGGTAGTTAATATCATCTACGCTGCCTTGACATCCTTTGCCCAGCGCAACCTGAAGCGGAAAATTGCCTACTCCTCAATTTCCCACATGGGCTTTGTGATGATTGGTATTGCCTCCTTCACCGATTTGGGATTGAGTGGGGCAGTGTTGCAAATGGTTTCCCACGGGTTAATTGGGGCGAGTTTGTTCTTCCTGGTTGGCGCAACTTACGATCGCACACACACCCTAATGTTGGATGAAATGGGCGGTGTTGCGAAGAGAATGCCGAAGATTTTCGCCATGTTCACCACCTGTTCAATGGCTTCTTTAGCATTGCCAGGTATGAGCGGTTTCGTAGCGGAATTGATGGTATTTGTGGGCTTTGCTACTAGTGATGCTTATAGCTCTACCTTCAAAGTTATCGTGGTGTTCTTGATGGCAGTGGGAGTGATTTTAACTCCGATTTATCTGCTGTCGATGTTACGAGAAATTTTCTACGGTAAAGAGAACGAGGAATTAGTTTCTCACCAAGCTTTGATAGATGCCGAACCCCGTGAAGTATTTATCATTGCCTGTTTGTTAATTCCAATTATTGGTATTGGTTTCTATCCAAAATTGCTGACTCAGATGTACGACGCTACAACTGTACAATTGACGGCAAGATTGCGTGATTCCGTGCCGACATTAGCACAGCAAAAAGACGACGCACTAAAGGTTTCTTTGAGTGCGCCCTCAATTGCTAATTAAGTCGCGATCGCTAGTTTAGGTTTAAATAATTTATTGCTTTGAGGGCGGGTTTTATACCTGCCCTTTTTTGCTACGCTTTTGGGGCGGTAAATACCAGAATAAAAATATTCCGCCCTTTTTTGCAGAGACTCTAGTAGTCAGTACCGAAAAACCATGAATTTAATGTAAAATTTTGCAATCACAAGTCTATGAATACTGTGATACGACGGGCTATACCTACACTAAAAATGCTTCTTTATTCTTGCGCTGCGATCGCACATCAATAGATTACTTACAATCTATCTAGAATCAAATTTGGCAAAACCGCTCATGTTAAACTACAATCCACTGCATTGTATGCCATCTTCCGAAGAATTACCCGACTCAGATGATACTGCTGTGGATAATGAACTCCAAAATTTAATTCCTGGCTTGTTGAAAACGACACTGGCTTTGGTTTGGTGCGATCGTTGGGATTGGTTCTTTGGTGTTGATATGGGTATTTATTCTCACCCAGATAAACCAGCCATTGTCCCTGATGGGTTTCTCAGCTTAGGGGTTAAACGCTTCATTGATGAGGACTTACGCCTAAGTTATGTGCTGTGGGAAGAAAAGAAGCAGCCAATTTTAGCACTAGAAGTTGTTTCCCAAATATATCGGGAAGAATATAGCACCAAGAAAGAATTCTATGCCAAAGAATTAGGGATTTTGTACTACGTTGTATATAGTCCACTTCGGCGTAAAAAGACACCTTTGGAGGTGTATCACTTAGTTGATGGGGAATATATCTTAATGTCAGGAAATCCCGTTTGGCTGCCAGAGATTGGTTTAGGAATTGGGCGAGAACGGGGAATTTATCAAGGTATTGTGCGGGAGTGGCTGTACTGGTATGACGAAGAAGGGCAAAAATTGCTGACACCAGAAGAACGCATCAGGGAAGCGGAAGAACGCACAGCTTTTGAAGAACAGCGACGGGTGGAAGCAGAACAGAAAGTGAAAATGTTAATTGAAAGGTTGAATGCGCTAGGTGTTGATCCAGAAACTTTGTTATAGATTCACCAAGTTTTGTAAATAATCGACAAGTTTTGCTCGACAAGCTCATTTAGAATCAAGGTTGCCAAGCGTAGCTGCTCAGTGGGTGACAAGCTACAAAGAACTGGGCTGTTGTAGATCGCAAAGCTGCACTTGATGCGATCGGATTTGGAATGAAGCGCGATCGCAGGTATGTACTTAATTAATGAGGTGGTAACCGCTTATAATATTTTCAGATGATTTCCTGTATCTTCATGAAAATAACCCCAAGCTTCGGGGTTATTTTCATAAAACTATTGTGAATTAAACTAACTAGATGACAGCAGATAATTGCTGTTGAAAGAAAGCTTGCAAGACTCTCTCTGCTATTTGATGACTAGTTAAACCTAATTCTGTTTTAGATTCATTAGGTTCAGCATGATCTACTAACACATCTGGAACACCGAATCGTTTGACAGGAACTAGAATATCTGCATCCATTAAGGCTTCTGCGATCGCAGAACCAAAGCCACCTATGATACAGCCTTCTTCTAAGGTGATGACGCGGCCGATTTTCTTAGCTAAAGGCAAAATCAACTCGGTATCCAAAGGCTTAACGAAACGGGCATTGATTACAGTTGCTTCAATGCCATGTTCGCTGAGAATTTCAGCAGCTTGCATCCCTGAATAGACCATTGTGCCATAAGCGACAATTAACACGTCATCGCCTGTCCGCAGAATTTCGCCTTTGCCGATTTCCAAAGGTTCCCAACCTTCTTCCATCAAAGGAACACCGTAGCCATTGCCACGAGGGTAACGCATAGCGATCGGTCCACTGGTATGGTTAACACCAGTTACTACCATGCGTTGCAGTTCTGCTTCGTCTTTGGGTGCCATCATTACCATGTTGGGAATGCAACGCAGGTAAGCGATGTCATACATACCCTGGTGGGTGGGGCCATCAGCTCCGACAATTCCTGCCCTATCCAAGCAGAAGAATACTGGAAGGTTTTGGATGCAGACATCGTGAATTATCTGGTCATAAGCGCGTTGCAGGAAGGTAGAATAAATGGCGGCTACGGGACGCATCCCTTGAGTTGCAAGTCCTGCTGCTAGGGTAATTGCGTGTTGTTCAGCAATACCGACATCAATATATTGATTGGGCAGTTTAGCTTGAAGTTTATCTAAGCCTGTCCCCGTTGCCATAGCCGCAGTAATCCCAACGATTTTGGGGTTCTGTTCGGCAAGTTTCACCAGAGTGTGAGAAAAGACTTTGGCATAAGCCGGGGGTTTGGGTTTATTGGAAGGAATGGCTTTGCCAGTTGCTACGTTGAAGGGACTTTGGGCGTGGTAGCCAACTTGATCTAATTCGGCAATTTCATAGCCTTTGCCCTTGACTGTTGCTACATGTACCAAAACTGGGCCTGGTATCTGATGTGCCTGTTGGAAGGTGGCAATCAATTCTTCGAGATTATGCCCATCCACTGGCCCAATATAGGTAAAGCCGAGTTCTTCAAAAACTGCACCTACCTTGGGAACAGCCAAGCGTTTCATACCTTCTTTGATACGTCCGAGTTCGGGAGACAAGGATTCACCTACGAAAGGAATTTGCTTAAATTGTTCTTCAAGATTATCTTTGATAAATTGCACCGGTTGGCTGAGGCGCATTTTGTTAAGATAGCGGGGAATCGCGCCCACGTTGCGAGATATAGACATATCGTTGTCGTTGAGAACAACCAACAGGTTAGTTTTCGGCATATGTCCGGCATGGTTGATGGCTTCTAAAGCCATACCCCCAGTCAACGCCCCATCCCCAATAACAGCAACGGCTTTAAATTTTTCGCCTTTTAAGTCTCGCGCTAAAGCCATGCCCAATGCTGCTGAAATACTTGTAGAAGCATGTCCAGCCCCAAAGTGGTCAAACTTGTTTTCACAGAGTTTAAGATAACCTGCAACCCCGTCTTTTTGTCTGAGGGTGTGGAAGCGATCATACCGTCCTGTTAGCAGTTTGTGGGGATAAGCCTGGTGTCCTACATCCCAAATCACTTTATCCCGATCTAAGTCCAGCGTCTGGTAAAGTCCTAGTGTTAATTCTACAACACCCAATCCTGGCCCTAAGTGCCCACCATTAACTGCTACGGTTTGGAGATGCTTATCTCGAATCTGACGGGCAATCTGTTGCAGTTGGCGAACAGATAAACCGTGCAGCTGATTAGGATGGGTGATTTCGCTCAGATGCATATTATAGGGTTATCCTCTCTAATTTCTAGTTTCGGTATTTTGATTTTCCCACGGTCGGGTTGTTCACATAATCAGACTCTTACATTGTTACTAAGTTGTAGTGGAAAGTATAACTTCGTAATTGATAATGGTGAAAAATTTGTTAACCATTAACAATTTGTCCAAAAGAGTGTGTAATTAGATAAAGTTATAGCATATTTGTCAATCAGCAATGCTACTTAAAAAATTATCTGTTTCGTATAAAAAAGCAAATATTTTAGGAGTAGTTTGCGGAAATACCTTAACTAAAACACTCGCTTTTACCATTTTAAGCTGATACAAAAGGAAGTTAAATATCTCATTTTTAACTCTACACTTAGCATAATTTCCGACAAATATTTAGCAAGTATTTGTCCTTTTCTTAGTTAACAGCAGCTAATTTTCTTAGCGATCGCAGTTCATATAGACTTGAAGAATATGTGTGTAAAAATACTCATTTATTTTAGTTCAGCTCAGTATTTTTTTAGTAAAACAATCTTTATAAATTAATTATAAAATTTTGTTTTATTTCTTGCATAACAGGCAAATAACATGGCGGCAAGTATCACAGCATAGAGTTATAAATTAATCTGTGTCAGAACTTACGCATTGACAAATGAGACAAAGGATGTAGTAGTGAGAGGGAGAAAAGAATAAGCGATCGCTAGCAGTAGGGGACTGAAAAGATAGATGATTTACACTGTCTCTATTGAGGGCATGGACAATCAGAGTAACTACCAAGCCATCCACTGCAAAGTGTGACCTCAACACTTACACTCTGTTTTTATTGGCAGAATCAAAGTATCCAGGTTGCACACGTTTAGCAGAGATTATGAAAGATTTGTCACATGATAGTGTCAACAGATTTTTGCTACGTGAGCAGTATGAGCCGAAAGATTTATTTGATGAAGTTAAACTGCATATCAATTTAGTAGGCGGGACATTAAGTGCAGACGATACGGTAATTGATAAACCTCATAGTGACCCAAAGTTAACAGGATTAATTGGTTACTATTATTCAGGAAGGCATCATCGTACAGTCAAAGGAATTCAGTTAATTACTTTGTACTAAGTAAGTTGGCGTGAAAAAACCAAGGTATGTAAAGATAAGTAAATACGGAAAATACATCTACCGAGGTGACTAAGACATGGGCGCTCGTTTAAGGGTATTTCTGACTCGTGATCAGGATAAAACT
>JAESFO010000408.1_pt1 | contig 44436 bp, 39 predicted proteins | sample 9269421 | NCBI WGS metagenome assembly JAESFO01 (sample SAMN14502839, study PRJNA617101) | algae metagenome | isolation source: Nostoc desertorum CM1-VF14 and co-occurring heterotrophs from rocky... | place: USA: Clark Mountains, San Bernardino, California | collected 2000-06-05 | reverse complement strand
GCACCCGAACTGCCGGTGACCATGCCCGGGTGGACACTCCCGTTCCCATCCCGAACACGGCCGATAAGCACCCGGGGCCGATGGTAGTGCGTCCAGCGCGAGAGTAGGTCATCGCCGGCACAACCTAAGAACCCCTCGGTAACTCCGGTTACCGAGGGGTTTTCTGTTTCTTAACTACGATCGTCCGGTCCGACCCTTAACCGGCGTGTTCCCTCATCATGCCCGGGTCGCGTCATGCTCGACCTGCTTTACACGCCGGAAGGTGAGGCTGATCCGCCCCTCCTCGACTCCCTCTGTCCGCAGAACAGCGTGTTTCCATAGTGGCTGCATGGCAGCGGTCATGTGCAGTAACGACCCGCCCTCCAGAGCCAGCGCGTGAACCTCTGACCGGTCCGACTCTCGGCGGAACGAGAGCGTGCGGGTCGCCCCGAGGGATACGATGCTGATGCCCGTCCCCGGCTCCAACTCGCTCACCGAGTCGGAATGGTAGCCCATCGTCGAGCCGCCGTCCGGATAGTAGTTGAGCAGGCAGTTGTTCGGTTCGTACCCGACGACCCGTGCGATGGCCGCAGAGACTGGGAGAATTGTGTCCGGCAGCGGGGCATCCGGCCAGACCGTGCCGGAGTAATTGTACGGGACGCCGAAGCTGGCCACGCGGCGGGCACGGATGCGGTCGTCCCAGGCGACCTCAGTTACCAGCTGATCGAACAGCCATTGGCTGTCGGTGAGGAAGCCGGGTCGGAAGAATGCGACGCCTTCTTCGACTGGCGACGGCACGTCCGGTGTTCCTCAGAGGCCCGACCGGCCAGCCGGTCAGAGGCTCGCAAAGTTGTGGAGCATGGCCAGACCGATCTCCTGGCTCTTCTCCGGGTGGAACTGGGTGGCGAAGACGTTCCCCTGCCAGACGGCCGCGCAGAAGGGCTCCGGGTATTCGGCGGCGGCCGCCGTCAGCGATGCGTCGTCCGGGGTCGGGTAGAAGGAGTGGACGAAGTACACCGCGGGGTTGGGCGGCAGCCCCCGGAACAGCGGGCAGTCGGGCCGCGTCAGATGGAGGCTGTTCCAACCCATGTGCGGGATCTTCAGCCCGGGACGTTCCTGAAACCGGTCCACCTCACCGCGGTACAGGCCGAGCCCGGCGTGGACCCCGTCTTCCTGACTCCGGCTGAACAACAGCTGGAGCCCGAGGCAGATGCCGAGGAACGGCCGGTCGGCCCGCACGTGGGCCGAGATCGTGTCGGCGAGGCCGGTTTCGCGCAACCGGGCGATGGCGTCGCGGAACGCGCCCACCCCCGGAAGGACCAGCTTGCGGGCGTCGGCGACCCGGCGCGGGTCGGAGGTGACTTCGGCCGCGTGCCCCACCCGCTCGAACGCCTTCTGAACGCTCCGCAGGTTGGCCATTCCGTAATCGACGATCACGACGTCTGCACGCGCCATACTTCGGTCCGGCCTTCCGCGAGGTCGCTCGGGGCAGGGTTACTTGCCGACTTCTTGAGGGACGGCTGCGGCGGGCTCCGCCCGGCGGCGGAGGAGGAGCCCGGCGGCGAGCATCCCCACGCTGACCACCGTGACCGCCACCGCGAACGTCGGCAGGTCGAAGAACACCGGCTGGACTTTCGGGGCGAGCCACGGCCAGGCGAACCACGTCACCACCACGCCGACGGCCAGTCCCGGTCCGAACGGGAGTTCCCGGTCCACGTCGCCGCCGCGGACGGCGGCCAGTACGAGGGCCGGGAGCTTGAACACGATCAGTGCGGCGAACGCGCCGACGAACAGCGACAGCACCACCGGCTGCCAGCCGAGGAACGCCCCCGCCATCATGAGGAGGTCTGCGTCGCCGAGGCCCAGCGCCTCGTGGCCGAAGCCCGCCTCGAACAGCCACTTCACCCACCGGACCACGAGCGACCCGGCCAGCGCCCCGGCCGCCGCATTCAGCAGCCCGACTTGCCACGACCCGGGCGGGCAGAAGTCGGAGAGCGGACCCCAGAACGGCCACGGCTGAGCGCCGATCGGCACCGGTCCGACCACCGGGAGGAGCATCCACGGGATGCCCTGCGGTTTGAGTACCCCCGCCGCCGGCGGGTGCGGCCACGGCCAGGCGATGAGCGCCGCGCCCGCCACGCCGATCGCCAGACCCGTGAACGGGATCAGCGGCGGGATGACGCGGTGCTCGGCGTCCACGACCGAGGCGGCGATCAGCAGGCTCAGGAAGGCGGCGTGGTAGACGAAGAGGGCGAGCGCGGCGGGGGGCGGTGTCGTGTCGCGGAGCGGGTCGTACCCGAACCCGGGGAGTGAGAACCAGTTGAAGACCACTTCGAGCAGGAACAAGCCGAGGAAGGCCAACCCGGTTCCGAGCTCGACGAGCAGGTAGCGGGAGGAGAACTGCGCCCCACACTGCCGGCACCGCCCGCGGAGCCGGAGGTAGCCGATGACCGGCAGGTTGTCGAGCGGTGCGACGGGGTGGTAGCAGGTGAAGCACCGCGACCCGGGCCAGATGATGCTCTTCTCGAACGGCAGTCGGGCGACGAGGACGTTCAGGAACGATCCGACCATCAGGCCGAGGAGGAAGACGACGGCGGACCAGACGATGAGCGGGAGTTGGTCCATGCGGCCAGAATAGCAGCGGCGGCGGCCTCCGGCGACAGCACCGCGGTGTCGCAGGTAAAATCGGCCACCTGTTTGTAGAGTGGTTCTCGCGCCACGAGTACCGCCTCCATTTCTTGGAGCCCGCCGGCCGGGGTGAGGTTCGGTCGGCGGGCGGCGGTGGCCGGGTCACCGCGGAGACGTTCGTAGGCCACCTCGGCGGGGGCGGTCAGCCAGGCGACGAACCCGGACCGACGGAGGAGGTCGCGGTTCACCTCCCGCAACACCACGCCGCCGCCGGTGGCGACCACGCAGTTCGTCCGACGGCAGAGTTCGCCGAGCGCGGCCGCCTCGCGGACTCGAAATCCCGGCTCACCCTCGGCGGCGAACAGGGCCGCGATCGTCATCCCGGCGGCGGCTTCGACGTGCTCGTCCGCGTCGGCAAAGCCCCAGCCTAGTTGGGCGGCGAGGGCGGGGCCGACAGTGGACTTGCCGGAGCCACGGGAACCGACGAGCAGGATCAGCGGCGGAGGCATAGGCGGGTGAGAGCTCGGGGCCGGGAAGGGGATTGTATCGGCGCGGTTCGGATTTCTTTACGGGAGGGTGAACCGTATACTACGGGTGTCGCGTCTAATCCCGCGACGACGGTAACCGGGGGGCGATCTGGTATCGACCGGGTATCGGACGTGTTCGGTGGCGTGTCGTGGTTGATCAGTAGGCCACGTAAAAAACTGATCAAACTTTAACTGCTGAACCGCAGTTCTCCCTCGCGGCGTAATACCCGCAGGCCGTTCCGCCCCCTTCGCCTGAGAGGTGGTGGTCCGGACGCAAGTCAGGCTCGCAGGGGCTCGAGGGCTGGGGCAACCCGGTTCGATTCGGCGGCCGCCCCCGCTAAAAACTCTGGCCGATAGCCGACCGCGAACCCTGCCCGTTGGGGCCGCGGGAGGTGAACACGGGGCAAGCCTTACGGACAGGCTCCGGGCGTAGACGGGATACACACGTAGATGCCGGCACGGAAGTGCCACGGGACCCGGGTTCAATTCCCGGCGCCTCCACTCGGACGGCTTGCGGCGAAAGTCGCAAGCCGTTCTTTTTTGAACGTGACCCTACTGCGACGGCGTCGGCTACCCTGCTTGTCTCGGCCTCGTCCACACGGGTTAGCCGTCGACCCCGGGACGGGCCTTCCAGCTCGGGCGGAATGACTCCTCTTTGTGGCGGGCCTTGTGGAACGCCTCGGCCAGGAACAGCATGGCCCGGCACCGCGCCCGGTACGCTTCCACGTCCCCCTTGGACTTCGCCGCCTCGGCCGCACGGGCGAGCCGGTCGTAGCCGTTCCAGTCGGTCGCCACCTCCTGCGCCCGCATCGCCTGGGCGAGGCTCCCCTCCAGCTGGGCGAACTTCTCGGCCACGTCCGCCGTCACCGGGCAGGGGGTCGTTTTGTAGACGTGCAGTTCGCGCGGCCCCTGCTCCTCCTCGGGTGGGGGAGCCTCTTCCTCGGGCTGCTCCTTCATCAGCTGGGCCACCAGGCCGGCGAGACCGCCGAGGATGACGACCGCGGCCAGCACGAACAGGACGCTCGCTCCGGGGATCTCGGAGAGGTGCATGACCAGGGTGAGGGCGGCCAGGAGGCAGCCGGCCCCGAGCGCCGTGTACGGCAGCGGCACCCGGCGGTTCCACGCCCGCACCAGCTTCGCCAGCCGGCCCGCCCCCCGGGGGGTGGACTCGGGGTCGGACGCCCCCCCGGCGACCCGCACGATCATGACGGTGATGTTGTCCGGCCCGCCGCGGAGGTTCGCCAGGTGGACCAGCAGCCGGGCGGCCTCCTCCGGGGGGAGGGTCTGGGCCACCGCCCCGACCTCGTCCGGCGACACCACCCCGGTCAGCCCGTCCGAACAGAGGAGGAACACGTCCCCGGGCTCGACCGGGTGCGGCCCCTCGACGTCGACCTCGACCTCGGGGTCCGGGCCGAGCGAGCGGATGATGACGTTCTTTTTGAAGTCGCCGAGCTCGTCCGGGTCGATCCCCTGGCGGCGGGCGATCTCCCAGACCCAGGAGTGGTCGAACGTCAGCTGTTCGGCCTTGCCGTTGCGGAACCGGTAGACCCTGCTGTCGCCGACGTGTCCGACCCAGGCTCCCTCGGGGCGCAGGAACAGAGCCACGGCCGTGGTGCCCAGGCCGCGGAACTCGGGGTTCTCCTGGCCGATCGTGTAGATGCCGGTGTTGGTCTCGACGAACGCCCGGCGGACGGCGGCGGCGACCCCGTCGCGGGCGTGCTTGGAGTAAATGAACGGCAGGTCGCGGACGGCCTTGGCGCTGGCCTTCTCCCCGACCGCGTGCCCGCCCATCCCGTCGGCCACCACGAACACGTGGCCGGCGCCGCGCCAGGCGGCCTCGTCCGGGGCCGGGTTGGCGGAGCAGGCGTCCTGGTTGTGGCTCCGCTTGACGCCGACGTCGGTGAGCGCGGCGTACCGCACCGGTTCAAATGCCGCCAACGGACCACCCTCGGGGGAGACGCGCGGGCTCGGTGGGACCAGTCTACGCGACCGGGGGGTAGGCCTGCCAGCCCGCCGGGCGGCCCGGCGGTTCCGATTGACCGCGGCCGGGCCGGGAGGTATGCCCCGCGGCCGTGTTTTCATTGTAGCACCGAACGCCGCCGGGGGCGGGGGGAACCGGATGGCCAGCCGGCGGGCGGGGGTGTGGGCGGCGGTCGCGGCCGGGCTGCTGGCCGCGGGGTGCGGCGGGGTCAACCGCCGGTTCGTCATCGAGTCGAACATCCCCAACGCCCAGGTCTACATCGACGACAAGCCGGTCGGGGCGGCCCCGGCCCACGCGCCGTTCGAGTACTACGGCTACTTCACCGTCCGCCTCGTCCACCCGGACCACGAGACCCTCGTCCGCCGGGTCCACGTCGTCGCCCCGTGGTACGCCTACCCGCCGTTCGACTTCCTCGCCGAGGTGATCTGGCCGTTCCGGATCGACGACGTCCGCCGGTATCACTTCAACATGGACCCGCTCCGCCGCCCGGACCCGGGAGAGCTGATCCAGAATGCGGACGCGCTCCGGGCACGCGGCATGAGCCTGCCCCAGGCCGAACACCCCGCCGCGAACGACCCGGGGCCGCGCGTGCTGCCCGCCCCCGCCCCCCTTCCGGACACGGCCGCCGCTCCCGTCCCTCAGCCCGGCCCGGCCGCGGCTCCCGCGCCGCAACCCGGGCCGGCCGTGGCCCCACCGCCCGGCCCGGTTATTCCGCGGGTGACTCCCTGATCCTGCAGTGTGGCAGCCGATCGGGTGCGGCTCGACCGCTGTGGGCGGGTGACAACCGTTATCACCCGCCCGGCCGGCTTCGGAGATAGCGTGCAGAACTGATGGATGACATGGAGCCGCGGTCGTCGGGTAGTCGCAGGTCGGGTCAGGTCTTCGAGTCGGGGTACAGGCGGACCCGGGGGCCAACCGTCGCGGGTGCGAGGAGTTCGCACCCGCTGACGGTGTCCGGATGTCGGAGGAGCCGTTCCGCACCCGTGCAGGTGCGGTCGGCTACGCACACCGCTCACCGGTCGGGGAAGGACAGCACCTCGCCGCCGTCCCGGGTGATGGCGGCGCGGATGACCGCCTCGTCGGTCTTGGCCCGGATGAAGCGGATGCTCCCGTCGCCCATGCCGGCCAGGAAGCCGTCCCCGCCCTTCGCGCCGAGGGGCGGGAGGGGACGCCGGCCGTCGTAGGGGAGCTGGTCCGGGGCGTACCACGGCACCGATTCACCCGCCTCCACGACGGCGATCGTGTTCGAGGTACCGTCCGGGATGGCGGCGATGTGCACCCCACGCTCCCCTTCCACCAGCCACGGGCGGCCGTCCTTCGGCTGGGTCTTCTTCGGCAGCGAGAACGACCGCCAGTAGGTATGCCCCGGCGGGGCCGGCCGACCCGGAACCTCGAACACCTTCGGCATCGCAGCCTTCTCCAGCACCGCCTTGTTCCGCGGGTGGTCCCACGGGAGTTGCATGTCCAGCTGGCTGAACAGCGGCCCCTCCTCAATGAACGGGAGGATCTGGACGCGCCAGCTGAAGGCGGCCTTACGGTCCGGCGCCACGTCGCTGGGCAGGAACCCGTAGGTGTCGTTGTAGTTGTGGAGGGAGAGAAGGATCTGCTTGAGGTTGTTCTGGGCCACCAGACCCCGTCGCGCGGCAGCCACCTGCTTCGGCAGAGTGGCGACCAGCTGACCGAGCGCGGCATCGGATGGCCCTTCGGCCGAGGCGACCACGGCCGCGCCCTTCACCTCCACCTTCGCCGTCTTGAGCAGATCCCGGCCCACCCCGAAGACCGCCGCCTCCAGCGCCCCGCTATCGCCCCGCTCGGTCTGACGCTTCACCGCCGCGTCGGCCAGTCGGGTGAGGTCGGCCAGCCCTTCCTCCAACACCGGGCCGGCCCGGCGGGCGTCCTCCGGCGTGGCGAAGGCGAGGCTCAGACGGGTGGTCAGTCCCGCGCCGCCGAGGTCGGCGGTGAGGGTCGCGCCGGTGGCCCGGAGCAGCGCCTGGTACGGAGCCAGTTCGGTCACGCCGCTGGGGTCGCCGGCGAACGCCCGGGTGAGCTGCCGCGGGTCGAGGCCGACGGTCACCACGCTCCCCCCGGCCGCCGCCAGCGCGGGGGCGAGGGGGCCGTCCGCCCGGCGGGTCAGGAGCTGCGCGACCAGCACCCCGGCGGCCGGTGACTCGCCGCGGCCCGCCGGGAAGAGGACCAGAGTGCGCTCGTCGGCCAGCACGGCCGCTTGGAACGGACTGCCGTGCTGGCCGAGGTGAACCATGTTCCCGACCCGCACCACCCCGCGGCCGCGGGGTGGCGGGTTGCCGTTGCGGCCGGCCAGGTGCTTCACCACCCGGGCTTCGTTGTACGGCCGCCGGGTGGTGACCAGGAGGAGCGGCGCCGGCTCGTCGCCGGGCGACAGGACCGGCATGTAGAACGTGACCCGCTCCAGGTCGCCGGGGGCGACCCCGACCAGTGTCTCCAGGTTCGGCTCCTTCTGGGCGGCGAACCAGTCCCGCGCCGGCTGCATCGCCGGGTGGTCCCAGAGCTTCGCCACGTCCACCGTGACGACCAGGAACCCGTCGCGGGGGACTGCGTCGAGTGCGCGGGGCGGGGCCGAGCGGGCGGGGCCATCCCCCACGACGGGCTGGGCGGCGGGAACCAGTGCGGCCGCGGCCAGCACTGCGAGCCCCGCCAGGGGGAGGCGTCGGAGGAACGTCATCGGAGAGCCCTCGGGTGCGGTCAGCGGCCGGGGATGTTCACAGGGTTTCCGTCGCCCACGGAGATGCAGCGGCGGAGGTTGGTGTCGTCGAAGGCGGCGCGGCGGAACGTCCCGACGCTGCCGTCACCGAATAGGGCGGCGAATACCCCACCCGGCCCGCCGAGCCGGGGGAGCGGCTGCTTGCCGTCGTAGGGGAGGTCCTCCGGCTTGGCCCACGGCACGGCCGTGCCCGCCTCGACCACCATGATCGTGTTCGACAGCCCGTCGGTAACCGTGGTGAGCTGCGGCCCCTTCGGATCGCCGTCCACCAGCCAGGCGCGGTGCTCGCCGGCGTCCTTCGGGCTGGTGAAGGTCTGGAAGTACGTCTCCCACGGCTGGTTGGCCGGCCGGCCGGGCACCTGGAAGGTGCGGATCACCGCCTGCGACCACTGCTTGTTCGCCGGGCTGTCCCACGCCTCGTCGAGCTTGAACTTCTGGTGCAGGGCCACCTGTTCCATGTACGGCAGGAGCTGGACGCGCCAGCTGAGGAGCGGGGTGCCGTCCTTGGCGTACACGTTCGCGGGGGCGCGGCCGTTCGCGTCGTGGTAGGAGTGGATGGCGAGGCCGATCTGCTTCAGGTTGTTCTCCGCGGCCGACGGCCCGCGGGGGGACAGGGCGGCGTCCGGCAGGGCCGTCAGGACGCTGCCGACCGCCGCGTCCAGCTTCAGCTCGGCCGTGCCGACGAGGGCCGCTCCGTCGGCGCGGACCTTGGCGTCGGCCATCGTCTTAGCGAGGAACTCGAACAGCGGGGCGGGGTAGGCGTTGGCCTCTGGCGGGCGGCCCTCGACCTTCTTCTGTTGGGCCTTGGCGTACCCGGCCAGCTCGGCGAACTTGGTGGTGAGGACCGGGGCGGCGGTCTTGGCGGCCGCGTCCGTCGGGTAGGTGGCGGTCAGCCGGGCGGTGGCGGTGTCGCGTTCGAGGGCGACGGTGAGGACGGCGGTGCGGGCCTCAAGGAGCGGGCCGCCGACGGGGAGGGGGAGGCCGTCCAGAGCCTTCACGTCCACCCCCACGGTGAGGGCGTGGCCGGCGGCCGCGGCCTGGAGCGCGGGGAGTAGCCCGGCCACCTTCGCCAGCCCGGCCGGGTCCGCGCCGGCGGGGGCGAGGAGGACCGTCTTGGCGTCGGCGGGGTAGACGAAGGCGAACTCGGACCCGGTGACCGGCACCGCCCCGCCCGGTGCGGCTTTCGGCGCGGGGGTGCCGGGGCGGGAGAGCGTCTTGGCGACCGCGGCCGGGTCGACCGCCTTCCGGCCGGTGACGACGGCGTAGGGGAGTTCGGGCACGGACGGGTGCCAGAACAGCGTGAGCCGGTCCATCTCCTCGGGAGCCATGCCGACGAGTGCCTGCACGGCCCAGGCGAATTCGAGCTTCCCGCGGGCCTCACGGACTGGTGCGAGCGCCCGGTGGTCCCACAACTCGGCCACGTTCAGCGACGCGAACAGCTTGACCCCGGCCGGGACGGCGGTCGGGCCGGGGGCGGGCGGCCCGGCCTTCGGGGCGGGCTGGCCGAGCGCCAGCGCGGTGACGAGGAGGAACCCGGAAGCGGCAGCCGTCCGACGGGTGAGGCTCATGGGGCGCTCCGATGGCGACGTGACGGGGCCGGTGCCCACACCCCGGGATGCTACCGCACCCCGGACCGGGCCGCAATCGTTCCACCGACAGGACGCCGGAGCAGGCGCACCGTTTCAGACGAGACGCCGATCGGACCGGTCGTGGTTCGCCCGGCCCGGGTTTTCGGACCCGGGCGTTGTCGGCGAAGTGGTCAGCGACCCCGGCTATTCGGGCTTTCGATCCTGTGATCGGTGGTGTCCGCTCAGTCTTGCACGCCCTGACTGAGGGATGGTAAGGGATTGCGTCGCCCGGTTGGGATTTCCCCACGCGCCGGGTGGGATCGGTCATGGACGACCTGAGCCGGTTCTGTTGCCTCAACCCCGACTGTCCCGACCGCGGCCGGCGGAACCACGGCAACCTGACCGTACCGGCCCGCTACGGCCCGCACAAGACCCGGGTACTCCGGGGCTCCACCTGCAAGCCCCGGTTCTCCGAGCGGAAAGGCACTCCGCTGTTCGACACCCGGTTGCCCGCCGACAAGGTCTTCTCGGTCTTGGGCCACGTGGCCGAAGGGATCGGCACTCGCGAGACCACCCGCCTCGTCGGGGGGCCACCGAAATACCGTCACCCGGCACATCCGCCGGGCCGGCGAACAGGCCCAACACTTCCTCGACGAACTCGTGGCCTTTTCCACCCACGACGAACGAAGTCCCGTTCGATGAGAAGCGGGACTTCGTCGGCCAGAAGGAGAAGAACGGCGGCCCGGACGAGAGGCGGGGCGGCGACTGCTGGAACCACGTCGCGTTGGACCCCGGGAGCGGTTGGTCGTGAGCCTGGTGGTCGGGAAGCGGGCCGAGGGCGCGACCCACGCGCTGGTCGGTGACGTCCACCGGCGGACCGGTGGGCGGGTGATGTGGCTGATGATGTCGGACGAATACCCGGTGTACGCGACCGCCATTCGCCTGGCGTACGGCCAGAAGGTGACGCTGCCCCGGGCCGGTCGCCCCGGCCGCCCGCGCAAGCCGTACACGGTTGTTCCGCCCGAGGTGACGTACGCCACGGTCCACAAGGAGCGGGAGAACAACCGGGTCGTGGCCGTGAGTACGCGGGTGGTGTTCGGGACGGCGGCGGCCGCGGCCCTGGCGCGGGTGGCCTCGGCGGTCAGCGCCGCGGTGAACACGTGCTTCGTGGAACGACACAACGGGACGGATCGGAACCGGTGCAGCCGGAAGGTCTGCAAGAGCTACGCGTTCTCGAAGGACTGGGAGGTACATCGGGCCGCGTCCGCGTCCCGCTACTTCAGCGACAATTTCTGCTGGCCGGTGGGAACCCTGCGGGAGCGGGATGCCGACGACAGGTGGCGTCCGCGAACCCCGGCGATGGCCGCCGGGTTGACCGATCATCTGTGGTCGCTAGTGACAAGTCGGTGGTGGCGTAGCAGGTGGTTGTCCGTACCCGCAATGGGGATGTAGGCCGCGCACTCCTCCGGCCGGTACGCGGTCCGGGCCAACGCCAGGAAGTTCACGAGGGTTGGCGCCGCCCGGTACCCGTCGGACCGGAGCCCCCGCTTCCGCTTGGCGAACGCCAACTCGATCGGGTTCCAGTCCGGACTGTAGGGGGGCAGGAACCGGAGTTCGCACCCGGTTGCCTCGACCGCCGCACGTCCCCCCGGCCGCCTTGTGGCACCGGAGGTTGCCCATGACCACCACGCCCCCGGCCGGAGGGTCGGGACCAGGACGGTGGTGACGTACTCCCGGAACCGGTCGGCGGCCATCGGCCCGTCGAGTACCTGGGTGGCGGTCACCCGGTCCGCCCGGAGGGCGGCGGTGAACGTCCGACTCTTGTAATGCCCGTTGGGGACGGCCCCGACCACCGGCTCGCCCCACGGGGTGTACCCGTACCGCCGGCCCATCGCGGTGTTGGCCCCCGTCTCGTCGACGAGCACCGCTCGGTTCGGGTCGAGGGCCGGGGCCGTCTCCTGCCGCCAGGCGTCCCGGGTTGCCCGCACGTCGGGCCGGTCCTGCCCGGTGGCCCGGGCAACTTTTTTGAACGTCAGTCCGAGTGACCGGGCGGCGGCCCACAGGGTCGAGAGGGCGGCGGTGACCCGGAGCTCGTCGCGGAGTTCGGCCAGGGTCACGTCCGGGGTGGCGGCGAGCAACGTCCGGATCGTGGGGAGGTGCGGCCGGAGCTTGGGCACCCGGGTGTCCCGGGCCTGGCGGGGTGCCGTCTCTCCGGTCTCCCGCCGCCGCTGGACCCCGGACGGAACTGACGGCGAACCTGCCCGCAGGTCCATCGCGTATGCGCGCATGTCGGCGCTCCGGGGTGGACCAACCACGATACCCGGGGCGAGGGGCCGCGCTAGACCACGACCGAAACGACCTAACAGGTCGGCAGAAGTCTTTTCACAAGACGGATCGCAGCCAGAAGCCCTTCGCCTGGACGCCGGCGGTGTGTAGCGCCTCCCGCGGGGCCGGTAGTGGCCCGCTGGTAGGGATGTCGGTAACCTGCCGATATGCAGGACGCATCTCCGCCTCGGTCACCGATCCCGCCGTGCCCGCGTTGTGGGGCCGCTCAGGTGGTCCGTAACGGCCGGACCCACTCGGGCACCCCGGCCTTCCGGTGCCGGGCCTGCGACCGGCGGTTCGCCGAGGCACCCCGGAAGGGGCCGGTCCCGGGTGAGGCCAAGGATCTGATCCGCCGGCTCCTGGCCGAGCGGATGAGCCTCCGGGCCATCGCCCGGGTGACCGGGGTCTCCCGTTCGTGGCTCCAGGGGTTCGTCAACCGTGTCCTCCGGGAAGACACCCCGCACGACCCGGGGCCGCTCCCAAAAAGTCCGGCCGGCTGGTGATCGAGGCCGACGAGCTCTGGAGCTTCGTGGGCGACAAGCGGGACGTGTGGTGGGTCTGGGTGGCCCTGGACGCCGACACCCGGCAGGTGGTGGCGATGGCCGCCGGGGACCGGTCGGCGGCGACCGCCCAGCGGTTGTGGGACGCCCTGCCGGGTAAGTACCGGGACGGGGCGACGATACGCACCGACTTCCTCGCCCAGTACCGGGCGGTGGTTCCGGAGGCCCGCCACGTGGCGGCCGGGAAGGAGGCCGGGTTGACCAACCACGTCGAGCGGTTCTGGTGCACCCTGCGGCAGCGGTGCGCCCGGTTCGTCCCCAAGACGCTGTCCTTCTCCAAGTGCCCCCTCAACCACGTCGGAGCACTCTGGTACTTCGTCCGACTATATAACGCATCCCGACAGTAGGGCCATTACCCGCGGGGCCAGGTTGCCCAGGTATCCGATGAATCGGTTCACCTGCTCCCCCGGGGCGTCGTGCTGGTGGTCGGCGCAGACCACGTCCTTCCCCTGGCCCCAGAGGGTGTCCATCGGGTTGAGCTTCGGCAGCCGCTTGGGCAGCCACAGGAGTTCGACCCCGAGCCGCCCAGCCAGGCCGACCGACCCCTTGGCCGCGTGGCTCGGATCCTCGCCCAGCAGCAGGGCCACGTGCGGGTCGTCCGGTCGGCCGACCGGACGGCCCGCAGGAACTCCTGGAAGTCGCCCGCCCGCTGCCGGTACCGGGGCACGAACAGCCGGTGCCCGGTCCGCAGGTTCATCGCACCGAACACCACCCGCCACCCGTTCCACCCGCTCAGGGAAACCTCCCTGGGGCGCCCCAGGGAGCCAGCTCGCCCGCAGGGGCGGGAACAGGAGGAGGTCCGTCTCATCCTCGGTGAGGACGACGGAGCGGTCGGGAGCCCCCGAATCCGCCGGCGGATGGCCCGCTTTTCCCCCCGGTCTCCGGGCCCGGGGCGAGGACGTACCGGGACCGCTTCCACATGTACCCGAGCCGCCGCAACTCCCGCCGGACGGTGTCGGCGGATGGCCGCCGGAGTCGTCGGGCCGGCTGGTGGCGGAGCAGCGGCACGGCCCACGCGGCGGCGTACCCGCCCAGGTTCTGGGGCGAACGGCCGAGCCGTTCGCCCCAGAACCTCACGCCCGCGGTCCGTCAGCCGGCGGGGACGGCCCGGGCGGTTGCGGTCCCGGAGGGCGGCCGGGTCGTGGCCGCGGGTGGAGATCCCGACCCAGCGGTAGATGATCCGGGTAGTGACCCGCCGCCGGGCGGCGACGGGCGCGACGGGTTCGCCCCCGCCGACCTCCCGCAGAGCCAGGGTCTGGCGGTACACCCGAGCGTCCGTCGTCGAGCGGAGTTGTCGCTCCAGCCGTCGCCACTGCCAGGTGGTCAGCGTCAGGACGTGCATGGCCGGCCCCCTCAATCGGAGGCTATCAGGCCGTGCACCCGTGCGAAAAGACTTCTGCCGACCTGCATTAGTCCCTGCCGTGCAACGAAAGTAGGCCGCCACCCGAGTTCTGGGGGGAACCCCATTTTCGCTCGCCGCGGCGATCACGCTTCCGTCTCGGGTCAGCCGCGTCTCCCTGGGTCGACCGGGTGCGAACATCAGTTGGGTCGGTTCAACGGCACCGCGGCCGGTTTCCACCGGGGCTGTCGAGCAACCCCCTGCGTGGCGGAGTCATTGTTGCTGGGATGCCGGCGACGAATTGCACGCTCACCACGAAATGTGCTCGACATTGCCCGGCCTCTCTCGTCCCGGGAGTGAGAACCTTTCGCCGAGGCGACGGCTGTCGAGTTCGCCGCGTTGCTCGTGCTCGATGGCCTCCGACAGGGGCCGACCGCCGCCGTTCAGGAGGGAACTCTGCTCGTCAGCTCGTGGGGGCTGTTGTTGTGCCGGGTGGTCGCGCCGGTCTCAATCTGGCAAGGGGCCGACGACCACTTCTCCCCGCCGTGGAAGGCCGTGCGCGTCGCACGGGGATCCCCGGGGCGGTGTGCCGTCTATCACCCGGCGATGGTCACCTCTCGCTTCCTCACTCCTGGGCCGCGGCCGACCTGGCGGCTGCGGTGGGTCGGTGACAGGGGCCGAGTCACCAACGCCGTGCGGGTCCGCCCCTGCTCGAACCGGGAGGGGGCGGGTGAGCCTTCGCTCGACCCGGCCCGGCCGCCGTCCGAACAGGCGGCTGTGGCGGACCCGCGCTACTTCATGTTGCCGTCCACGGCCACCGTGCTGCGCATCAACTCCTTGACGTTGGCGCTGCAGAAGCCGAACCCCTTCCGCTCGATGAACTCGAAGATCACGCCGGTGAGCCGGTGCGGCTTGGTGAAGATCTGGGTCAGGTCGTCGCACTTGAAGGCGTGGTCGGAGGTGAAGTCGCCCCACCCCTTCTCGACCCACTCCCCCCGCTTGGCCTCCACGTCCGGCACCTCGTAGGCCAGGTGGTGAATCCCGCCGATCCCGCCGCGGGCCTTGACCCAGTTGCCGACGATGCTCCCCTCGGTCCCCTCGCTGACGAAGATCTCGGGGGCCATGTGGTACACTTGGCTCCCCACCCCCGTGCCGTCGAAGCCGGGGATGCTGAACGCGCCGTCTTTCAGCGTCTTCTCGGGCGGCTCCAGGGCGACGCACCGGGCCGCATCGGTCCTCTCGTCGTTGAAGAAAATGTCGAACTCGGCCTGGAAGGTGTAGCCGAAGGCGTCCATCAGGAACTTGACCGCCTCGTCCCGGTTCGCCACCCGGTAGGCGATGTGATCGAGTCTCATGGCTTTCCCCCGATGGGTCGTAGTCCCGCTGTCTATCGTACCGAACATCGTCAACCGGCCCTTCGCGGCCGACCCGGGACGCGCCCGACAAAGACGCCGGTCACGACGGTAGTGGCCCGTTGGTAGGGAGGTCGGTAACCTCCGGGGTGTCCCGGTCGTGGCTCCCGGGGTTCGTCAACGCCCTGCTCCGGGGCGACACCCCGCACCACCCCGGGCCGCTCCCAGAACGTCCGGCCGGCTCGTAGTCGAGGCCGACGAGCGGTGGGGTGTCGTGGGCGACAAGCGGGACGTGTGGTGGGTGTGGGTGGCCCTCGACGCGGACACCCGGCGGGTGCTGGCGATGGCCGTCGGGGACCGGTCCGCCGGCACCGCCCGACGGCGGTGGGACGCCGCCCCGAAAGCGTACCGGACCGGATCCACGGTGCTCACCGGCTTCCTGGCGGCGTACCAGGTGGTCCTCCCGGCCGCCCAACATCGGGCCGTGGGCAAGGCCTCCGGGCGGACCGCCCACGTCGGGTGGTTCTGGCTCACCCTCCGCCCGCGGTGCGCCCGGTTCGCCCGAAAGACCCTCTCGTTCTCCAAGTGCCCCAGGAACCACCTCGGAGCACTTTGGTAGTTCATCCGGCTCTACAACTTGTGCCACCAGTAGGGCCACTAACCCCCTCGGGGGCGCCGCGTCGGGGTCTCCAGCGGCGTCCCGACGTACCCGGTGTCCCCGGCACGCCGCACCCCCGGTGGGGCGATCACCCGGGGCCGGTCATACACCTTCTTGTCGTGCGTCTTCCCGGGGAACGCCCCGGACACGGCCGCGGTCCGCACCCGCCGAGGCTTGCCCCCGGCCCGGTCGGCTTCCGCCGCCGGGTCACCACCACCTGATGCTTGAGGGTGTGCCGCTTCTTCTTCCCGCTGCCGTACCGCTTCTGCCACCGGGTCGGCCGCTCGGTGGCGTCGAAGAAAAGCTCCCGCAGGCTCTCTGGGTCGAGCACCACCCGCCGCATTGGGGATGCGGAAGGTGCCCGCGAGCAGCGGCTGGAGGGGGTTGATGTTCCGGCCGACGGTCGAGTCGTCCACCCCGAACAGGAACCTGAGGACGGCGTGCGTGGTGTACGTCCGGTAGGACATCAGGAGCAGGAGCAGTCGGTCGGCCAGCGGGAGGGCGTGCTTCCACCCGGCGGCCGGCTTCCGCCGCCGCCCGGAGCGGGCCTTCCGCTTGGCGCCCGCCGCCGCGTACTGGGGCTCCAGATCGGACAGCAGGCGGTCGAACGCGGCCGGGGTGATCCCGGTCAGTTGGCGGCACACACCCGCCGAGTGGCGGAGTCGATCGGTGCGGCTCATCCCAACCGCCTATGGCCCCCAACGACCTATTGTACAGCGACTCTACTGCCTCCCCAGTATGGCAACTGCGTAACTCCTATCGGTATCACCGCTCACCTGTTCTTCGGACTCCGCTCTGCGGGTGGGGCGGCCTCCTCCCGCGTCCAGCGGTCTGACCAGAGCGTCAACGTCCCGTACCCGTGGGACACGACCCGTCCGCGGACCCGCACCCGGTCGCCGGCCCTTCCGGCCCGGTCCGCTGGTACGTTGTGGACGAACACCCGGCCGTACAGGTTCTCGCCCGCCGCCCAGCCCTCGATGCGGACGAGCGGGACGGTCGCGCCGTCCACCCCCTTGCCGACGGAGACAACGGTCCCGGCGAACTCGACCACCCGGCCCGCCGCCCGGGCCGGATTCCCGTCCCTCTCGGTGACCAATCGGGCCAGACCCTCGGTCGTCAGGACCGGTTGGTCATCCGCCCGAAGCGGGACCGCTCCGGCCGGGCGCGGGGGTAGGGGCTCGGACTCGCGGGGCGGCGGGAGCGGCACGGCGTCCTTCGGCAGCCGGCCCCGGGTCCAGGCGTGTTCCAGGAGCTTGTCGGCCCGTCGGTCGGCTGGGAGTGCCCGGAGGTCGCGGACCTGGGTGCGGGTGAACCCGGACCAGCTCCCTTCCGCCGCCTTCGGGTCGGTTCGGAGGAAGAAGCTGATGCCCACGCCCTGGTCGGGAACCCGGTCCAGGGTCCGGGCGGCCGCGTCGAGCCGCGCCCCCACCGCCGCCAGCTGGTCCCGGAAGTCCTCGCCCTGCGGCCGGTCGAGGACGAAGTAGAGCGTGTTCCCGGAGCGGAGGACGGCGTCGAACTGCGGGTTGACCGCCGGCGGGGCGGCCCCCACCGCAGCGGCCGCCGCCGCGGGCGGTGTCAACGTCCGGACGCGGGCGAGGATGAACGTGTAGAGCGTGGTGCCGCTGTTGGTCACGAACCCCTTCGGCCGGCCGTGCTCCGGGTGTTGGAGGCGGAGACAAATGCGGAGTTCGTCCCCGCGCAGGACGTAGATCCCCTCGAACGTCCTCCCCGTCATCGGCCCTTCGAGGAAGGTGACGTCCATCTCCTTCGGCGCCTTCCGCGGTTCGAGGGTGAACGTGAAGTCGCGCACGAACAGCACCCTCAGGTTCTTCACGACGGCCCGGTTCCCGCTGAATGCGACCAGCGGGGGTGGGACGTACTCGTCCTGCCATTTGCTGTTGGCCTCGTAGAGCGCCTCGCCGGCCGTCTCGATGCGGGTCACGAGCCACGCCCCCTCCAGCGCGGCGAGGTCGGGCGGAGCCGGGATCCGCTTCGCCTCGGGCTCCTTCACCGTCACCCTCTTCGGCCCGACCGCCGGGGGGCGCTCGACGGCGGGGCGGGGCGGGGCATCGCCCGGCCCGGCGGCGAGGGCCACCCCCACCGCCGCGACCACGCCGAACACGGCGCCGAGTTTGGCGAACGGCATCGCAACCCCTCCTTCAACGAGGCGGAGAATCGAGTTCGGGACGGGCTCCGCGCCGGCGGCGAGCCGGGGGGCGGCGTCGAGCAGGTGACCGGGAACGGCGGCCGCGGGGACGGAATCGACGGCCAGCACCACGGCCGGCCCGAACCCCCGGCGGATCAGTACCGCCCGCAGCCGGTCCCGGCCGCGCTCCAGCCGCTTCTTCACCGCCGCCTTCGACAGCCCGAGTTCGGCCGCGGCGGCGTCCTGGGTCAGCCCGCGGAGGTAGCACGACACCAGCGGGTCGCGGTAGGCCGCGGGGAGTGCGGCCAGCGCCTCGTGGACCGCCGCCCGGACCTCGGCCCAGTTCGGGCCGGCCGGGTCGGGGGGTGTCGGCGGCGGGGCTTCTGCCTCAGTGGCCCGGCGCCGGGACGCGGTCCGGAGGGCTTTCCGGGCCACGCGCACGGCGACGCCGTGGAGCCACGCCCCGACCGAGGCCGGCTTCCGCAGCGCGACGGCCCGCCGGGCCAGGGTCAGGAAGACGGCCTGGAAGGCGTCGTCGGCGTCGGCGCGGTTGCGGAGGACGGACTGGCACACGTCCCACACGGTCGCGCCGTGCCGGCGGACGAGGGCGGCGAAGGCGGCCTCGTCGCGCGACCGGACGAACCGGGCCAACAGGTCGGCGTCCGGCCCGACAGCGTCCGGGGCGAGGCGGAGCAGGTCGCGGACGGCGGGGGGGAGGCGGGCGGCAGTCATCGGCGGCCCCGGGCTCGCGGGTCACACCTCATAGTGCCCGGAACCGGGGCGGGGGGCGACACGAAAAAAGCCCGGGGGCAGACCCCCGGGCTTCGGCGGACGGACCCGGGCGGGTCAGTCCAGTTTCTGCGGGAAGCGCGGGCCGGGCAGCGCCCGCGGGGCGCGGCCGCCGGCCAGCCGGACCGGGGCCGGCGGGATCAGCCGGACCTCCGCCCCGTTGTGGTCGAAGCACTTGACGACGCAGGTGTCCGGCGACACCCCAGCCTGCCCGGAGATCAACACCTCCATCTTGGCCTTCTCCTCCAGCGCCGCCACCTCCCGCCGCTTCCGGTTCAGCAGGTAGTGGGCCACGTCCGGGTGGACCGTCACCTGGACCGACTGCACCGCCGGCGCCCGGTGGGCCGCCAGCTGGACCAGGCGCATGACCTCGATCGAGGCGCTCTCGCTGGTCTTCACGAACCCGGTGCCGCGGCAGTGCGTGCAGTCGGCGAAGATGCTCCGCTTCAGGCTCGGGCGGATGCGCTGGCGGGTCATCTCGATGATGCCGAACTGGCTGATCCGCAGGATCTTCGTCCGCGCCCGGTCACGCCGCATCGAGTCCCGCAGGGCGTTCTCGACGTTCCGCCGGTGCTTCTCGTCGCGCATGTCGATGAAGTCGTTGACGATCACCCCGCCCAGGTCGCGCAGCCTCAGCTGGCGCGAGATCTCCTTGGCGGCCCGCAGGTTCATCTGGTACGCCGTCTCCTCGGCGTTGTTGTCCGCCCGGAAGTTGCCGCTGTTCACGTCGATGGCGACGAGCGCCTCGGTCTGCTCGATGATGATCGACCCGCCCTCGGGGAGGTCGATCCGCTTCTGGTGGATCTTGGCGATCTCCTCCTCGATCGCGTACTTGTGGAACAGCGGCTCGGTCTGGTCGAAGTAGCGGATGCGGCCCGCGTACCGCGGCATGACGATCTGGAGGAACTCGCTGGCGTGGGCGAAGGCGTTGGGCTCGTCCACCCAGATGGCGTCGACGTCGGCGGTGAAGATGTCGCGGATGGTCCGCGTGATCATGTCCGACTCGCGGTAGATCTCCACCGGGGCGGCGACCCGCTTGATCCGCTTCACCACCACCTGCCACAGCCGGAGCAGGTAGGCGAGGTCGTTGCGGAGTTCCTGGGCGTCGCGGTCCACGGCCGCGGTGCGGACGATGAACCCGACCCCCTTGGGCGGCCCGAGGGTGGCCATGATCTCGCGGAGCCGGCGCCGGGCGTCGTGGTCCTCGATCTTCCGCGACACGCCGACCCGGTTCAGGCTCGGCATCAGCACGAGGTAGCGGCCGGCGATGCTGACGTAGGTGCTGAGGGTCGGCCCCTTCGTGCCGATCCCCTCCTTGATGACCTGGACGATGACCTCCTGGCCGCGCTTGAAGATCTCCTGGATCGGCGGCTTGGGGAGCCCGCGGTCGCGGCCGCCCTTCGGCCCGCCGGGGCCGCCGTTGCCGAACCGCGGGCCGCCGCGGTCCCGGTCGCGTCCGCCGCGCGGGCCGCCCCGGTCGTCCCGGTCGCGCCCGCCGCGGGGGCCACGATCCCGGTCGCGGTCGCGCCCGCCGGGACCGCGGCCGCGGTCCCGGTCACGCCCGCCGCGGTCGGGGCGGGTGTCCTCGAAGTCGTCGTTGAACCCCCGGCCGGGCTGGGCCGCCGGCGCCTCGCGCTCGGCCTTCTCGACCTCGCGGGCCTCCTCCTCGGCCGCCTCGGCGGTTTCCGGCTCGAACTCGTCGTCCTCGTCCTCGCCCGCGGCCGGCGCGGCCTCGGCGGCGGGGGCGCCGTTGGCGAAGCGGTCGTTGGGGGCGTCCGGGTCGAAGTCGTCGGCCCCGTCGAAGAAGGGCTGGATCTCCGGCTCGTCGTCGGGGGGCGAGGTGCGGCGTTCGGCCCCGCCCATCGTCTTCGGCGGGGCGTCGGGCGGCGCCTCGCCGCCCTCGGGGGTCTCGCCCTCGCCCTCGGTCTTCTTGCGGGTGCGGCGGGTGCGGCTCTTCGGCTTCGCCTCGCCCTCCTCGGCGGCGGGGGCGTCCTCGGCCTTCGCCTCGTCGGCCTTGCGGGGGGTGCGGCGGGTGCGGGGCTTCTTCTTCGGCTCCTCGGGCTCGGCGGGCGCCGCCTCGGGTGCGGCGACGGCCTCGACCTCCTCCGCCTCCGTGGCGGGGGCCGGGGCGTCTTCCGGCTCCGGGGGCACGTCCGCGATCCCGGCGCCGAACCCGTCCTCGTCCGTCAGCCCGGCGGCGAAGTCGTCCGCGTCGTCATCGGCCGCGGGGATGGGGCGCGCGGCCGGGCGGGCCGGGGGAGGGGGCGGTGGGGCGGGCCGGCGGGCCGGCGGTGGGGCGACGGCCGCGGGCGCCTCGTCCAGCCCGTCGGCGAACGGCGCGATGGGGTCTTCGTCCTCGCCCGCTCCGTCGGCGGGCGGCACGTCGTCGTCCAGTCCTTCGGCGAAGCCGGCGATGGCCTCCTCGTCCACCGGGGCGGGCTCGGCCGGCTGCGGCTGGAGCCACGACGTCGGCTGCGGGGGCTCGCGGAAGCCGGTCCCGCGGCCGCCGCCCTCGCCCCCCTCCCCGCGGTCGCGGTCCCGGCCGCGCCCGCCCCGGTCGCCGCCCCGGTCGGGCTTCCCGCCGCGGCCGTCGCCGTACTCGCGGTCGAACTCGGCCTCGTACTCGGCCAGCGCCTCCTTCGAGAGGAGGTGCTTGTAGTAGGCGGGGTCCACGTCCGAGACGTGGAGGAAGCCGTTGCGGCCGATGCCGAAGTCCACGAACGCGGCCTGGATGCTCGGCTCGATGTTGACGATCCGGCCCTTGTAGATGTTGCCGACGTAGCTCTCCTGGCTCGACCGCTCGACGTAGAGCTCCTCGAGCACGCCGTCCTCGACGATGGCGATCCGGCACTCCTCCGGTTGGAGGACGTTGATGAGCATCTCTTTCTTCATCGGGTCTCCTGCCGCACGCGGCGGGGTTCGGTCCGGGGCGGGGAGGCGGGTGGCCTCGGCCGCCGTGAAACGCGACGCCCCCGCGGCGCGGGGGCGTGTCTCCTACTCCACCGCCATGTCACCCGGGACGGCGACCCCGGGGGTGGCGGCGGGTTGGTCGAGTGCGGCCCGGGCCGCGGCGGACGCCGCCGGGTCCAGGGGCCGGGTGTCCGCCGGGCCGTCCGGCGGGGTGTCGGTCGGGTCGGCGGGGGCGGCCGCCTCGTCCCGGAGTTCCACGCGGGTGCGCTCCAGCACCGCCCCGGCGTCGAGCAGGTCGTCCACGCCGAGCAGGCGCAGGAGTTCGTCGGCCCGGGCGGTGCCGGTGCTGGTGACCCAGAGGTCGAGGACGAGACGGGCCGGGTGAAGGCCCGAGCGACCTAACCCCCCCGGCCCCCCTTCCTTGGGAGGGAAGGGGGGGGACGGCACGCCCGCCTTGCCGGACCCCGTTGATCCAACTAGATGCCCTTGCGAATCGATCGCTCCTTCCTCAACGGAGGAAGGAATGGCTCGGTTGGTCCCGACACTCTCGACGGAGCCCGGCAAGGCGGGCGTGTCGTCCCCCCCCTTCTCTCCCAGGGAGGGGAGGCCGGGGGGGTTAGGTTCCGGGATGCCTTCGACCCGCACCGACCGCAGGTACGGCCGGATGTTCAGCCCCTTGGGGCTGGGCCGGACGCGGTCCACCCAGACGGCGGGTGCGGCCATCAGCTGACCGGCGGCGGCGGCGGCAGCCGCGGCGCGGTCCGGTGGGAGGGGGAGCGAGTAGACGATGCGGCGCGGGATGGCCGTGGCCTTCATCGGGACCACGGCGGCCTGCGTGAAGTGGAGCCCTTCGGGAGCCTCGGCGTTCAGGCCGCCGAGGACGGTGTCAGCCTCTCGGGGCTCGGTGAGCTCGAGTTCGACGACCTCGTCGCGCCCGGCGACCCCGAGCGGGAGGGACTGGGCGAACACGACGCGGGGGCCGGGGTGGAAGCCGGCGGTGGACTTGAACGGCAGCCCCGCCCGGCGGAGCATCCGCTCGAAGACGCGCATCAGGTCGTGGTGGCTGAGGAGCCGGAAGACCCCGGCCTTCTCGAAGCGCAGGCGGAACTTGTCCCCGAGCATCGGCGTCCGGGCTTCCCGGAAGGTCGAAGGGGTGTGGACGGGGGCGAAGGCACCCGGCCGGGGCCGGTCTTCGTCCCTCGTCCTTGCTCCCTCACCCTTCCTAAATTCCTCCCGACGGTCGGGGCGGGGGTGCGGGGGCGGCCGGGGTTTGGTGCCCCCCGGCCCGACGCCCCGGGCCGCTACTCGACCGCCTCCGGGAGGATGCGGCGTAGTTGGTCGCGTAACAGGTTCTGCACCTGCCGGGCGGTGTCCATCTGGAGCGCCTGCCCGGCCACCTTCTGGGCCTCGGTGATGCTCAGCTGGCGGATCACCCGCTTGATCTCGGGGATCTTCCGCGGGGTCGCGCTGAGCGACCGCAGCCCCAGCCCCACCAGCAGCGAGGTGTAGAGCGGCTCCCCGCTCATCTCCCCGCACACGTTCACGTCCACACCGGCCTTGCCCGCCGCCTCCACCACCCCGCGGATCAGCCGGAGTACGGCCGGGTCCGCCGGGTCGTAGAGGTGGGCCACGTGTTCGTTGTTCCGGTCCGCCGCCAGGGTGTACTGGATGAGGTCGTTCGTCCCGATGGAGAAGAAGTCGACCTCGCGCGCCAGCACGTCGGCCAGGATCGCGGCGGACGGCACCTCGATCATCGTACCGATCGGCATCGTCTGTTTGTAGGGGATGCCCTCCTCCTCCAGATCCTCCTTGACCTCGTTCAGCAGCGTCTTGCACTGCCGGAGCTCGTCCACCGTGCTGATCATCGGGAACATGATCCGGATGTCGCCGTGGACGGCCGCCCGCAGGATGGCCCGCAGCTGGGTGCGGAACAGGTCCACCTTCCGCAGGCAAAGGCGGACGCTGCGGAGGCCGAGGAACGGGTTCTTCTCGGTGCTCAGCAGGCCGGACACGCTGGAGAACTTGTCCGCCCCCAGGTCGAGCGTGCGGATCACCACCGGCCGGGCCGGGCCGAGCGTCTCGATCACCGCCCGGTACGCGTCGTAGTGCTCGGCCTCGGTCGGGTCGGACGACTTGTTCAGGTACAGGAACTCGGTCCGGTACAGCCCGACCCCCTCCGCGCCGCGGTCGGTGCAGTGGGCGGCCTCGGGGGCGAGCTCGATGTTCCCGAGCAGCCGGATTGCCACCCCGTCGTGGGTGACCGCGGGCTTCCCCCGCAGCGACTCGTACCGGTCCGCGCGGGACAGGCCGGCCAGCCGCTTCGCCTCGTACTTGCGGACGGTGTCCTCGTCCGGGTCGAGGATGATCTTCCCCTCGTCGCCGTCCACGATGACCACGTCGCCGCCGGACACGTCGGTGAGGAACCGGCCGACGCCGACGACCGCGGGGATCTCCAGCGCCCCGGCCAGGATGGCGGTGTGGCTGGTCGGCCCGCCGCTCTCGGTGGCGAACGCCCACACGGTGCGCGGCGAGAAGTCGGCCGTGTCGGACGGCATCAGGTCGTTGGCGAGGATCACCACCCGCTCGCCGCCGACCGCCCCGACCGGGGTCGGCTGCTGCCCGAGGAGCGTCGAGAGGATCTGCCGCTCGAGGTCGATCAGGTCGCCGGCGCGGCGGCGGAGAACCTCGGCGGCGGCCAGGTCGCCGACCTTCCGCCCGGCCTCCTCCAGCTTCTTCACCTGCTCGCGGATGCCCCGGCTGACGGCGTACTCGGCCGAGTACGTCTGGGAGCGGATGAGCTCCTCCAGGCGGTCGCGGAAGGAGGTGTCCTCGAAGGCCGACTGCTGGGCGGCGAAGATGTTGCCGATGGCCGGCTCGAACCGGGCGGTGTAGCGCTGGCGTTTCTCGCCGGCCTCGGCGGCGGCGTCGTTCAGAGCCTCGCGCAGCCGGGCGACCTCGCCCTCGACCTGCTCGGGGAGGACGGTCTTGTGGGGGATGCGCACCCCCTCGGTGTCCAGCACGAGGGCCGGGCCGATGGCGATGCCGGGGGAGACGGCGGTACCGTACCTGTATTCCATGTCGCCGGGGTGTCCGGTCGCCCGTGGGCGGGTCGCCCCGGCCGGGCGGGCCGGGGCGAGCCAGGGTCAGATCGTATAGTCCTCGCCCCCGGGGGAGGCGAGGATGTCGGCCAGCGTCTTGAGCGCGGTCGCGGCGTCGGGGCCGTCCGCCTCGACCACCACCTCGGTCTCGGGGAGGACCACCAGCATCATCAGATCCCAGACGCTCTTGCCGTCGGCCCGCAGGTCGCCGTGGTAGACGGTCACGGCGGCGGCGAACAGCCGGGCCGACCGGCTGAACCGGTCGGCGACCCGGTGGTGCAGGCCGAGCGGGTTCACCACGCGGACGGTGCGGCGCAGCGGGCCGGCCGGGCCGGCGCCGGTGGGGGCCGCGTCCCGCGGTGTGCCGTCGCCGCCTCGCCCGCTCCCCCCCATGCCCGCCCCCGGCCCGTGAGCGATCGGTCCCCTCCGCCCGGCCCGCCCCTACCACCCGGGGGCGTTGTCGAGCAGATCCCAGATTTCCTCGCGGGTCGTACACGCCCGCAGCCGCTGGACGAAGTCGTCGTTCCGCATGGTGCGGACGACGGCCTCGAGCGCCCGGAGGTGGTCGCCCGGGCGGTCCTTCGGGGAGACGAGTAGCACGAACACGTACACCGGCTCGCCGTCGAGGCTGTCGAACGGGAGCCCGGCCGGGGAGAGGCCGAGGGTGCCGATGAGCCGCTCGGCGGCGGCGTGCCGGGAGTGCGGGATGGCGATGTGCCGGCCGATCCCGGTGGTGCCGAGCTGCTCCCGCCGCATCACCTCGCGGACCACGTCGTCCTGGTGCTCGGCGCGGAACGCCCCGGCGCCGGTCAGCCCCCCCACCAGCTCGCGGACGGCCCGCTCCTTGACCCCGGCGACGGCCGCCTGGTCCCGCGGGTTGACGTCCGGGGCGGTGGTGGCGAGCGCCGGGATGATGGCCTCCCGGCAGATGAAGTTGGTCAGCCGCATGGGTGGCACCGCGCCGGGGGGGGACGGGTCGGGGGAGGCCACGGTCACTTCCCGTTCACGTCGTTGTGGGAGGGATCCCGCCGGTGGTCCTGGAGCTTCTCCTTGTAGTGCTTGATCTGCTGCTTGATCTTGTCCGACGCCAGGTTGAACGCGGTGGCCACGTCCTCGGCCTGCTCGGTGGCGACGAACTCGTGCTTATGGCCGGCCACGGCCGTGATCTCGACCCGGAGCTTGTTGGCGTGGTCGCGGTGGAGGTCGGCCACGACCGCGACCGAGACGAGTCGCTCGAAGAATTTGAGGAGCCCCTCCGCCTTGTCGCGCAGCGCGGCCTGGGTCGATTCGTCGAGATGCCCGTGGCGGGCGGAGACGGTCACCTGCACCGTGGAACCTCACATCCGGGGGGGCCGCACGCCCCGGGAGGGGATGCGGGCGGCCGTTCCAATCGTGCTGATTGTACGCCGGAGCGGTGCGCCGAGCAACGTGAGGGCGGGGTGAGAACGCCCCGCGCCGGCGCGGGGCGGGCCTACAACCGGCCGGCGCCGAGGCCGGGGCCGTCGAGGAGGGCGGTGTTCATGGCGCCGCCGCGGACCGTGAACACGCCGGGGAATCGTTCGTCCCAGCCGGCGTTCGCGGCCGGGCAGTACTGCCGCCCGTTGGACTCGATCGCCGCCACCCCGGGGATGTGGGCGGCGAGTCCCGCCGAGTGGGCGAGAGACGCCCCGACGCAGGTCAGATCCTGCACGCAGCGGAACAGCCCCATCTCCTGCGCGGCGGCGGCCAGGACGAGGCTCTGCGTCTGCCCCTTACACGCCTTGAACGCGACCCCCGTGTACCCCATCTCGCGGGCGAGGTGGAGGCTTTCGAGGTCCACCAGCGACTCGTCGATCACCACCGGCTTCAGCGTCGCAGCGGCGTGCATCACGTTCTGGCGGTTGACCTTCAGGTCGCGGGCGGTGGGCTGCTCGATGTACTGCACGCGGTCGTACGCGGCCGGAGCCTTCTCCCTCAGCTGGCGCAGGAAGTCGAGGAGGTACTCGACCGTCTGGCAGCGTTCGTTGAAGTCGAGCGAGTACCACCACGCCGTCACGCCGCGGGCCGCCTGGGCCTCCTCGGCGACGGCGTTCACGCGGACGACGCGGTCCACGTCCCAGCTGAGGTCGTCGCCGTTGAGCTTCACCTTCAGGTGGGTCAGCCCGTCGCGGGCGACCCACTCGCCCAGCGTCTCGGGGAGGCCGTCGCCCACGGGAGCCGTCACGTCGGCGGCGGTGAGCGGGTCGAGCGCCCCGACGAGGTGGTAGAGCGGCATCCGCGGCTTCGGCGCGGGGAGGACGTAGCGGTCGAGGGTCTTTCCCGCGAAGTCCGCGCCGAGGTAGTGGCCGAGGTCGGTGCCGAGGAAGTCGGGGCCGTAGGTGCGGTAACAGCTGAGGCCGAGGAGCCGGCCGTACCCGTCGTGGACGGCGGCGTCGAACGGGCTGGCGGCGACGAGGCCGGCGAGGACCGGGATCGGCTCCGCCAGCCCGAGGCGCGCGCGGACCGGGTCGAGGTGGGCCAGGAAGCGCGGCTCCAACTCGTGCCCGAGCTCGACCGGGTGGCCGAAGTCGGGCAGTGCTGCGGTGGTGTCGCGGAACGCGGCCGCGAGGGCCGTCATCGCCCCGAGGGTCTGGTCGTAAGTCAGCACGCGCGACGGGAACGCCCAGACGTTGCTCAGCGGCATCGAGCCGATGCCGACGGCCCGCTTGCCGCTACGGTCTTCGACCGTGACGCGGGCGGTGAGGACGGTGGCTTTGTCCAGGGCCACGCCGCCGAACTTGATCGGGGTGCGGTACCGGTAGTCGGCGTATTCGACGGCGACATCGGCGACGCGGACGTCGGTGGGCTTCATCGGAGCTCCGTTCGGTCAGACCGGTTCGACCCGGACGGCGACGCCGGCGGCGACGCCGAGCCGGCGGGCGGCGTTGCCGTTCACCTCGGCGACCTCGAAGAAGCCGTCGCTGCTGAACAGACACACGAGTTCGCCGGGGCCGGCCTCGGCGTAGGTGCGCACCCAGCGGATCGGGCGGGGCGGGGTCGGCCCGAAGGCGACCGCCACGGGGAGTGGTCTTCAGCTTGTCGGCGGGGATGTTGGTGATGAGGTTGCCGAAGTCGTCGGCGAACTGCACCTCGCCCTCCCAGACCCCGCCGTAGGTGACGGCCGATCGGGTCGGCAGCTCGACCGGCTCGGGGAGTTCGGGGCCGAGTTCGGCGGGGTCGAGGCCGAGGCTCAGGTGGGCGGCGACGGGGGCGAAGACGTCGCGGCCGTGGAACGTGTCCGACACCGGCTGCCGCCAGAACCGCGGGTTGGTGAGTCGCCGGACGCATGCCGGCCGGCCGAAGTGGCGGAACACACCGGTGAACAGCCCGTTGTCGGGGCCGACCAGGTGTTGCCCGCCGATCTCGGCATAGAGGGCGTGGCGCTCGGTCCCGACCCCCGGGTCCACGACCGCGACGTGGATCGTGCCCGGCGGGAAATGCGGGACGACGGTGCCGAGGTAGTAGCTGGCGTGGCGGAGGTGCTGTGGACGAATCTGGTGCGTCAGGTCAAGGACGCGGGCGGCCGGGTTGACGGCGAGGATCACGCCCTTCAGCGCGGCCGCGTAGGGGGCGGTGTCGCCGTAGTCGGTCGTCAGGGTGATGACGGGGGCGCGTGACATGGGGTCGGCGGGAGGTGTGCCGCGGGAGGGACCGCCCAGGGCTCCCGCCCCGGGCTACGCAACGTCGCCCCTCCGGGGCTCAAAACCCCTGGCTCGGGACGTCCGCCCCGGAGGGGCGTTGGTCCTTAGCCCGGGACGGCCGCCTACTTCCCTTCCTTCGCCGCCCGGCGGAGGTACTTGCCGTCCTCGGTCTGGATGACGATCAGTTCGTTCTCGGTGATGAACGACGGCACCTGGACGATGTGGCCGGTTTCGAGGGTGGCCGGCTTGGTCTGGGCGGCGGCGGTGGCCCCCTTGATGCCCGGCTCCGTCTCGGTCACCTTCAGGGTCACCGTCTGGGGCAACTCCATCGACAGCGCCTTGCTGTCGTAGAAGGTGATCTTCACCGGGTCGTTCTCCCGGAGGTACTTCATCATGTCGCCGACCATGTCCCCGCCGAGGGTGACCGGCTCGTAGGTCTCGGCGTCCACGAACACGTAGTCGTCGCCGTCCTTGTAGGAGTAGGTGTAGTCCTTGGTGTCGAGGTACACCACGTCCACCTTGTCATCGGGGTGGACGCGCTCGTCGGTGATGCTGCCGGTGGTGAGGTTCTTGAGCTTGAGGTACAGGATCGCCCGCCAGTTCCCGGGCGTGTTGAGGTCGCGCTCGAGGCAGTAGAACAGGGTGCCGCCCATGTTCAGCACCATGCCCCGGCGGATGTCGATCATCTTCGTCGCTGCCATCGGAAAGTCTCCGCAAAGCGGGCCGCGAGAGCCCGGATGGGTGCCACGGCGGGTTGTCGTTGGTTTATCGGAACGGGCGGCGGCGGAGAAGGGTGCTGGCACCCGCCCGCCGGCCCGCCTACACTGCCGCCATCCCACCCGACCCCGCGAGAGTCCCTGATGTTCGCGCGCGTCTCCGCCCTCGCCCTCGCCGCCGCCGCGGCGGGGCTCGTCGCCGCCCCCGCCGCGGCCGACGGCCCGAAGGACAACCTCCCGGACAACGTCCGCCCCGTCCCCCCCGCCGGCATCGAACTGCCGGCCGCCGACGACGCCGAGTTGCGGACGGGGCTGGCCGAGCTCCAGGGGCGGATCAAGGACATCGGCCGGCACCCGCTCCTGGCCGACGTGGCGATCTACGAGAAGGCCGTGCGGTACGCGGTCGAGTACCGCGAGGTGTTCGACCCGAAGGGCATCCCGGCGGTGAAGAACGTCCTCAAGGCCGGCCTGGAGCGGGCCCGGCTGCTGAAGGACGGCAAGCACCCGTGGACGACCCAGACCGGGTACGTGGTCCGCGGCTACTTCTCGAAGATCGACGGCTCGGCCCAGCCCTACGGGCTGCACGTCCCGGCCGGGTACGACCCCGGCGCCCCGTCCACCCACCGCCTCGACTTCTGGTGGCACGGCCGCGGCGAGACGCTGAGCGAGGTGAACTTCATCGCCGCCACCCAGACCGCGGCCGGGGTCGTCCCGGCCCCCGGGGCGTTCATCCTGGCCCCCTACGGCCGCTACTGTAACGCCAACAAGTTTGCCGGCGAGGTGGACACGTTCGAGTGCCTCGACCACGCCTCGAAGCACTACCGCATCGACCACTCCCGGCTGGTGGCCCGCGGGTTCAGCATGGGCGGGGCTGCGTGCTGGCAGTACGCGGTCCACTACCCGACCCTGTGGGCTGCCAACGCCCCCGGCGCGGGCTTCAGCGAGACGCCGGAGTTCCTGCGGGTGTTCCAGAACGAGAAGGTCGAGCCGACGTGGTACGAGCAGAAGCTGTGGCGTCTCTACAACGCCACCGACTATGCCCGGAACCTCTTCAACCTGCCGACAGTGGCCTACAGCGGCGAGGTCGACAGCCAGAAGCAGGCCGCCGACGTGATGGCCCGCGAGATGAAGAAGGTCGGCCTCGAACTGACCCACGTCATCGGCCCGAAGACCGGCCACAGCTACGAGAAGGGCGCCAAGGCGGTGGTGAACGAGAAGATCGACGCGATCGTGAACGCGGGCCGGCCGACGACCCCGGGCCGGGTGGACTTCGTGACGTACACCCTGCGGTACAACCGGTGCGCGTGGCTGACCGTCGACGGCCTCGAAAGGCACTGGGAGCAGGGCCGTGTGAGCGGGGGGTGGAGGGAAAGTGCGAACTCGATCGTGCTCAGTGCACACGGGGTGACCGCGCTCACCCTGTCGTTCCCGCCCGGCTCGTGGCCGATCGCCTGGACTCCTCGGATCACGTTGTTCGAGGACAACAAGCAGGTGATCAGTCTGCCGCCGGAGCTCAACCAATCACTGCCGCGGGTGTCCGACGGGTCGTTCCGGGTCCACCTGCGGAAAACTGAGGGGAAGTGGGGGCAAGTCGATTCGCCGACCAGTAAAGGACTTGCCAAACAGCCCGGTCTCCAGGGGCCGATCGACGACGCCTTCATGGACCGGTTCGTGATGGTGCGGCCGACCGGCAAGGCGTTGAACGAAAAGGTCGGGGCGTGGGCGACGACCGAGATGGCGCACGCCGTCAAGCACTGGCGGAAGCACTTCCGCGGCGACGCGCCGGTGACCGATGACACCGCCGTGACCGACGAGCAGGTCAAGAACGCCAACCTGATTCTGTGGGGCGACCCGTCGAGCAACGCGGTGCTGGCGAAGATCGCCGACCGGCTCCCGGTGAAGTGGACGCCGGCTGGGGTGACCGTCGGCGACCAGACGTACCCGGCCGGGACGCACGTGCCGGTGCTGATCTATCCTAACCCGCTGAACCCGGCGAAGTACGTGGTGGTCAACAGCGGGTTCACGTTCCGCGAGTACGACTACCTCAACAACGCCCGCCAGGTGCCGAAGTTGCCGGACTACGCGGTCGTCGACACCACTACCCCGCCGAACAGCCGGCACCCGGGCAAGGTCGTGCGGGCCGGGTTCTTCGGCGAGCGGTGGGAACTCCAGCTGAACGACGGGCGGTAGACTGACTGTTCCTCCAGCCCGGGGCGCGGAGCCCCGGGCGGGTTCCGGCGGAGTTCGCGCCGCGCGGCCCCCCTGACACCGCGAACGCCGCCCGGGGTTCCACCCCGGGTTACACGCCGACGCCCCTCCCGGGGCTCAAACCCGGCGGGGGTCTGAATGCGCGTCCCGACTCGGCTCGTCCTCGTCCTCGCCCTGCTCGCTGTCATCGGGGCGAGTGTCTGGTACCTCACCCGGCCGACGAACCCCGACCCTGCCAACCCAGGCAACCCCGACGGACCGCCGGCCGGCCCGGGCCGGCTCGTGGTGGTGGTGGTCTTCGACCAGTTCCGCGGCGACTACCTCGCCCGCTGGGCCGCCCAGTTCGGCCCGGACGGGTTCGAGCGGCTCAAGCGCGAGGGCGTGTGGTACGCCGACGCCCACCTCCCCTACGCCTGCACGTCCACCGGCCCCGGCCACGCCTCCATCGCCACCGGGGCGCCGCCGTCGGCCCACGGCATCGTTGAGAACGACTGGTTCCAGCGGACCCCGAGCCCTCGGCTGGTCTACTGCGCCGAGCCCACGCGGCCCCACGAGCGGGTGCCGCCGCTCGCGGTGACGGGCGGGACGCCGAGCCGCGGGGCGGGGATCGGCTTCTCGGCCGACCGGCTCCTCGTCGAGACCCTCGCCGACCGCCTCCGCAACGCCACCGGCGGGAAGGGGCGGGTGGTGTCACTGTCGATCAAGGACCGGGCCGCCGCGCTCATGGGCGGCAAGCAGCCGGACGCGGCCTACTGCTTCGACACCCGCGACGGCCTGTTCCACACCTTCAGCAACTACCGGGACAAGGTCCACCCGTGGGTCGAGGAGCTGAACCGGAGCGGCGCCGTGAACCGCTGGGTCGGCCAGAACTGGACCCGCCTCCGCGCGGACCTGGACTACGACCGCCTCGCCGGCAGGGACGACGCCCCCGGCGAGGGCTACGGAGCCAAGCAGGGGCGCGTCTTCCCGCACCCGATGAGCGACGAGAAGGCACCAGGGCCGCGCTACTACGCCGCGGTCGAGACGTCGCCGTTCGGAAACGAACTGCTGTTGGAGCTGGCGAAGAAGGCTGTGACTGCCGAGAAGCTCGGCCGCGGCGAGGCGGCGGACCTGCTGTGCCTCAGCTTCTCGTCGAACGACCTGATCGGCCACATCTGGGGGCCGGACTCGCACGAGGTGCTCGACGTGACGCTCCGCTCCGACCGCATCATGGCCGACCTGCTCGGCTTCCTCGACACCGAGGTCGGCAAGGGCCGCTACGCCGTGGTGCTGACCGCCGACCACGGGGTCGGCCCGATCCCCGAGCAGAAGCGGCTGCCGACCGCCGACCGGCTGTCCCTGAACGCCCTGCTGCCGCAGCTGCCGGCCGCCCTGGACGAGACCTTCGGTCCCGCGCCGGCGGGGCTCACCCGCTGGCTCGAACTCGACACCAAGGACGCCCTGTCGGTGTGGCCGTGGGTCTACCTGAACCACCAGGCGATCCGGTCCCGCGGGCTCGACCCGGCCGTGGTCGCCGACTTCGCCGCGCAGTGGCTCGGCAACCGGCCGTCCCAGCTGGTCGCGTTCACGCGCCGGCAGGTCGAGACGGGTACTATGCCGCCCGGGGCGGGGCCGGAGGTCCGGCCGATCCTCGACCGGATGAAGCTGGCCTACCACCCGGACCGCTGCGGCGACCTCGTGGTCGTCCCGCTGCCGGGCGTCATCGTGTCCGGCTACCCCGAGGGGACCGGCCACGGCACCCCGCACCCCTACGACTCGCACGTCCCCGTCCTGGCGGCCGGGCTCGGGGTGCCCGCGCTCGGCAAGCAGGACCGGCGGGCGTCGGCCCTGCTCGTGGCCCCGATCGCGGCCAAGAGCCTGGGCATCGACCCGCCGGCCGGTGCGGTCGAGAAGGTGGGCTGGTAGACGAACCGAAGAGCCTGCCCGGGGCGACGCCCCGGGCGCGGCTCTGGGCACGAACGCGGCGGTCAACCCGCCCGCTGCTGGCGTTCTTCCTCGAACTTGTGCAGCTTGTTGTAAAGCGTCTTCAGGCTGATCCCGAGTTCCGCCGCGGTGGCCTGCTTGTTCGAGTTGTTCTTGGCGTACACCTGCAGGATGTACTCCATTTCGATGTCCGCCAGCGTCTTCCCGCCGGTCGGGGCCGGCGCCGGGGCGTGGGCCGGGTGCGGGTGGTAGCCCGCCGGGGCGGCCGCGGCCGGGAAGGGCACCGCGGGGGCGTAGGCCGGGGGCGGCTCGTAGGCCGGGGCCGGCCGGGCCGTCGCCACCGGCCGCGGCGTGCGGACGTCGTGCGGCAGGTGGATCGGGGTGATCGGCTGGCCGCCGGACACGATCCAGGCGTACTCCATCGCGTTCGCCAGCTCGCGGACGTTCCCCTGCCAGTGGTAGTCCATCAGCACCTGGAGCGTGTCCGGGCCGAGGAGGTGGGCCACCGTCTCGACCGGCCGCTTGGCCGCCCGGGCCAGGAGGTGCCGGGCCAGGTCGGGGATGTCCGGCTTCCGCTCCCGCAGCGGCGGGAGGTGGATGTGGAACATGTTCAGCCGGAACAGCAGGTCTTCGCGGAACGTCCCCTCGGCGACCATCTGCCGCAGGTCGCGGTTGGTGGCCGAGATCACCCGCACGTCGGCGATGATCGACTCGTTGGACCCGATCGGCCGGATCTCCCCGGCCTCCAGGAAGCGGAGCAACTTCACCTGGATGTTCTTGTCCAGCTCGCCGAGCTCGTCGAGGAACAGCGTGCCGCCGTTGGCGACCTCGAACAGCCCCTTCCGGTCCCTCTCGGCCCCGCTGAACGACCCCTTCTTGTGCCCGAACAGCTCGCTCTCGGCCAGCGCCTGCGACAGGGCGCCGCAGTTCACCGGCACGAACGGCATGTCCGCCCGCTTGCTCTCGGTGAACAGCGACCGGGCGACGACTTCCTTCCCCGTGCCCGTCTCGCCGGTGATGAGGACGCGCCCCTCGGTCGGCCCGATCCGCTCCACGAACTGCCGCACCGGCAGCATCGCCGGGCTGCCGCCGACCAGCCCGCCCGGCCCCTCGGCCGCCTGCACGCGGGTCTCGAGCGCCGCCGCCTTGTGCTTGAGCTTCCGCTTCTCCTGGATGCGGAGGAGCAGCGCCTCGATGTCGGACAGCTTGCACGGCTTGGTCAGGTAGTCGAACGCCCCGAGCCGCAGCGCCTCGACGGCCGTCTCGGTGCTGCCGTAGCCGGTCATGATGACCGCCTCGGTGTCCGGGGCCGCCTGCTTCAGCCCGGCGAGGACGGTGAGCCCGGCCTTGTCGTGCTCCATCCGCATGTCGAGGATGGCGGCGTCGAACGTGGCCTTCTTGATCACTTCCAGGGCGGTCCGGCTGTCCGGGCAGACGGTGACCTCGTGCCCGAGCCGGGGCAGTTCGGTCCGCATGAACTCCCGCAGGTGCTGCTCGTCGTCGACGAACAGCAGCCGGAGCCGGTGGTGTGCGGGGGTCGTCAGCGCCACGTCCCATTCCTCCTTCGCCCCGGGCCACGTATCCGGGTGCGCGGTGTCCGGTCAAGGTGTCTTCTCGGCCGCGGTTCGGGCCGGAGTGGGGCCGACGGGGCCGCCCGGCCGGGTTCGCCCCCGGCCCTCCGCACCCGACCCGCCGACCCGTCAGGCGGCGGCCCGCTTCCCCGGGAACGGCAGGATGGCCGCGGGGTCGGTCGCGCCCGGGACGGGCGGGTCCGCCGCCCCGGCCTCGGCCAGCGGCACGCGGACGGTGAACGTACTCCCCTTGCCGGGGCCGGGGCTGGCGGCCTGGATCTGCCCGCCGTGCTGGTCCACGATCTGGTGGCTGATGAACAGCCCCAGCCCGGTCCCCTTGCCGGTCCGGCTGCGCGTGTAGAACGGCTCGAAGATGTTCTGGAGAACCTCGTCCGTCATCCCGCAGCCGCTGTCGGTGAAGGCCATCTCCGCGTGCCCGTCCGCGGTCCGGAGCGTGATGCCGAGCGCCCCGTGGTCCTCCATGCTGTCGAGGGCGTTGACCACGAGGTTGAGGATGACGCTCTTGAGATCCTGGGCGTTGACCGGGGCGACGATGTAGCTGTCCGGGTTGAAGGTGATCGACTTGCCGCGGCAGTTCGGCAGGTGGCGGGCCACCTCCAGCACGCCGCGGACGAGCCCGGCCAGGTCGGTCGGCTCGCGCCGCCGCTCCCCGGTCCGGCTGAAGTCGAGGAGCTTCTGGGTGATCTCCTTACACCGCAGGGCTTCCTGCTGGATCATCTTCAGGTAGCGGGTCAGCACCTCGGCGTCGGCCGGCGGAGCCTGGGCGACGGCCTCCTGCAGGCGGCGTTCGAGCGCCTCCGAGCAGAACAGGATGCTGGCCAGCGGGTTGTTGATCTCGTGGGCCACGCCCGCGGCCAGGAACCCGACCGACACCATCCGCTCGCTGCGCACCAGCTGGCGGCTCCGCTCGTTCACCTGCTGGACGAGGTCGCGGTGGACCGCCCCGAGGCGGGCGGTCATGGCGTTGAACTCGGCGGCCAACTCCTCCAACTCGTCGCGGGTGCGGATCACGATCGGGTGGCCGAAGTCCTGGGCGTGGACGCGCTGCACCCCGGCCTGGAGCTCCCGGATGGGGGCGTAGAACCACTCCCGGAAGTAGACCAGGAGGGCGGCCACGATGACCAGCAGCTGGACCGTCGAGAACCCGATCACCCACAGGCTCTGGCGGATCGAGGCGTTGGAGGAGCGGATGCCGGCCTCGATGTCGTCGACGACGGCCTGCTTGAGAGCCTGCCCGATCCGCTGGGCCTCGTCGTAGGTCGTCTTCACGTCGGGGTCGTCGCGGAGTGCCTGGGTGGCCGCGTCCCCGGTCCTCGTGCCGGTGGCCTTCCGGAGGGCGACGGTGAACCGCTGGAGGGAGTCGTCGAACTGGTTGAGCAGTTTCGACTCCTGGTCCCCGCCGTCCGGGTCGAAGCCGAGGGCCACCGTCTCGTCCAGCGCCTTGCGGTAGGCGCTGGCGAACACTTTGGCGTTCTCCGCCTGGCCGGTCAGTTCCCGGTACTCGGTGCCGACGTCCGGGGCCGCGGCCCGCTGGGGGCCGGTGAGGTAGGCCAGGACGACGTTGACCTGCTGGAGTTCGTAGAGCTTCCGCTCGAGGACGCGGACGGTGCGGAGGTAGGCCGTCAGGCCGTAGAGGGTTCCGCCGAGGAGCAGCCCGACGCTGCCGACCACGAGGGCCAGGCCGAGCATCAGCTTGTGCCGCAACCGCCGGGGACGGGCCACGGGAGGCGCCTCCATGCTGCCGCGGGGGGACCGCGGGCGCCCCGGTTCGCCGGCCACATCCGTGGGCCGGTCCGTCAACGCCGGGGGACTGTACCAGGAGCGTTCTTACACGCCCAGAGCAATATTTTCCGACCCGGCGGGCGGAAGTTACAGCCCGGCAACGGGTCGGCGTCGCCGCGGGCGGCTCACGGTCTCGGGGGGCCGAGGGCGACGGGCGCTTCGAGAACGGTCACGGTCATGGCGCTCGTGTCCACCTCGACGAGCCCGCCGTGCGGCAGGGTGGCGTTGAAGGCGGTGTGGCCGACCGGGAAGTTGGCGATCACGGGCACCTTCAGACCCGCGAAGTACTCTCGGAGGATGGTGTTGAGTTCCGCCTCGTCGGTCCCGTCGAACGTCCCGAGGATGAAGCCGGCGAACTTGTCGAGGTGCCCGGCCAGCCTCAGCTGGGAGAGCAGCCGGTCGACTCGGTAGCCCTTCTCGCCGGTGTCCTCAAGGAGCAGGATGCTCCCGTCGGGCTCGACCTCGTAGGGCGTCCCCATCGTGGCCCCGACCAGCGTCAGGTTGCCGCCGACGAGCCGACCCCGTGCCTTGCCGCGGACGAGGGGGTAAGGTTCCGGCCCGCCCGTCGCCAGCGGGATCGTGTACCCGCCCCCCTCCTTCGGGTAACGGTCTGCCCGCACCGCCCGCCAGAACAGATCCGACGAGTACTTGAACCCGCCGTCGTCGCGGTACAGGCCGTACTGCGGCATGGGGGCGTGGAAAGTGATCAGCCGACACTTCTTGGCCACTGCCAGGTGGAGGGCGGTGAGGTCGGAGAAGCCGACGATGACCTTCGGGTTGGCGCGGACGGCCGCGTAGTCGATGCGGTCAAGGATGCGGGTGAGGCCGTACCCGCCCTTGACGGCGAAGACGGCCTGCACGCTCGGGTCTTTGATCGCGGCGTTGAACTCGGCCGCCCGTTCCTCGTCCGAGCCGGCCAGGTAGCGGTCCTTGCGGGTGGGGAGGGTGGGCGGCACTTTCACTTTGAACCCCATCTGCTCGAACCGCTCCTTGGCCTTGCCGACCTTCTCCGGGTCGGCCGGGCCGGCGGGGGCCACGAACGCGATCGTGTCACCCGGCCGCAGCGCCGCCGGCCGGGTCCACGCGCCGCCCGGTGGCCCTTTCACGGGCTCGGGCTGCGCCGGGGCGAACGAGGGGGGAACAGCCAGCGCGCCCAGCAGCAGTGCCGGGAGGAGGCGGGGGAGGGTGGGGGTCATGGCTCGGGGGCTCGGGTCGGGGGAGGGCGGGCGCGTCACTTGGCGGGGGCCGCCGGCTTCTCGAAGTGCTGGTAGTCCTTGAACGCCTTCCAGTTCCCGCCCCACTCCCAGCCGCGGGCGAGGAAGGCCCGCGTGACCGGGTGGTCCGCGGTGAGCGTGCCGGGGGCGGCGGGGTTGTAGGTCGCGCCCGGCGGGAGGGTGACCTTCCCCTTGACGTAGGGGTTCGTGAACGGGTTGAGATCGATCGCCCGGCCGAGGGCGTGCTTCGAGAGCGAGGTGCCGCCAGTCACCTCGCGGTAGTTGAACCCGGACGTGTTGTTCGCCGCCATCGACAGGTCGTCGTCCCACCTGTCGCTCTTGCGGAACCGCGGGTGCGACACGGGGATGACCGACCGGACTGGGAACTTCTCCTTCAGGGCGACCGCGAACACCTCGACGATGTCCTTCTCCAGATCCTTGTCCACCACCAGCTGACCGCGGTGGACCTTCCCGTCGAAGCCCCAGTAGGTCACGGCGACGACCTTCTGGCGCCCGCGCAGCTCCTTCGGGCAGCGGCGGTCGAGCCCGTCGAACGCCTCGTCGGCGGTCATCGCGCTGTCAACGACCGGGTCCGCGAGAGTCCCGGCCGGGTCGGCCGCAGCCGCCGTGGTCAGGACGACGGCGGCTGCGGCGAGGGCGGAAACGGTCCGGGTCATACGTCCTCGCGGTCACTTCAGGTCGAAGTCGGTCGGCTGGCCGGGCTTCACGTCGACGGTCAGTTCGGACTTGGCCGGGTCGGCGTACCTGTCCGGGATCGGGAACCACGCCTTTAGCACCTCGGGCGGTGCGGGCGCGGAACCCGGGGGCGGCGGCTTGTCATCGTCACCCCGCTCGCGCGCGTCGCGCTTCTTCCCCCCGTCCGAGCCGGGTGGGGCCAGACTCGTGATCGCGGCCTTCGCGCGGCCGGGCTTCACGCCGTTCACCCGGTACGTGCCGTCCGGTTGAATCACGCCGGACTTCGGGGTGCCGCCGTCGTCGAGGACGACCACGGTGCCGTACACCACGGCCTTTCCCTGGTAGGTCACCTTTCCGGACACGTCCGTGGTCCCGCCCCCGCACCCGGTCAGGGTGAGGGCGGTCGTCAGGATGCCGAGGCGGATGTGCGTGGTCATTCGGGGATCACCTCGCCCATCGCCCGGGTGGACATCGGCACGATCACCGTGGTCCCGGCGGAGTACTGGAAGAACCGCACCGACCCGTCGGCCAGGGCGAAGTTCCCGCCGCCGGTGTGGAAGGACCACATGTGGTAGCCGTCGCAGTACCGGGGCGGGTTGGCCGGAGCCTGGAAGTACATCGGGAACGGGCACGGGCCGACCGAGTCGCTCGCGCCGAGGTTCCCCGTGCTGTCGGGCGGCACGACGTAGCGTGCCCAGATGAGGCTGTCGAGGTCCGGCTTCCCGTAGGCCCACCCCCACTGGAGGTCCGGCAGCGGGGGGCGCTCGCCGAACACGATCGTGTTGCTGGTGCCGTCGGTGATGGCGTTCATGCCGATCGGGGCCGCGGGGAAGTTGGTGGTAGACCCGATGTCACGCACCAGGCCGATGACGCCGGTATCCATGCCTACCCCTCCGTTCGCCGAACTCTTGTAGTCACTGCGCTGGCGGCCGGTGATGGCCATGTAGTTCGTCAGGGCAACGGCCCCTGTCGAGACGGTGACGGACGACGGCATCGGGTTGCTCGGGCAGATGTACGTCTGGATCACCTTGTTCCGCACGGTGTTCCGGAACTCGGTCAGCGTCGTGAAGGGCTGGTTCGCCACGGTCCCCTGTTCGATGTTCGGGAGGAGCGCGAACGTCCAGTTCTGGGTGTAGCAGGTCAGACCCGACGCGCAACCAGTCGGGTACGTCGGGAACGTCTGGTTCGTGTCGTGGTAGTTGTGGAGGGCCAGGGCGATCTGCTTGAGGTTGTTGCTGCACTTCATCCGGGCAGCCGCTTCCCGGACTTTTTGCACGGCCGGGAGTAGGAGGCCGATGAGGATGGCGATGATGGCGATCACCACCAGCAGCTCGATCAGCGTGAAAGCTCGGCGAAAACGACGGGGACGGGCGCGCATGATCGGCACCGCAGCGGGGTGGATCGAATTGTGAAGGGGAGGGGCGGGGCGCACAGCAGGTTCCATGCCGCTGCCGGTTCGCCCCACTCTGCGCGAGGAGTGAGCCGCCGGGACCAGACTTGACGGGGTAGGATGTCACGGCCGTTGAGATTCGGGGGGTGTCGAGATGGCATCACAGCTGGCGGCTGATCGTCGGGCGTGACGACCAGCCGACGCGACCGTGCCGGTTTCCTCCCGCTTTGCCAGCGACAGCTGATTCAGAGAAACTCTTTCGATTCTGGCATGCTGCCCGTCACTCGGTTACCCTGAAGCCACTGCACTCAGCTGACTGGTGGAGGAACGTGGTCGGTCTTTCCTCGCCGTGGTCTGCGCCGTGTCTGGAGTATCGGCCGGGCCGGGTATCCCCACCTAGCTCGACGGGGTTGACGGTTCCCTTCCGCGGACGGTCGTGAACCACACCTACGGCGTGACCCCGGCCGCGGGGAAGGTTCTGCTCCGGTGCGAGGGCTTCGCTTCGAGCTGTACGTGCGGCACTAATCATGGTCTGCAAATCTCGGCGGAGGTGCGCCCGGCACACTTGCCACTTGCCTATCGGGGGGGCACGGTGATGTCGGCAGTCACCGCGGCCCACAGCCGGCCGCGCGTGCTGCCCTCCCGCCACCCGGCCTCGTCCACGTTCGCCGGGGAGCCGGCGACATGCGTGGGCCTCCCGGGCAGGTCGCCGCACGGCCGGGTGACGCCCGCTTGCCGATCCGGTACGCACCGGCGAGCAAGGCACATCGCCTGCACCTGTGGCCCGTACCCCCCAGAGTTCCGACCGGCAAGGCCGGGCATGTGACCCGGCCGCACCGCGGGCGGGAGGGCCGATGGCGACGGTACTCGGTGGCGTGCGGGCGAACTGGCGGGGTCTCGGCCACCGGATGCCGGAGTGGCGCCGGGGCACCCCCCCGGCGAGCGGGTGGGGGCGGCGGTCGCCTTCGACACGGGTATCGAGGCCGGGCCTATCACCAGCGGGAACGCACCCCATCCGCTCCGGTGGCGAAGCCGCGCCCTACGTACCGCCGTCCGGGCATCTGCCGCGACCGAGGTCGTGGTCACGTGGTTGACACCGGTTGGTCCCGTCTGTCTGCGACCGGGACTCAGCGGTCCGGCTCGGTCGGCCCGCCGGACTGGGGGCGGTTTCGACGGGACTTCGGGATCGTCCCGAAGATCGACTCGACGGCGCCCGGTGCGAAGGGGGCATCCCGCAGGCGGGCGGCAGGCGGGGGGTTCCCGAACACCCCGCCCGAAGCTTCCGGGCGGGCGGCCTTCGGCGACGCGGGTGCCTGCGGTGGGGGCGGCCCCTGGTCTGTGAACAGGGCCGAGGGGAGGACGTCCTTCAGTAACTGCCGCTTCCCGTCGTGCGCCTTCACCGCGGCCTTCATTCGGCCGACCGCCCGGAACAGCGCCTTGTGCTGACGCTTCTCCGCGGCTGGCAGGGTCGCGCACCCGTCGACCATCGTCCGCATTTCGGCGACCAGGGCTTCGGACGGCTCGGCCGGCGCCACGATCGGGGCGGCTGGGGTGGCGGGGGTGTGGGGCGCCGGGGCGGTCTGCCGGGCGAGGAGGTCGAGCATGGCCCGGTAAACCTGCTGGAGCTGTTCATTCTGCTGTGCCATCTCGGCCCGCAGCGCCTGCACGTCGGACTGCACCGCGAGGCCCACGTCCCGGGTTTCCGCCGCGAGGGCGTGCGTCCCCTCCAGGAGCGTCAGCGCGTCGGCCAGCAGCCCTTCGAGCCGCTCGCCCTGCTGGGCCAGGGCCACGTGGAGGCCCGCGAACCCCGCCTCCTGCCGCTGCGACAGCTTCTCGACCTCGTGAAACTGGAACTCGGCCGATAACTCCTGGTCCGCCTGCACGTCCTTGCGGAAGAAATACTGGACCGCCACGACCAGGAGCGGCTGCCCCTGCGGCGGCTTCAGGGCGACGAACCGCCCGAGGCTGTCGAACCCGCCCGCCCGGAGCTCCTCGCCCGTCCGGCGGACGGCGTCGAGCTCCGCGTCGAGGACGGCCCGGGGGTCGTGGAACCGGGCCAGGGACTTCGCCTCCGCGGCGAGTTCGGCCGGGTTGCCGAGTTGGTCGCCGGGAAGGAGCCGCGCCTTCCGGGCGGCCTTGAGCTCGGTGAGGCACCGCTTGCGGAAGTCCGGGCCGGCGTCCGGCAGGTCGTCGCACGGGGTCGCCTGGAGGAACGCCTGCACCTGCCCGCGGAAGGCCGCCTGCTCGCCAGTCGAGACGGCCAGCTTGCACCGGTCCCACCACGACGACCCGGCGAGGGCGATCTCGATCGCCCGCCACGCCTGGACGTTGGCCTGCTTCAGCGTCTCGAACAGCCGGGCGCTGCGGTCCTGGAGCCGGTTGCCGACGGCCAGCAACGCCGAATCGGATCCCGGCCCGAGAACCTGCCGCAGCGCGAGTGCCGACACCTGGAACAGAACCCGCATGGTCGCCCCCGCTCGTGCCGGGCCGCTCACCGCAGCCGCTGCCGGACCCGCTGGCCTTCGATTTCCAGCTCGAACCACTCGCTCCCGGCGGGAACCCGGAACGTCACCTTGGCGGGCATCCCGTCCTGGAACTCCCGGGCGAGGCGCCCGGCCGAGTCGTAGAGCGCGGCCCGCGGGGCGACGATCTGGTTCTCGTCCACCACCTCGGCGAAGATCTCGGTCAGCGCCCGCATCTCGGCCGCGATCTTGTGGTCCCAGACGTCCACCCCGGTCCCGGTGTCCAGGTCGTCGAGCTCCTCCATCTGCCCCTCGTCGATCCCGTCCCCGACCCCGATCAGGACGCACTTGACCGGGTTCCGCTGGCCCGCCGCGACCCGCCGGGCCAGTCGGGTGGTCGCCCGCTTGACCGCGTCCAGGTCGTCGAGCCGGCCGTCGGTCACGAACAGGTACATGCCGCGGGCGGCCGACTCGAACCGGGTCAGGAAGTAGTCGAGCGCCGGGAGCAGGTGGGTGGCGGTCCCGAACCGGGCGGCGGCCGGGCCGCCCAGCTTGAGGGTCCGGCACTGGTCGGCGGTGTAGTCGCCGAGTACCTCGACCCCGCGGCCGTCGTCGCACGCCCAGTAGACGACCGTCGTGCCGCCGTCCGCGTCGAGGTTGCCGGCGAGGTACGAGATGAACTCCCGCGCCCGGGGCTCGACCACGTTCCCGCTGAACCGGAGGAAGCCGCGGCGGACGGCGTCGTCGTGCCCGGCCGTCTTCAGCTTCAGGGTGGCCTGCCCGTCCTCGGTCCGATCGGCCAGCCACCCCCGCGCCCGGTACTCCGCCCGGACCTCCGGGGGGAGGCCGCCGGTGAGCTGCCGCCCGAACGCCTTCCGCATCGACGCGCTGGCGTCGAGTGCCACCCCGGTCTGCCACCCCTCGGCGTCCACTCCCTGGGGCTCCATCGCGACGGTGAACGTGACCTCGACCGCGCCGCCGGCCGGGCGGACGTTCACCTCCCCGAACTCGGGGGCGACCATCGAGCTGGGGAGCTGTCGGCTGTCCGCCATCGGCCCGCCTCCGTCACCGGCGCAGCGCGTCGGTTAGATCCTGGGTCACCCGGCCGCCGGGGAAGTCGAGGGTGAACGCGGCCGTCCCGGCGGGGAGGGTGAAGCGGAGCCGGGCGGGGAGCCCGTCCGGGTAGGAGTGGGCGGCGCGGCCGGCGCCGTCGAACACCCTCCCCCACTCCGCCACCACGACCTTGTCCGAGACCACCTCGGCGAAGATCTCGTGCAGCGACCGCATCTCGCTCGCCAGCTTGTGGTCCCACAGGTCGATCGGGTTCCCGTGGGGATCCCGCAGCTCGGACCCCTCGAACATGTCGTCCAGCTCCTCCATCTGCTGCTCGTCCACCTCCTCCCCCACCCCGAGGAGGACGAGCTTGACGAACGCCTGCTCCCCGAGGGCGATGCGGCACGCGAAGTCCCGGCAGTACTCCTTCACCGCCTCCAGATCCTCGATCACCCCGTCGGTGACGAACACGGCGATCGACCACCGCGAGCGGGCGAACACCCCCTCGACGAAGTGCCGGACCGGTGGCAGGAGCTTAGTCTGCCGCCCCCACTGCTTCGGTCCGCCGACCTTCAGCGTGCCGGCGCCGGCCTCAGTGACGGCCCCGATCGGCTCGACCCTCGACCCGTCGGGGCTGCACGCCCAGTACGCCAGGTGGACCTGCCCGTCGGACGCGAACCGGGCGAGGTACCCGGCCATTTTCCGGACGACCGGCTCGACGTAGTTGACGCCGCCGGCGGCCCGGAACAGGGGGCTGACGGGGGCGTTCGCACCGTACATCTTTTGCATCGACGCCGACCCGTCCAAGGCGAGACCGGCCCGCGCCCCCTCGATGTCGGGTTCCATCAGGATCGTCGCCACGATCTTGAGGGATCCGTCCGGCTGGGGGTAGACGTTAACCTCCCCGAAGGGCTCCACGGGTGAGGCGAGTTGGGCCATCGGCCGGGCACTCCGAAGGCGGGGCGGAACGATTCGTCTATCCTCCCCCATCCCAGGTACGCCCACAAGGGTCTAAGAGACGGTTCCAAAAGGGGGCCGTCGGCTGTAACCTTCCGGGATGAGGAAGCCGTACCCGAGCGACCTGACGAACGCCCAGTGGAAGCTCATCCGGCCGCTCATCCCGCCGGTCAAGCCGGGCGGC
>JAESFO010000407.1_pt1 | contig 44597 bp, 54 predicted proteins | sample 9269421 | NCBI WGS metagenome assembly JAESFO01 (sample SAMN14502839, study PRJNA617101) | algae metagenome | isolation source: Nostoc desertorum CM1-VF14 and co-occurring heterotrophs from rocky... | place: USA: Clark Mountains, San Bernardino, California | collected 2000-06-05 | reverse complement strand
GCTGGACTGACAAACTCTGATCCAAGTATTACATGGTATCACCGCTATCAGATCCACAAACACCTTGAAACCTTACACAGTAAGGTATTAATTCCTCTTACCTTCAAAAATGAGCGAACGTACAGTGTGGGATACCAAGATTTTGCGGTTGTATGGCCTCTTGAATAACTGTTACTTGTTGGTAGTTAACTCGCGGGTCAATTGTCACTTGCGCTAAATGACCAGACAATTGCTCACGGGTGGGAAACTGCCCACGTAGCTGAATAAACCAATCAAGTAACCAACGGTAAGCGTAAAATCTTTTTCCTGGCTCAACGGCGCTCAAGTATTCACACGCCACATGAGATGATTGCTTGAGCATGGCAAACTCATACTTAGACATTGGCTCCAGATGCAGCATCAAGTCAGCAATTTCATTTTTCAGGGCAAAGTATTCGTCTCTGGCAACACTATCACCCATTGCCGAGAGGAAACTGAAGAAGTTGCCACGTATAAAAGGAATTGGTGCAAATTGATGGGTATCGTTTAAGTCCTGAACAATTGACCACAGATAACCAACACCAGCTACAACTGCACCGATGGGAGCAAGAGGAGAAGTAGCATAACAAACCGCACCAGTTGCTGCTGTGGCCAGTGTGATGAACTTCGCCAGATTCATGCCATTACGCTCATCTTTGGCACGGACTAATAACTGATCTTGACGCTCTTGTAACCAAGAAGCGGTATTCCCAGCTTCCAAATACTCAATGCTGGGGTAATCGTCACGCAACTGTGCCGTTTCTTTGGTTCCTAGCATTAGTATTTGTTGCTGCATGTGAATTCCTCTTACTTAGTTAATTTCCAAATGCTGTAACCAATCTCGCCTGCCATCATTGAAACTACGTTGTAAGCAAAGCAAGCCAAGATCACACCAGGGTTCGTGTAGCGAAAGGGATTACGACCAACGAAGGTAGTAGTCAGATCCAAAACCCAGAAAAACAGTGCGATCGCTCCACCTGTATGACGTTCTTTCATGCCAGCCCTCTTGTAATCGCCCCAGAGTGCGACAGTCAAATCGATATTCCCATTCGGTTTACTGCCGAGTGTGTATTGTTTGGATTCCTCAAACTCGTTCTTGGCCTGTTGTGGTTCTTTACCACGCAGTGTCCGAGCTTCCATCACTTGGACTAATGCAGAGATGCCAAAACTAATCCAGAACAACACATTGAACGGTAATTGTAACCAACCCATCCAACCGATCCATTCTTGCTCAAACCACGGTAGGAGGGGTTTTCCCTGGAATAAAACTTGCCAGATGCTATCAGTAGAAAGGAGTGTACCAATCCAGAAACCAATTGCACCAACGAGCTTGTATCCGGGTGTGCCTGGGGTAACGAATTGGGCAATGATATGTGAGATAAAGATGACTGGCAGTGAGATTAATGCCACAATCCATCGAGCTAATAATTCTAGGTAGTCACCCCCTGCTTTTTTCGACTCTCCTTGTGGTGATGGTTCTGGGTTTGGTTGTGAATTAGATTTGTTTGGAGTGAGATATTTCATAGGTCGAACAATTGTAGATTGCCGATTGTAGATTGCCGATTGTAGATAAGAGAATTGACTGTACTTACAAGAGATGCAGCTTCTCTGATTTGAGATTTATTCCGCCCACTTGACTGCTGGCTTGTACCAAAAACATTCAATCTCCAATCTGCGATCTTCAATCTCCAATCTTCTCGGTCAATCACGAGAATCTTGGTACAGTGGTGAATTCTTACAAGCATTTTTGAATCTATACTTCCATTTCCATTGCCTTTGTTCAATTCGCCCAATACATAAACCAGTTGAGTCATACACAAAAACTGTTTCATCTTCTAAATAACCTGTAGTGTCGGGTCTAGGGTTACGTTTTTTTGAGTCTAGATAGTTCCTGATTCGTAACTTACTGAATGAGGGCGTAACTCCCAGAGAATTAATTTTGTCTGCGGTTTCTGCCCTTTGCTCGGCTTTAATGCGTTCTAATTCTTCAGACTCTCGAATAGTAATGCCACTGTTGTAAGTCTTAAATTGGGCTGGCAGTTGTGATAACCAAGGACTTGCGATTAACCCCATGCCCAATAATCCCAACATCGCTTGCTTCTGGTATTTCATTGTCACTCAACCGGAATATTTTACGGTTGTTGCCCGTCGATACTTTGTGTTGTTTGGGGTGGCGGTGCATTAATAACACGAATGTAAACAGATAGCCCAATACAAACCAGAAAAAAAATGACTGACAATCCGAAAATATTCTGCTCCAAAACCTTACGCCATTTTAAGCTGGAGATTGGAATTTCTCGCTCAACAAAGAGCGTGTCAAATTTTTCAGATCCTGGATTGTCGCAGGTAGTTTCGACTTTTTTTCTGATGTCGGCACTCCTAATTCGTCTAAAAATGCTTTTGGGTCAAAACCAACAGTTGCAGTAGTAGTCAGGGTTTGAACTTGTTGCTTGATCTCATCCCCAGTCTTTAACCCGTACTCTTGGGTAATTTGTTGCCTGATTTCGGGATTCTTGGCCAACTGATAAATAAACGCTATTTCATCAAAACCTTGCTCTGTGCGTCGCTGTAATGAACGAGCATCAAGTTCACTGGTGATTTCATCGAACAATTCTTGCTCAAACTCATGAACTGCCAGCGCTTGAGCAACAGCCTTGCCTGCCACGATGTCCAAGAATGCTTTAAAAGTTTCCCGACTGACTCCAGCAAGATGTAATTGTTCACTTACACTTTCTATGGCAGCCGTTTGTATATTTGCCAAATTGCCGCTACCTCCTAACAGCTTCGATTTGTTGAGGGTTGCTTGCGCTAGATTGAACAACTTTTCTAAGCGATCGCTGATATCCACAGGAAATTCTTGAGCGCTCGGATCAACTGCTGGATCTGACTGAGCCAGTTGTTCTAACCCAGCAATAATTTGCTCTGGGCTGTAGCTAGCACTCAATAATTCAAATAATTCTGCACGGGTGAATTTGCTATCCGACATAATGGGTTTCTCCTAAACTGTGTGATGTCAAAAAGAAGCAGGGGAGCAGGGGAGCAGGGAGCAGGGAGCAGGGGGCAGGGAGTAAGGAGCAGGGAGCAAGGGGGATGGACTGACCGGAGCTTGTACTTCTTTTCTAGATAAACGCTCGCTTAAGGGCGGGGCTTCATACTTATGTTCCGCTATGCTCCACGCAAAGTTTTGGACTTGACTTACTCCCCCTGCTCCCTGCCCCCCGCCCCTCTGCCTCTTCTGTAAATCCTAATTGCTCTTGTTCAAACTGGGCACGGGTGTACTGAGCTTTATTTGCTTCAACAATTGCCTCGACAAGAGCTTTTTTGTCAATCCCTTGAGTGATATCTCCAAACAATTCACCAATCTTTCCTACCACCCACGCTTGATAAGATGTGATCGGTGCAGCACGGAGATTTTTCTCTTGGGCTAATGCCTGCATCCTTAAAAGTATTAATCTATACTCTGGAATCAAAGAAGCGACTTTTGCCCATCGTTCCAATGTCCGGGGACAAATACCTAAAATTTTCGCCGCTTTCGCTTTTGACATTGGTAAAACTAAGGGATTTACCCCTGATTGGCTTTGTTTTTGATTAAAAAGTTGTTTTCTCCATCCTGATTCCATGAACTTAGTCAAATCCGTATCAATAGCCTCAAAAAGATAGTCAATATCCGTAGCATCTAAGCGTCAATATGGATATCAATATGGATGTCCATATTGATATCAATGACCAGTGTCTATTGACTGTCTATTGACCTTGCTCTTTTATAATAAAAAACCGCGTCAAGCGGTTCAAGCTACTAAGTTGACAACTTTGTTGACAACTTTGTTGATAAGTTAGAAATTTTCAGTGGGATATTTACCAAGCTCCTTCGGGGCGAAAACTCTTACCTTCTTTCAACCATTTATTATGATGTATTGCGGCTAAAGCTTTTACTCTCGAAGATGGTTGACGATGAGTTCTAGACGATTTTTTGCAGGCATAAGCTGTCATTGTTCTGGCTCTAATATTTAAATATCCTGATGCCTCTTCAAAACTTAATCCCCAAATTTCACAAAAAACTAATGGGTCAAGTTCTTTGATTTCTTCAGTTTGTGCGCTCATACTTTATAGCTCAAAAGTTAAGTTTTGGGGTAACTGCCATTTCTGACAGAAGCGATCGCCTTCTTTGTCCGGTGGCGATCGCTTTAATTTATGCTTGGCTCTTTTATATGAACTGGGCAAATGATTTCCCGTATGGTCATTTTGAAGCCTGACTTTGCTTCACCAACACTGAACGTAAGTACTGCCGACAAGCTGCTTCTCCCCGGTAAATCAGAATCCGCAATGCCTGTACTTCCTGTATCGGAGAAATACAAATCTCAGCGATGGCAGTAATTAGATTTTGTTGCTTCTGCACGTAGTCTTGATGCTGTTGCTCTAACACAGCAATTTTGGAGTTTAACTGTTGTATCTGCCGTAATGCTTGAGTTAAGGACAATTCTTTGTTTTGAGAGCGATTATCTAGAGTGAATGTCATATTATTGCTCCTATGTACAAAATGATTAGATTGATCGGCTGACCAGTCAGGACATTTTTCATCAAGTAGCCGTGAGGATGAACAGTATTCAGTACTGCCCGTTGAGAAGGAACACTCATCTTTTATCGTTGGTTTTTTCGGCGGTTCGTATTTGGATAACAAAGCGCTGAAGTCGTAAATTGTTACTGTTGATTTGAGTTCTGGCTCAGGTTTTGGTTTCGACTCTATGGCGAGTTCAGGAATGCCTAAACCAACTGCATTTTTAATTTCTTGCTCCATGATCTGATTCTCCTTGTTAAGAAAATTGCTCCACCTCATCAATTGCGTCGACTATTTCTCCCAAAATGCTGAAAGCATCGTTTAGCACAACATCATTTGAGGTAGAAAAGTGTTCTGACGATTGAATTTTACGATAATCTCGACTACTCCCCACAAGCTGCAACGTATATTGACACCCTTGCAAGATAGTCCGTATCTCTGATGTGGTTAACTTGATTTCCATTGCCGTTTCTCTCCCTAAAATTTATCTCGTTGAATACTGAAACTAGTTCCGACTAAAGAAGTCCCTAAGAATGCGGAAAAACTTACCACCATTGCACCCAAGCAAATACTTTTCTGGTACTGCCAACCAGAGATAATTATGTTGGGGTTAGCATTTGTCTCAATAATCTCCAGCCCCCAGCAAGCTATTGCTCCAACTCCTGAAAAGCAAGTCTTGAGTAGAGAGACGATTGCAGTTGTTTCTATGGTATGGTGCGGTCGATGATAATTCTGGGACTAAATCTTTTTCGAGTCCGACGGCGAGAAACCATTTTACTCTTGTGGTCTAATTGAGATTGGTAAACAACTTGTTTGTGATTAGTCATTTGGAATCCTCCAATTCAATAAAAAACCCTGCACCAGTATTGCTAATCTTTACTCTTTTTTGATTGACCAAGGTTTGAATCACTGACAGACTGAAGTTGATATGACACAATCGAGCGCTACCCCCACAACGACGAAGATACTGTAGACACAGTGAAGAATGGTCAGTAGAGCTGGGGTAAGTGGATTTTTTCTTCGGCACGATATTTTTCCTATTGATGTTATGAGAAGATATGATTGCTTCAATTCAGTTCAGGTAATTGTGCAAGCGCTCCCTCCATCCAGTCGCTGATTGCTGTTGTTTCATCTACTCCTCGCGTTACAGCGTCAACGACATGCTTCTGATAAGAGTTAGCAGCATGATTTGGATGTCCAAACTTATTCCCAGCCCAAGCCAAACACATGGTTTTCACTAGTTCATCAATCTGAAGAGAATCAAGCTCACTCGGACTCGTAACATTCCGAGAATGCAGCCAAACTTTTACCAAATCCAACGAGTAATTTAAAAGTGTGCGAACTTCTTTGACTCGCAAATCTTTTGGGTTGATTGTTGGCGGAGTTACAGCTTGTTTTGTTGGCTGGACTCTAGGCTGTTGATTGTCTTTGCGGGGTCTAATGTTATTCTGTGGCTGTTCAGGCTTTTGAGGAGTAGTTGTGCCTTCAGCGTCATTATCTTCATCTGCCGTCACCGATAAAATTGCACAAACTGCATATCGTCGTGCATAAGTTAATGCTGCACCAAACTTCTGAGAATCACTGATTTCAGGTAAAGGATAAGTACTGGTGATATTTTCTCCAGATTCATGAAAAATATGAGTCCGTAGTACGGTTTTACCTTCAAAGATTTCGGTAGTTTGAATTATTACCAATCCATGTTTACCCAATGCAGGAGTGACAGCATCTAATACAGCATCTAGGGTTGCATATTTGCGTTTATAGTGAGGATTAGTACCATCTTTTTGAATGGGATTAAACTCTGCTTTGGCTTTAATTAAAGCTTTGATTAGTTCTTGCATTGTCCGGCTCCTCGCATTTTACCAATCGCTTTCGTTGATATCACCAGACACTTTTTTGCTAGACTTAACTTTATTTATCTGAAACTCTGAAGCTTTCAATACAGGCATTGCCGCTTGTTTTACCGAAGTTTTAGCTTGCAGATAAAGGAATTGGGTTATTCCATCCGCGTCTTCCCCATCTTCCACTTGCGCCCATAGAGAGCAACCTAAATCGAGTGACTCAAAATTGCCAAGATTAAATTTTCTAGAGTAGCTAACAGATACAGTTGTGAATTTCATGTGATTTCAGTTTTGGTATATGTTGGTTGTTAATTCTCTTCGTTAGTATCAACCATCTCAATGCTGAGTTTTTGACATAAATCGCTCTTGCCAGCAGTTGTTATTTGCTCTAAGCCGTAGTAAATTCCGATAGTGCGGCAATGGGAATGGAAGCTATTAGTTATTTCATTAGTATCAATCCTTGTTAAGGAACTCAAAGCACTATCAAAACTGTCTAAAACCAAATATGTTTTTGATAAAAGTCTTGGATTGAATAATGGGACTGCATACAAATCGAGGAAATGGATACCTAGCAGCAGTTTTAGGAGGTGTAGCTGGGGCTGTAGTATTGATGAACCTGGGTATATATCTAGGGATTGCTTATGTAAAAAACTTCATGCCGAATGCTGAACTAGAAGGGCTACTGCCACCTTTTATTGGTTCTTTTGTCGGCTGGTGGATTGGAGAAGTAATCGGTTGTTGGCTGGCTTTGCGTTGGCGACATTACCGCAAGGCAGGGAAAACAGCTAAAGTTTTGGCAATTGTCACCCCTTTGGGAATCATTGCTTGGTTTGTGGTTTACTCTACTCTTCTAAACTGGGTAACGAATAAAGTCAGTGAGTTACAATTTGTACAGTTATATGAAATAGTTCGCTCCCTAAGTACTGCTGTTTTTGCCATACCTTTAGCTTGGTTAGCAAGGTTTTTGACAAAGCCACATCAGCAAGAGTAGGTTTACCGCTTTTTACCTTGTGGCATTGTTGTTTGATTCTGCCCTTGGATGAGATATCCACCAGCTTGTGCTTCAAAGATTGTCAGTTTTGGAGGATAATCAAGAATAAATTGATCATATTGTTTGGCACAGTTTGCTTTTAGTTTAGGTTGGGTGGGTGGAATGAGAAAGACACTATTGTTTATGGTGATTGTTTCCATAATTACGTTGCTGTTATTGAAAATTGCGTTGATATTGGATAGTGTTCGACTTAGCTATTTATGACAGTGCCAGGAATTGCTTCTAACCATAAATGAGCAGTTCAGTAATTTTGAATTGTTTTGACTTCAACGATTTCTTCGACACACCCCATTGCCTCACCCAAGTAATGCATGACATCAGCTAAGTGAGTCGCTGCTTGTGGATCAATCCTTTTATCAGCAATCAACAAGAGCCAGTTTTCATCTTGAGCGATCGCCTGAATCTTTACGTAGCATGAGTTGAATTGCTTCAGTATTTCTATCGGTTCCATTGGTTTATGCGATGAGTTGTGTTGTTCTATTCCGATAAACTGATAATTTAGCTTTGTTCTTCAGTTGCAGGTGGGTCTTACTGCCCACCTATTTTTTACGCTGCAACTAAATCTTTCGCTTGTAGCACGTATCTCTTTAACCGCTCCCACTCGTCACTCGTCAACGCATCAAATTCTTTATCGAGTAATTCCTCTTCTGTAGACGGTTGTTCTGTAGGGGTTTTTGATATCCTTGCCACATTCAAAAATTCATCCAACCCAACTGCTGCATCAACCGACTCGACGTATCGAAGAGAATCCACTCCGTTAGACCAGTGGGTGATGTGTTGAAATATCACCCCAATCATTGAATCAGCTTTGTACACTCGATAATTCCTGGGGCAAGCTCCGCCAACGTAAACCAGTTTGTAGGGAGGGATTTCAAGTATCTCTGCGTTGGGGTCGTTTGGAGGGAGAAGAATTTTTTGGCGGCAGTCATCTAAACATGAATCTTGAACTGTGATGTTATTTGCTGCATTTTGTGCCATCATTGTGTTTAGTGTAGTTAAATTTGTTGGCGATCGCATTTCTCTTGTGGAAGCAATCGCCTTTTTCGCTTCAGCAACTTACGCCGCTACTCTCGCTCGAACTCCCAACGACGCAATCACTTGTTCAGCACTCGCAGCCACACGATTGAGTCCGTACTGTCTTGGTCTGGCGTACCAGGCTTCTTGATTGCACCCGACGAAGCCGACAAAACGCCCGTCTTGGTAGAGTTTGGTGCTGAATGATAACCAATCAACTTCGCCGTGGTCCAGTCCAAAAACAGTGCAAGCTTTTTCCAGTTCATCGCTCAGGCGCTCGTTCCGTTCCCGTGGGGTTTCTGGGAGAGTCGCTTTTACCTCTGCAACTCTTGTAGCGAACCAGTTCCTGTCAAAGGGTAGTCGTCCGCCACCGACTAACTGCACCCATACCGTAATCCCGCCTTCGATCCAGATGGTGCGAACTGATTCAGGTTCGACCTGGATAATCTCGCCAATGATGCGACGGTCTCTGCTGGTGAGAGGATCTTGGGTGAGGGCTACAGCTTCGGCTTGGGATTCGAGGTGGGTGCATAGTTCTGCTTGGGCTGTGGCTTGCTCGTCACGAGAAGAAGTAGGGATTGCTTGCTGTGTATGTGTTGTATAAGGCATAATAGAGTTCCTTGGTAAAAGGGTAAAAAGCGATCGCGAAGTTTTCCAGTCCCAGCGATCGCTTTTGTTATGTGTGCAAACGACGTTGTGGTTTAGCACAACGCTCTCAAATAGATTTGGCGTAGCCATCAAAGCTAGTTGCTAAAAAGCATTATCAAGACAGCAGACGGACAGCATCAGGGGACGTGTACAGCTTTAACAGCGTCAAAAGCTAATCGTCTAACGTCTTTTGTTAATCATTTATTCAGTGCAATATCCATTTCCCGGCTGTGTACCCCTCACCTTCTCTGGTTGTACCAGTGCCTCGGTTACTCATCAAGCGGTCACTCTGGATTGCTGTCAAAGTTCAGATATGGAAACTCTTTTAACTCTTGGGGGTAGGCAGTTCACTTTTGCTTTCCCCGTATGATTAATAATATAAAGTCTAAAACTAGATTTGTCAAGGCTAAAACTGGATTTATAAAGTTTATTGCTTGATTTATACAGTTTATAGCTTGAGTATTTGTGGTAAAGTAAGGATAGAAGTAAGCTTAAGGTGTAGAATTATGAATCAAGCCTTGATTAAGTGGAAGTTAAAAGAAGTAATGGCAAGGCATAACATTAAAGCCCGTGACCTTGCCGCAGAAATGGGGGTTAGTGCTAACTCCGTATCGAATTTACGAAACGCTAGAACTATGCCACGGTTGGATGGTGAGATTTTAAACAATCTTTGTGAATGCTTAAATAGACTGGCACAAGACTTGGAGGGAGAGATTACCCCCTCTGACTTAATTAGCTATGCCAGAGGTCCAAACCCAGTTGTTGACGAGAATTATGAAATCAAAGGAGCCAAAACACCAACCCAGCAAAAAAAATCTCGTATAACAGCTTCTAAAACTGAAATAGAAAATACTTCGTTATCAACTGCTGCCTAGTAAAAGCGACCGCCGCCGACCAAAGCTATGCGATCGCCTGCTCAATCCGTTAACGACAAAGTGAGCTAATTACAATGCTGACATATTTTTGGGCAAACACCCTTCAGTATCTCCTCGGTTCACTTTGGTTAAACTGCAACACCTCAATTTCCGAGCATTTACCATAGTGAGCAAGAAATATGCTGACACTAGACACAGAACAAACAACAGCACTTGATTACAGTGTTGTCAACACCAGCATTCAGGAAACCTTCACTGCCATCGACAGATTCGAGTGGCAAGCGGTAGATGAAATCCTTTTAATGCGGGAACAGCAGCTTTACCTACAAGCTGGTTATAAAAACTTTGAAGAATACTGCCAGCGTGAATTATACGCCTGGGGTGGATACCGACGAATCAACCAACTGCTAGGAGCCAAAAAGGTCATAGACGCAGTTGGCGAGTTGGGCGGACACATCAAAAATGAGCGTCAGGCTCGTCCGTTACTTCGCTTAGTCAAGGAACCAGAAAAACTTAAAGCTGCTGTAACGCTCGCTCTGAAAGATAATCCCTCCCCTGGTGAATCAGATTTTGCTGCTGCCGCCCAAAAAGTGGTTCCTCAACTTCCACGCAAAAAGCAATCTACTCAGGAACCAGTGGTTCCTCAATCTGCTAAAGTCACGGTTTCACAACAGTCACACCCAAGGTATGGGGATGAGGGAACCATCTCAGCAGACGCACCGAATCGCTGGCAGCAGATTGTTACCTTTGCTGATGGCGAGAGGTTGTTGATCAACAATGCTGATTTAGATGCCCACAGTGTCCCATTACCCACAGAGCCAAGTTATCCACCACAATACTCTGAGGCGATCGCTGCACTCAAAGAGCAACACGAGCTTGAGTTAGAGCGCTTACAGCAGGAATTGAGGATTGGACTACAGTCAGAAGCCACAGCCAGAGCCGAAGAACAAGTAAGTGAGCAAATCCAATCTCTGCAAAACCTGTACAAGCAGCAGAAGGAGCAGAATATTCAGTTGCAGCAGCGCCTAGACGAAATGGAATCACTACGGCAGTTGGAGACTGAGAACCAACAGCTAAAGCAGCGTATTCAGGATTTGGAAAACGCCGTAGAGCAGCATCCGGTTCAACAGTGGGGGAATACCATGACCCAGCAAGCGACTAAAGCTTTGAATAAGCAGGTAAAGCTTGCACTGGAGAAGACAATTGATCTGCGATCACTGGCACAAGAACCCCCCAAAGAAAATGCCCAGGAATGTCTCCGGTTGATGGGCATGGCATTGAAAAACCTTGCCAGTGCCATGAACAATACCCAAGCGTTAGAGGCTGCGGCAATCATTCTGGGAAGTGAGCCGACACAATCCGCGATCGCATATCGAGCCGAACAACTGGAAATGCTGCCCCAAGCGGTTAGTGAGATTAGGGCGGTGCTAGCTAAACCTGGGTGTACGTGGCAGGAGTTTTGGAATGTTGCCCAAGAGTACGAGGTGATTAAATCAGATTATTTGGCGGAATTGACCACCCAAGAGACTGATTTAATTACTGCTCTCCAGAACACATCCCTTCAACCGCGCACTATTGGCGTTGGTTCTATTGTTGCCCACGCTGACCCTTACCGCACTTTGTATGTTGAAAGGGGCGAGGTGGTAGAAGAATTAGGAGATGAGGTGATAGTTGCCTGGGATCACTGGCAGAACGAATCGAAAAAAACTGACAGGTATTTCCGAGATGAGTTGCGATTCTGGCAACCTCAATAGCCTTTCAGCGCGTAGGTAACTTTTTAGACAACCAAATATAAGTACCAAACCCCGCAATCACAGAGGGGGGAATTTCCGTGCGTCAACATAAACAGGAGATTGTAAAATGACTGCAACCATTACCCGTCCCAAATCCAAAAAGGCTGTTGCTAGAAAACCAGAGTCACCATATAAGCGGCTTCATGTGATTATTCCCATAGAGGATATGTTTTGGGCATCGCAGCAAAAGCCGTCTGTTAACCAACTGTGGCAGGAGTGCTGGACGGCTGACCCTTATGGTTCTCGGTGGATGCCTCTTTCTACTGGCATGGGTTACAGTACTTTTATCTCTGCGAAGAAAATTCTCTCCGACAGTGGGCTATTCATTTTCAAACCCGACAAATCGATTCAGGATGGCCGGGAAACGGCTAGCTGGATGGTGAAGAATTTACATGGCAGTCGGATGAAGGAGTTCTGGGAGAAAGCCAATGCTGAAAATCAGCAACCAGATGCTAAAAAACGAGAATCAAATGCTGGGGATTCAGAGAAAGATGCTGGCTGTGAAGAAATGGGTGCTTTGTACAAAGCATCTATTTTAGGTCAAAGCCAGTCAGAGCATGAGTTCCAGAAAACCTCACGAACTGTTCAGGAACACCTCACAATCTCTTCAAAAGAGATTGTGAGGTGTGTCTCTGACACGCTTTATGAGATTTCGCCCTGTGAGGAGACGGCTCACGCGCCCTTGGGGGTCGCGTCGCCTCAGTCTGTTCAAGGCGTGTCAGAGTTGGGGGAAGAGTTACCTGCGGTAACGGACTGTACATCGCTGGCGCTTGTGGATGATGTACCAAGTCAATTTGCTTCATTGGAAGGAGAAAATCAGGATTGTGATGTTGAGCCGAAAGACTGTCATGAAGATACTTGTTCCGCCGCGTCCGTCGCCCAAAATGAAAAATATTTAAATTCTGCGATGCCTGCGGCGGGCGTAGCCATCGCTAATCAAACACAGGAGGAAGTAGAACAAAATAATCCCGCTTCGTTGTTGGTTGAAAACTCGGTTTCGGGCGTAGAAGTCAAAACAGTTGATGAGGGTGAAAGTTCCGCCGCGTCTGTCATCAGCACTGAAAAATGGTCGCATGAGGCGATTGTTGCAAGGGCAAATGCACGACCGGGGCGTATGCAGAAACTGAAAGTTGCGGCGAATTCGGGCGAGAATCCGGGGTCTGATTTTTTACAGGAATGCTGGAATGATGACCCTGCTTTACCGATTGTCATTAAAAAGCTGGTAGCGAAGTTTCCGCAATGGGGATTGGTAGCAGTAGATGGAGTGTTGGTAAAGTGGAATGAATAGCGGTCATTCACTGCCAATATCGACGACCTTAGTTAATTTTCACTTGCTCCATAGCTTTCTAAAATTTTAATTATTTCTGACAACTTAGTGTCATCCCAAAAACCTTGTTTGCTTAATTCTTTTGCAACTGCAAGAGCAGTATAGTTATTTTCATCCTTCGCATTAAATTCAACACCAAGTTCAAGTAATTGCCGAACAGCTTGTGTATTTAACTTCAGGACTGCTAACATTAGGATAGTTTCACCTCGGCTAGAACTGCTATTAATATCTGCCCCAGCTTCAAGTAATGCTTGGAAAATTTCATTGCTAATTTTTGGAGAATTTAAAGCAATCATTAGCGGCGTATATCCTTGTACACTTTCTTCTTTAAGATTAGGATTAGCACCAGCTTCCAATAAAATGCGAACAATTGATAATTGATTATTTCTTATAGCTTTATGTAAAGCTGCTTCACCATTAGAGCTAATTGCATTTACATCTATACCTTGAAAAATAGCCTCAGAAACAGCATCAATATTTCCATCGAAAGTATTATTAACAAATTCTTCAACAGCGTAATTGTTCTTGCGTTGACGACGAATAAGACCTTTTGGTAATTCCCTTGCAGCTATGTCCCTAAGTTCAAAAGATGTTAATGGGGCTAAGTAATCAAAAGCTTCTTGCCAGCCTTGACTAGCAGCATTTAACAGAGCAAAATTATAACCTCCATCTATTGCATTAACATCTGCTCCAGCATCCACTAGAATTTTAATGCAATTTATATTTTCAGTTGAAATGAGGCGCATCAATATAGTTTCTCCATCTTCATCTTTTTCATTTATATCTAAACAATCAGTATCAATTAAATTGCTAAATACTTCTAAAATAGCTTGGCGATATCTTGCTTTTTCATCCTCCACATATTCTTTTGTTTTTATATATTCTTTTATCTTTTCATCAATTAATTCAAAAAAAGACATAGTTTTTTCCTTGAAATCAGGACTTACGCAACTGGCATAAGCAATGGCGTGCGGAGCGCGCCGAGCGCCTAAAAAAACTAAGCTATCGACATAGCAACATCTGGACGTTTTAGTTGCTCGATTAAATAATTAGAAAGCAAACTATGCTTGATTTTATAAATAGTTTGACCTGTGCTATTAGCTAAATTTTTGAGTCTTAGCCAAACCAACATAGCACAAGCAATATGATTTCTTTGAAGGCGAGCTTTACGACATTGACATGATTCAATGCCAGTTAGTTGCTTGATTTCTCGATGAAACTCCTCTATATTCCAACGGATTTTACACACCTGTTGTGTAACATCTGTAGAACTTTGAGATAAGTCGTTAGTTGCGACATAATCCGTTCTATCGGTAGAGACAGTAACCCGGAATAGTTTCACCTTCTTATCGGCAGGAAACCCCTTAATTTTTATAAATTTACCACATTCTAGTTCCTCATTACTCCATGATAAAGATTCAATATTCTTGTATTTTTCTTTACCGAAACTATCATCTACTAAACGATTAGTCTTTAAAGGACAATAATAAATTTTATTGAGACTATCGATATAAAGCATTAAATTATTAACTGCATACCAAGTATCCATTAAAACTGTATCGAAAGGTAGTAATTTCTGATACACAAGACCTTGTAGCATATTTTTTACATGATCAATCTTGGTCAAACCATCATTGTCAGGGTGAAAAATCCGATAATCTATTACCCAAAATTTGAGAGTTTTAGGATTAACATATATGCAACTTACTATTCCAATCCCTTTGACAATGCCGTGTTCATTACCACTATACTGTCTTCGGACTATCTCGATTTCTTCAGAAAATCTTTTATCTAAAACAGTATCATCAAATATAATATAAGCATCCTCATCAGGGACAATTAAATCTTTGACATTATCCCAAAGTAAACGAGGAGTTAACTTTTCATTTTTGAGATAATAATTAATTTTATCATGACTAATATTTTCTAAATGCTCTGCTAAATTAGTCATAGTATAGTTAATTTGACTACCCAGTAGATATTGACAATAATTAAGTTTAGTAAATTTCATTGCTAATCGATTTTTCGATGCACCCGCAACTTATTTTCTCATAAAATCTTTTTCGGAATCTACTTGATTAGTTGCTATCAACAATTTCAAAAAGGGCTGATTCAAAAACCCCTTTTTATAGTACTAAAGTACCAGTAATTAGCGATCGCCTGTGTCAGTTGCGGCAGTTATGTAGTACTAAAGTACCAGTAATTAGCGATCGCCTGTGCCAGTTGCGTAAGTCCTGTTGTAATCTAGGCAGTAGTTGCTGATAAATGCCTTTGACCATCTGTTCTGAGAGCAATTTGTTCATACCGGATAAGTATCTGACACCAAAGAACAAGATAAACTACTTCACTCATCTCAACTATTACGGCAACAGTTGGAATTGAGCTTAATTTTGAAATGGCAATCCCTGTTATTATGATTCCCAAAAATAAAAGTGTAAAAGTGTGAGCGCTCACATCCGAAATCGCTAAATTTTAGCTGACTTTCTTTTCGGCAAACAGTGACAACTGTCCAGGAGAAATATTCCCGCGTCCAAATCGATGGTAGTAAAGGTGACAGCCACTGCACAGGCAAGCCAAGTTCTCCAGCCGATTGTCACTGGGGTCACAATTCCAGTGATGTACCTGAAGTGTATAAGCTTTGCGCTGGGATTTTGTCCAATCAGGTGGTTTTTCCCCAGGACGTAAGCAGACCTTACCACATTTAGTACAACGCCAATCGCAGTCAGCTTTTAGCGCTGTTGCAATTTCTTTCCAATTATCTGGATATACACCCTGACTCATGACGATGTATTTTTGCAATCTATGTGACTTCTCAATCAACAAAGCTTATCTTAAAATCGACTAAGTTAAAAGCAGGCGTTGCTACAAGAATTTTTCGCCAATTCAGAAGTTAGCTCAGAAAATTATGCAAAAAATTCATATTTATGTACAGCAGGGAGATATTGCAGGAGTCGCACGTAAAATAGCCAATGGGGTTGATATTGAGCGCGTAGACGAGTATTCCCAGCAAACACCATTAATGTGTGCGGTTAGCAGCGCCAATGCAGGTATTGATATGATTCGCTTCCTCTTGGAACATGGCGCGAATGTGAATGCTGTTCAACAAGAATCTCAAAATACCGTACTTGGGTTGGCTGTGCAGTCAGGAAATCTAGATAAAATCCAATTGATTCTGGATGCTGGAGCAGATATTAACTATCAAAGCCCAGATGGATATGATGTCTTAATCAATGCTATGTATGGTCGAGATATCTTACAAGATCAAAACTTAATATCAACTTTGAATTTACTCATTTCTAGAGGTGCTGCTGTCAATGGTATCAGTAGCTATGGTGAGTCTGCAATCAAAGTAGCTGCTCATCTTGGGAGATTTGATGCTGTCAAATTATTATTGAACGCGGGTGCTAACCCAGAGCAACTGGGATGGACAGAATTAATGCACGCTATAGTTTTTGGGAGCTTAGAGCAAGTATTGTTATTGCTAGAGCAAGGAGCAGATCAAGATGTGCGTGATTGTTGGCATAGAACCCCTTGGTTATTGAGTATTCAGGTGGGTGAACTTCCTAAAGCTAAATTACTCCTAGCTGCAAGAGCAAATCACAACGATGTGGGAAACTGCGGAAAAACACCGTTAATGTATGCGATAGAAAATAATCGGCTCGAAGTCCTACAGTGGCTAATTGCAGAGGGATTTGATGTTGAAGCCACTGATGACTTTAGTAACACTGCGTTAATAATCGCAGCAGAGCATGGTGCTACTGATTGCGTCAAAATTTTACTAGAGGCTGGCGCAAACCCTAGCAGAATCAATAATTACGATGACAAAGCCATCAAGATAGCTACAAACAAAGAAATTGTTAGAATGTTAATTGCAGTTGGCGAAGATGTGAGCGATATTAACGATGATATGCGGCGATCGCTGACCGGCATTGTCAAGAGCAAATTCTCATTATCACAATTATCGCCAAAACAGTATTTTGCTGGCAAACATCCGCGCTTTGGTAAAGCTAATCCAGAATTGATGAAAATCCCCTTTTGGCAGGCGATGGTTTGTGAGGGTTGTTCTGCTTATACAGCCAAAAATCTTTTTAACGATAGAGAGAATTGGCAAGATAAAGCATGGTGCTATGATCGATTTGGCAGAACAATTACAGAATTACCAGATGGCAGAATTGTCGAAATTGCTGGTGAGCATGAAGACTACTACGATCCTGATTTTTGTATATATAACGATGTTGTAGTTTATCAAGGTGATGGTAATTTTCAGATTTTCGGTTATCCCAAAGATATTTTCCCGCCAACTGATTTTCATTCAGCTACATTAGTTGGAAAATACATATATATTATTGGTAATTTAGGATATGCCGATGCAAGAATCTATAATGAAACTTCAGTTTATAGATTAGATTGGCATACCTTTAAAATAGAAAGATTAGAAACGACTGGTAATAAACCAGGATGGATTAGTCATCACAAAGCTTACTACAAAGAACAAGATAAAATTTATATTACTGGCGGTAAATTGTGTGTAATGGGTAATGAAAAATCAGAAGATTATATAGAGAACTCGGATGATTACGTCTTAAATTTAGTTAACTTAACTTGGAGTCGCGCTACTATTTAAATATAAATCTATCTCTGACTACTCGAGTTCATTTAATTTGGTGATATAAAGGTTTACAGAGAAGGAAATATCATTGCCTAAAACCTCCCAGATGTTGGATAGGTGTTTGCTATCATCTAAGACTTTCACACTTTCCTACATCCTTAACGCTTTTAAAGTCCCAATTGATTAGCTCTATTGCAAATTGTTTTAATGTCCTTGTAAATGGATGATTAAATGAGAGGGCAAACACTTAGGTTTTAGCTGATAAACTAATGGATTATTCAATTGCGATTACAACTCTTAAACATTCAGATCCGATCTTGGTAAGGCTAATAGAAATTATTGGAGATTGCAAACTCTATCAAGTACAACAAACTGGAGACTTGCTCTTTTCTCTATCTCGGTCAATTCTTTACCAGCAAATTTCCGGCAAGGCTGCTGGGAGCATTCATAGCAAATTTTTGCAACTTTATCCTCATAGCCCTTTTCCTACAGCTTTAGATATCCTCAACACCCCAGATGACGTTTTGCGAGGAGCAGGTATTTCACGCCCAAAAGTTTTGTATTTGAAAGACCTTGCCCAAAAAGTTTTAGATGGATTGCCTACGCTAGATCAATTGCAGGCAATGGAAGATGAATCAATTATCGAAGCTTTAATACCAATAAAAGGCGTTGGGCGTTGGACAGTGCAGATGCTGCTTATGTTTCGTTTACATCGGCTTGATGTTCTACCTGTTGATGACTTAGGTATTCGTGCAGGGATTCGCAGAGTTTATAGTTTAGCAGAACTTCCTAATAAAAAGACTGTAGAAGATTTAGGACAAATGTGGAAACCCTACCGTTCTATTGCCTGTTGGTATCTGTGGCGAGGTTTAGAGATAAAAGATAACTAAGCAATAGCAACAATAATCCACTGTTCCACAGATTTCCTCGCTCAACGTCCCTACTAAGCATAAAATTAGATTGTCAAGGATTAATCACTATGAGGTTGTATTCGCAAGTTATTTTTCCACGTCTTCTTGACTGGAGTTTGTCAGTTCCGACCTTAGCTAAATATCGTCAGGAATTGCTAGCCGATGTCACAGGAGAAGTTCTGGAAATTGGTTTTGGAACTGGATTAAATTTGGCTTACTATCCTTGTAGTATTCATAAAATCACTACAGTTGACGTGAATCCTGGAATGAATGCTTTGGCAAACAAGCGAATTAGTAACTCTGATATCATAGTTGAACAACTCCTGCTATCAAGTGAAAATCTCCCGATGCCAGACAATACATTTGATAGTGTGGTCAGCACTTGGACTTTGTGCAGTATTGCAAATGTACAGCAAGCACTCCAAGAGGTTTATCGAGTGCTAAAACCGGGTGGTAGGTTCTTTTTCGTGGAACATGGGTTGAGTGATAAGCCTACCGTACAGGTTTGGCAGCATCGCTTGACACCTATTCAAAAAGTCGTAGCCGATGGATGTCACCTGAATCGAGATATTCAAAAATTAGTAGAACAGCATTTTGACCATGTAGAGCTAAAGCAGTTCACACCTGAAAATTTTTCAGATTTGATAGCTCATCTATACCTTGGATGTGCAATGAAGAAAACATTGTAAATTTTTGGCAGTTAGGCAATATCTCATAATTACTTATGAAAGCCATTAATGCAATCCTATAATTTCTGCGACTTCGCGTCAGATTTCCCACCAACACGCCACTCATCACTCCAATAGTCTACATCAGCAGGGCTTTCGGCGATACTTGTGAGAATCGATTGGGGATGACTATGCCTCCATAAAGAGCGATGTCTACGACGGGCTGCGCCTACGCTACTTCCTCCATCACCAGATTTGCCTTTTCAGCACCCCATCACCAGCAACAATATCTGACGGCTGCCAGGGAAGAAGCTCAAAGCCGCAGATGTCGTCTTTTATAAAATTGTTTTATTTAATGTCTTAACTCTTAATCTAAATAAATTATGGCACAAATGAGCGAAATGCTTCTTGTAGTAGATATGCAAAACGGGTTTATGTCTGATAAATGCAGACATATTATTCCTATCGTCATTAAATCAATTAAGTATTTTTTAGCGGCTGGTAAAGTCGTTGAATTCACAAGGTTTATCAATACTCCTGACAGCAATTATGTTAAACTAATTCATTGGTCAAGGTTGATAGATGAACCAGAAACGAGCATTGTTGATGAACTTCAGCCATATATAAATTATATTTTTGATAAACCTTATTACTCTGCATTTACGGAGAAGTTTTCAATTTTTATTTTAAATAATCAAATCAGCAAAATATATCTTTGTGGAGTTGAAACTGATAGCTGTATTTTGAAGACAGCAATTGACTCTTTTGAGCGTGGTATTGAACCAGTCATTATCGAGGATGCTTGTTTTAGTGATGGTGGTCAGCAAGCACATGATGCGGGTATTTTTTTGCTGAAACGTAATATAGGAAAAAACCAAATTAAGACGACTGATGAAATTCTTGAAAAGATGTCATAAGCGCAAAAACTCAACATTCTTATTTCTCAATTAGCCAGCCTTCAAAGAGGAACGCACTTTTTCAACAACTAGTGCTTCGCCACATAAACTTTGCGTGGTGGCAAGCTCTTGGGCAGAGGTGCGGAGGGGCAGGGGTGAAAGAACTTGTACAAATCTCTCCTCTGCTCCCCTGCTCCCCTGCCGGACTCCACCCAGCAATTTTGGGTTGGCAGACCACTAGAGTAAGTGCGCCAGGTTCAAATGGACAATTGAGATTTGTCGAGCGCACTAATTCTCGAAAGGACGCAGAACCGCCGTGATCGCAAGCTATAGCGTGTTCTTATCATCGCCCAGGTTGACTTATCCCTGGTCTTGTATTTAAGGAACTTGCATTCCGCGTTGCACAGCCGGACGTTGCTGCACCATGTCCACCCAGCGTTTGAGATTTGGGTAGTTGTCGAGTGTTAAACCCTGAAATTCATAAATTGCTACCCACGGATAAGTTGCAATATCAGCAATAGAATAGTCACCACAGATAAATTCATTGTCTTGCAGTTGTTTATTCAAAACACCATAAATACGTAAAGTTTCCTTTTCATAACGCTCGATGGCATAGGGAAGTTTTTCGGGTGCAAAGCGTTTAAAGTGGTTAAGTTGCCCAAACATTGGCCCGACTCCTGCCATTTGGAACATGAGCCACTCTAGTACTTGAAAACGGCTTTTTTGTTCAGTGGGTAAGAGTTTACCTGTTTTTTCAGCGAGGTAAATTAGAATTGCACCCGATTCAAAAACTTTAATCCCAGTTTCTTGGTCAACAATGGCAGGAATTTTACTATTGGGATTGATGGCGATATATTCAGGTGTAAATTGCTGTTGAGTAGTAATGTCAATTTTGTGGACATTGTAGGGCAATTCGACTTCTTCCAGCATGACGGAAGCTTTGCGTCCATTGGGCGTGGTGAAGGTGTAGAGATCAATCATCTGCTGCTATCCCAAAATTTTGACATTTTCCGATGGTAGTGTAGCTTTGATTGAGAATTTAGGGTATTAGCCGATAGAGAGATAACAGCAATACTGAACAGGTACAGCTTATTACTTAGAAATTATTTTCCGGTGTTGACGTAACAATAAACTAGCACTAATTATTCCTATACCAATCAATATTGTAGTATTTCTCGCTTCCGGAACTTTTTGAGGAACCATAAAGGAACCACTTAAGACAACTATACCTGTGTTTCTAGGTTCCGTTGTTGCATTCAGATTGAAAATTACGTTCTCCGAAAGTGTTAAAATTCCTGTTGCACCTTGAAAATTACCTTCTCCACCTACAATAGTTGTAGTGCCGGAAATCGATGCCGTAAAATCTTCAACGTTACGTATAGCAGTACCAGTAGTGCTTGCAAATAATTTATCGTCACCGTTACCAAAAAATGTTTCAGTAAGAATTGGTAATCCTTCTATACCAAACTCTGTGGCATCTTTAACTATTGATTCCGCTCCTGTATTGTCATTTCTTTCGATATAATTCATTCTTAGAAAATTAGTCAAACCATAAGGCGCAACAGTACTTTTACCCGTTACAGTTGATTTAAATACATTATCCTGAATCGGTTCAAAAACAGTTTCTGTATTGTAAATAGCCTCAAAAGGAAAAGTAACTTCAGCATCTGCTTTTGCCACATTTAACCCCAAACTTAACAATGCTATTTGTATGAACGATAAAGCGAAGGAGCCAAATTTCATATGTTTTTATCCTTTAGTAATCAATACATTCGTAGTAATTTTAGATAACGCTACTAAAATTATTTAATTAGAAAATTTATCAATTAATTAAAATTGGATGATTTCAGCATTAAAACGTAGTTTAATAGTTGCGAGTCCTACGTTACATTGCTACTCTCACGCCGCAACTTTTAGTAAACTATTATTTAAGATTTTTATCTGGACAAAATAAAATTAATATTTACTAATTCTTCATTAGTACCTAAAGTATATAAATTTTAAATGAATTTACTTTAAGTAAATAAAAATAGAAATATCACAGTAGTATCCCTCATGCAACAGATTAACCCGGATTTCTCACAAGTGAGAAAAAAGCACTTGAATTAGCCAGATTTAGAATAATTTAATTAATACATCATCACAATCCTTACAGAACACGAGTAAATCAAAATAAAAACCGAGCCTAGTCAAGATGCCTAAAATACATCAAATTGGAACAATACTGAAGAAAATAAATTTGATTAATAAAAAACGACACACCAATTTATGGGTTTAAATTAAATAAATTAACCCAAATGATATTTATTAAAAATTAGAATTGGCTATTAATTACAAATTCAATAATGCCAGTATTAACTAGGGCAAGGTAATCGACATAAACACTCATAAATCGTTGCAAAAACTTTCTTGTAAGGGCAAGCACTACTAATTTCAATTAAAACTCGTCTTCTGCTAATATTAATAACAGCCCCTAGCTTTAATAATTTTGTGCGTATAGTCCCAATCGTTGCATTTTTGAATTTTGTATTGGCTAAACATTTCTCTCGCATGCTATTCATCAAAATGTAAGCAATAGCTGCTAGCCATAAACGCAATTGATTTCCTGCAAATGTATGGGTACTTGTTCTATCACTTTGTAAATCTAATTTTTGTTCTTTGAGGCAATTTTCCATATTGCCTCGCGGGCAGTATTTTTGAGTATAAAGTTTCCCTGGAGGAATTTTATTAACAGGGAGAGAAGTTACAACAAATCGAGTCTTGACTTCTTCATCGCTATAATCAACCTTGGCAACAACACGACGACTACGACTCCAACTATCTAATGTTTGATAGTCTAGAGAACAATACCAAACTGAGTTATCAACAAATTCTGCTGCATCTTTTTTCAAATCCGGTGTTCCAGGAAATAAGCTTTCAAAAAACTCGATTAAGGGGTGAATTTTTCTCGAATATTCTTGGGATGCACGATACTTGATTGATTGCGATAGCTGGATTAGACGAGGATTTTCCCCAAGTCCAAACACATAATCAATATCCATCTGTGATTCACACCAAGCCATAATCTCTTCTCTCGAATAAGCACTATCTCCACGAATAATAATTTTTACATCTTTCCATCGTGAGCGGATTATTTTTGTTACCCGTTGTAATTCTGACAACCCCCATGCTGCTGGGTCTAAGTTGGATGCACGAAGTTTTGCTGCTAGTATTTGTTGACCGCAGAAAATATAAAGTGGAGTATAACAATATCCCTTGTAATAAGGATTAAAAAATGTTTCTTCTTGATGACCATGTACTAAATTATCCGTAACATCTAAATCTATTATTATCTGTCGCGGTGGCTTCTGATATGATTCTAAAAATAGCTCAACTAAGAGTGTTTCTATAGCTGAAGCTTCATATTCAATACGGTGATACCGACTATTTTTTCTTGAAGATACCTCTTCTGGAAAATGTTCGATCCGATTTAAAGTACTTTTGCCAGCTAAAGTAACTGATTCTTCTTCTAAATTAATTGCTTTTCCAACTGCAAGTGCGAATATTGGGTCATGACGTAGAGTTTCATGGTCATTTATATCTTCATAGCCCATGATTAAACCATATATTCTTTGAGCAATTAAGCTTTTAACTGGATGCAAAATTTTATTTGGCTCTCGGTAGTCTTTAAAACATGCCGCTAGTCGTGATGTTATTTGTCTTTTTCTGTCGAGTTCCGCAATTAGTGTCAATCCTGCATCCGATGTTACAGGCTCACCCTTGAAATTAACTACAACTGGACATGACTCTACTTGTCCAAATACGAACTGTTCCGGGATACAATGATTTTTATTTGGGGTCATGCTTTAAACTGCTGGGATTGTTTTGCAATATACATTTTGGCAGTTTTTGACCTTTCTTTTCTAAAGCCTTGTGAGAAATCCGGGTTAAGGGATTCCTGCGGTGGTAAACTACGCCACAGCAGACGGCATTGTTTGACCTTGCACTTATATGTTGGTGAAACAAGACGATCTGGTAAACGCTGGAAAGGTGAGCATGGATGCAAGCAATATGATTGATAGTTACTATTCACTGCATCATCATTATGAACTCCAACGAGAAGTTAGCATCGCTTCTTAGTGCGATGCACCCACAGACCGACGCGCACGGCAGGAGTTGAAATTGAACTTAATTTTGAAATGGCGCAGTCCATTTAATATAGTTTCTAAAGATACATCAAGCGGAGCGACAATTTTTTCATTGTCGCTGCAATCTAATGTGCTGTATACTGTTTTCGGCAATCAAGAAAGTAATATTTTTTACATAAGCATTCCCTTGAACATAGGTAATATTAAACAATGCTAACGGTACTTCGCTCTTACGCTGCATGGGTTGTTCCAGCAGCTTTGACTTTACTGAGTTTTGGATCGGGCAACGAGAAGGCGATCGCACAGACTCTGTTCCCATTTAGTGGTAACTACGACGTAACAATCGCTGTTGAGCCGATTAACGAGAAGTTTTCACGGGCAATTGAACGGGCTGTAAGTACTGATGCACCATACGGACTCACCGAATATAACGGTTTAGTTTACGCCCTAACTGACTTCTCTACTGGCTTGTTCACCTTTAACACCGATCCAACAGCAATCGGCTTAGAAGGCTTCCCAGAAGGCTTTATTGAATTCAGTGGTAGCGGTGCTAACAAGGTATCTGGAACCGCTACTGCCACCGCTTTAATTGACTTTGTAAACCTCAGAGGGTCTGGCTCTGGTTCTTTGATTATCACTGGCGGTGAGGGTATATTCACAGGTGCTACTGGCATACTAGACTTTTTTGAGAACGACACAATCAGTCCAAATCCAAACGATCCCATAAGAGGACAGGCTTTAGTTACTGGCACTATTAAGGTTGTTCCAGAACCGGAAACCGGAATAGGGACGCTAGTTGCTATTGGCTTAATTGGATCTGGTTTTATGTTGCGCCGACGTTGCCTTCGCTCTGCTTCATGAGCCACTCCAACCCCTAGAACACCGATTCAGTAACAGGCGATCGCTTCGGCGCAAGCCTCCCCCAGCTGATCACCTATAGCGCAAGCTTCGCTATCGCGTAAGGAATTGCAAAAAATCTCTATTTTTTCTTACAATCCACAATTTAAATTGTTTAAATGAGGAAATAGTTCATTTGTTCGCGTTGAAAGGGCTGGCCCTCGGTACTCATCTAAAACACGCTGTGACCACAAGCTCACTTCATTTTAAACCTGGGCGATCGCGCTGATGAGAAGTGCGAATCTCAATTTCTATGGAGCTAAGTTTGTCAAAAACCTGTTGACTTCGATGGATCGGCCACCAATCGTAAAGAAAAATTTCCAACGGTCGCCACATTGCTACCCAACCAACAATCAACAGCCCTTCTGTGAGGATTTCCGCAAACGTACCATCGCTGAACAAAGTAATTAATTTGCTAAGACTAATGCATAAGCTTAAAAACAGCAGACCAATCATCAATGAAGTTTGACCTTTGCGGAGAGTCTGACGCAGTTCTCTAGCCGCGTTATGCTTTCTGTAATCAAAATAGTTATGGATAGCTTCATGTAGAATTGGTATTTCTTCATCGTCACTCTGTTTGGGTAGATAGAAAACCAACTTCAGAGGAGTTTTGAGTGGAAATTCGCTTACAGACTGAACAATACAGCGCTTCCGGCTATTATGCAATACAGTTTTTCTCCTTGCCCTCTCCTATCAAAGCTTTCAGATTTGAGGATGTACCTCATAGCTGCCGTAAGTGCTGTATAAGATTCCGCATCTTCATCAAGGTCTTTTTCTAAAAATGGCGATGGGTCAAATGAGTTAAATATTTGACTCACATTACTGAGGCGAATTTCAATTAAGTATGTGTCACCTTCATTTTTATAATAGGAATTTAATTCTTGCACATAAAGACCTCCTGAACTCCCCCCTCATCGCCCCTGTACCCTTAATGATAAGTCTTGAACTGAATACGACATCAATCCCTGGTTTTCAACACAGCAATCATATCCGGTATCACCGTGGTCGGAGCGATCGCCATTTGCATAGTTCATCGTAAAAACGCTGAAGATAGTATCCAAGCCAAGCGTTCGCTTATCTTTTGGGCAACGCATTGCAGAAGCAACTAAACGTTGGCTTAAGTAGTTTTTGACACTTGTATTAAGTTATAGAACCCAAAGTCTCTGACGAAAAATTCTTTTCAAGCCAAAGTTACATTTCTGGAGCGATCGCTTCTTGTGCATGACTCTGGAGCAAGGATTTTGTTTGAGTCGGGTGCGTCAACACAAGCCAAACCGATGCTATCCGCTACCAAGTGCTGATTGCATACAATTTATTTGCAGTGTTTTTGGAGAAGAGATACGGCTAGTTCATAGCTATTAGGTTGAGTTTGTACTGCATAGGCTTCTCTTTCTAAATCTTGCCTGTGAACATCAGTGTAACGCCTAAAAAAAGGTCGAGCATAATTGCTAGGCTTAATATTTAGACCTAAAACTTTTATTTTCCCTTTTCCTGCACATACCTGTGCAGCATGAACAGCTTCATGAATTATAGTCTGAGTACCAATGTGTAACTCAAACACTACTGGATTGATCCAAATTTTTTTGTCAGCTTCTCTTAATAAACCATAAGCTCCTCGCTTTGGTGGTAACTCAATTACTACTTCAAACCCAAACTTTTCTAATTGCTTTTTTAAATTGAGGAATTTCGATTCAGGATTAGATGTTTGAGATAGAAGAAACAGAGAATTTAATATTAAAAATTTATTCATAAAACTTTAGGTTTTTGAATGACAAGAAAAAGCTGGTAAAATACCCCAAAGCTTAACATATTTTTGGCTGAAAATGAAATAAATCAATTTGCAAATAATTACAAATTTATTCGCCATTAGAGCTAAAGTTTTATCCGCCAAATGTCAGTTGAGCTTTGTGGAATTGATGCCTCGGAAGTGAAACAAGGTGAAGGGCCAGCACAAGCATTGAGCAATGAAGCAAAAGATAAACGAACTCTTGCTTATTGCTGCTGCCGATAATCAACTGATGATCGTTCCAGTCGTAAAAGACAGCGATGGGCGTACTGTTGCTGAAGTGGTGGCTCACGGACAGGGTGAGGCTGAGATTAGTTTTCAGGAAGAACTGCTTAAAAGCGGCTTGGCTAAATAAAACGCGCCTTGGTGAAGTGGAATGCCCTAATCAAATAGCTTTCGAGAATGCCCAGAGGATAGCGATCGCTTCTAAAACTGGAGTGTGGAGTCAGGGCAAACAAAATCTGCATTAAAGCTAAAACTAGAATACTGATAAACAAGATTAGATTTCTGTCGCTACTGTCTTTGTGCCTCCTGCTACAAGTGGAATCATGCGATGGCGATTTGTGGCATTGGAAAAGTCAACTTCCCCAATTAATGATGGATGACGACCTAACCAGTATGTAGATTTGAGATAACCTTCTTCCAGTTTCATCAATGGCAGATTATGCTTTTCTAAAACCTTTTGAATTCGATCAAATGCTTCTGGCAGTTGGTTAAAGGGAATATTAGGAAAAGTGTGATGCACTGCATGATAATTTAGTCCACCCATTAACCAGCCTACTAGAGAGCTAGTTTCAATATTACGACAGGCATAAAGCTGCGTTAATTGGTGAGTCGTAAATTTTCCCCACAGCCCATAGTGTTCCAAGTGATCCCGTGTCTGCACTACGATGCCAATTATCCGTTCTAAGATTAACCAAAATAAAATGTAGCGTAGTATTTCTCCATGAAACATTGCCAGCATTAACAGAACGCTATGCACAAACACAATACCTGTAGCATCCAGCATTACTTGTCTTCGCATACTAGAAACTAGTTTTTGCAAGCGTACACCTTTAATAAAGCTTTTGATAATTAGCCCGATTCCTCCTAAAATCAAAATATCAAACAGCCACTGATGACTTATATACCAACGTATATAAGGCTGTGCTTGCTGGTATTCTTCAAAAGTCCATTGGATTCTTTCTGGATCTCGCAAATCAATACCATTCCAGCCATGATGCAAGCGGTGTATTTCTGCATAGATACTGTAAGGCCATAGCATTGGCCAACTCATCAACCGAGGCATGATACTATCAAACCACTTCCAGCCTGTTAATGTTTGATGTGTCATATCATGTGTACAAATCAACCAAAAGCTATAAAAAACTCCGGACAGCATTGTTGCTACCACAAATAAAATACTATTTGGCACTGACCAAGCTAATATAACTAAACCCAGAAATATCGAACCTAATATACTAAAACGTAGCAATCCGGCTTTTGGATTAACTTGATGTAAGTCGGCTGTAACTTGCTGTAAATCCTGAGTGATACTATTGACTCTCATGGCGCAATTACCCATTACCCACCTCACCTAAGTTAGTTATCTAAGTTACTATTAGCTTATCGCCATCTCTCAATAACTATAAGTAATACTCTCCATTAGTAAACACCCGTCTTCCCACAAAAATCTGATGCAAATTTAGGGATGACTACAGCCTCTTGAGAGTCAGTACCTATTTCGGACATCAAGAAGCCAGGCGTTGACGCAGCGATCGCGCTTTCTGCAACATTAGTAATTCCACACTCAAGTTCCCCCGCCGTTGCACCACGCTGTCTTGAGAACTGCGCGATCGCTACAACTTTGCAGTGATTAGATTGCTTGACCATTAGCAATGCATCTATGGTGCTACTTTTTCTTTAAACGCCTTGCCAGCAGAAAACGCAGGAACTCTAGTAGCTGGGATAATCTAATCATTGTCTCTTGGGTTTTGGGATTACGCCCCTCGCGCTCTGAACGTTCACGCCGTTCAAATGAACCAAAGCCTACCAGCGTTACCTTCTCCCCATTTGCTACAGCCTCAGTCACGACTTCTAAAAAAGCACTAATGACTTCATCAGCTTGCTTTTTTGTGATGTTGGTCTTTGCTGCTACAGCATCCACTAATTCACCTTTGTTCATAAATCACCCTGAAGTATTGCAAATATTGGAAATTTACTTTACCATTACTACCTTTTGTGAGGATAGGGGGAAAAGGACTAACAATCAAGCAGCATACGAAAATTAACAATGCGCGATTCCTACTGATTAGACAGTCAGGTAGTTCAACCCCATCACAAAACTAACGGCAGCAATTGCTTCATTACCTTTGTCGAGTAGAATAACTGTGTGTACAGCCGAGCGCAACACCAAAGATATTTACAAAGAAAAAGTTCATTAGCTCCTTTGCTCCCGATTTGACAAGATCCAAACAGCATTGGTGATTGGAACTAACACTTGAACTCTTTAATTTAATTAACGCCGACGCTTCACAAGGATGAATAGAGTGATCCCACTTCTAGAGTTAAGATATCTCTTAAAAAGTAATTTAGGCAGGAATGATTAAAGCAATTAGTGAACGCTTATCAAGTGATTGAACTTTTCCTACAGAGTTGAGATCAGTTACAACCCGATCTAATAGTTCTCCAGCTTGGTCACGATATTGATGTTCCCGACCTCGTAAACGAACGGCAAACTTCACCGAATCGCCTTTACTCAACCACCCAACTGCTTGTTCAATACGTAACTTATAATCAGCTACACCTATATTCAAACCAAACCGAACTTCTTTTATTACTGGTCTAGCACTTTGTGCCTGACGCTTTTTCTTTTGATACTGAAGCTTGCCATAATTCAGAATCTTTGCAACTGGAGCCTCTTTTCCTTCAGACACTAATACTAGGTCTAACTCTAGGCTTTCGGCTAGCTGTAATGCTTCATTGGTATCGGTCAAACCACGATTATTATTCTCATGGTCAATCAAGAAAACTTGGGATGACTTGATTTGCGAGTTAATTAGTTGTTTTGGAATTGCGATAACGTTTGACTCCCATATATTACAAATCTATAAAGTATTAGTCATACCGACTGTTGACAGCCTTGTTGTATAAATCTATCGTAACCTAATCTTTTGCTTCTCTTTATTTACAGAACCTGCATGGGATGGAGCGCTTCTATTGAGAATCTCCTACATATTTTGGTTTTGACTGATTCTATAATTACCTTTTAACAGGAAATTGTGTGAAGCTGTAAGAGAATGAAGAATTAAACTTTCTTCTACTAATCAGTTTTAACTTACATAATTGTAAATATGCCTTCAATTTCCTACAACCGCACCGATAGCCAGTAACCACAAAGCATTACCATTCAAGATTATGTTGTCCGTCCTGGATTACACATTCTCACTTACGAGCAACTCAAGTTGCTACGGGAGCAAACACAGCACCATTCTCAGCTTGAACATTTAGTCAGCCAAGGCGTGATTAAGTTGACTGGTTAATAGTCGCCAGCACAAAAATCCTAACTCGCTACATCTAATTTCACTATTGCTGGCTGTTGTTCTGACTTTACAGCACCCAGTTCCTCAATAAAAGCGTCGATTGCCTTGGCTGCTGACTGCTTACCTGTTTTAAATTTAGAAAGGATATTTTCGCGTATTGCTGAATAATCTGGTAAGACTTGCTGCTCAACAGAAGCAGCCTCTTGTGTAAGTACGGCAACTTCACTCGAACGCTTTTCTATTAAGCCCTTTATCTGAGCGATCGCATCTGCCATCTCTTGCTTAATCACCTGTTTTATCTCTTCCGCATCAGGTGTAGACGCAGCTAAAGCATTTACTTCCTGTTTAACTATTTCTTTAATCTCATCACCATTAGATAATGCCAGCCCAGCCTTTGACTGACCCAGGATTCCCTGAAGCAATCTTGTTGCTGTATGATTTAATGACTCATTCTCCGAAATCTGCATTGCTGATAAGGCTTTGACTTCTGCATCAGTTAGCCCAATAGAAATTGTCACCTTAGCCATACTTTTGAAACCTATAAATATTAAGAAAGCGCATCGCTAGTTCTGGGTTATACCGTTTGCATACAGTACTTTGATTACTGATCATAAATGCTGTATAAACAACTTATTAACGACCCAATTATTAAACTTTGCCCTGTGAGCAACTTTTACCCTCGATTCTTTAATCTAGCTTCAAATCAATCAAGTTGCCATTAATTCAATTCTAACGCACACTTACCTGATATCCATCTTAAAAATAGGGCAGATGTGCCCCCATTTAAACTTTTGACATTTAAATATTGCACTACATCCCCTACCCTTGCAGTTTTATATTCCACAAGGTGTGTTGCTTCAGTTACTACTTGACATTATTGCTAACTCTGAACATTACCAACTATCACAGTAACTATCTACCCGAATCTCTCGCCAAATATCTGATACTTGCCACCCTGAGCTTTCAATTGCTTTCGCTGGAGGGGTGTCAAATCTTGGAGAATAGTAATAGTCAGAACCATACTCCAGCTTATGACTATTCTCTTCCAGTTTTTGCTTGGCTTCTAATGCTGTTTTTGGAGTCTTAATATTTTCAACTTCTAGTTCTAACTGTTGGGATAAGTTTGTTGCAGATGCATTTTTCAAAATGGGCTTTTCTATTTTTCTGATCAATTCCATATCTATCTATCTAAAATTGACAAATCTACTATTACAAAAAGTTGATTTTTGAATCTGAAGAGTTCAAGAGTCAGTGGAAAGAATTAACATTGATACCTGACTTTATAATTACCTACTTTTTAGACTGCTTACAAGTCGTTAAAACTAGAACTTACTTGTTCGGTTCGCTGCACTGTGTAAAGTCAGCGCAGTGAAGATAGGTTACAGGTGGCTATAAATACTCAACTTCAACAGCAAAATCACTTACTGGTACAAATGTATTATAGTAATGGTAAATTAAACTATGCACCTTTATGTACCTTCTATGGTTTCGTCGAGATTTGCGTTTAACTGATAACGAAATTGTCACCTCTTCATCTAGTAATGATGTAAGAGTTCTGCCATTCTTCATTATTGATCCTTGGTTTTATACCTGGGCTGATGTCGGAACTACTAGAGTCCGCTTCTTGTTTGAGTCATTAGAAAATCTCGACTCAAATCTCAAGAAGTTAGGTAGTCGGCTGTACTTATTTGAAGGTAATTCTACAGACATCGTGCAAGAGTTGACTAGGCAGTTAATCATTGCAGGGTATAAACCCAAACTTTTCTTTAACCGTGATGTGCAGGTAGAGTACGGTGTCAGCCGGGATAAAACCGTAGTTGATTTCTACAAACAGTTAAACCTTGATTACCACATTGGACTAAACAACTTTCTGCAATCAGCAGAGCAACGTGACGAGTGGTTTAAGGAATACTACACCTATCAAAGACAATCTCAATACAAAACACCAGCAACTATTAATACGCCTCAAATTACACTCAATCTACCACAGCTAACATTTAAAGAACTTAAACAGAAATACCATCGCTTTTGGGCAGTAGAGAAAGTTTATTTTCCAGGAGGCGAAACACAAGCGCAAGCTCAACTGTACTCATTTCTCAAAAAAAGATATTACGGATACCATTGGAAACTTTCTCGCCCAATGCTCTCACAGCTTGGGGCAACATCTCATTTATCACCACACCTAACCTTTGGGACTATTTCAACTCGCACTGTTTACCAAAGCACCAAAACTAGGGCAGAAGAATTAAAAACTCAACCCAAAGCAGAATTCTCCCTTAAAGCATTTCGAGACCGTTTGCGCTGGCATGATAGTTTTACACAGCGACTCTATTTTCATCCAGAAAGTGCTTACACTAATCGCTATAGGGAGTTTGATCAACTATATACCCCATCAGCATTATCAGGAGCAAAACAAGAATTATTCCAGGCTTGGAAGCAAGGAATGACAGGCTTTCCACTGGTTGATGCCAGTATGCGACAACTAAAAACAATGGGTTGGATGAACTTTCGCATGAGGGCAATGTGCGCGACATTCCTAACTATCAACTGTGGTATTTCCTGGCATCACGGAGCTAAACACTACATGAACTATTTAGTAGATGGAGATTTAGCAATTAATAATTGGCAATGGCAGATGCAGGCTGGTGTAACTAATCCACTTAGCGATACTTTTCGCATTTATAACCCGTCGAAGAATATTGCCGAAAAAGACCCCCAGGGAGACTTTATTTACCACTGGGTACCGGAACTACGGGGCTACAGTTTACCAGAAATTGAACAGGGGAAATACATTGACACTAGTAACTATCCTAAAGCGATTCTAGATTGGTCAAAGACGCGTAAAGTTAATGGTAAAGTTGTTTCTGACTTACGAAAGCAAACTAAACAGCGATTATTAAGCCAAGGTGGAGATGAATACGATAGTGCAATCGCTGCTAAAGAAACAGTTGAGAAATACTGGCAGCATAAAGACAGAGAGTACAAAGAATATCAACAAAAGCTTACCCTGACGCAAGAGTAAAGCATTATCTAGATTTTAGACCAAGCTCCTTTCTCTTTTTACTAAACAAAAATCCCGTTTAACAATACCTTGTCGCATCTTCGCCACATTTATCTACTAAATACAACAAACACTTGTAACGTAGACCAATTATTTGCTCATAAAGGGGGTTGATTTTACACAATGGTGGAATGTGAAAAAGCGTCCTCCCTAAAATTGTTACAGTTCTTTCAAAAGGACAATGGGATGGAATTAGTTTGCATAAGAGTTTGGCTAATTTGGAATCATGTATTTCTAATATCTCAAGCTGATAACGGATCTGGTTTAATAAGTTATTGTTGAAATAGTCTTTTTTTAGGAAATTCATATATCAATTCTCTTTCCAAAATCTATTTCTCTAAAATGACACTTCTCTACGGAGAAAAACATCGTAAATTTACGAAACTATTTCTTTGCTTAAAGAAAGCCAATTGAAATATCAGTAAAATTCCTTAAAATCCACAAGAGGAAGGCAATCGCTGCGACCCAGACCGGATTGATCCGTTGCAGTTACAGGTGCGATGCGATCGCTCTCGTTTTGGAGAATGCCAACTGATAGCCTTGGCGATGCGTGTCTGTACTTCATCGTTGACTCTGGGGCTGGACTGATTTTATATGTAGGGGAAACTTGCAGAAGTAACAAGCGCTGGAAAGGGATTCATGCCTGCAAGGATTACATCGCCAGCTAAGCTAATCGTCATTCATTTTTCCGAAATGATTCGCTTGTAGTAAGGGCTTCAGCCCTACCTTTATGCAACTTAAATGCCGATTAGCTTACCAGGATTTACATTATCGCTATGGGTTACTCTCCAGCAGTCAACGCCGCATTTTGGTGGGATGCTCCGATTGATCGACGCACACGGCAAGAGTTGGAGTTAAACCTTATTTTGAAGTGGCGCAGTCCATTTAATAAGTAGAACTGGGAGCGCTGGGGGCAGCCTTTTGGGTAGGGTGGCTCACTTATGCTTTATGGCGCTACTTTTTCTTTAATATGATGTTGTCAAAAACTCAACTACCCTCCCCCCTGATTTCGCTTACGCTCAATTCTGGTCAGAGGACGTTTCGTTTTTGACCCGCAATTCATGAGGCAGTGCGTTGGGCGGCTCTGCCGACTTGAAGCATACTGCCGTCTAGCCGCCAAGGAAAGCGAGTGTGGCGGGAGTCTTCTTGCGGAGATTAGATAAATTCGTAAACTCTCAAAATTAGAGATTACGAATTGAGAGCTTATCTCCTCAAAATATTAATAGCTGCACCGGCTGCTGCGCCATCTAATAAATCGCCAGCCACATCTTCGCGCCCGCCAAGAATAACGCGAACCCCGGCGCTAGTTCCTGCACCGACTGCGGCATCTCTACCCAAGTTACGTTTTTTCTTACGTCCAACCAAATTGACGGCAGCACCAGCCGCACCACACTTAGCAGCATTGCGTAAAACATTACCACGTCTTCTAGCAGCTCCAGTTACTACACAAGTACCAGCACCAAGGGCTGCATCTCCTAAAATTCGGTTGTTAGCTGCTGCTGGTTGAAGAGGAACTAAGGAGATTGCAGTTAAACTGGCAGCCATGAAACTGGGTAGAAATGCGCGTTTAAGAATTCGATTCATAGTAGATACCTTCTTAAAAAATCAAACGACTGTTCAAAAGACTAAAGAAAAATTCAATTTGTTGCAGTCACAGATGCGCTCCTGACTAGTTTAGACTGCGAACTAGGTAGTCAGGAGTGCGAAACCCAAAGCCTTATAGTAATTGAGATAGGGAAAAATATACTCAATCGTAAGGCAGACAATAAGTGTTACAGAAAAAATATTACATTGACCGAGAGTTCAATATTATTATCTTGCTCCTGGGTGGTGAAATGGATAGACAATTAAAAATGTTAGAGAAAGTTTAATTAAGCACGCTTGGGCTTTCCCAACAACTCTAAAAACCTCTGCACCAATTCCTCCAGTTCACTAAAATACCCCTGTGAAATGAGTATACGCTTTACGGCTTGCCGTCAGGCATCACAATCTGCTGCATCTGCGGACATTCATCAGGCAGATAATTGAAATGCTTGGTTGGGCTGGTTTGGGTTTTAGGAAATTCATCAGTTGATTGTGAACCACCAAATCGAAAATTTGGCAAAAGTTTGCATTCCGATCTGGCTAATCTTTTTCCCTCTATTGGTTGCTAGAGGAACTTGAACTAGAGGCTGCCGAAGTGCTGATCGCAGTGATCATTGCCGCCTGAGCCGTGGCGATGATTTCTGAGACAGCCTTACTCACTAATTCACCATTCGTGATCGCTTGAATCCGCGATCGCGCCTCTGGCAATTCTTCGGATGTAAAGACGGTATTGCTGAGATGACAGGTTTTCATCAAGCTGATTAGCACAGCCGTGCGGGAATCCAGTCGGATATTTTCTAAAACAGCTGCACGCACTTGATTAACAATCGTGCGTTGGATTGATTCATCGGTTAAAAAGTACCGCTGAACAGGAAAAAACCAGAGTACGGTATGTTCTTGTTTCACCAAAACACCCAGATCAACTAAGTTCTGCAACACCACCTTTGGAAATCTTGAATATTTTCGGCTCCAATGGCTAATCCAGAACTTCACGGTTCGACTCCGAGGAGCCGCCACAACTTCATTAAGACATTGATCCAAAAATTCATCGCCTGTTGTACTAGCATTCGCTACCATCAGATGATTGTTATCTATCGTGAGTTTGCTTTGCAGTACTAAATCCAATAGCACTGTACCCATCAAACTGTAGCGTAGAGCAGATGATGCAGCAAAGTGAATTTTTCCAGTTTGAGGATTGAGTGCAAGAAGCATTAAATCTTGTGCAAGATATTGCATGATTAATCTCTACTCTATCTATATTTCAAGATGGCTTTCTTCAGCAGAATTAGTAATGTGATCGTCCCCTACTGCCCACCACCAGCCCTCACACGACCCCAACAGTTTCGTTAAGAGACCACACAGTAGAAACAATGCTGATCGCGCTGGTGGATACCTGCTAGTGCTTCGCCAGATAAACTTTGCGTGGTGGCAAGCTCTTGGGCAGAGGTACGGAGGGGCAGGGGTGAAAGAACTTGTACAAATCTCTCCTCTGCTCCCCTGCCGGACTCCACAAGCGCAATTTTGGGTTGGCAGACCACTAGTCCCAACGCGCCTAAAGGGCGCAGCGAGCGCCGTCTGCGGGGATTTTGAGACCGATGAGGTAGTCGGCGACGATGTTGTTGATACACGCATTGCCGGCGGTGAGGGCTACAGTGTGCCGTTCGCCCTCGACGGTCAGCAGGCTCGCGCCGAGCGTCTTGGCGAGGCTGATGCCGCCCTCGTGCGGGGTGGCCGGATCGCCGGTGACCGACACGACCAAGGTTTTAGGGAGTCCTTTGATGTTCTGGGCGTAGGGGTAGCCGAGGGTGGGTTTCACGCGCCAATGCTCACAGAGGTCGCGGGCGTTGACGGGTCGGCCAGTGTCCAGAAACGGTGCGACCTTGAAAATGTCGCGCGTCATCGCACTCTCCTGCTCGGGCGTGTGGCGTTCCTCGTCGAGGCAGTTAATGGCCACCAGGGACTCGTAGCCATTGCCGTAGCTACCGTCGGCATTGCGCTGGCTGCCGAAGTCGCTGAAGAACAGCAGGGTTTTACCGCTTCCGGCCTTGAGTTCGGTGATGCCTTGGATCACCGCAGGCCAGCTCACATCGTTATAAAGCCCACCGTTCACGCCCCCAATTGCGGCGGTGTAAGTGACCTTGCGTCCGTCTGCGGTGATGAGCGGTTTATCAATCAGTGGCCGCACGATCTGCTGGAAGGCGGCGGTAGCTTGCTTGGGATCGGTGCCGAGCGGACAAGTCGGGGTTTTAGCGCATAAGGCCGCCATGTTGTCGAAGGCACGCTGGAAACCCGCGAACTGGACGAGGCGACGCTCGGTGGTGCCGGTGGTGGGGTCGACCGCGCCGTCGAGCACCATGGCCCGCACGTTCTGCGGGAAGGTTTCGGCGTAGATCGCGCCGAGCCGGGTACCGTAGCTGGCACCGAAAAAGGAGAGCTTGTCATCGCCGAGCACCGCGCGGAGTACGTCCATGTCGCGGGCGACATCGCGCGTGCCGACGTGAGCCAGCACGTCCTCACCGCCGGAACGCTCGGCGCATTTTTGGTACAACTGACGGGTCTGGTGGTCGGTGTAGTCCTTGCCCCCGGAGTTGATCGAGTTGACCAACAAGTTGGCCTCTCGTTCGGCATCGGTGAAGCAGTCTAGGGCTGGTGTCGAGGCCGCAACCCCGCGTGGGTCGAACCCGATCAGGTCGAACCGCTCGGTGATCGGGTGCTCACCTAAGGTAGTCGCCACCAGGGGGGCGTAGCTCATCCCAGAGGCACCGGGGCCGCCTGGGTTGAGCAGCAGGGAGCCGATTCGTTTGCTCGGCTTGCCCTGAGCCGGTACGCGCAGCAATGCAATCTGCGCGGTTCGCCCGCGGGGGTTCTGGTAGTCGAGCGGCACCTCAAGCCGGGCGCATTTGAAGGTGTCGTTGGCGAAGGTCTTAGCGTCGGCATCCGTGGTGGCGTAGCCCTCGCACGAGCCGAAGGTCAGCTTCTGGTTATAAAATCGTTCTAATCCTACCGGGATCTCCCCCGGATTTGACGGGTGCCCGAGTGCAGGTTGGCCGCAGGCACTGAGGACCAGCATCATTGCCCCAATCATTAACGAGCTTCGGATGTGGGGCTTGTGAGCAAGCATGGTTCTCCTCTTAGCGGGAACCGTTGGCTCTGAGGCGTGCGTGGGTAGGACACGATCTCGCTTGTGGTTAGAAGAAATGTGAGACATGGGGATAAACTCCTTCGAGCTAGTTGTTGATGGGTTCAGGTATTAACGGGGTCATCGATGACCCCACCAAAGCGCAGACTGTAAATTAGTTTGTTAGAACTTACGCATTGACGGAAATTAAGTTCGCAACGATATTCAAAGGCGGTTCCACATACTCTGTTACCATCCATTGACGAACGGCTTCTTTTCCGTTCAGGCCTTGTCGCCGACAAATGTCCATTCCGTGTCGTCGGCGCAGAACGACAAGAATCCTTCATAGTTGCCTTGGGCGATCGCCGCGTTTGCCGCTTCTAAAATTGCTTTATTGTTCTCTGACATCTGAATCTCTCCTCTGTTCAAAGCAAAAAAGTGGTGTGAGTTGTTATGCTGTTGCCCCTCACTGGTTTACTTCTAGGGACTGGTAAACGGCTTACATTGAATCGCCTTCACATTTCGCAGATAGTTCAACTGTGGCTCGAAGTCAGTCGGACAGACGACATAAACATTGTCCTGAGATCGGCTAATGACTAAACGGTAGCTGGGTGGAATCCCTTCAGAACTTTCGATCACTTCGATTCTAGGAATCACTTGTGAACTGACTTGAGCCAGGGATGGAAAATTGAACAGTAGGAGTACGCCGAACAGAATTGTGATTGCGATTGTGGTTGTGATTTTGGTTGAAAGAATCTTTCGGTTCATTAGAAATCTCCTGTGGCTTGTGGTTGTGTAATGTTCTGTTGTTTCCAGGGAAGCGGTGATCGATAGGGGTTTGCGTGCATAACCAGGGGTAACAAAAAACTTGGGTTTATTCATGGTGTTCCTCATGTAGTACATTTGACTCTATCTCGCGTTGCTGAAACGAGTTTGTTTCGGTATCATCCGATTTAGACCCGAATGGCACTAAGAAAAGCCCAAAGGCTTGTTTAGTCTCGTTCCCAGCCTCCAGGCTGGGAATGTATTCAGAGAGGCTCTGCCTCTCGTCAAGAAAGAGGAGGCAGAGCCTCCTAGAATGGGTTCCCAGCCTGGAAGCTGGGAACCAATCAGGGCAAGGGCTGTGTTTTAACTTAGTGCCATTCATACCCGTGCTATTGATTCAACTTTTTCTACAAGCTTGCTTCATCAAGATACGGTTGTTTTTATACACCTCTAAAGTTCCAGACTGCGGGTTATCCAACGTGCCATCCCATACCCAATATTCATAAATTCCATTCCGAAACTTATACACTCGAACACCTTCTGTTGCTTGGCTAGTTCCTTTACCCAAACTTAAATTACCGTTAGTACTGGTTGCACGATAAAGCAGTTCACCGTTCGTATAATTCTGCCAAATATTGATGTTGTACCCACCCTGGCATTTTGTACTCAGGATGATGCCAGCAGTAGAATCAGCAGAAGCTCTTAAGGAAAAATTAGCTAAGATACTGATTGGCAGAGCCAGGAGGAACGCAAATGTTTTCATGAGTGTTGTAAAATTAATGAGTTTGACATTACTCGATTGCTGCTACAATGCGGTTTCAAAAACGCCAAGGTGCGATCGCCTTTTGGGCGGGCGCTTTGCGCCATCGCGTGCTAATTCTGCAACTTATTTGTGATCGACGAAACTAAGTGCTTCATTGATTAAAGGTGCAATAATAGCGATATTTTTCACCAACTCATCCGAGAATTAGTTTGTATTACGATCCATTTAAAGGTAAAACGGCGCAGAATCGAATGGCACTAAGAAAAGCCCAAAAGCTTGTTTAGTCTCGTTCCCAGCCTGGGCAAGGGCTGTGTCTTAACTTAGTGCCATTCTATTTAGACCCTAATGTTCAGAATTCACTTGCCATGTAATCACAATGATTTCTACAAACGGTAAGACAAATATTAGCCGAGAAAACGCTCCTCAAATGGCTTCCATCGTCCAGTTCTGACTCTGAACCTCCCAGATCATCCCAACAATGTTCACTCCAATCCCCAACCAGGGTAAAATGACCAGTGAATTCCGTCTGCGATAGAAGCGGATCGTCGTCTCGCGCCAAAATGGGAAGGTGCTGAGGAGACAAAAAATGTAGGAGGTTCCTGCACTGATGAACAAGCTTCTTTGAAGACCCGAAGGCAAGTTTGGGTATCCAAGTGCGATCGCACTCAGGCAAACTCCGAGCGCGAGGTACAGGAAAGTAAACAAGGTAAATCGTTTCATTATTTCTTCTCCGGTGAAGCGTATTCTCTGTACCAGACACGCCCACATTGAAAGCAATTGATTGTAATGCCCTGACCGATCATCACTGGGTGGAAACCATTACTGACTGTCACTCCGTGGACATCATCACTTGTGCCTCCTATCCGATCGGGTAAAACGACAGTTTCAACATTGATCGCCTGTGTCGTTGTATTTTCGATCCACTGATTGACAGCACTCACAACCTCCGAGAAAGATTCATACTTGGAAGCTCCGCCGAAGGGTCCCTGTTCAGTAATGCGAGGCGCAAAATCTTTGCATTTAATCATTTTTCCACCCCCTTAAAACTGTAGAGCTGACTTAGAGTCTTCGTAGATAGTCGCTCCCGCACTGCGGAGTTCATTCAGAAACCATTCGGTATCCGAGAGCAGTTCCGGTAGGTAAAGCCCAGGGCGGGCAGGAGCGCGGTCATTCAGTCCCAATACCGACACGAGAGAAAGAACGACGCTTAGACCCGTTAGTGAGGCTGCGCCACGCTTGAACTCCAGCATTGATCGCGAACGCTGCGTTCGACCATCGGCTTCGCCCTCAATCTCGACGACGATCTCGGTCGCTGCCTCACTACCCCGGTGGCGACTGGATGATTCGTCAGTCACTAGGTCGAAACGGACATTCGGTGCCCCAGTGGCAGTATGGAGGCTAGCGATATCGAACGTTGAAAATGCGGTAGCATCAAGTAAGCGACCGTCAATTGATTCGATCTTGCCCTTTGCTGCGTCGCCGGACAGCCATAAGCGCCGCCCACCCTCAAATACCATTGCGGGGGGAACAGCCCCGTGTACCCGCTCCATATCTTCGAGCGACGCTGGACCTGCCGGATCATTCTCGTCGAGGATTGCTCCGATCTGGATGGAGTGGATGACCTCGAAGCCTTTGACACTGTTGAGTGCCAGAAACACAGCCGCACCAGCCATCCAGTGACTGGCGAGCACGACGGGTGCTGCGGTCGCACGATGCGCGAACATCGCCAACTCAGGTCCAATTTCGGTGAGGGCAGCGTTGATGTTCAGGTAAGGGATGCCCAAGTCCTGCGCGTAGCTCAGTCCTTTGAGTCCGGCTTCGGGAGCCAACATGACCACAGCAGCGACTGTGACATCATCACAGAGACCCAAGCGGGGCTTATCGAGATCTATGGCAACAGCTTCGGCAGCGCCCACCTCCTGGGCAACTTCACTTGCCGATTGCAGATTCCGTCCTCCGATGAGCACTCGAACGCTGGGGTGCCTCTCGCGGAACCACCTGACGGCAGTGCGCCCCACGAAGCCTGATCCTCCGGCAAAAAGTACCTGTCCTAAAGCCACCTTATTTTCAAGTATCATGATTTTTATCTTTTGTTATGAAACCAGTTGCATTTACTTGAGTGTGATGACTTCCAATACTCAGTTTCTTTCAGATTCTGATGGTGCTTCTTTCAGCGATAGTGAACCTGTTTCGAGGTCATTCCAGCAAATTGCTTAGAGACCACCTATTCGGAACTGCGATCGCAAAAAGATATCTGCCAAGATCGCGATTTAGGCTGCTGTATATCCACCATCGATCACTAAGGGTTGTCCCGTGATATAGCTGGCAGCATCAGAGCAAAGAAACACAACCGCTTGAGCAATTTCCGTTGCCTGACCGATCCGACCGATCGGAACCATAGGACCAAGATCATCGAACGTTATGCCTATCTGGTCAGCGCTACGAGCCATTAGATCAGTCGCAATGGAACCGGGATTAACAGCATTAATCTGAATGCCCTGTTTGGCATAGTCAAGTGCGGCAGTGCGTGTCAGCCCCATCACCGCGTGTTTGCTGGCAACGTAGGGAGAGATTCCTGGCAGCGCAACAAGACCATTGGTGGACGAATTGTTCACGATCGCGCCTACGCCTTGGGTTAGCATCTGCTGAATTTCGTATTTCATACACAAGAATAGCCCTCGTGCATTGACCGACAGGATCTTGTCAAAATCCTCGATCGATTGTTCATGCAGTGGTTTAACAGCAAGATCGATGCCAGCATTGTTAAAGGCACAATCCAGTTTGCCGTAGATTGCGATCGTCTTCTGTTGGGTTCGTATTCGACAGCAGCGTATGTAGATCTTGGGGGAGTGTGCCGTCGCTAAAGGCTGTAATTGTGAAATCACCTAACTTGAATGGATAGACACCTGGCACTTGAGCAATCGCACTTTTGCTTAGTGATACCGCTGGAAAAAGACAAGAGGTCACAATCGTTAGCACTGTGGTTGCAACCGCTATCATCAGTCTAAAAAACATATCAGAACCTTTTTAGCGATAAAGGACTTGATAGATAATCACCCCTACACTCGCCCAATGCGATCGCTAATTTGATTGAAACGATCAGTTGAGAGGATCAGACATTCAAACCAGCGCTTTTAAGTCAATACGGTTCGGTTAGCTTGTTTATCGAGCTAAGATCCCCCCAGCCCCCTTAAAAAAGGCAGGGCTGTTTCATTCCCTAAAAGGCGTTGATTTACAAGCGTTTCAACTAAAAAACCAGGTGACTAAAAAATCTGATTGGGCAAGAAAATGGCGATCGCACTTAAATTTGCTGGTTGAGGCGGTAGTTTTTCTTTTTCCCACTCAAGCAAATTTCTGACTAATACTCTTGACAAAATACCTAAGACATCGAATGAAACAGCCCTGCTTAAAAAAGGGGGGCTAATTTCCTCATTTACCCCCTTAAAAAGGGGGTCGCCACAGGCGGGGGGATCTTATCCGAACCGTATTGGCTTTTAAGTGAGTATTGCTAACGCTGAGGGATTAAAGTTCATGAGATCATCGGTACGGTTTTGATGTATCTTTACAGCCCATTGCGGATCTTGCAGCAGCGCACGTCCAACTGCAACCAAGTCGAAGTCACCGCGCTCCAGCCGACGCAGCAATTCATCAAGTGACGCAGCCTGTGATGCTTCACCACTAAAAGCTCTGATGAAATCGCCGCTGAGACCGACCGACCCTACGGTAATGGTGGGAACCCCTGTCAACTTCTTCGCCCAGCCCGCAAAGTTTAGCTCAGATTCGTCGAACTCCGGCTCCCAAAAACGGCGTTGTGAGCAATGCAATATATCTGTACCTGCATCCACCAGCGGTTGTAACCACTCCTCCATCTCCGCTGGAGTATTTGCAAGGCGGGCAGTGTAGTCCTGTTGTTTCCATTGCGACAGGCGAAGGATGATCGCAAAGTCAGAACCGACTGCTGCACGGACGGCTTGAATAATCTCGGCAGCGAAACGTCCGCGCTCAGCGAGCGTCACACCTCCAAATCGATCGGTGCGATGGTTCGTGCCCTTCCAGAAAAACTGATCGATCAGATAGCCATGTGCCCCGTGGAGTTCAACAGCATCGAAACCCAGCCGCTTTGCATCCGCCGCTGCACTGGCAAAGGCAGCGATCGTATCGGCGATGTCTGTGTCAGTCATCGTTCTCCCAAACGGCTGGTCAGGACTATTTAGACCCGAAGGACTCTCAAACGGGTCAATGGGTAGATCGTCGCCGTATGGGGATGGCACTGCGCCAACATGCCAGAGCTGCGGGATCATCAATCCTCCGGCAGCGTGGACTGCATCAATGACTTGCTTCCAGCCAGCAAGCTCCTGCTCACCGTGGAAGCGGGGAAGGTTAACACCGTTTAGCGATGCGGGTCGTGCGATACCCGTCCCCTCGGAGATGATCAGCCCGACTTCAGCAGCAGCACGTTTTGCATAGTAATTTGCTACGTCTTTCGTTGGATAGCCATCAGGTGAAAAGCCTCGCGTCATTGGAGCCATCACAATTCGGTTCGGCAGTTTCAATCCCTTAAAGCTAAAGGGTTGGAAAAGCGTGTTAATAGACATGCTAACCTCTTGAGAAATTGTTAATGAGTGAAATATACAAGTGAACTTACCTTTGCTTGCTGTTGGCGTTTTACTTGCTTACTGCGTTCGGCTTTGCCGTTGCCCCTTGGGCAATCGCTTGCCAATCCTGTTGTTGTACGTCTGATGCAAGCTGCATTGGATTCTTGTCTGATC
>JAESFO010000406.1_pt1 | contig 44657 bp, 40 predicted proteins | sample 9269421 | NCBI WGS metagenome assembly JAESFO01 (sample SAMN14502839, study PRJNA617101) | algae metagenome | isolation source: Nostoc desertorum CM1-VF14 and co-occurring heterotrophs from rocky... | place: USA: Clark Mountains, San Bernardino, California | collected 2000-06-05 | reverse complement strand
GCTTTACGTGAACGCATCCAAGAAATATTCGACCAACTTTCATTTGAGCAGGTAATTTCAGTCTCTTCTTACAACTTTATCCTGGAAGCTCTATTCTATGCAGCTTCATATTAAATTGGTATTACTAATACCACTACCGTTCTTAAACTTTTTCTTAGCCTTACTAACAGCAAAACACGCATCTTTGATCGCGATTGACTTAATTTGGTAACGTACTGATTTACTCCATTCTGGTAGTCCATTTAATATGTCAGTTTTAATCGCTTTCCAGTAATTATCCTTTGACTGAGGGTTCTATCTTTTGCTGTTCCTGTGCATACCATTTATGGGCGATCGCTTGAAACTGTTGTAAAGGTTGCGATCGCGATAATTCAGTCTCCTCACTTGTCGGTTAAGGGGAAAATGGGGTGGGGTGCAATGACTGTGGTAATCATAACTACTTATGCGGAGACAATTAAATATTTCGTTACAATCGGCGTGTGAGTAAGGTTAGGCATTCAAGAGTTATCAGCCATGAAATTGATTTCCGATCCACCGATTCCTGTAAAAATTCAAAAGATGAAGGAACGGGTGCGGTGGATGCATCCAAGTTTTGTGCAACGGGGAATTGATCAAACCTGCATGGTTATAGATGATGGCAGAGAAAATAGCCCAGAATTTTCGTTTATGGTTATCGGTGATTCCGGTACCCAATCCCATTATCGACAACACCCACAACGAAAAGTTGCTGAACTAATGCTTCCTCACCACGATGATTGCAGTTTTGTGTTACACACAGGCGATGTAATTTATGTGGTGGGTTCCCAAGAGTATTATTCAACAAACTTTATTGAGCCTTACCGCGAATTTCTTGTAGGTGGCGACAACCCGAAAGAAATTCCCTATGACCGCATGGTGTTTAATATACCATTCTTGCCAGTACTTGGTAATCATGATTACTACGATGTGCCGTTGATGTACCGTTTAGTTACTGGAACAACATCTTCATTACGTCGCCTATTTCGCTACAAAGATATCGAGATTGGTTGGCATGGTTCATATCAAGGTAATGCTTATGCACGGGCATTTATGGACTATACAGGGGCGATGTCTTCCCCGGAATTGGAACGTCATTTAGATCAACACTATACTGCTAAGACTGACACAGGGCGCTGTTTGCGTTACGAACCTGGACAGTTTACCCGCTTACCTAATCGTTATTACACTTTCCGTTACGGTGGGATTGACTTTTTCGCTTTGGATTCTAACACCTTCAATACACCATCACCCTTACCTGCAACTCAAGAAGGAGAAATTTACCGCCGGGAATTGCAAAAGCGTCGCCAAGAAATAGATCAAGAAGAATTGCAGATTTTGGGAATATACAATCGCCTCAACCCCGATAAACCCACCGAAGCGGAACAACTTGATGATCTTAGTGCCAAATTAGACCAAATTAATGAGATCAAAATCGACATTGAAAAACAATTGGCATCTCATAAAATGCCTGCGATCGATTTTGAACAACTTGAATGGTTGCGTAGTAGACTCATTGAATCTTGGAATACCTCTGAAGTGCGCGGACGGATTATCTTTTTCCACCATCCGCCTTATGTCACAGAAGCTACCAAGTGGAATCAAGCACAAACTTTGGCGGTTCGCCACCGCTTACGCTGGGTGTTTGAGCAAGTCGCACAAAATCTTGGTTCTTTAATTAAAGAACGTCCTATAGTTGATTTGATTTTAAATGGTCACGCTCACTGTTTGGAGCATCTTTGCACAACTGATACCGGATTTGCTGACTCCCACATTAACTGTATTATCTCTGGTGGTAGCGGTCATCGTCCTCGCTATCAACGGCGAGAGGGGACTGAATTAATGGAGACTTTTGTTGATATTGCAGGTAAACCTACTCGGAAAGTGGCGGATTCAATGCTTTTTGTGGGTCGTCATGACTACAATTTCCAGAACCGCCTGCCTTACTCATGCGTGCGGATTGATGTTCTAAATGGTTGCCCGCCCAAGTTTATCATCAGACCGCTGATTACTGAACGGGTTGAACAAAAGTGGCAGAACAGCGAACTTGAACCTTTTATGATTTAAACGAGATGCGATACCTACGGTGGTAAACTACGCGTCTTAATCACTCAAAAATCAAAATCCAGTTAAATCATGATTTTGGCTAACAAATATCTAGCATTTAACAAATGCATCTTTGCATCTGAGCAAAAGCTAGGTATATCCTAATTTTGAATAGAGTTTTGATAATTTCGGATTATGGCAGGACACAGTAAATGGGCAAATATTAAACGCCAAAAAGCGGTAGTAGATGCAAAAAAGGGAAAAACCTTCACTCAGTTATCGCGGGCGATTATCGTAGCGGCTAGAAGCGGCGTACCAGATCCGGCGCTGAATTTTCAACTTCGCACGGCAGTTGAAAAGGCAAAGGCAGCGAGTATCCCCAATGATAATATTGAACGAGCGATCGCTAAAGGTGCAGGCACTTTTGGTGGGGATAATGTCATCTTTGAAGCAATTCGCTACGAAGGTTACGGCCCTGGTGGTGTAGCGATTTTAATCGAAGCCTTCACAGATAATCGCAATCGCACTGCTGCTGACTTGCGTGTAGCTTTTAGTAAAAATGGTGGCAATCTTGGTGAAACAGGCTGCGTTAGCTGGATGTTTGACCAAAAAGGCGTTTGTGTAATACAGGGCGTAGTTGACGAAGAACAGCTTTTAGAAGCATCCCTAGAAGGCGGTGCTGAGTCTTATGAGATGGCTGAAGACGAGATGGCTGAGGTATTTACTGACATAGGCAATTTAGAAACTCTTAATCAGACACTCAAGGATCAAGGTTTTAAGGTGACTGATGCCGAATTACGCTGGATTCCTAGTAATAGTGTAGAAGTCATTGATCCAGATCAGGCGCGATCGCTTTTCAAGTTAATTGATACTCTAGAAGGCTTGGATGATGTGCAAAATATCACAGCTAACTTTGAAATATCAGAAGAATTGATGGCTCTGAGCATTTCTTAATAAAAATTTACTCAAAGGTAGCAGCGAGGTTTTTCAATAGTTTACTCCTCTAACTTGCCCATGAGGGCGCGATCGCGTCAAAATAAGAGTTAAGATGCTGTAACTTAACTTAACAATGACCATAACGCAGCTTGATCAAATTTCCCCTCAACCTACACCGCCAGACTTGCGGGGATATGAATATGATTTGGTAATTGTCGGCGGTGGGATTATTGGGTTAACTCTAGCTTCTGCCTTAAAAGATTCTGGTTTGAGTATCTTGCTGATTGAAGCGAAAGTAGCATCAGCCGCAGTAGCTAAGGGGCAAGCCTATGCAGTTCATCAGCTTTCGGCGCTAATTTACCAAGGAATTGGAGTTTGGGACAAAATATCGCCTCAAATCGCCAAATATTGCCGAGTTCGGCTTTCGGATGCCGATTATCCCAATGTTGTGGAATTTACTACAGATGATATAGATACAGCAGAGTTGGGCTATGTAGCGGAACACCAAGCGCTGTTGCAGCCTTTGCAAGAGTTTGTCCAAGATTGTCCAAATGTAACTTATCTATGTCCGGCTGAAGTGGTAAATACACAGTACCAGCAGGATATAGTGGCGATAGATATTAAAATTGCTGATCAGTTACAGACAGTTCGTAGCAAATTACTGATAGCAGCAGATGGGGCGCGATCGCCAATTCGTCAAGCTGCTGGGATCAAAACATCTGGCTGGAAATATTGGCAATCTTGTATTGTAGCATTTGTCAAACCAGAAAAACCGCACAATAACACCGCTTACGAAAGATTTTGGTCTAGCGGGCCCTTTGCGATTTTACCTTTACCAGGGAACCGTTGCCGCATTGTGTGGACAGCTCCCCACGAAGAAGCAAAAGCTTTATGTGCTTTAGATGATGAGCAATTTTTAAGAGAACTTACTCGTCGCTACGGCGATCAGATGGGAAAATTGGAATTACTAGGCGATCGCTTTGTATTCCAGGTACAACTCATGCAAAGCGATCGCTATGTTCTCCCCCGACTAGCATTAATTGGTGATGCGGCGCACAATTGCCATCCTGTTGGCGGACAAGGTTTAAATCTGGGGATTCGGGATGCAGCGGCTTTGGCGCAAGTAATACAAACAGCGCACCAAGCGGGTAAAGATATTGGTGATATTCAGATTCTTAAAGGTTATGAACGCTGGCGCAAGCTGGAAAACCTGACGATTTTGGGTTTCACCGATTTGTTAGATCGGATGTTTTCTAATAATTTCTTACCTGTAGTAGTGGTTCGTCGCTTGGGTTTATGGTTTTTGCAGCGAGTACCCGTTTTAAAGGTTTTTATGCTGAAGTTGATGATTGGCTTGAAGGGACGGACTCCAGAATTAGCAAAACTATCAGGCTTAAACGCTATACCACAGCAGCTTGAAAAATCTGGTTTGGGGTGAGATTCAATTCGGGAAAAGTTTGGGAGATAATGCGCTCGCTATCTCGAAACTTATTTATTTGATATTCCTCATCAACCAAGTTACACACCGTGATTGTCGGTTGTTTGGGATTACCGATAAAATTACGTCCGCCCAAGGCAGCATAATCGACAATCCAGTATTCTGGGATACCCATCTCTTCTCTTCGAGACGCTACGCGAACATAGTCAGCATACTTCAAGTAATAATCGTCTCGCCAGTTAGTTGATACAACCTCAATTGCCAAAGGTATTGATGCACCCAAACTAACGGTAGATTCTTTTTTCCATAATTTTTCGTTTTCTAGATTTGCACGATTTAGCACCAACACATCTGGGAGATAACCAGAATCCTTTTCAAGAGGTCTAACTATAACTTGGTTGGGTATGAAGTAGGGCAATCCTAAACGTTTGATTTCAACAGGAATTTCGATACTTAGAAATCCTTTAACTTCTTCATGTTCCCCTACTGGTTGTGCTATTTCAACAATTTCTCCTTTATGTAGTTCGTAGCGGACTCGTCGATTTTCGGGTAGCCAATCGACAAATTCCTCAAAGGTTACTAGCTTGGGTATGGTTTGAGCCATAGATGATAGAGAATTACTGAATCATAGAAATATTATCTCTAATTCAGCGATCGCATTGCTTGCAAATTAGCCTAACCTTTTACAGTCCGATTGCTGTAGCTGAAAATAAACGCTCACGAATTGGCTACCCAAAGAATGGAGAAATTGCTATAGCAAGTTTTGGGTGATGCGTTACGCTGGCGCTAACGCATCCTACAAGATCGGGCGATCGCATTATGTTTTCAGTGATGGTGCTGCCCATAATTTAGCCGAAAAGAATAAGATGCACCAATTTCACCAATACTGGGATGAGAAAAGTGGACTAAAAGCATTTCAGAAGCAATTAGACAATCTTCTTACAGAAATATCTTCCACTTTATAGAGCGATCGCCTGCTCTTGTAGGATGCGTTAGCGCTAGCGTAACGCATCCCCCATGTAATCAACGTGCTGAATTATGGATTATCAGCTGGATTTGGGCAAACTAATCAACAAATCCGAATAGCATCATTCTAATGACCAACTACCGCAGAATAAGGATTGAGGGCGGCACTTACTTCTTTACCCAAGTAACACATCAAAGACAACCGTGGCTTTGCACGGATATTGCTCGTCCTTTGCTGCGGTCTGCATTTCTTAAGGTTCGTAAAAAATATCCGTTTGCGATCGATGCCATTGTCTTGTTACCTGACCACATCCACTGCATCTGGACTCTACCACCCAATGATAGTGATTATGCAACTCGTTGGCGATTGATTAAAAGCGATGTCACCAAGCAAGGAGCGTCTAAGCTACAGTTGCAGGCAAACCGGAGTGAATCACGGCACAAACGCAGAGAAAGCAATCTTTGGCAGCGACGATTTTGGGAACATTGGATTCGAGATGATGGTGATTTTGCGCGGCATTGTGATTATATCCATTACAATCCAGTACAACATGGGTTGTGCCAGCGAGCAATAGATTGGAAGTATTCAAGTTTTCACCGATACGTAGCACAGGGTATTTATTCGGTTGATTGGGGAATGAAGGAGGAATTGATGCCCTTATTAGAGGTATGGGATCGGTGAGTTGAGGGTTTTGGGTGATGCGTTACGCCAGCGTAACGCATCCTACAAGAGCAGGCGATCGCACTTAAGAAGCAGGGTATAAATCATCGTAGTTTTCACATCCTTAGTGTCTAGCAAATGCCCACCTTAATTTTTGCATTGATGTCGAATGGGGTTTGGGATGCAAGGAGAGGGTTCTATGAGGTGCGCTATTATGGATTCTGGAGTTAAGAGTATGGACAAAATTACTGCTAAGAGCTAGTACCCAAGATAGATGTAATAGTATTTAATATGTGCTAATTACTCAGTACTATCAACCGTAAGATTGAAAATTAGTATTTTTCTACATAAAATTAAAAATCTAAAATTAAAAATTGGTAACACTGATGGTTAAGAGTGTTAAAGTTTCAGGAAATTCACCGGAACTTTTCAGCGGGTATTCATGCTGAAGAAACTACAGAAAAAGCAAATTTCGATAATTGCGGGTGCGGCACTCTTTGCCTTTTTAGCTGGGGCAATGGTATCAGCACCTGAGATTGGTAAAACAGTTGGGCAATGGCTCAAACTGAGTCAGAATAAGGCAGAGGAAATATCTGATGCTAGTATTGCCCAATCAGCCGTCTTTCCACTGATATCAGAATCTTTGCCAGAACGGGCGGCGAAACTAGCAGAAATCGCTGGGCAGTCGCCTTCGCCAGACCGAAATCGCGCTCGTTATCTTTTAGCGAGTGATTACATTGAAAGAACCCAAGCCCAAAAAGCCCTGGCTTTACTCCAAGGATTAGAGAGAGACTATCCTATCCTCGCGCCCTATATTTTGCTGAAGCAGGCGCAAGCACAGGATATGCTAGGTGAGGATGGCAAAGCCTCGGATCTCAGGCAAAGTGTGCTGAAACTGTATCCCAAAGAAGCAGCTACGGTAAAAGCACTATATCTAATTGCCCTACCGAAGCAACAAGAAATAGCGATCGCTCAGTTTCCTTCTAACCCTCTGACTTGGGAAATTATTCGCAAACGCTTGCAAGAAAATCCCAATCAGCCACAATTACAATTGATTTTGGCTAAATATGCCTATGACCAACCTGGCATAGTGGGCGTTTTAGATCAGTTAGTAAAACAGCCTACCCTGAAAGCCGAAGACTGGGAACTCATTGGTATAAGCTATTGGGAAAATAATCAATTTCTGAAAGCGGCGAATGCTTATGCCAAAGCACCGAAAACACCCCGCAACCTCTACCGGACTGCACGAGGGTTACAGATAGGGGGTAAAGATCGAGAAAAAGCGATGCCTGCGGCGGTCTACGCCTACGCCACTTATAAACAATTGGTGCAACAATTTCCTAATGCTGAGGAAACTGGGACTGCACTACTACGGTTAGCAGAAACTGCAAAAACAGGTAAAGACGGCTTACCCTATCTTGACCAGGTAATTAATAAATTTCCCAAACAAGCTGGTACTGCACTGGTACAGAAAGCCAAAACTCTCCAAGCCCTCAAAGATCAAAAGTCAGCTAACGAGGCGTGGCAATTACTCATAGCCAAATACGGCAATTCTGATGAAGCCGCAGAGTATCGTTGGAGAATAGCCCAAGATAAAGCTAAAGCCAAAGATTACGTTGGTGCTTGGCAATGGGCAGAGCCAATTGTCACCAACAATCCCAATAGTATTTTAGCCCCGAGAGCAGGCTTTTGGGTAGGCAAATGGGCGGCTTTAGTAGGAAAACAGCAAGAATCTCAAACTGCTTATGAGTATGTGGTTAGCGAGTTTCCCTACTCTTACTATGCATGGCGAGCAGCAACCATGCTGGGGTTAAACGTCGGCAACTTTGACAATGTGCGCGTCATGAACCCGGAAATAATCACACCCCAGCGTTCATTACCACCTGCTGGTTCTGAGACTTTCAAAGAACTGTATCTGCTGGGCCAAGACCGCGATGCCTGGTTACAATGGCAAACAGAATTTCAGAATAAACTTCAGCCAACAGTAGCAGAACAATTTACTGAAGGATTGGTGCGGCTGGCTAGGGGAGAAAATCTCATCGGAATTGACAAAATTTCTAAGTTGGAAGATCGGGAAGCACCAGCTGAACAAGCTCAATATGAGACTCTCAGCAAACAGAGCAGCTACTGGCAAGCGCGTTATCCATTTCCCTATTTCCGAGAAATTCAAAAGTGGTCTACTGAGCGTCAACTTAATCCTCTGCTAGTCACCGCTCTGATGCGTCAAGAGTCACGGTTTGAGCCAAAAATCAAATCCGTTGCTGATGCTACTGGCTTAATGCAGGTGTTGCCGAGTACAGCTAAATGGATTGCCCCACAAATCAAGGTGGATAGCAAAACAATAAACTTAGAAAACCCCAATGAGAACATCATGTTGGGTACATGGTATTTGGATCATACCCATGAGCAATATAACAACAACTCCTTGCTTGCGATCGCTAGTTATAATGCTGGCCCCGGCAATGTTTCTAAGTGGCTGCAAACTCTAACAACACAAGATCCAGATGAGTTTGTTGAACAAATTCCCTTTGATGAAACCAAAAATTATGTGCGTCAAGTATTTGGCAACTACTGGAATTATTTGAGACTTTACAACCCTGAAATTTCAGGCATCGTAACAAAGTACTCAGCTACACACCCAAAATTGCCAAAACAGTGATTTTACCCAATTTGATAAGCAAGTAGGGAGCAGAGAAAGCAAATATACCAGGCGATTAGAAATTGCGGCTACACAAACGTACCCCGTTGGGGAACCCGTGTAGGCGGACTACAAAGAATTTGAAACCCACAGAGGTGGGTTTTGTTTGTATAGCCGCGAATTCCATTCGCTAAGGCAAACTTGATCTACATTGTTAAGAATTTTCGACCACTTTGTATTTAATTGCCTGAATCATTAGTATTGCTGAATGATGCCAACTGCGATTCGACCGCATTAAGATAACCTAAATCATTCAAAACTTGTGCTGGTAATTTGTTAGCCTTGATAGCAGCCTGAACCACATCTTTCGCAGTCAGTTTTCCTATTTGGTATTCAGAGATCAAAGTGCTTCCACTAGGAATACCCTGTTCTTTTAAAGCACCTTGATAAGCTAGAAAAGCAGTATTGAAAGGTTGAATATAGCTGGCATTTGGAGAATTAGTACGTAAAGTATTAGAGTTAACATCTGCGTTGATTTGTCCGACGCTATTGTTAGGATTAACTGTTTGAGCCGCAGCAATTCCAGGTAGAAAACTAATACAAGTAACGATAAAAGCGGAATTGATTAAGTTTGTAAATTTCATAAATTTTCCTCAGTTGAACTAGCTTAATTAGAGCTATCTAATTAACAAAAAATTGTTTTTTAGTAAAATGATTTTACTAAAAATTTAAAAATCAACATTTTACTAGAGTGAATTCAAAAACACTTTACGAATGAAGACAAAACTTTAATTGCTAAAATGATGTAATTCACAACTCGAAAGTACAGAGTAAACTTAGATTATTTAAAATTACTAAAACCCATCATTTGATACGCAATGAAAGCAGTATCAAAAGGTTTGAGGTAATTTATATTCGTGGAATAGCTAGATAAAGTGTCAGAGTTTACGGCTGTATTTGTTGATGCACAACTGTTGTTATTATTGGCTGTATTAAAGATAGTGATTTTAAGCATAGAATTAATCCAAGCGACAATATATATAGAATTTATCAATTTTGTGAATTTCATAGAGTTATTCTCAACTAGAAAAAAGTACAATTAATAAGTCTTTTTTAACAAAAGAATCCACTATTTTATAAATTTAAACATCCTACATACACTCATTTCATTTGATAGATTGATTTATTAATTAAACAAACGGCTGATTTAAATTTATCCAAATATGAGAAATTGATAATCGGCAGAAGCTTTAGTAAATAAAAGCTTAAAAAATCCGAATTACAATATATAAAAGCTATTATTTGCAAACTTTGTTAGAAGCTGCGATCGCTCACATAAATGTAATGACAATATTCTCGTCTAAATATTTTTTGTTTTCGGCTATAAGCTAAAACAAAACTATATTTTGGCTAATTAACTTTGCATACCACTATGCTAGAAAATCTTGATGATAAAAGCAAATACTTTTAATTTTTAATTTGATAAATAAAAGTTATGAAAGTATTAATTTTGGGATGGCAAAGTTCTCTATAAAGCTTACTAGCTATCCATTTGAGCTTGGATAGACTCTGGTGAAAGGTAGGTCTTCAGGAGGATAAAATAAGCCGATCGTGTCAAAATGTTAAGTGAATAGTTTATTTACAAACTCACTTATGCCGAAAGCAATTTGGAATGGCGCAGTTTTAGCCGAGAGCGATAACACCGTAGTTGTAGAAAATAACCATTATTTTCCTGCTGACTCCATTAACAAGGAGTACTTCACAGACAGTAATACCCACAGTAGTTGTCCTTGGAAAGGTGTCGCTAGCTACTACAGTATTGACGTTAATGGACAAATCAACAAAGATGCTGCTTGGTACTATCCCAGCGCCAAGGAGAAAGCTAAGAATATTGAAGGTTATGTAGCTTTCTGGAAGGGTGTAAAAGTTGAGGCTTAATAAAGGTTTCTGGAAGTATTTTATTTCCAGGGAATTGATTCAGAATTTACAACAATTATCAAACTAAATTTTGTGGAGGTTGGCTTGTGTCAACCTCCACAGTTTTAAAATATTTGCTGTATTTAGGAGGGATGCCTCCTTGCAATCTTCAGTATTTTGTAAAATTATATACATTTGGGTATTTTTCCCTTCTCTTTGAGACGCTACACGAACACAAAACTACATAATTCGGTAAAATTGGGTAAAGCAATTTTTGCGCTTGTTAAACAAAGGCATCAGCAAACCCATGCAACTGAAACTCAGTGCATCTCGACTTCCCTTCGCCCCCCTTCTATTAATTGCCCCCTTTTTCCTATGGGGGACGGCAATGGTAGCCATGAAAGGAGTAATACCCCACACGACACCACTATTCATGGCAGGTGTGCGTCTGATACCAGCGGGGATGTTAATTCTGATAGCAGCAGCATTCATGGGTAAACCTCAGCCCAAAGGTTGGGCTGCATGGCTGTGGATTGCCTTATTTGCCCTTATAGATGGGACGTTGTTTCAAGGCTTTTTGGCAGAGGGATTAGTCAGAACCAGTGCGGGGTTAGGGTCTGTGATGATTGACTCGCAACCCTTGGCTGTTGCTTTGCTGTCGTTGTGGTTATTCCAAGAACACATTGGTTTTTGGGGATGGCTAGGGCTAGGCTTGGGCGTCACAGGCATTAGTTTAATCGGCTTACCTGATGAGTGGATTTTACATTTTCTCGACTCAGGCGCAAATATTACAATTGGCAGCTGGGAAGATTTGTTTGCTAGCGGCGAGTGGTTGATGTTATTAGCAGCGCTATCAATGGCTGTGGGAACAGTGTTGATTCGGTTTGTGTGCCGACATGCTGACCCGGTAACCGCTACGGGATGGCACATGATTTTGGGTGGATTGCCACTGTGGGGAGTTTCATCATTTGTCGAGTCCCAGCAGTGGGAGAATCTCGGAGGATCTGATTTAGTGGCATTGGGTTATGCTACCGTGTTTGGCAGTGCGATCGCCTACGGGTTATTCTTCTACTTTGCTTCTAGCGGCAGTCTCACTAGTCTTAGTTCCCTCACCTTCCTCACGCCCGTATTTGCCCTACTATTCGGCAATCTTTTCCTCTCAGAAGTCCTCAGTCCGTTGCAGTGGGTGGGTGTTTTCCTAACTTTAATCAGTATCTATCTGATTAACCAACGTGATACTTTAGCAGCACAAAACGACACAGTTACTGTTGGCGAAATAGCTAATATACAGCAACCAGCTTTAGAAACATCTGCTAAAAAGTTGAACCCCATAACTTTAGCAGTTAGAGAATCTGAACGAGAAATTTTACCTTAAATCGTTAAAGGTGAGATGAGCTAGAGAAGGTTAATAACCTCATGCCAAATGTATGGCGACAAATCACAAATAACAGTTAAGCTGATACGCGCCTAAATTGTATAAACACTCTTTACGGTGGTTAGGTGTTAACTGTTGACGGTTCAGGGTTCTCAGTCATCAGTCATCGCTCATCAGCCTTCATGTAAATGTTCAAGTTGAATGCGTAACAGTTTAAGATTTGCTAATCTTAAAGGTATTGTGGTATCGAATATTTCAAAAGCACGTTCAGGCTGAAACTTTCAATATGAGGCTATGCCGTTCCTCAATTCTGATATTTACTTGTTTTTCTTGCGTAGGTTTTTATCCAAATAGCTCAAGCACAGCTACACCTAACCTAGCACCTAAAATTTTAGAACTTGCACAAGCTAGTTCGATAGTTGCTGCTAGTCCGGCTGTTTTGACATATGGGAGTCCAAAATCAGATGTGCGGAGATTACAAACCCAATTAAAACAGTTGGGATACTACAGTGGCGTAGTAGATGGGGATTACAACGCCAGTACGAAAATCGCTGTTAGGAACTTCCAGAAAGTAAATGGTTTAAAAGTAGATGGCCTTGCTGGTATGGCGACTATGGGAAGACTGAAAGCAGCTTTAGCTTTGGCTGCCAATAATCAGATTGTCACTTCTCCAATAGTCAGCTCTCCTGCTTCGGCTTCCAAATCAACTACAACACTCAAGCCAACCGAGAGAGGTTTTCTCTGGTGGTTAATATTAGCCATTGGAGTTCTAGGAAGTATTGGCGCACTTATTTCCCTGCTGAAGTGGTTTCGTCAGTCCAAACAAATGCAATCCGAAATATCAGAGACTAAGAGTTTGAGTGAAGCTAACAACAACTTGATGACATCACCCTTACCAGAGACTGTAACTAGTCTACAAACAGTTACGCCGCCAGTCGTCCCACAATTGCTGCTACCAGAAAAAACTTCTCGGCTTGCTAAACTCAATATTGTTGACGAATTAATTCAAGATTTACGCAGTTCTGACCCAACGAAGCGGCGCAAGGCTATTTGGGATTTGGGTCAACAGGGAGATTCACGGGCAATTCAGCCAATGGTTGACCTGATGATTGATGCCGATTCTCAAGAAAGCAGCTTAATTTTGGCAGCCTTAGCAGAAATTGGCACCCGCACACTCAAACCGATGAACCGTGCTTTAGCAATTTCAATTCAAGATGAAAGTCCACAAGTGCGGCAAAATGCGATCCGTGATCTGACGCGCGTTTATGATATGATGGGTCAAATGAGTCAGATGTTGCGCCATGCGTTAGATGATCCAGATGCCGAAGTGCAAGCAACAGCACGATATGCTTTAACTCAGATGAATCGAATGCGTGGTTTGCCGGAGCAACAAAGTCTACCAGAAGATTCACACAACGATTCACCAGAATAAGGCTAAAAATATTTTAATTGGATTTGAATATTAGTATCCGGTCCTGCTACCAAAAATGCTGCTTCGCTAAATTTGGGCGCTCTTGTGCGAACTTCTGGGTTACTGGAAAATCCAAAGCCTTCGCTTGGTATACCAAAAACATTGCTATTGAGAGTGCCGTCATTATTTTGATCGTGGAAGACAGCAACGGCGTAACTACCTGCTTTCAAGTTATCAAAGGTAATGGGTAAAGGAGTGTCAGTAATCTTGGTACACTGCTTTTGTAAGCCGCGATCGCGATCGCCAGGAAATCCTTCACTGGTAGCAAATATACTGACACAAACTTGTCCATTTTTACTCTTCAAGCCATCAATTTCTACGGTGAGTTTGCCATTAAAATTTGCTTTGGCACTAAATGACCATGCCAGATTTCCTAGAACTGCCAATAGCAGCATACTAACTCTCAATCCTCTAACCATAAAATTTCACAAGGTAAAATAAATTGTACTGAAATGAAGTTTTCATCGTAATTCAGTTCACGCAAACTCATGGTGGCATTATTCAGTCAATACTCGCAAGCACCCTGCCACATTTAGTCTCTAGTTTGGTCTAAGTAAGCCTGCGTAAATAACTAATAAACTATAGTGGTTCTCGCTTGGGTGCAGTATATTTTTGACCTCTCTCCTAAAAGGAAAGAGGCTTTAAATCTTACTCCCCAAAGCTAGTATGGAAGGGGTTGGGGGTTAGGTCTGTACTGCACTCAACTGAGAACCGCTATAACAGTTTGATTTTTTATCACTGGTTTGTATACATGGTAGGCAGTGATAGCGTTTCCGAGAACCTTTGCAACACATAGGTAGAGGGTACAGCAGTACGCACTTACTTGTGTGTCTGTATCAAGTATTTCATGAGATAGTATTAATATTTTTGATTGCGATCGCTAAATTAATAAAGCACGAATCAGATAAAAAGTTAGAAAAGTAGGAGGTATAAAACCCCCTACTTTTTCCTGCTTGGATAGATAATTTGGCGGAATCAGTTCAATCTACCAATAGTGTGTTATTAGCTCATATTAGGAATATGTCAGAGGGTAAATCAAAGAAATATTTACCTTAAAATTTTCCCATTGAGCTTGGTTCTCCAGAAAATCCAGTTGCATCACCTTCTTTGACAAATCCACTGTAGGCTTCCATACCGTGTTCACCGATATCCAAACCTTCTATTTCCTCTTCTTTAGATACTCTGATACCTAAAGTAGCTTTCAGTGCTAGCCAAAAGATGCTACTGAGTAAGACAGTGAAGCCGCCTACTGAGACAACGCCCAGCAACTGAACACCGAATTGCCCAAAGCCACCACCTGCAAATAAACCTTTTGCTGGGCCAAGTGCATCACCATACCAGGAATAAACACCAGGGCCAACAGCCCACAAACCTACTGCTAGAGTTCCCCAGATACCACAAACTAGGTGAACTGAGGTTGCCCCTACTGGGTCATCAATGCCAAGTTTGTCAAAGAATGTTACAGAGAAAACTACCAGTACTCCAGCAATAAAGCCAATGAGTAAAGAAGCAGGAATACCTATGTAAGCACAAGACGCTGTAACACCAACCAAGCCAGCCAAAATACCATTGATAATCATTGACAGGTCTGGTTTACCTAAGTACAACCAAGCTGTAATGGTGGCGGCAATTCCACCGGCAGCACCAGACATATTAGTGGTTACAGCAATGTGACTGATCGCACTAGGATCGGCAGCCATTACAGAACCGGGGTTGAAACCAAACCAGCCCAACCACAGGATCAGACAGCCCAAAGTGGCAATACTCATGTTGTGACCAGGCATAGCCACAACTTGCTTTTCTTGATATCTACCAAGGCGGGGCCCAAGAAATGCTGCTCCCATCAAAGCTGCCCAGCCACCTACGGAGTGAACCACCGTACAACCGGCAAAATCCCAAAAGCCTCTGTCTGCTAGCCAACCAGTTCCCCAAATCCAGTGTCCGGTAATGGGGTAGAGAATACCTACAAGTAAGAGGCTGAAAATTAGGAAATCAACAAACTTAATCCGTTCGGCTACTGCACCAGAAACGATTGTTGCTGCTGTTCCAGCAAACACTAGCTGGAATAAAAACTTGGCAGCTAAAGGTACACCAGCCCAACTAATAGCACCGAAAACGCCTTTATAGGCTTCTCCTGTGGCGGGACTGTTATCTGCTCCTCCTAAGAAAAACCCATTCAATCCAATGAAGTCGTTGCCATCACCGAACATTAAGGCAAAACCGATCGCCCAAAAAGCAATGCTGGAGAGAGCAAATACAATCAAGTTTTTGGAAAGAACGTTGACAGCGTTTTTCTGGCGACAAAAGCCGGTTTCTAACATACAAAAACCAGCGTTCATGAAGAACACTAAAAAGGCAGCGATCGCAACCCACAGCGTATCAAGAGCAACTTTGAGTTCTGCTGTTGTTGGCCCTGCGCTTGGAGTTTGGGCAACTGCGGCATAACCCCAAGCCAAGACAATCAGACAAGCTAAAGGTAAGCAGGCTTGCCAACTGGGAGAGAGTCGCTTAATTGCTAAATTAAATAGCTTGACTTTTGAGTTGGACTGTGAATTAACAGCGTAATTCCTTGGGGACAAACGCCTATTTTTTGTTTTTGATTTTTGCTTATACATGGATTTCAACATCATCCTCCAAACCATCCTTAAAAAAGGGAAAAGACAAGTTAAGCAGAAAAAACTACCGCCTGAAGTGCAATCCAGTGGTTTTTGATATTTTTCCTTTAGACCACTTGTTTAAAAACCAGACAATCAAATTACCTTAGTAGAAGTTTAGGAAACTATTGGCACATCTGTAAATATTTTTATATGGTTATTATTAGGTAATTATGATGTATTTTCTAGAACAGTCAAGTCTTCTTCACGCAATCTTTAATTTTCCAAAACAAGTCGTGTTCAATAAATTGCTATAAATTGTCAATATTATGTCTATAAAAAACCGCAACAGCACAACATAGTTATAGTTAACTTTTACCCGCACTTAAGATGGTTACAGCAACGTTAATAGAGTTTTCTAGTAAGACATTAACTATACCTCTTTGGCAGATAAAATCTGCTTTTTAAGATGGCAAAGCCGATTTGCATGAAAAATACTAAAAAACTAGTCATTAGTACTCAGATAGTATCAATGAAATTCGCAGTTTAGCTGTAGTTTTAGATAAAGACATAACAGTGAGAGCTTTACAGAAATTATGAGACTACTTGATTGTTTTACCTTTGGTCAATTATGCCTAAACGGATAAATTTGATTGATTGTCTATTTACTCAAACTAAAAAGCTGTATCAGAGAATACATTTTTTCGCTTTTGTGGTAGCAAATAGCTCCTTATGCAACAAATAAAGCATCTATATCCTTTATAGGTAAGTATTTTCCGATTTCAGGATTGGATAATTCTGAATATTGTTAAGTTTTTATACAAAAAGTTAATTATTTGTTACTTTAGAAGTTGTGTTGAAGACCAGTAATTCTCCTTTAAACCGATTACTGGGTGTAATGCAGAAGCTATTATTGGGTCAAATAACCAAATAAACTGCCCGCAGCCTTCACCATCTAACCTTGTTGATAAAACTTATGGTTATAGAAATAAACTCAACACGGAGGTTAATATAATTCATAATTTCTCCCTGCGAAAAAGTTTGTATTAAAAGTAACGCAGATTTCCAAGGTAATCCTGAGATCCTGAATTGGTCGAGCTATTTACAGAGGATTTTTCACTCAGGTAAACTCACAAGTGATCGCTATGTTAATTGATCAGATGCATCTGTTGAGCAAAGGCGCTCCGCCTCCTAGTACAGGACGGCGGAAATAAGCAGACCATTGAAAAGTCCTAAACAGCTTATTCCATAATACTTTTGACTTTTGACTTCCGCCTTGCGGTACTAGCTTGTCGTTAGACATTGCCTTGCCGATTCAGCACTAATCAGTGACGGAAATATCTATTGAAACTCACATACAAGTTTATGGCCTCAGTTAAATAGAATCGTAGAGGGAAACAAGGCTAACAAACCTAATTTCCTTAAAGAAACCGGGTTTAGAGTACCTGTAATATGGGAGACTTGGCAATATTCCCTATAAATCAGATTCAAGATGAGTAACACAATTTCGGACATCGCAGTTAAGACCATCAACGGCGAGGATAAGCAATTAAACGAGTATACCGGGAAAGTACTCTTAATTGTGAATGTGGCTTCCTACTGCGGGTATACTTCTCAATACAATGGTCTAGAAAATTTGAATCAGAAGTATAGGGAAGCAGGATTACGTATTTTGGGGTTCCCCTGTAACGATTTTGGAGCGCAGGAACCAGGAAGCAATGAGGAAATTGTGCAATTTTGCACGAGTAAATATAGTGTTACCTTTGAACTGTTCGATAAAGTTCATGCCAAAGGTTCGCAGCAACATCCACTTTATGAGAGACTTACCAAAGCCGTTGAGCCAACGGGAACTGTTGCTTGGAACTTTGAAAAATTTTTAGTTAATAAGCAAGGTGAAGTGATAGCGAGATTTAATAGTAGTGTCCAGCCAAACTCACCAGAAATAATTGCCATAATTGAAAAAGAATTAGCAAAATAGTCATTAAGTAAAAATTTCTATACTATTGACTATCAAGTGTTAGCTCTGGACTGTTAACTGTATTTACATACAGTCCCTTAGTTGAGAATATTGTCTCGATGAGTAGTTTAATTTATTTGTGTTTAATTTGTCATGAACGTTGCAATCATTGGTTGTGGTTATGTTGGTTATAAAGTTGCTGAATATTGGCATAAAAAGGGAGATTTTGTTGTCACTGTAACCACAACTTCCTCTGAGCGTGTCCCTGCACTAAAATCAGTATCCGAAAGAGTTGTAGTTACTCGTGGGAATGACCTAGATAGTTTGAAATCAGTTTTGCACGACCAAGACGTTGTAGTTTTGAGTGTTGGTGCAAAAGGTGCAGAAGTTTATGAAGAAACTTATCTACAAACTGCCCAGAGTTTAGTTTTATCCTTGCAGCAGATTCCGAGTATAAAACAATTAATATACACAGGAAGCTATGCAGTGTATGGTGACAGAAATGGTGTATGGGTAGATGAAGAAACACCGCTTGCACCCGCTAATTTAAATGCACAAATTCTCAGAAAAGCAGAGGATGTGTTGCTCTCAGCATCTAGCGAAAATCTCCGCGTTTGCATTTTTCGCTTAGGAGGAATCTATGGCCCTGGTAGAGAACTATTGAAAATATTTAACAGATATTCTGGTGTAACTCGTCCCGGCGGCGATGATATTACGAATTGGATACATTTGGATGATATTGTTGGTGCAATAGAATTTGCCCGTCACCGTCGTTTGCAAGGGATTTACAATCTGGTAGATGATGCACATCTTACCAGTCGAGACTTGCTAGACAGCCTATTTGAAAAACATAATTTGCCCAAAGTTATATGGGATACTTCCATCAAAAGTATCCGCCCATATAATGCTTGGGTATCGAATGAAAAGCTTAAAGAGGCTGGATACCAGTTAATTCATCCACAAATTATTTTTTAACAAGTATTAAAAACTAGGAATTATGCAACCATCTGCTGTAAGTAACACAACCAATTTGACAGCATCTCCTAGCCAGTTTTACAGTTGGCAGAATTATCGTTGTGCTTACGAAATCCATCAACCAATTAATACAGTATCTGAGGGTATTCCCTTACTGTTAATTCATCCTATTGGTGTCGGATTGTCGCGGCAATTTTGGCAGCGATTTTGCCGCGAATGGTATAATTCAGGTCAGCAGAACCCAATTTACAACCTTGACTTACTAGGATGTGGCGAAAGTGATATGCCTCATCTGGCTTACACTCCTAGTGATTGGGCAGAACAGTTGCAGTGCTTTTTACAAACAGTTGTGCAAAAGCCTGTGATTGTAATAGTACAAGGTGCTTTATTACCAGTTGCGATCGAATTAGTTCAAAAGCAATCAAACTTAATTGCCGGGCTTGTACTATCTGGGCCTCCAACATGGGCTTTGATGACAAACAAATCACCAGAATGGCAGCAAAGATTTGCTTGGAATCTATTAGATTCGCCTTTTGGAAGTGCTTTTTATCGCTATGCACGCACTCCAAAGTTTTTACATTCTTTCTCGACTCGGCAACTTTTTGCTTCTGAGAATGCTGTGGATGCAGAGTGGTTGAATACACTGCTTGCAGGTGCAGAAAATCCTGCTAGTCGCCATGCAGTTTTTTCTTTTCTAGCAGGCTTTTGGCGACAGGATTATACTAGTTCTATCGCCTCTATTGAGCAACCAACATTAGCGGTTATGGGGGAAACTGCATCGAGTATCAGTCAAAAAAGTAAAAAAGAAACGCCAGACGAACGCTTGACTCACTACCTCGCCTGTTTGCCTCAAGGTCAAGGTATAAAAATAAATGGACGCAATGTTTTACCATATGAATCAACTGCTGAATTTGTAGCAGCGATCGCGACCTTTATTAATGAAATTTTTTAGCTGATTGATAGTTACATCATACCAGTCCTCCCATGATAGGTTATGACTGGAATTGATTACTGAAGGCAAGCAAAATTATGTTCCCCAATCGCCGAGGACAAAGAGTTCCCAATGTCACTTTTCATACTCGCAAGGATAACGAATGGGTGGATGTGACAACCGATGAATTGTTTGCTAATAAGACAGTGGTTGTCTTCTCCTTACCGGGTGCTTACACTCCGACTTGTTCATCGACTCATCTCCCTGGTTATAACGAATTGGCTGGGGTTTTCAAAGAAAATGGTGTCGATGATATTATCTGTATTTCTGTCAACGATCCCTTTGTGATGAACGAATGGGCAAAAGTTCAAGAGGCAGAAAATATTACAGTAATTCCCGATGGTAATGGTGAATTTACTGAAGGCATGGGTATGCTGGTAGACAAATCAGACTTGGGGTTTGGGAAGCGATCGTGGCGTTACTCGATGCTCGTAAGAGATGGTGTAATTAACCAAATGTTTATTGAGCCAGACGAGCCAGGAGATCCCTTTAAAGTATCTGATGCTGAGACAATGCTTAGATATATCAATCCCCAAGCAGTAAAGCCCGAACTTGTTTCTCTGTTTACGAAAGTCGGTTGTCCCTTCTGTGCGCGTGCTAAGACGATGCTCAAGGAACATGGTATCAACTACGAAGAAATTACCCTGGGTAAAGATATCACCACACGCTCGTTACGAGCAGTTACAGGTGCAACAACAGTTCCCCAAGTATTTATCGATGGTAAATTAATTGGTGGTTCTGAGGCGTTAGAAACCTACTTCGCTGCTAAATAGGTTTTAGTTGGCGCACACAGGCATTACCTATATCAACTTCAGGTAAAAGTTACGGTATTTTTCACCACAGCCTGATTTGTCAGAATTGAAAGCTACAGATCCCTGGCTTCTTTTAAGAAGTCAGGGATCTTTGTTTCTCAAAAGTCAGCAGTTAACAAATCTTCAGATTAAAGATGTATTTTTTTAAAGTTATTCACTACTGATCAGATAAAATTGATTCGGATTAAATTCCCCTTTATTTAAAAGACAATATGTTTGCCAGAATTCGCCGACTTTTGAGCCAATTTTTTAGTAGATCAAGAACAATCAACAACGAACCACTGAATAAAGTAAGTTTAATTGTAATTATTTTAATTGATATTTTTATCTTGATTAATGTTTTTACCGGACTCGATGATATTAGTAGATGGCATATTAGCCCTACCGAGGCTTATCCATGTTATTCAGAGTGGCAAAATTACCGGACAAAAACCACTCAAGATAAAGACTATGAAATTGTTAGACTTTCATTGCCATATAAACTGAACAATCAACTTAATTTTCAGCAAAACTATCAACGAGCCGAAGCAGGACATCTGGGTGAAGTTTCTAAAACTTGCTTGCAATATGCTGGGTACAAAGATAAGATTAACGATACTCAAAACCAGCAAATCATCAAAAATATTGAGCAAAGACAAGCGAAAATCAGTAACCTTGAACAAGCCAATCGCACTATTAAAAATCAATATGACTCAACGCTCTTAGAAAAAATAGCAGGTCAGGGTCGTGAACAATCAATTAATCAAGTCGGTGCTGAAAAAGCTAAACAGACATTAGAACAAAATAATCGCCAAATTTCTACTCTTAAACAAGGAATTTCTAATCTTAAAAATGAACTCCTTACCAAAGCGGAAAGCACCAATTTTATAGCCTTTCTTAAAGATGAAAATCAATTTAGGGGAGTTGACAAAGGCTATCAGCAGGCATCATTTTGGTATCCAAGTATCCAGCTTGCTTTTCAGTCCCTCTTTCTTCTACCGTTGATTCTAATTGCCTTATCAGTCCACAAATTTGCCCAAGGAAGAGGATATGGACTCATCTCGCTAATTAGCTGGCATTTGTTAGTCATCTTCTTTATCCCATTAATCGTTAAAATATTTGAATTCCTTCAAGTAGGGGCAATATTTCAATTTCTATTTAATGTCATTAGCACCCTTTTTGGTGGTTTACTATTCCTAATAAATTATGCTTATATCTTGCTGATTCCAATTATTGGTTTTGGAATTATCCAATTTTTTCAAAAATTTATCTTTAATGCTAAAGTCCAGGCAGCTAGCAGAGTTCAAAAATCACGCTGTGTAAATTGCGCCAAGAAAATACGACATCTTGATACTTACTGTCCGCACTGTGGTTATTATCAAGACATGGAATGTCAAAACTGTCATAATCTTACTTATAAACATTTGCCATATTGTAAACATTGCGGAGCTTCTCAAAGTTCTAGTGTTTTGTAATCGATGGAGTTGTAAAAATATCAACCTGTTTGTTTTAGAAAAACACTATTAAATTTATTTGGTGTTCATGAGCTAAAGTAACTAAAACTATCTACTGATAGATGACACTGACGCACAACTTCTAGGTTAATTGATTACAACAGATTTAATATGTAAAAAGTGAAAAAACCTAATAAAGAGAGTCAGTCGCCTCTTTCTTTTCTCAAAAAGCTGTTGATTACCCGTTGGCGATCGCTCTTACTCCTCTTGATAGGAGTGTATTTACCTTTGCAGGTCTTTGAGATCCTGACAGTGAATATATGGAAGAATCAAGCTGGCTTCCCGTGGGATGTGCCTATTCTGTTAGCAGTTCATTCTACAGCAAACCCACAGCTTGACGCTTTAGCAGTGACGCTAGGTATAATTGGGCTACCTTGGACGGCAATACCAATTTTGGGTGCGATCGCAATTATATTACTACTTCAAAAACGCTGGCGATCGCTAGCTTATTTACTCACCGCCTCAGCAGGAAGTGTAATCATCAACCGACTAGCAAAGCAATTAATGCATCGAGTGCGTCCACAATTGTGGCAATCCATTGCGCCTGAGACTAGTTTTGCATTTCCCAGCGCTCATGCTATGACGAGTATAACTCTGGTCGCAATTTTGCTATTCTTAACCTGGACTAGCTCTTGGCGTTGGTTAGTCCTCATCTTCGGTAGCTTATATATAATAGCTATTGCATGGTGCCGTCTCTATCTGGGGGTACATTTTCCAAGTGACATTCTCGCGGGTTGGATGGTTGCATTAGGTTGGACAATTGGTGTCAGCCTAATTATCAAACCGTATGGAATTAAATCCAAATCTATAGATGGCGATAGCCTTGAGAATGAAACTACCTTACTCCCTGAAGAAAGAAAGTTGATAACCAAAAAGTAATATTGTGTTGTCTTAAAGACTTATTATTTATGATGACGCACAGACACGAAAACACGGACAATAATCAAATATATGTATTATAAAACTTCTGCCTGATCTTTGAACCAGATTTCAGATAAAACGGGCTTTTCAAACTCAGTATATTTTCAAAATCAAATCGGAAACCTATATATAGCAGTTTTCACCTGTATTTTATACCTTGCTAAAAAAACTGCTATATCAATATGCTTGGATAGAAGGTAAATTATAAAGCCAGCCTATTAAGAACCTTGTAAAAGCTCATTAATTGAACTTATACTCTGTCTTATTTGTTCGATCAGAGAAGTTCTTAATAAGTCAATAGTCCCGGCTGAAAGGTTGAGTAATCCCAAAGCATATAATAAGCTCGAAATACCAATAAATAGAGCCAAAAATCTCCCAAAACAACCAGGATTAATTTCAATAAAACCTAATTTAGATTGCCCGATGACAGCAATCGTGATAAAAACAATCCCTGCTATTAGAAATGCATTACTCGGAGCTAAATCTGTCATTTTCTTATATAAGATGCCTCTGTACTTTATATTGTAACTATTATTAATTCAAATTAGAAGTGCGGAGAATCATGCCGTTAATCAAGCGCTACCATCACTGGGTGCGCCGTTGTAATTGTCATATCAGTGATATTAATACCACTCCGAAATATTCCCGTACATATCATATAAACCAAAGGCTTTAGCTGGAAAACTACCGACTGGTACTGAGCATTTTGGAAATTGCACCAAGTACGATATAACTCTTCTCCCTCAAACCTTTGCGCTTTCCTCTGTACCCCTACCCAGCGGGAAGGCGTATCCCTACGGGGAAGCAAGCTACGCGTAGCGTCTCGTAGAGAAGCGCCTATACATTAAAAAAACTACCCCTCTCCGCCACCGGAAAGGGGTTAATCACTGCTGAAACTCAGCACTTAGCACTTTAATAAGCGTCTTGCAACTCGTAGAAATCAGGCGAGATGTAATCCTTCCGCAAAGGCCAACCTACCCAATCTTCCGGCATCAAAAGCCGTTTGAGATTTGGGTGTCCTTCGTAGATAATGCCGAACATATCGTAAGACTCGCGCTCTTGCCAATCTGCTGTCTTCCAAATCCAGTACAGAGAAGGGACTACGGGGTTTTCCCGTGGTAAGAACACCTTAACTCGCACTTCTTCGGGGCGATCGCTATTATCACCCACTTTAATCAAGTGATACACACTCACCAATTCCTGTCCTGGCCCAAGGTCAACGCCACCTTGAAACTGGAGATAATTAAACCCGTAAGCATAAAGGGCTGTAGCGGTAGGAAGCAAGAAATCTGCCGCCACCTTAATTATCTCTATCCCGTTTTTATCTGGTGCTAGAAACTCATGGTCAAAGCCATTTTCCGTCAACCACTGGGAAACTTTACCCGCTTGTACCAATGACTCTTCTTTCTCTGCTGGTACTGGTTTAGATTCTTCTTCAGCCACGGGTTTGCTCCTCCTTTTGCGCCTTTTCTGTCAGCAGTGCAGGTGGTATTGGCATACCAATCGCTTCTGCCAATTCCTTCGGTGGTGCAGAGCGAGTTGCTGATTGCAAATACTTACCAGTTAAGATTTCCTCTACTGGCTTCAGGTTATGAGTCGTGCTGTAGTAGCGGTGGGTTTGCTTAATTTTATCCCGCTCTTGCATCGATTCATTAGAGATTTTCTTCCGCAGCTTAATAATTGCGTCGATAATTGCTTCTGGACGGGGAGGACAACCAGGCAAGTACACATCTACAGGAATTAGTTTATCGACTCCGCGCACTGCCGTGGTGGAATCAGCGCTGAACATACCGCCAGTAATTGTGCAAGCACCCATCGCAATTACATACTTCGGCTCTGGCATTTGTTCATAAAGACGCACCAGTTGAGGGGCCATCTTCATATTAATAGTCCCTGCCGTAATAATTAAATCGGCTTGGCGGGGGCTAGAACGAGGAATTAGTCCAAAACGGTCAAAGTCAAATCGTGAACCAATTAAAGCTGCAAACTCAATAAAGCAGCAAGCAGTACCAAATAGCAACGGCCACAGACTAGAAAGTCGCGCCCAGTCGTAGAGATCATCAACCGTCGTCAAAATGACGTTTTCTGAAAGGTCTTGAGTGATTGTAGTCCGCTCAATGGGGTTGATAATTCGTCCTTTGTCCTGGGTTGTTAAGTTAGAATTCAAGACCATTCCAAAGCTCCTTTACGCCATGCGTAAACTAAGGCGACTACAAGAATTGCAATAAAGACTAGTGCTTCAATAAATGCCAATAGCCCCAAACGGTGGAAAGCTACCGCCCAAGGATACAAGAATACGGTCTCCACATCAAAGACGACGAAGACCAGAGCAAACATGTAGTAGCGGATATTGAACTGAATCCAGGCTCCCCCAATGGGTTCCATGCCAGATTCATAGGTGGTGTGCCGTTCTGGGCTGTAACCACTGGGTCGTAGGAGCTTGGAAGCTGAGAGCGCTAAGGCAGGAACTAGGCTACAGACTATGAAGAAGCCTAGAAGGTACTCGTAACCGCTGAGGACAAACACAATGAGTATCTACCGCTTATGGAGTATTTTAAGTAGTGACTGGAGATTGGGTACTGACGCCTAGAGATTAGGGACTAACGAGTGAGAGGACAAAGAAGTTTTTTTCCCATGCCCCATGCCTCATGCCCAATGTCCCATGCCCCATGCCCAATCCCTTAACTGCGTTACTTTCTTTTACATTATATCTGTTTGGTTTTTCTGAAATCTGGGAAACAGATACACTTCAACTATTTAATTAGCTTTTGATTGTGATAGAAAAACCTAACAATTATGTCATAATTTGTAACGTATATTTCAGATTTCTCCTCTGCGAGGCCCTAGCCATGAGCGAACCAGCTGTTGAGACTACGGTGTTAGACCGCTACGAGTGTCGCGCCTGCGGTTATGTTTACGAACCTGAGAAGGGAGACGACAAGGATGATATTCCTTCAGGGACATCCTTTGCAGAATTGCCCATAAATTGGCGCTGTCCAGTTTGTAGTGCTAAAAAAACCGCTTTTGCCAACATCGGCCCTACGGGTACTGCATCCGGCTTCAAAGAAAATCTCGGTTACGGTTTGGGTGTCAACAACCTAACGCCAACCCAAAAGAATATCCTAATTTTTGGTGCTTTGGCTCTTGGCTTCTTGTTTTTTATCAGTCTCTACGGCCTACAATGACAGCCGTTATCTCAGAAACAGGGAGTAGTGAGTATGGGAAGAGATTTTCATTATTGGTTGTGTGGCTATAATCACACAATTATGCTGTTTTACTTATTCCCTAGAGCGTTTAATTAAGCTAAAAATGCTCACTTTTGTTTACATTGATTACCAGTGTATTCTCTGATAAAATATCAGAGATTCAGGTGAGAATGCGTAATGTCAAGCAACCTCTATACTGATAAGTTGCCTCTGATCTGTTACAGCAAGTAATCGCAAATGTGTTGCATCTCCAAGTAAGAACCACACTAGAAGCAAACAAGTAAGAGTGCATAGAACTTGTTTTTATGCATTGATTGATACACTTTGGTTGAGATTGATCTGCTCAACTTATGTATTTGTTAGCAAATGTTAGCAAAAAAGTATCAGTAAACCTTTTAGAGAACAGCTACAGAAATTTAGAAACAAGTTAAGAAATACTAATGCATTCAATTGTGAAAGGTTGGCAACGAATAGCTACCTTGTTGATAGTAGTCCTCATGTGTATAGGTTGTAGCAGAGTTCCTTCTGTTAGCTACAACCCTTGGAAAGTCATTTCTGTGCCAACAGACTCGAATCTCCTGGATATTGCTTTTACTAATAACTCTGAGCATGGCTACTTAGTAGGTAGCAATGCCACCCTATTGGAAACCAATGACGGTGGTAATACCTGGAAACCAATAACACTGCAACTGGATGAGCAAAAGTATCGCTTTGACTCGGTAAGTTTTGCAGGAAAGGAAGGCTGGATTGCCGGAGAGCCTGGACTGTTGCTGCACACTACCGATGAAGGTGCTTCTTGGTCGCGTATTCCCTTGAGTGAAAAGCTACCAGGTAGCCCAATCGCAGTTAAGGCACTAGCAGATAATACAGCTGAGATGGCTACTGATGTGGGAGCTATATATAAGACCACAGATGGCGGCAAAAACTGGAAAGCCCAGGTGGAATCAGCAGTCGGTGTAGTGCGTAACTTAGAACGTTCTCCTGATGGGAAATATGTTGCGGTTTCCGCTAAAGGTAGTTTCTACTCGACTTGGGAACCTGGGCAAGATGCTTGGGTACCCCATAACCGCATTAGTTCTCGGCGAGTAGAAAACATGGGTTTTGCTGACAATGGGCAATTGTGGTTACTAGCCAGGGGAGGTCAAATTCAATTTAGTGACCCAACTAAACCTGAAGAATGGCAAGAGGCAAAATATCCAGAGTTATCCACCAGTTGGGGTTTACTCGATTTGGCATATCGCACACCTGATGAAATTTGGATAGGTGGCGGTAGCGGTAATTTGTTACGGAGTGGCGACGGTGGCAAAACCTGGGAAAAAGACCGTGAAGTGGAAGAAGTTGCTGCTAATTTGTATAAAATTGTGTTCTTAGAGCCAGAGCGGGGATTTATAATTGGCGATCGCGGCGTTTTGCTCAAATATCTACCAAACCCTGAAAAAACTTCGTCAGAAGCCGCTTAATGGGTACTGGAGGCTGGGGACTGGGGACTAGGGACTAGGTAAGAGTTTTCCCAATGCCCCATGCCCAATCCCTACTACCTAATTTCTGAGAAGAACTTTGCAACTTGTAACTCTTTCTTAACTTTGTAGGATAATAAACTCAATAACACTCTATGTATAAGGTAGGGATCTAAATGTCAGGTACCACTGGAGAACGTCCGTTTTCGGACATTATTACTAGCGTTCGTTACTGGGTAATTCACAGCATCACCATTCCGGCATTATTTATTGCCGGTTGGCTATTTGTCAGCACCGGACTGGCTTATGATGCTTTTGGTACACCCCGCCCTAACGAGTATTTCACACCAGCACGGCAAGAAGTGCCCATTGTGAAGAACCGTTTTGAAGCTAAAAAACAAGTTGAACAATTTATTGGAAAGTAGTTTTAGATCATGACTAGCGGCAATAACATCAATCAACCAGTTACCTATCCAATTTTTACCGTTAGATGGCTGGCAGTTCACACCTTAGGTGTACCAACTGTATTCTTTTTAGGCGCGATCGCCGCAATGCAATTTATTCAACGTTAGGAGCAATTATGGTAGAAAGATCGCCTAATCCCAATAATCAACCGGTTGAACTAAACCGGACTTCGCTATACCTGGGACTACTACTAGTTTTCGTTCTGGGGATTCTGTTTTCCAGTTACTTCTTCAACTAAGTAGAAGTCCTGTTGTTAATCTTTGTTTATTGAACCTGTGTTGATTAGTTGTTAAGGGAGGAGAGAAGCTGTGTCTGGAAGTGGGAGAATTCCCCTGTGGGTCGTCGCTACGATCGCAGGTTTAGGTATAATTACAGTCTTGGGCATTTTCTTTTATGGTGCCTACGCCGGACTCGGTTCTTCGATTTAACATGAGTTAGTTTGAACCGAACACTATAAGTTAGAATTTTCTAGCATTTGTTGAGAAATCAACGTTAAAAAAACCGCCTGTCTCTATGAGATAGGCGGTATTAATTTTGGTCAATAGTCTAGGAACATATCCGACATAATTAATAGCACTTGCTTGTCCGAAAACTTGACTAATGAACGCCACTTGACTCAATAGGGGAATCCCCCTAACGCAGTGGCTCCTAATGACTCATGACGACATTAACCAATATCGTCTCTTTCAATGTATAAAAAGAAAAACGCGAAGGTCACAGCTGGGAAAACCAAACCAACGAGCGGAACTAAGATAGAAGGTATAAAGGAAGCTGCCATAGTAAAAGTTCCTGTTAAATAACACTACAATTCAAAATGAGCTTACTGCAAATTCTGCCAAGATTTTTGAAATTCTAAAGATTTTTAACACAGCCCATCTTGGGAGATTGGGGAAAGAGGTAATGTTATTCTCCCCAATTTCCAATTCCCAATTCCCTGAATTACATACCCAGTAGCTCATCTAGTTGCAAGCTTGGCAAGTCTGGAGGAACCACAGTCCTTACTATTGTGACTTTATGACTCTCCTGTTGGGTTGTCAGATCAAGTGCGATCGCTTCCAAGCGAATTTCCAAACAGCCAAAGGGAATGTTTAATTGGGTCATCACTTCCAATCCTCCCAAAGCGTTAGGTAGCAAATTTGTCAGTAAATGGGGCCCCTCTAGTAACCAACGAGTTTGATAATCTTCAACCCATAACTTGACAACAACTTGGGGAGGTACTTCAGGCAGTACTACGCGCACTATGATGAACTTGCCGGCGATTAGCTCGCCGTCTGGTAGATACAGTTGTGGAATTGGCAAAGGCTCAATAGCTGCCGTAGTTATAAATGGTGAAGAGGATGAACCTAACAGTAATTGCTTCTCTTCTTCAAGAGAGTAATCCTTCGTCCTATCGGCTTCCAGTTCATATGTATCATCTACAACGATTTCTTGCGCCAACCAAGCTGACGCTATATTCATTTTTATCGGAGGAGGGGGAGGCGGTATTTGTGTGACCACCATTGATAGCGTTGGTTCGGATACTTTTTCTACTTCCGTATCTTCCCCTATTTCTAGATCAGCTTCCTTTGCTGTGTCTGCATCTTCCGCAAAACTCTCAAGATCAAAAATCGGCTCTTGAACTTCTTCCCATGTCTCTGTATCAGCATCCACGCTTAACGGCATTACATCAACATTGGGAGTTTCAGCACTAAGAGAAAGCTGTGTATCCTGGGCTTGAACGTAGCTATTGTAATCTTGACGTTGCAGATCATTGATGGATTCAGGCAAAGAGTATCCTTGGCTCTGCATCCACTTCCTGAGCAAGGGAGATGAGTAAAGATTACCTGTTGTAATTAATTGTGCATTTGGCTGGATTTCTACCTCAGCAACAGATTCTTCCTGAAATTGTGCATTTAGCTGGGCTTCTACCTCAGCAACAGATGCTTCCTGAAATTGTGCATTTAGCTGGGTTTCTACCTCAGCAACAGATGCTTCTTGGAATTGTGCATTTAGCTGGGCTTCTACCTCACTAACAGATTCTTCCTGGAATTGTGCATTTGGCTGGGCTTCTACTTCAAGTGTATTTTCATCTTCAGCTACTGTTGTGTCCAACTGTGGGAAGTTTTCAGCCGCTTGAACTTCCAACCCATCTGAAGGGACATTGTTTTTTACTTCTTGTGTATTACCTGGCAAAGCTTGTAGCCGTCTCAAGTATGGAAAAGTAGTCTCCACTATTGGCATTCGACGTTGCCTGATGACCAACTGCTCCAAGTTGATGGCAGCTATAGTAGTAGCACCATTTTCCAGAAATTCCTCCTCTTTAGGGGGTTCTGCAATAACATCTGTGAGAGTGTTGCCATTGGTTTGAATAGGGGGTAGTTTCGGCAATTGAGGCGAAGTGCCTAAATTCGTTAAGTTAGATGTCCGCAGGGTGGCTTCTCGCAGAACTTGTAAGTTAATTTGCGGTGGTAGGGGTGTATTTGGGGATGGATTGAGTATTTGAGGCTGGTATGTTTTTGGAATCTTGACCAGATTGAATAGTTTTAAATCGATCCTCACAGCCGTCTCTGGCTCCGTCAAAGCAACAGACGAATTCGATGGTGCTATGGAATCATTTAAAGATGTACTAGGTTTTGCTGCGGCTGTAATTGCCAGTAATTCTGTTATGTCTGCTGTAATAGTGAAAGACTGGCTGGCTAACCGGATGACTTCACCAACATCGTCGAATCGACCATACAAACTGATATCTGCTAAAATTAATTTGGATTCACAGTCAGCAGGAATATCAATTGAGGTATTGATGGTAAAAGGCAACTCCTGATCTGGTAAGGGTTGCCGTACCTGGGTTAAAATTTTCGATTCTAAGGGCGATCGCAGTTCAATTCCTAGTTCAAGGGCGCGCAGGCTTCTGGGGAATAATGTTTCAGCCTGATCTTGATTTGTCTTATCTTTGAGTTCTATGTGCCCATTAATTGTAAGAGGTTGTCCCCAACGAGCAATGTAACTATCCTGACCTAAAGTTAGCAGTAATGGAGGCGCTGGTTGTGTTGCTGGAGAATCTGTAACCTTTTCATCATTGAGTAAGGCTTCAGAATCGGGTAAAGCTAAATCTATTAAATTTTGTAAAATCTGCTCTGCCGTATCACCTTTAAGCCATACAGGACTAACAGGCTCATCGATTTCTTCCTCTGCTTCATCTGGGACAACGGTAATAAAGTTGTTGTCTGTAGCAATTACTAATTCTGTAGCGCTAGCTTTATCGAAGGTAATTGCGGGTTCAACTGGGGCATTATCCAAGCTCTCTTCATCTGGGACAACAATGCTAACGGGGTTGCTGTCTGTAGTAATTACCAATTCTGTAGCGCTGGCTTTATCGAAGGTAATTGCGGGTTCAACTGGGGCATTATCCAAGCTCCCTTCATCTGGGACAACAATGCTAGCGGGGTTGCTGTCTGTAGTAATTACCAATTCTGTAGCGCTGGCTTTATCGAAGGTAATTGCGGGTTCAACTGGGGCATTATCCAAGCTCCCTTCATCTGGGACAACAATGCTAGCGGGGTTGCTGTCTGTAGTAATTACCAATTTTGTAGCGCTGGCTTTATCGAAGGTAATTGCGGATTCAACTGGGGCAGTATCCAAGTTTTCAGAAACAGTATCTAGGTGATCAGGCGAATTTGATTCTACATTTTCCTCTGCTTTCTGGCACAATACTTGAACTTGAACACTGTATTCCCAAGATTTACCGAGTAAATCCGACATCAAATCGCCAGTACAACGCAACTCCCAAACTCCCGGATCGAAGTAGGTAAAGGGAATTACCGCCATTAAGCCTTCTGAATTAGTACGACGCGATCGCTTGAAAATTCGCCGCTTTGGTTGAACTTCCTGGGTTGAAGAGTGAATTACCCGCACTTCCACGTGTGTATTACGAAGGTTTGAACGAGCCAAGACTCTATACTGCCCTTCCAAAATTTCAAAATTTGGCGATTCTAGGATATGCCACGAGCGAGCGCCTTGTTTCTGTATCAGAAATTGCCAGTGTTCCATTGTGAATGATGCCCAGACCGACGAGCCGCCCAGTTATATTGTGTAATTACCTTGTTTGCAAGTTTACCCCAGTATTTTGTAAATGCATCCCTTAAATGGCTATCTAGTTAACTAAGTTTTACTTACCTTACTTCTGGCACTTTAACTAGTTACGTCAAGGGAATTCTAATGAATCGCCGTGTTCCTTGTGCGTCAAGGTTTTGCTGTTTCCTAAATATTAATTTTGACACTCTCCAGTGCTAATTTAACAGGGATGCAACGAATATCCTTGGCTGTGTATGCTCAACTGATTGCAAATATTTTTGTATTATTTTTTACTGAAATGTCCATTTGCAATAGACACAACATACAATATATTAAGATTCACTTGACAATTTCATAAAAATTGTCATTGCCCACATTTTGCTACAAAGAGGTAGATGTGGCTCTTAAGTGTCCCCTGCGATCGCCTACGACGGGCGCAAAGCGCTATTGCAAATCACAACACTTAACCGCGCAACGCGCATCCAACCTACCTGAAGCGTTTGAACCGCTACAAAGCGTATCCTCACCTGAGTGAAATGTGGGTAACAATGAGGATTTACAGGAGGGATTCGATGCTAGTCATTTTAATGGACGAGCAAATCCTTGCCCCTGAGCAAGTTTGCCAGTCTTGTTTACTCGCTGACAGGAGCGGTCAACCCCGTTGGCGTGCGGGTAAACTGCGTTGTGGTCAAGCCATTCACAAACTTACTCAACAGCAGCCAGACCAGTATGAGTGTGTGATGGGTTTTCGCATCGCCTATATAGAATAGTTGAATTTGCCAGCAAGACCAAGTAACTGCGTTATCCTAAGCTCAAGTAACTATAGAAATTTAACCACAGGAGAACGCATAATGTCTTGGCGTGGGTCTACAACCGTTTCAGATCGAATTTTTGCTTCCTTGCCTTATTTGCTACCCCTAGTTGATGGTTTAGTCTTTGGCAGCTTTTTGTTAAATCAGTTTCCAGCACTACGAGTTCTGCTTGTACCACTACAACCAGTGCTAATAATTTACGGTAGTTTAGGACAATTTGGACAAATAATTGTGTTCTTTGCCTTATTTCTATTAGTGGTGAGAAACGAAAAAATCAGTCACTTCATTCGTTTCAACACAATGCAGGCGATTCTTTTGGACATAGTTATATTTTTGTGTTCCATACTGGTGCAAGTTTTAGGTCAGGTTCCTGGTACTAGCTTTGCAATAGAAACAGTAGCTAACACCATCTTTTTAGGCATAGTGGCAGCAGTTGCATATTCAGTCATCCAGTCAGTAAGCGGGCGTTATGCGGAAATTCCGGCGATTTCCGATGCAGTATATATGCAAGTGCGTTAGAAGTTAACGGGTCGCTACGGTGTTTTCCAGGCGACCAATACCTTCAATTTCGACGCGGACGCGATCGCCTGGATGCAATGGACTCACGCCTTCAGGCGTACCTGTAAGCACCAAATCACCGGGTAGTAGTGTCATAATCTGACTGATATAGGAAACTAGAACATCGGGGGAAAACACCATCTGATTTATACAGGCAGATTGGACTGGATTGGCGTCGTCATTCACAAAAGTCTGCAATCTCGCTCCTGGATTTAATTCGCGCACGATCCAAGGCCCCAAGGGACAGAAAGTATCAAAACCTTTAGCTCGCGTCCATTGACCATCCCGTTTTTGTAAATCTCGCGCTGTTACGTCATTGGCGATGGTGTAGCCCCAAATTTTGCTTTGGGCTACCTCTGGTGTACATTCAAAGGCGTAATCGCCAATCACTAACGCTAACTCTCCTTCGTAGTCAACTCTTTGTGACTGTGGAGGATACTTAATTTCCCTCTCAGATGGAATGATAGACGTAGGTGGCTTGAGAAAAATTAGTGGCTCAGAAGGTACTGAAGTTCCCATTTCGGCTGCATGGTCTGCATAATTCTTACCCACCGCCACAATTTTTGAAGGAGCGCAGGGAGCCAGAATTTGGTAATTTTCTGGTGTCAAAGTTAAATCAGTGGGTTGTCCTTGTAACCAGGGCGGGGCATCTAGCACCTGCACATTGAGGGATAATTGTAGTATCCCATAGTAAATTTGTCCTTCTTGATTTTGAATTCGCACATAGCGCTGCGCCATAACCTTGATGAATATCCTTTTATCTGCTTTTTTGTTGCTGTGAGCAAGTAGCAATCCTCAGTTAGCTTTTTAGCGAACCGATTAAGCCTTGAGCCTGAAAGCGATCGCTATAGATGCCCTTAAGGAAACATACCCCTTGGACAAGCTAATAGCTTGAGCAATCTTGCTAAAGAAATATCGGGGTCGCCTCCCGACTTAGTTTTCGTTAGGGACATCCAAAAAATCCAAATTTTGGCGATTTGGCTAATGATTCAAATTGAAAACTGGTAAGATTATAGTTCCTTGTTGCTTCAGATGTTGATTAATACTGGCATTTTGAACTAAAACAGGTATAAATTAATATCAGCAGCCATTTTTGTCCATAAGGAGACTGAAAAATATGACTACAAGTTACGAAACAATGTACATTCTCCGCCCTGACCTGGGAGAGGAACAGGTAGAGCAAGCAGTTACAAAATACCAGAATCTGCTTCGCGACCAGGGCGCTGAGGATATGCAAATTCAAAATCGTGGTAAGCGTCGTCTTGCTTATGAAATCAAAAAACACCGCGATGGCATCTACATCCAGTTAAATTACACTGCGCCTGCAACTGCGATCGCACCTTTTGAACGCGCCATGCGCTTGAGTGAAGAAGTGATTCGGTATTTGACAGTTAAGCAGGAAGTCGGAGAGGAAAAACCCCCTAAAGAAGAAAAGGAAAAACCCACTAAAGTGGCAGCAACGGTCTAGCGAATAGGGAATAGGGAGAACAAGGCGGAAATACCAATCCCCATTCCCAATTCCCCACTCCCCATTCAATAAAATTTTGTTTTTTCTTTTTTCGTGACTTGCTTGGGAATGCTAAATTAACAAATACTTGCCAAAGGTAGTACTCCCGCAGTTATACCTAAGAGTGGACAAGATTCTGAATGGGAGCTGTAAGCTACTGTGAGCCAATCTGATACACCCAATATTGAAATTCTCTCTACGGAAGTATCGCAGCTACGACAAGAACTGCAACTTCGTGACCAATTAGTACAACAACTATCTCAAGAACTCTTCCGGCTGGTAAAGGGTAACACTAGTTTTATGCCCCAGCAGCCGGATCTTGAGCGTGATCTGAGCCAGTTACAGGCTTTGCAAGAACAACTCCAAGCTGTGGAGCAGCAGGTGGCGTTCTACCAAGAGCAAATTACAACTCGTGACTCCGAAATTTACCAATTGCGACAGTCAGTCCAAGAACTGACCGATCGCACTCGGATGTTGGAGCAAGTAGTACAAGAGTTGCCTCAAATTTACCGTCGGAAGTTTGAGGAGCGGATGACGCCAGTGAGAGAAAAGGTAGCAATGCTACAACGGGAAAATCGCCAACTACAAGCAGAACTGCAAAGTGTGAGTTACCGTTTAGCACTCAAAACTCGCAATGCTAGTCACAGTGGCATTGATTTACCCAATTTTCCTCGCCCAGCATCTGAAGAAACTAACATTTCAACTCCCCAGAATGCCTAAAGTTACCATTCTGGTGGAATGGAAGAGGTAATAATTGGCATAGTGAATTAATAGTGTCTTGGAGACATCCAGCTAGTGCACCAAGGCAAAAATAACAACTGTGGAGTTATAAATAACGCAAAAGCTGATATTGTAACCATTCCTTGCTTTACTGCTTTAAGTGCATGGTTTCCAATAAGCATATTTACTGCTGTGTTATTGAGATTACCTACCTCAAAGCGATGAATTTCCCCTAACATTCTTCTCTAAACAAAAAAAGAAAATCAGCCTGCTAGCACCAGACTGTTATCTTTGAGAATATGAAATAATGCAAATATTCCTTGACTCCACCATCCTTCTATAGGTAGATTTATTACTCAGCCTGCTAGCACCAGACCGTTATCTTTGACGGGGGTAAAAATGTCTTCATAAGTGGGGAAAATCTCAAACACTGAATCTAGTTGGGTGAGTTCCAAAATTAACCGTACAGGGGCTTGCACGTTGCATAGAACCAAGCGACAACCACTTTGACGTGCAGCTTTCAACCCTTTTACTAAAGGGACTAACCCAGAACTGTCCATGAAATTAACTTGTGCTAGGTCGATAACCCAGAGTTGATCAGCTTGGGGTACTACTCCAGCCATCTGTACACTCAACGCCTTGCCGCCTTCCAAATCTATGCTTCCTTGGGGTTTAAACAAAATAACTTGAAGTTCTTGTGTGAGAATCATGATTTTAACAGGGTAATTGGAACACTTGACAAAAAATTGAAAAAGACATCAATACCTTTTCTGTTTCAACAGCAAAATCACTGTTTTACCCAAATATTTGGGTAACTGGAGTCGTGCAGCTGAGAGACATTATTTCCGTATTCATGCCGTATAATTTATGATAACTTTCACCAATATAGGCATAAACGCTTAACAATTTCGGTATCAACCGTATCTTTTACAAAATTTTTATAATTTAACTGGCTATTTATAAATATTTTATAAATATTTTTAATTTTTTTTTAATAAATATAAATTTGTAGTAATAAACTCTAAAAAATGCATAATGTCAAAAATTCCTATTTAGCATAGGCTTTAATCTATGAAGTATTCAGAATTTAAGTAATGACTCAATGGTTAAATGTAGCGGTTTGATTGACACCCCGCGCATAAACAAGCAAAGATATAATAAAAGTAAAAATTTGTAAAGACGGCGGTACGGGATGTCTTTAGAGCTGATTTCACTAGAAAATATCCAGGAAGTTGCTCACAGTTACGGGTATTGGGCAATTTTTTTGGGAATTTTGCTAGAAAATTTAGGCATTCCCCTTCCTGGTGAAACCGTGACCTTAGTAGGCGGGTTTCTAGCTGGCAGCGATGAACTAAATTTCTGGCTGGTTCTCGGTGACGCAATCATGGGTGCTGTCATTGGTGGCACTTGTGGCTATTGGATTGGTAGAGTTAGCGGTTGGCCTTTCCTGGTGAAAGTTGGTAGCATCTTTCGGATTTCTGAAGTGCGACTGCTGACTATTAAAGAACAATTTAGTCAAAATTCCGCCAAAGCAGTATTTTTTGGGCGCTTTTTGGCATTGTTGCGAGTTTTTGCGGCACCACTAGCTGGTATAGCCGAAATGCCCTTTGGAAAATTCTTTTTATACAACTTTTTAGGAGCAGTTGCTTGGGCTAGTTTGATGGTGACATTAGCTTTCTTTGCTGGCAGAATTGTCTCTTTAGAACAATTGGTTGCTTGGGTGAGTCAATTTGCGATCGCAGCGTTACTAATCTTAGCTGCCTTAATTATTGTGCCTCTGTGGCTAGAGTCTCGCCAAGTTAAGGGTGCAGCAGAAGAGTAAGTAGTGGAAGTGGGGAGATGAGGGAAAAAATTTTACCTTGTCCCCCTCATCTCCCTCATCTTCCTAACCTCTAACTTGCTGTGACCAAATACGAGTTGGTAGCCCCCAAACGTAGATAAAGCCTTCAGCGGCTTTGTGGTCAAATTGGTCTTCGGCTCCGTAGGTTGCTAAATCGGGAGTATAGAGGGAATTATCGCTCGAACGTCCAACTATCAAAGAGTTACCCTTGAACAACTTGACTCGCACAGTTCCAGAGACTCGCTCTTGTGTCTTTTGAATAAAGGCATCCAGTGCAACTTTGAGTGGACTGTACCACAAACCGTTGTAAACGATTTGGCTGTAAGTTTCTTCAATCCCACGCTTGTAATGGGTGACATCTGCCGTCAAAGTCAAGCTTTCTAAATCCCTATGTGCTTGAATTAGCACCAACATCGCAGGTGATTCGTAGATTTCCCGCGATTTGATCCCAACTAGACGGTTTTCTATCATATCGATCCGTCCAATACCGTGATTTCCTACCACCTGATTGAGTTCTTCAATTAGCTCAACTGGCTTTTTAGCTATACCATTGAGGGTTGTCGGAATACCACTGTGAAAACCAATTTCGATGTACTCTGGCTCATTAGGAGTATCAGCGATCGCTTTGGTCATCTCATAAATTTCTTCTGGTGGCTCAAATGACGGATCTTCGAGTAAACCAGCTTCAATACTACGACCAAGTAAATTCTTGTCAATGCTGTAGGGAGAGGATTTTTTGACTGGTGAGGGGATACCAAACTTTTCACCATAGGCGATCGTTTCCTCACGGCTCATGCCCCATTCTCTGGCTGGTGCGAGGATCTTCAGGTTGGGGTTTAAGGCGGTAACTGAGACATCAAAGCGAACCTGATCGTTACCTTTGCCGGTGCAACCATGAGCGATCGCATCAGCACCATATTTTTCGGCTGTTTCTACTAATACCTTGGCAATCAGTGGACGAGCAAGGGCTGTTCCGAGAGGATAACGATTTTCATAAAGAGCGTTAGCTTGAATGGCTCCAAAAGCGTAATCTTTAACGAAGCTGTCTTTGACATCCGCCACAAGGGATTCACTTGCACCCGATTTCAGAGCTTTTTCTCGAACTGGTTCTAATTCATCTCCCTGGCCTAAATCTGCTGCTAAGGTAATCACCTCTTCCACACCCCACTCCTGTTTGAGGTAAGGGATGCAAACAGAGGTATCCACTCCACCAGAATATGCCAGGACAACCTTTTTGGCGCGACCCATTAATTTCTCCAGTTAGGAAAACAAAGAATGAGTCATTATTATATCTAAACTAATCCATGTATATTTTACTCATGCAACTGAATAGTGAGATTCCCTACTTCTCGAAGAAGTCGAGAATCTGAGGATTGCGATCGTTTCTACACAAAGCTTTTTTATATGCGTTAGAACTTACGCATGAGTTACGGAATAGCGTAGACGCATTCGCAGAGCGTCTCGTAGAGAAGCGGCTTGCCGCAGGCTACCGCAGAGGCACAGAGAAGCCAGTGCATCCTTGCGGTTCCCCAACTTGTAGCAACTGGCGCGGCACAGAGAAATCAGAGTTTGAGAGATATTTTGTGCAAGTCCTATGCCTATCTAAATTAGTCTTGATCACAACCAAGGTTAAAAACCAACGACAAATTTACTTAACAGATAGCCCGCTTAGAATGCAAATAATTTTAAAACAGAAATTAACAGCGATAAAAGTAATCGCTGTTAATTACCGCTTTTTGATCAATCTATACAGTTAGTTGCAGCATACTAGCACTATTGTATAAACCTACCAATTTCCTAACCGCGCTGCTGACTCAGCGCTTTCCTTATCTGACTATCTTTTCATATTTAAGGACTTAAGTCATTACCTTTGCTCTATGACAGTTTGAGATAGAGGCTTTACGACTACGCTCAGTAGAAGTGACTAATGACTAAATCGACGGGCGGCTATCCCTGACACCCCTTGAATGGATAGGATTCCCGCCGATTGTTTTGAGGAGTGCAGAGTTAACACTTAAGATACTTTCGGTTGCTGCCATAGAATGAGTTGCAACTCAGAGCAGTTGCAAGCCCCATTACTAATTTCTCCTTCGTGGCTAGCTAGCCAATCATAAATTTGTGCAGCTTTTGCCAATGCTACTTTTTCTGAACGATAAAGCCGAGGGGTAGGGCAGTAGGCTTGGCCATTGATATGTATAGCTGCAATCTGCCAATAGTCGCTGTCTTCACCCTCTGGTATAACGTCTAAAAATCCGCTATTGTAAGACTCGATTATTCCTATGTTCATCTACAACCATCAAACTTTAAACGAAAACCACAACAAAGCCGATACCAGCCATTTAACTGAGAAAAAGCTGGAATCGCCAGGGAATGCTGTAGCAACCCCTGTTAAGATTGTGGGTTCGTAGTGGATGGAAATCTGAATTATTGGTCACTTTTTAGCTTTATTTCGTTATTGGCAACAATAATGGCAATAGAAATAAGTTTAAAAATTTACAGGGTGGATAATTCCACCCTGTTTTAGATAAATGCAAATCACTGCCTAACAGTTTATTCTTGATAATCTGGTTTAAGCTTTTGTACTTGATGGTCTAGGAGATGCTATCTTTTTACCCAAGAACAAACTCAACCCGAATACAGACAATCCAAGTATCAAACTTGGCTCTGGAACACTGGTATAAGTGACGGTCTGAACACCCGCAGCAGTCGAATCATTCAGATTGATAAAATTTTCGCGGTAGACATTAAAGGCCTAGGTGTAAAATACAACCCTAACCCTGCTTGGTTAAAAATTGTTCCCGAAAAGTCGGTGAAAACTGACGCTAAAGGATCATCCGCTTCAGTATATGATTGGCCACCATAACTAACAAAAATTTTTAAACCTTCTGCGATCGTTACTTCTTGATCATCTGCTGCTGTTTAAATAACTTTTAAAAACTAAATATAGGTGGGACAAATTAGCACAAATATTTTTGTATTTATAGCGGTAATTAGTAAAAATATGTATTTAGCTATGTTCTAGGAGTGAATTCGTTTTACTTGCAGACAACATGAAAACTAAATCTTGCTTAAATAAAGGATGAATTGGTAGCAATGAAGGGTTTCTACAGCTAGTTAACTGTAAAGTTATCTCAGCAATGTTAAAAGTTTTTCGGATGTGAGCTTCTAAATTTTAAAGATTATGAGCTTTCAATTTGGGTATTCACTTACTACTAATACGGTCCGGCGAATTATTTTCACCTGATTTCATGACAATTTGACAGTAACAATACAAGGACTAAAATCAGAGCCTTGAAACCTTTTGATAATGTGTGGATGGGTAAAATTGCCACTTTGTAGAAAATTTATATATATGTGACAAGCTTAAAGATTTTATGATAATAATCTTTTGTTTAATATTTCTTAACCTGTACGCAGTGGTTAAAAGCTTATTTAAGTGAAATTACAGGACTATTAATTTTTTCCCTTTGGAGTATTTTCTAATGAAATTAGCTAAGAATCTTGGTATTGCTACCGTTGCAGCTGCCATCTCTGTTGCTGCTGTTGGTACTAAATCGGTGCAAGCTGCCTTGGTTAATTACGGTTTCACTGTAAATGCCACATCTGGCGATAATCCCGGTCAGTATTTTGGCTCTTTTCAATACGATGACTCGACCTTAACCAATACAGGTCTTGAGACATTAGGAGTTGAGAATGGATTAGCAGTTGCATTCAACTATTTAGGTACTAATTATACACAGGTAGATGATAGTGATTTCGACAGTTTTCCTATAGCCAGCTTTAATAATGGCGAAGTTTTGGGACTAAGCTATTTTGTTGCAGACCAGTTTGCGATCGGGGGTGATCCAAATACTCCAGATGTAGGAGGGAACAATTTTTATCTAATTGACCAATCAGTAAACACAACACAGGTGGGTACTGTAACCTACGCTAAAGTACCCGAACCGTTAGCTGTTGGTGGTACGGCTATTGCTGCTGTTATGGGATTGTGGATGCAACGTAAGAAGAGAGCAACAAAAGTTGTGGGTTAATAGCTACAAGTAAATCACCTTACCCTTACCCATGTTTAGGGTTAAGGATTAAGGTGATTTAAAACTATTTAAGATACTGTAGTGACAAAAGAGCGATCGCTAAATAAATCTGTTCTTATCGTCTTTAGAGACCACCAACAACGCCACCATCATTACGGGTAATTACTACCACTGATGAACGTGGACGACCTGATGGTCCATACCCTTGACTGTTAGGCCAATTGCTAGCGATTGTGGGATTCGAGGCATCCCCGCGATCGCCTGGGTGCTGGATGTTGATAAACATCGCTTTGCCATCGGGTGTGCTGGTAATACCAGTTACCTCACAATCCGTAGGGCTGGTTAAGAAGCGCCTAACTTGTTTGGTATTGGGGTCAGCACACGACATAGTGTTGCTACCGATGTTTACCAAATCACCGATACCATCGCCTGAGTGGTCGGTCTGAATCCAAAGGCGGCCGAAGTCGTCGAACCACAGACCATCTGGTGAACTTAAGTCGTCACCTTTAATGTTGCCCTGAAGATTTGGTTCGGGTCTAGTTTTGTCGCCAGCTTCAAAGAAGATATCCCATTTGAAGGTAGTTGCTGTAACACTGCGTCCATCTTCGCGCCAGCGAATGATGTGACCGTAACGGTTGTCAGGACGTGGGTTGGGAGGATTCACGGGAGGACGCGCACCGCCTGCTGCTGTTGTGCCGTCTGGCTGGTTGGAGGAAACTGGAGTTGTGCCCCGACGATTATTGTTGGTCAATGTGCAGTAGACTTCAATCTCTTTATATCCGCCGATGCGAGGACGCACAGCTACCCACTCTGGGCGATCCATCATGGTTGCGCCGACGCGATCGCCAGCTTGTCTTGTCTTGATAAGCACCTCAGCTTGACTTCTGAAACCGTTATTTGGTGTCAAACCACGCTGACCGTAGACCAAAGGAATCCACTCACCAGTACCGTTGTCATTGAATTTGGCAACGTACAGAACACCGTTGTCAAGCAAATCGCGGTTAGCAGAACGATTTCCAGGATTTAAAGGTTGGGCACAAACGAACTTGTAAATATATTCGTTGCGCTCGTCATCTCCTTGATAGAAAGCAACACGTTTATTGTCATCAACAACAACTTGAGCGCTCTCATGCTTGAACCGACCAAGAGCAGTGCGCTTGACTGGTTTGCTTTGCGGATCATAGGGATCAATCTCAACCACCCAGCCGAATAAATGGGGTTCGAGTGGGTTGGTGCTGGCATCGAAGCGTGGATCAACCTCAGGCCAGCGATAGCTAGATGATGTTGAAATGCCGTACCGATTTTGTCCTGCCAGGATATCGGACTTTTCGATGCCTGGAATTGCAACTACATCTCGTGTGGCATTAGCAAAGTAGCCGTTCCAGTTTTCTTCGCAAGTCAAGTAAGTGCCCCAAGGAGTGTAGCCATTAGCGCAGTTGTTGAGCGTACCATAAGCGGTATAGCCGTCGTTTCGTGTGCCAGTATCAACAGAGCCAGTTGGCTGAATTGAAAACTTTTTCGATTTTAACAGTGCATTGCCAGCCGCAGGCCCCGATACTCGCATCTCGGTGTTGCCGGTAATGCGGCGACCATAAGGCGAATTACGATTGAAACTCCACTCATTGCCCTTCTTGGAAATTTCTACAACAGACACGCCATGAGCAGCCTGAGATTTACGTACTTTGGCAATTGTGACTACATCCAGACCATCAGGATGCAAAATTGATTCCTGGGTATATTCATGGTTCACGCACAGCAGACCAGTATTGATTGGCTTATTTACAAAGCCTCTAAGTGATCTTGTTTGTGAACTTACTGTCCGACCAACGACATTCCCTGGCTGTAAAGGGAAGTAGTACATGCCGTCATTATGCATACCAAACTGCTTTTCTTGAGCGGCTGCATCTTGAGAGGCATCTGGTAGCCAAGTTGGGCCACCAGGTGCGATCGGATCTCCCCAAGCAATCAGTACTTTGGCTGTATAACCTTCAGGAACGCTGACAAGATCCTTTTCAAGCAGTCCTGTGGCTGGATTGAGTAGATTCGGTGGGATGCTCTTAAAGCCTATGCCAGCGAATCCTGTTCCTTTGGGTATTGGAGCTGCATCAACACTTTGAAGAAAGCCTCCGATGGAAACATCGCCCAGAACAGTTAGCACCGACGTACCCACAGCCGTCATGATGAACCGCCGTCGACTAAGACTAACGCGGTCAATCACATCACGAATTGACTCGTTACCAGATGGATTGAGGGTCAAATTGTTTTTAGGGTGAAAGCGTCCTTTCATTCTTTGTTCTCCATTTAAGGCTTATGAGGTTGCTATTCAGTTCATCTCTCAATGAACATGAGTAATTCAGTAAAGAGAAACTCTAAATATTTACAGAAACTACTTAGATATTTATTGGAATTTGATGCATCTTTCACAGCTAATAAATAGCAGTGAACAACAGATGAAGCCTAGCTAATGCTGATTACGCAAAGAAAAATTATGAAGTTTCTATTAATTTATGTATGAAATATTAACGTCAGGTTATATATTGATTAATTGGAATTTATCAGTTGTTATTTTTTACGTAAAGATAAGCTTTCAAAGCACAAATACTTATAAGTTTCAAAGCAAAATAATATTTAACAGATATGCAAAAATTTATATTTTCAGCTTTTAAACTTGGTAAGTTTATCAATACCTTTGCCAAAAAAAGAGTATGAAAAGATAGGGCTGCCGTAGTAGAGTTATTGTCTCTCACAACGACAACTCAAAACTCACAGACAGCCCATGTTCGATATCCTATCACTGCTACAATG
>JAESFO010000405.1_pt1 | contig 44736 bp, 34 predicted proteins | sample 9269421 | NCBI WGS metagenome assembly JAESFO01 (sample SAMN14502839, study PRJNA617101) | algae metagenome | isolation source: Nostoc desertorum CM1-VF14 and co-occurring heterotrophs from rocky... | place: USA: Clark Mountains, San Bernardino, California | collected 2000-06-05 | reverse complement strand
TAAGCTCATCCATCTTTTGCCAAGTAATACACGGGAGAGGTTTTAGCAGATCCATAATCCTATTGTTTCCTTACCCAGTCTGGCATTAATTCCTCTCACCCTTTAAAAATGAGCGAACGTACAGTCATTTAGCTGCAAACTGCTGTATAGATTTCTCGTAGGGGCATCAGTGGCTAAACCTTGCACTGATTAGGCAGAGGTGGGTTGCAGCCGTGACGTGAGAAATTGACGGATGTAGTTTGCGATCGCATCTCCGTCTTCCTCCAGTGCAAAATGTCCAGTATCGAGTAAATGAAACTCAACGTCTTTTAGGTCACGCTGGTAGGCATAAGCACCTTCAGCAGGGAAGATGTCGTCGTTCTTACCCCAAACAATTAGGGTGGGAGGTTGATGTTTGCGGAAATACTCCTGCCATTGTGGATAGAGTTGTGGATTAGTTCTATAGTCATAAAATAGCGCCATTTGAATCTCAGCATTTCCAGGGCGATCGAGGAAGAGTTGATCCATGTTCCAGGTATCAGGGCTGATCGCTTCAGGATTGCGAGCGCCGTTGGTGTATTGCCACTTCGTTCCTTCCAGTCCGAGGAAGTCTCTTAGCTTTTGAGCATTAAGAGAAGAAGGATCTTGCCAGTATATCTTCATGGGTTCGGTAAACTCCCGCAGCCCCTCTTCGTAGGCATTCCCGTTTTGCACAATCAGGGCTTGTACTCGCTCTGGGTATTTAGTAGCTATTCGATAGCCAACAGGCGCACCATAATCCATCACGTAAAGACTGTATTTTTTGAGATCGAGCGCAGTAATAAATTTCTCCACAATCTGGGCCAAGTGATCGAATGTGTAGTCAAACTCATTCGCAGTTGGCATTGAACTGTTACCAAAACCCGGATAATCGGGAGCAACGAGATGGAAGCGATCGGCAAGTACAGGTATCAGATTACGAAACATGTGAGATGAGGTCGGGAAGCCATGCAACAGCAGAATAGTTGGATTTTCGCGGGAGCCAGCTTCTCGATAAAATATATCTAAACCATCGATCGCGATCGTGCGAAATGTAGTCATAATATTACTCCTTGTCGGTTTATCAATACCTTGTCCTTTAATTAAGTTTGGCAGCGCCGAAAGTAGCGTTGAATGCATAGCACCAAATAACAACAGACTGATAATTTGCTAAATCTAGCCAGGATGGGATGGGGTAACGTTGCTTTCCAGTAAAGCTTTGTAAGCGGTCAAGCAGGAAAATTTCTTGCTCTTTAATTGGAAAATCTGGGGGAGTGGTAGAACCAATAACGTCTTCAAGGCGATGAAGAACCACTCGTAAGTCAGGGCCAAGATGGGAAGTTTTGAAGTCTGGTTGCAACTCGACGAATCGTTGCTCGGACTCTACTACAATCTGAACTGTTCCTTCAGTAGGATGTTCGCCAGAAACAAAGGTGCCAGATAAGTTCATAGTTGAAAATTCTCCAATTATCTCTTAGTACTTAAACTCAACGTCTTTCCGGTCGCCAGTAGACCTTTTTACCGATTTATCACAACTAAAACTTGTTGCTTTGCGTAAGTCCTGGAAGTTTTACGGTGAGTCTTCGTGTTGTCATTGCTCAGGAGGCGGGGGAATAATCTCGATGCCGTACTTGGGTGCAGTAGTGAGAATTTTATCTAAGTCTTCAGAACTCAAGGGTGGGGCAGATGTAATTTGACCATTCACCGTCTTTCCGACTTCGGCAATAAATTTCTCAAATCCTGCGGGTGTCACCCAAACCAACATTTTGGCAGGTACAGAGGTCGTATTAGTAAATCGATGAAGCTGACCTTTGGGTGAATGGAGGAAGGTTCCATCGGTTGCAACAAGGGTGCGATCGTCAAGCTGAAATTCAATCTCTCCCTCTTGCACATAGAAGGATTCATTTTCTCGGCTGTGTCGATGCGGAGGAGTACCGCCACCAGGTGCAACGATAACCTCACAAAGTGCGTAAGCTTCACCTGTCTCTTCACCAATTGCTTTGAAGGTATAAAGGTCTTGGCCAAAGTAGTAAGAATGACCCCCGCCTGATTCAACGAAAAGTCCGTTTTGGTTGATTGTCATTGTCGTCTCCAATTAAACAAGTTGTTTATTCGTAAATCAGCGTTAGTGATGGTACACAGTTCTTTTGCAATATTGATCGCGCACTTAATTTAGATGAAGACACGCTACCGCAGGAAATAGTTGTTTATTAGACCTGCTTTGAAAATCTACGAGGCACGGATTGCTAATTTAACGATCGCTCAACATCTTTGAGCCACTACCAGCCATTGGACGACTGCGGCGCAAGTCTCGCCAGATTTGCGTAGCTGCTAATGCCCCATCGGCGGCGGCAACTACAACTTGATTCAGTCCGACTTTGAGATCCCCAATCGCAAAAATACGGGGGTGGGAAGTCCGCGCCATCTTATCGGTGACTAAGTTTTCGCCCTGCTTTTCCAAATCAAACTTTTCTAGATAATCGGCGTGATACTTCGATCCCATTGAAATCAGACCAGCTTCTAACTTAATTACTGTGGCATCTTCGAGTTCCACTCCATTCATCTGATGGTCTTCGCCCAGAAATTGTTGAATCGGCGTTTCGATTATTTGATAACCATTCTCTTGTAATTTCTGGCGTAACTCATCGCCGACTTCAAACATTCCTTGCGTGAATAGGGTGATGTGAGGTGTAAACCAACCTAGAGAAAAAACAACCTCCGCGTTGCTAGCAGTGCTGGCAAACACGCCTACTTTTTTGTCTGCCATTTCGTAGCCATCACAGATTAAACAAACGTGCAGGTTGTACCCGGCATAGTCAAACACGTTTCGCATATTATCCAAATTAGGCAAGTAATCAATAATGCCACTGGCAGCAATTAGATATCTGGCATGAAACGTTTGATGGAAACTGTCTTGCCGACCAATTTTGACTTTTATGGCAAAGGTTTCTCCCTGATCCACAATCTCTTCCACAAAGGCATCAAGCATATCACCACCTAGAGTAAGGTAGTGCTCCTTGCCTTGCCGCAGGAGCGATCGCCCCGGTGTATCTGGCGGTAATCCAAGATAGTTGTGCAGTTCCTGCATCCAGAAAGAACGGGCTTTGCCTTTATCGATAATTAAACTGGAAAGAAGATAGCGTTGTAGATAAATTCCGGCAGACAAACCACCTGCTCCACCACCAACCACGATCGCGTCGTAAATATAATCAATACGTTCTGAGAGATTTTGCTTTGTCAGTTTCATGGCATTTTTCTCATAGATGAAAATATTTCTTCCTCAGTCCCCAATCCCTATTTTCAAGACAGGTCTATTGGAGTGCTTGATTGATTAAAGGTGCAATGACCGCGATGTTTTTGACCAACTCATCACAGAGAGAGAACCGCTGTTTTAAGTAATCAGGATCGTTGTAACTCAGCCATACCTTACCGTCAGCGGCTTCCCATGCCAGTACTTTCAGGGGTAAATCCAGAGCGATCGCCGGTTCTGCCACCATGAGCGGTGTTCCGGCTTCAGGGTTGCCAAACAGCAATAACTGTGTCGCACGCAGGCTGAGTCCAACCTTTTCGGCTTCAGCATGTTGATCGATGCGAGCAAAAATGGTGATGCCTTTTGCCTGAAGGATAGCTTCTAAGCGATCGACGGTTTCGGTTACTGAATATGGGCTGGGCTGACTGATAATACCGTTATTTGCATTCATGGCAGCGAACTCCTCAACGGTTTTGGTGATGGGTATTTTTAGGACACTTCAAATCTGTGCCATACCGCCATCGACAAACAGCTCAATGCCATTCACAAAGCTGCTATCGTCACAAGCGAGAAAGACAACGGCTTTGGCAATCTCATCCGGTGTGCCTACTCTACCCAGTGGGATAGTGCTGGCTTGGCTATTTACGAATTCCTGCACCTGCTCATCACTCAGCCCCATAAGATTGTAGCCAGGAGTAGGAACCACGCCAGGACTAATGGCATTAACCCGGATCTTGCGCTCTTTGAGGTCGAGTGTCCAATTACGGGCAAATGATCGCACCGCGGCTTTGGTCGCGCTGTAAACGCTGAAGGCTGGAGTGCCTTTTATAGAAGTAATCGAGGCATTTAAAATGATGGAAGCGCCTTCTGGCAACAGAGGCAGTGCTTTCTGCACAGTGAACAGCAGACCTTTGACGTTAGTGTTGAAGGTTTTGTCAAAGTGTTCTTCGGTGATCGATCCGAGTGGGGCAAGTTCTCCACCGCCAGCATTGGCAAAGACTACATCGAGGTGTCCTTGCTCTTGCTTGATCGTGGCGAACAGGCGATCTAAGTCTTCCAGTTTGGAGGCATCGCTCTGAACACCCGTGATATTTTCACCAATCTCTTTCACGGCAGCATCAAGTTCAGTTTGACGACGACCCGTGATAAAGACATACGCTCCTTCGGCGACAAAACGCTTGGCAGTGGCAAGACCAATGCCACTGGTACCGCCGGTGACAAGAGCGACTTTTCCTTCTAGTTTTTTCATGATGAGCATTCCTATGATTGTTGAGTTTGAAAGAGTCGTCCGCAGTGGGTTGGGAAAACACGAAAACTTATCCTCGATAGGCAGCGTTTTTCACTCATGTGAGATACAGGAGATGAAGAGATTGTCTGCCACCAAAATGATTTCCTGAGATACCTCTTTTCTCACGCAGCATTTAATCGCGCGCCAGAGGAAATGCTGAGGCACTCCATTCGACTGTTACTTCACTATCTCAAATTCTGGGATGTTCCAGTTCCTCAGTAATTCATACCTTGATTCAGCAACGCCTAATTTTCTTTAAGAAAGTCCAGCAGCACAGGATTAACTTGATCTGCATGAGTCCAGTTGATTGCGTGCGGACCACTAGGTATCACTACAAGACGGCTGTCTTTAATTAGCTTCGGGAGTCTCGCTCCGGTCGAATGATGCGGGAGGATGCGATCAGCATCTCCCTGGATGATCAGGGTTGGCACATCGATGCGCGGCAGATCGTCGCGGAAATCGGTCAACCAGGATGGCACACAGTCCAGAGTTCCCTTAGCGGAAGCTCCTGCTGCAACATTCCAACTCATCTGGATGGCATCTTCACTAATGCGTTGGCGAAGCCTCTCGGAACGAGAATCGCCGAGAAACACATCAACGTTGTAAAAGTCTTTAAGAAATGCAGACAGATACGCTGGGCGATCTTCTACGATACTCTTCATAATTCCGTCGAAGACGCTGCGATCGACTCCTTCGGGATTGTCGTCTGTCTTAAGTAGGAAGGGTGGCACTGGAGCCATTAGCACTGCTTTACTGACGCGCTCCGAACCGTACTTGCCGATATAGCGTGTCACTTCGCCTGTCCCCATCGAGAAGCCGACTAGCACAACATCACGCAGGTCAAGTTCTGTCAATAGCTTGTTCAAATCCGCAGCGAAGGTGTCGTAGTCATAGCCAAACGACGGCTGGCTGGAATCGCCAAATCCTCTGCGATCGTAAGTGATAACCCGATAACCCGCTTGGAGCAAAACCGCCACCTGTTTCTCCCAAGAGTGACCGTTCAGAGGAAACCCGTGGATTAGCACAACAGGTTGACCTGCTCCGAAATCTTCGTAGTAAATCTCGATGCTTGCAGAGTTTTCTTTACCAACAGTAACGTAAGGCATTAGAGTCTCCTTTTTTGTGAGGGAAATTCGCTCTCAATTAATCTTCAAAAACTCAGTGGCAAAAAAGCTTGGAGTTTTTGTCAACCAACTGACGAGTAATAAGTTTTTTTCGTTTGGGTTCAGTGTTTGTCGTAATTGCTTCCATGTTTGTTTTGTACGGTTCGGTATATTTAAAGCGTGAGATGATTTTTAGCAAACACCTGTTGAAAACCGGATGCAAAGGGTTGATCCCTCATGAGAAATCCTCCTCCGTTGAATAGTTCAACTGAAGTGAGAGCCTTCGCCAGCTGCAAATCATTTTGTAGGCGATCGCACCGATGCAATGACGACCAATTCCACCGCAGCATTGAGCGGTAAGGTTGAATGACGAGATCAGCGCCTAAACTTTTCACGAATGCTTCTTTCTCTGGTGTTCTAATCGTTGCTGCTACCCTAGCCCCAAGCGCCTTGGCTATTTGAACACCAATAGATCCTGTCCCCGACGCTGCACCGTGGATAACAACTGTGTCCCCTTTGTTGACTTCGCCAACAACTTTAATTGCCCTAACACAGGTAACTAATGGCATTGGCAGCGTTGCTACTAGCTCATCTGCCAAACCTGTTTCATCCTTAATCAGCCATTTCTCAGGCACCACCATGTATTCGGCATAGGTTCCCCATTCAGCAACACCGCGAATCAGATAGCTGGGGGCAGCACTCATTGGTTTAAAATTATCGTCTTTAGAATCCAAAGTATATCCTGGCATTGGAATCACCCGTTCTCCAATCTGAAAACGGCCCGAACCCAGCCCGTTTGCCTCAATCACACCGATCGCATCCGAGCCTAAGATATGAGGGAAACTCATATTTGGATTCACGCCACCCAAACGCAGGTAGTGATCAATACGATTGAGACCAGTTGCAAGAATTTTGATCCGAACCTCACCGACTTTAGGCTCAGGTGTATCAATATCGACATATTCAAAGACATCCGGTTCACCAAATTTTCTGATGACAGCAGCTTTCATAGTTTTATATCAGGTATAATACTTAGCCGCAACAATTTCCATTAGGGAAACGGTAACAGTGATTCAAATTGAGCGAGAATTTTCTTGCCAAGGCATCCTACCAATAGAATGTTTTGAGGGGAAAAAAATATCTAGTTTTTTACCACTGGAATTATGACTGAAGCTACTGGTTGTGAAAGGCAGCCTGCGGCTTTAATTAAATCGGCTGCTTTTTCACCAATCATGATGGTGGGGGCGTTCGTATTGCCTGTGGTGATCGTTGGCATGATGGAGGCATCCACAACACGCAAGCCCTCAACCCCATGTACTCGTAGTTCAGGATCTACAACTGCCATTGGGTCAGTGCCCATTTTGCAAGTGCCGACTGGATGCCACACTGTACTGCAAGTTTCCCGGACATAAGCAACTAGCGCTGCATCACTCTGCTTGTCAGCACCCGGAGCAATTTCCTGACCGCGAAACTCATCCAAAGCACTTGCACCGAACAAGTTACGGAGTAATTTAATCCCTGCTACTAGCTTTTGCACATCAGCTTCACTTTGGAGAAAGTTCATTTGAATCATCGGTGCATCTTTGGGATCGGGCGATAGCGTTCGCGGAGCGTCTCGTAGAGAAGCGCTGCTGCCTTCGGCAGGACGCAAACTGACACTGCCAATGTTTTGGGGATGAGTCAAACAGACGAAACTTGTGAATCCTAAACCAGAATGGGCATAACCAGGCGGTACCAACACAACCGGACCGAAGAGAAACTGTAAATCTGGCGCAACATCCAGATTACCCTCGGTGTGCAAAAATAAGCTAGCTTCAGCGATACTACTGGTGCTAGCCGTATGTAAATCCTGAGTTGCCTCGTGTGCCACGGACACAACAGGGTGGTCTTGGAGGTTTTGACCAACACCCGGCAAATCAGCCACTACCTGAATTCCCAAGGCTTGTAGCTGTTCTGCATCCCCAATGCCGGAAAGCATCAGCAGCTTGGGCGAATCGAACGCGCCAGCACTTAAAATCACTTCCTTGTTGACCCTAACCTGGTGCAGCGTGCTTTCGTACAGGTATTCTACCCCAACGGTACGGGTACCCTCAAACAACAAGCGAGTTACCAACGCTCCTGTCGTTACAGTCAAATTGGGACGTTGGAGAATGGGTAGCAGGAAGGCAGCAGCGGCACTGTGGCGCTTACCATCCTTGATGGTCAACTGATAAAGTCCTGCTCCTTCCTGGCGTATCGCATTAGCATCAGGATTATGGTCATATCCTAGCGCCACTGCTGCGTCTACAAAGCGTTGGGATACTACAGCAGGCGCAATCAGATCGGTCACGCTCAATTCTCCATCGATCCCATGAAATTCAGACGCGCCTCGTGAGGAGTGTTCCGATTTTTTGAAGTATGGCAAAACATCTTGGTAACTCCAACCGGGATTTCCCAATGACTGCCAATGGTCATAATCGTGAGGATTACCTCGCAAATAAATCATGATATTAATCGAACTGCTGCCCCCCAGGACTTTGCCACGAGGACAAAAGATTTTGCGGTTATTCAGGTAGGGTTCTGGTTCAGAGAAATATGCCCAGTCCACCTCAGAACCCAGAAGACTGAGGCATTCCGCCGGGATGTGAATCTCTGGTTTCGTATCAGGGGTACCCGCTTCGAGTAATAACACAGTTGTTTCACTGTCTTCGGTTAGACGGTTGGCGACAACGCATCCTGCCGAACCTGCACCAATCACAATGTAGTCATAGTGAGTCATAAAATTCTCTTTCTTTGTTGTCTGTAATAGATTAATGTAGGTAGCCAGGTAAGACTTACACAAATAGAGAGGTGAAGTGAAAGGCAGTGAGGAGATGATGGAGAAATGCGCTTCACAAAACTCGATTACTGCCGTATTTTTTGAGTAGAGAAAATCAGTGATTTTAAATTCCCCCACGTTCTTTGTTATTGTGCGATATATCCACCATCAACCGTGAGCGAATGTCCAGTGACAAAACTAGAAGCGTCTGAACAGAGCCATAGCACAGCATTTACCACTTCTTCTGGCGTACCAATCCGACCCATTGGTAACGTCGTTTTGAAATACTCTATCAATTCTGTATTTGTTTGGACAGTGCGATCGAGCATCTCGGTTTGAATCAGTCCTGGACTGACGGCATTCACCCGAACTCCTTGCAAGGCATATTCTAATGCCACCGATTTTGTTAACCCTTCCACAGCGTGTTTGCTAGCCACGTAAATTGGCACCCCTGCTGCACCGACCAAGCCCAGACCCGAACTGGTATTGACAATCGCCCCACCGCCATTTTTCAACATGGCTGGAATCTCATGTTTCAAGGACAACCATACGCCTTTAACATTGATATCCATGATCCGATCATAGGTAGCTTCAGTTTGCTCTGGTAAAGGTGTGGTCTCTTGATCCACTCCAGCATTGTTGAAGGCAATGTCGAGCCGTTCGTAGCGTGCCATAGTTTTCTCAATCAGAGCTTGCACATCGGCTTCTTTAGAAACATCTGTCGCGACAAAAAAGCCATCCCCACCAATCGCTTGAATTTGGCGAATGGTTTCTTCGCCTTCAGCTTGCCGACGACCTGCAACAACAACGTTTGCTCCTGCTTGAGCCAGTGCGATCGCGGCTGCCTTACCAATCCCTGATGTTCCACCTGTAACGACTGCGACTTTTCCAGATAACGTGGTCATTATTAAGCTCCTGTTTGTAGAAAAGTGAATGGTTTACGTCTAAATACCAACCGGAGTTTGGATTCAAGCCTGCTTCAAATATTTCTCGAACCATCTCAACGCAGTTGTACTGGCAATCTCAAAGCCCTCACCTTGAAAACCGTCAAAGTGTCCACCCTTCAAGATTGTCAGAGACTTAGGCTCCAACGCCCGCGCATGGACATCGGCGGTTATGTCGGCAGGTGAAAGAAAGTCTTTCTCACCCGTAATCAGGCATAACGGGGTAGGAAAGATTGCTTCGAGGTGAGGAGCTGGTTCGTAATAGAGGCAGTGTTCAATCGATTCAAAGGAGATTCGATTCTCCCATCTTCCTTCACTTGCGCTTTTGTTCGATTCAACCCAAGTGAATGCGTCAGGTGTTGCAAGGAAACTGGGTTCACCAGGTGGAGCAACTAAAGGGAGGTAACTTACTTCTCCAGTTTGATACCGTTTTATCCGGTCTTGTAAAACCATTTTTGTGAGTTCTTCCAGTTGAAGTGGGGAGGCCACTCGGCGGGAGATGAGAAACGCATTCACCGCAGGCATCTGTGCTACGATCGCTTTCACGCGCGGATCGAATGCAGCCAGATGCAGCGCGTGACCCCCGCTATAAGAAAAGCCCCACAGACCTATGCGCTCAGGGTCAACTTCACTTTGTAGTTGAGTCCAGGTGATAGCATTACGAAAGTCTTCATGCTGCTCTGTAGGAAACATTTGTCCACGAGGTTCTCCCTCACTAGCACCAAGGTAGCGATAATCGAACAGCGAGACGACGAACCCGGCTTGAGCGAATTTCTCGGCAAACTGCGGCAATCCCATTTCTTTGGTCAAGCCAATCCCATGAGCCATGACAATAGCAGGATAGCGCTCGCCGGATGCAACTTGATCTGGAGTGTAAAAGGTGACGGAACACTTTAGTCCTTTACTTTCAAAACTGGTTCTTCTTTGCATAGCTGCTTACCCTCTCTTTTTTAGTTGGGATTAAAGACCAGGAACATTAATGCCTTGCAGTGGCAATAGCTGCCATCAACTGCTCAATGTTCCAGCGACTGGTATATCGAATTCCATTAATAAACAAAGCTGGGGCAGCCGTTACTCCACTGTGTAATCCACTTTCTATATCTTGATTAATACGCGCTATGTGTACTTGAGAGGATATATCTTGCAGAAATTGGGGAATATCGAGTCCTAGATTATTGGCATACTCCACAAGATCGCCGTTTTCTAACGCTTGTTGATGGGTAAACAAAATGTCGTGCATCTGCCAAAACTGACCTTGGGTGGCTGCCGCTTGGGCTGCTTCAGCTGCACGTTGAGCATAAGGATGTATTTGCGGCTGTGGAAAGTGGCGAAATACAAAACACAAGTCATTGACCTGTTGCTGGATTGCTTTGATTAATTGGTGAGTTTCACCGCAAGTGGGACACTGGTAGTCACCATATTGGACGAGTGTCACTGAAGTACTCACCAATCCCTGAATATGATCTTGTTCTAAAATCGGCACAAGTAACCGATTATAATCACCAAGACTCATGAAAGCACCTCTAAGGAAAGGAGTGCAGCAGGTAAAGACAGATGATTGCTATGAAACCTTTTTCAAAATTGGATAGATTGATTTGGCTCTGTTATCTGTTGCATAATCTCAATTTAGAGGGTTCACTCGATTTTGTCGCTGAGAAAAACTTCAGTTGATAAGCTGACAATTTAGACAGCCAATAAACTGACAAATTTGACAGGTATGACCTTTTTTAATTAAAAATCAAAAGTTAAAAATTAAGAATAATAATAATTTTTAATTAATCCTTTGCCTCAAAGCCCCTACCTTGACGCTCTCTACGAGACGCTGCGCGAACGCGGACTCGCTCTAAGCGTAGCTATGCCGCAGGCTTTACGCTACGCTATCGGGAATTAAAAATGCAAAATTAAGATTTGTTTATTCAATTTTTAATTAATAATTTTTAATTTTTAATTGGAGCAAAGCGACTTGACGCTACAAGTTAACAATACCCCGCCTTAACGCAACGATTACAGCCTGAGTGCGATCCTCCACGCCCAGCTTACTTAAAATATGATTGATATGAAAGTTGACAGTGCGTTCAGTAATATATAGAGCCTTGCTAATGGCTTGCGTGCTCTTGCCCGTTGTAATTAGTTGTAGCACCTCTAACTCGCGATCGCTCAATTCTGGACTCGCTATGCGCTCTAAAAGTTTGGCACCGACGCGGGGTGGAATATGCTTCTTTCCTTTGTGAACGGCGCGAATCGCCGACAGCAATTCTTCTGGCTCCGCATCCTTGAGTAAATACCCTTTAGCCCCTGCCCGCAATCCCTGATAAATGTCTTCATCGCCCTCGTAAGTCGTCAATACGATGATCCGAGCAGCAGGAAACTCGGTGCAGATAGCAGTAATCGCAGCAACTCCATCCATCTGGGGCATTCGCAAGTCCATCAAAGTTGCATCTGGCTGTTTTTGACGAAAGACAACGAGTGCCTCCTGACCATTGCCAGCTTGTCCAACAACAAGGATATCTGGCGCTTCTTCCAGCATTGCAACCAAACCCTGACGTACAACGGGGTGATATCTACAACTAGAACACGAATGGCATTAAGTTGACTCATGATGGTTTTTCCTGCTGATTCACGGACACCGCAATTTCTGTTCCTTGTCCGGGGACGCTGTGGATCTCGATCTGTCCTCCAATGAGTTCTGCACGTTCTGCCATCCCTAATAAACCAAAGCCATTGTGGCTAGAAGAACGATCAATTGCAAATCCCTGTCCATCGTCCTTAATTCGTAATATGCATTGCGTGGACTGATAGATCAGTTCAACACGAATTTCAGTTGCTATAGCATACTTGAGAGCATTAGTCAATGCTTCCTGTCCAATCCTCAGCAGATTATTCTCCACCTCAGAGCGTAGCGGATAGGGGATGCCGATGGCTTCACACATAATTGTTATACCAGTGGATGATTCTAGCTGACTTGTCAGATGTTTGAAAGCGCTGAGTAAATCACTATTTTCTAACAAGTAGGGACGGCGTAGTGCCTCCACAGAGCGGCGTGCTTCTGAGAGTCCAGTTTGGGCTAAATTCTGGACTTTAGCTAGGTGAGCCTGAGCTTTTTCTGGGTCTACTGTTATCTTGTTCGCAGCAGTTCTAGCGTGAATGATAACACCCGTGAATGACTGCGCCAGTGTATCGTGAATTTCTCGCGCCATGCGATTGCGTTCTTCCAGAATTGAGGCTTCTTCGGCGCGTTTGCGTTCACGCAGTGCTGCGTTACGCAGTTCGCTAATGTCGAGAATTACACCCAGCATTCGCACAGGCTGTCCAGTTTGGTTATAAATGCCTCGACCTCTGCCAACTAACCAGTGAATATTACCATCCGGGTAGATGACTCGATATTCCGCTTCAAAATCAGTATGAGTTGCAAGAGCTGCTGTAACAGCTTGCTCGACTTGATGAATATCTTCTGGGTGAACGCGATCGCGCCATGCCTGATAGCTACTCTCAACTTCACCAGGTATTAACCCCAGCAATCGAGCGTGGTTATCGTTCCAATGTGTTGTATTCTCAACGATATTCCAGTTCCAGCTGCCAATATGGGTGAAGTCCATCGTCAGCCTGCGTTGCTCTTCACTTTGGCGCAGGGCGTTTTCAACTCGCTGACGCTCTTCAATCTCATGAGAAAGCAGCAAAGTCCGCTCAGTTACTCGTTTTTCCAATGTTTGGTGGTAATCGGCTAGCAGTTTCTCTGCTTGTTTACGCTCGGTGATATCTTGAAAGGCTGCGATCGCATAAGCTACATTACCCTGTTCGTCAAATACTGGAGTTCCCCAAACCTCAACTGGAATGGTTGCGTTGTTTTGGTGAATTTCCAGATCGTCAACTGTCGTGCATTCGCCGCTCAATGCCCGAATAGCTGGTAGTTTCTCGGTTGGATAGTTTTGATCTGTTCCCGCCAGATAAAATTGATAAATCTCTGGGATTTGCTCTGATGTCACAGAAGGATCAATCCCTTTGCCCATTAGTTGAATTCCCCGTTGATTGACGTAGTAAACGCGGCCAGCCGCATCCAATACTCCAATTCCTACCGGGACAGCTTCTAGAAATTGTTTCATTCTACTTTCGCTAGCGCGTAGCTTTGAATAGAGTCTGGCATTTTCAATAGCGATCGCCGCCTGAGATGATAATAAATTTAATATCTGCGATCGCTCTGGTGTAAATGCTCCAGCCGCTAATTTGTTTTCTAGATACAACACGCCCACTAGCTTACCTTGATTCAGCAGAGGCAAACATAAAATTGATTGAATTTGATTGTGTTGAATATACGGCTCATGAATAAAATTACCTTCACGAGTAGCATCATTTAAAATGACACATTCATGAGTACGAATCACATAATTAATAATTGATTCAGGGAGATGATTTCCAGTTGGGATAGATTGCAGTAATTGTGCAGCATAAGTATTCTCACCTTCCTTGAGTTCACCAGACGCTTCAATCACCCATTCTCCTGAGTTTTCTAAAATTAGAAAACCTGTTTGTGCGCCAGCATTTTCGATTAAAATCTTCATCAATGAACTGAGTAACTTATCAAGTTCCATTTCACTCGAAATCGCTTGTGAAGCTTTCATCACCGCCGCTAAGTCGAAAGCAATGGGTGAGTGGTTAGAGGTGGTTCCAGAAGTTTTAGGAGTTGGCGAAACCGCATCCGACGATTGGGGAAATAGCTGTGGATAGCGAGTTTCTAAATCTTTTACTTTCGCAGTTGCTCCCCAGCGTTCATAGCAGTAGTGAGCTTCTTTCATGTAGGTTTGGGCAAACTTTTCTCTACCACGAAATAGGTAAAATTTGGCAGCTAACTCGTATGCTAATGCTTCTTCTTGAAGATAGCCATTGTCTCTAGCCCCAAGAATTGCTTGTTCGTAGAACTCTTCTGCTTCAAACCACTGGCCTAAAACTCGTGCTTTCTCTGCCTCAACTAAATGATATTTATGCAAACAATTCATTGGCGTATAACACGCCCATTGTTTCATTTTCTCCTGGTTAACAGCAACTTTTTTGAGGATTTCCGACTGTGTTTGAGCGCTGCTTTCGGCGTATATGGCGAGTCTTGCCAGAGCATCATATAAGTAGTAAACAGGGCCAAGTGGTGAGCCTGTAATTCGGATCAAATAATGTTCTGCTATGGTTGAGTTTTCAACTGCCTGAACATACTTGGAAAATAGGTAGCACAGGAAAAGTTTATTGAAATAGATATTAAAGATTGCAGTTCCATCATTTGCTATTTTATGTTGTGGCAATCCATTCTCTTCATTGTAGAATTTGCCAACTAGACGGATTGGATTGACCGAGCATCCCATCAAATTTGCGATCGCCTGCTGAAATATTTGATTCCAGGTTAGTGCTGTTTCCTGTTTGATTTGACGAATTGCTTCATTGTATGTCGTCATCTCGCGTTCAACTTCCATGAGTTCGTTTCCGACAGCATAGGAGTTAAAGCAATAAGAATGAGCGCCATAGGCGGCAAACTCTAAATCTCCGGTTTCTAGGCCACTTTGATAGGCTTCTAGTAATGGCTGTAATGTGTCTCTCAGATGATCTTTCCAATGAATGATGAAGGTATTCACGATCACCAATGTTCTAGCTCTGAGTGAATAGGGCTTAGGTTGTGACAACTGCCTTAAAGCTAACTGTCCAAACTCGTAGCCAGTCTCGATGTCTCCGACCTTCCCACACAGAATTAATCCAAAGTTGGCATAAACAAAGGGAGACGCAAACGCATTTCCATATTCGATTGACAAGCTGACTTGTTTAGATACCAGTAACAACATTAAATCAGGAAGAGTAATCCAGGCCGCAATCGTTATGCTAGATAGGATTCGCATTGCTACTAACTTATCCGGCTCGTGCATTTGGGGCAAATGAATCAAGTCCTCGTAGACACACAGCGGCTTGTCGTTAGACATCGATTTCTCACTAAGAAGGCATGAGATTGCGTCTAGTTCAAGCTGAATATCTGACTGGCTTGGCTGTTCGGAAAAACTAATTTCCAGTTGTTGCAACACTTGCAATCCAGTATTGATTGCTTCTAATAGCTGATTTTGGGCGATGTAACTTTGAATTTTGACTTCGCACGCTTTCACGCTATCAAGGACTGTTTTAGCCTGTTGCAGAACGATCGCTGCCCAGTACTCAACCTGGTCAAAATTGCCACACAAGTACGCAACTTCTGTTGTTTCTGCGTATAACTCTAAGGTCAGGTCATAATCTGTTTGCCAGCTAGACGCTTCCAGCCATTCTCTGCTTATGGCTAAATAGTTTTTTGCCGTATTATAAGCGATCGCCCCTTTCGCTTTGTGACCTGCCATTAAATTTAGTTTGGCAATTTCATTGCGTTCAGATTGATTGGTGAGAAGTTCAATCCCATGATTTAAGTGATCAACAATTTCAAATACTCTGTCCGTTAATCGCTCTGGCAAAGTTTTTTCGAGGAGATTACGACCGATTTGCAGATGAATGATTTGCCTCTGTGACGCATCAATCAAAGCATAGGCGGCTTGCTGTACGCGATCATGCAAGAATTTATAATCCTGAACTAAGAGTTGTTCATCTAACTCAGATGTCGGCACAATTAAACCGGGCTGCGCTGCTGTCACTAGTTCCGGGAAAAGTTGGACAGGTGAGCTTTCACAAATGATAGAGAGAGTGCTTAAGTCAAATTCAGCGCCAACACAAGCGGCGAATTGTAAAACCTGCTGCGTCTCTAGAGGTAGCTTTTTCAGTTTGCCCAGCATCAACTCCACCACATTATCCGTGATGTTCTTGCCTTCAATGTGAGTGATATCCCATCGCCACCCCCCTTTAGTTCCCCCCTTAGTAAGGGGGGATTGAGGGGGGTCAAAGCTTAACAAGTTTTCTGCATACAGCGTTTTAAGAAACTCATTGACAAAAAAGGGATTCCCGCCTGTTTTCCGCAATACTAATTTTGCCAGTGGATTGACTGTACTAATATCGCTGTGTAATGTGTCTGCAATTAGTTGCGCGATCGCGTTTAATCCCAGCGGCGCTAACGTAATTTGACTGATGGTTGCTCTCTCTTTTCTGAGTTCCTCCAGCATGATCATGAGTGGATGCGAACGATTCACCTCATTATCTCGATAGGCTCCAATCAAAAACAGATATTGCGTCTGGGCATCCGTCATTATCAATTCAATTAACTTAAGTGTGGCTGAGTCTACCCACTGAAGATCATCCAGAAAGATCACTAAGGGATGTGACTGTGAACCAAATACCCGAATAAACTGCCCAAACACGCGATTAAAGCGATTTTGAGTTTCCGTTGCACCAACATCTGAAACAGGTGTCTGTTTGCCAATAATCAGTTCAACTTCAGGGATCACATCAATAATGATTTGCCCATTGCTGCCCAAAGCTGTCAGCAGACGCGATCGCCATTGTTGCACTTGCTCGTCTGGTTCACCGAGCAATTGTTGTACCAATTTTTGCAGGGCATCTGCGATCGCACTGTAAGGAATATTGCGCTGGAATTGATCAAATTTCCCAGAGATAAAATAGCCACGCTTTTGGGTAATTGGTCTATAGATTTCCTGCACTAATGCTGATTTGCCAATACCAGCAAAGCCAGAGACCAGCATCATTTCAACTTGGAATTTTGAATTGCCCGTTTGTTCGCTTTGTAAAGTCGTTTCTGAATTGTTTGGTAAAGAAGCGATGCGATTGTTTTCTGGACACGCTACACGGTCAAAAGCTGCCAGTAACATTGCAACTTCCTTGTTCCGTCCATACAGTTTTTGGGGAATTTCAAACTGATCGCAAACGTCTTGAAGCGCCAGTTGAATGCTAGAGATTTGACCGATTTCTTCTAATTGTTGAACACATATTTCTAAATCTGCTTTGATTCCCCAGGCACTTTGATAACGATCTTCTGCATTTTTCGCCATCAATTTCAAAACGATATCTGAAACGGCTTTAGGAATCGCTGTATTCAGCTCGTGAGGTGGAGGTGGCACTTTAGCAATATGACAATGGACTAGCTCAAGTATGTCAGTTGTTTCAAACGGCACATGTCCGGTTAGCAGTTCGTAGAATGTCACACCAAGGGAGTAAAAATCGGTGCGGTAATCGAGCAAACGGTTCATTCGTCCTGTTTGCTCTGGAGATAAATATGCGAGTGTCCCTTCTAATACATGGGGACTTTTAAAAGTCGGATTCGTGCGGTTAAATTGGGTGGCAATCCCAAAGTCAATAATTTTGACAACGCCAGTATCCAGATTTAGAACTATGTTCCCAGGGTTGATATCCTTATGAATGACATTGGCTGCATGGATTCTGCCTAAAATGTCGCAAATAGCGATCGCAAAACCTAGAAAAGTGGATAAAGGCATGGGGCAAAAGATATCTGGGCGCTTGTGCATCCATTGCTCTAAGGACTCTCCCCCAAAATCCTCTAAGAGAATCACCAGAGTCCGTTGATAGTCTTGCTGGTTGTATGCTTTGACAACTCCTTGCACTGTGAGAGAACGGGTAATTTTATATTCCTGTCTGTAGCGAGTTAGTTCTTGAGGTGAGGGATAATCAAGCTTTAGCATTTTTACGATGATCCCTACTCCATCGTCTCTGATGCCCCGGTACACTAGAGAATTGGAACTTTCGTATATTTTATTTTGGATAGCAATACCAGGTAGAGCAATCATAGAGCAACTCTTGAGAGGATAATCTGGCATAACCCAAACTATACAGCAATTCTTATCAAAAACTTGGGTCTAAAGCCCCGTCGTTCTACGACAGCTTTTGGTAAAATAGCGTCAACGCTTAGAGCGAGTCCGCGATCGTCTGCACATTTTTGAGTCGCTCTATGGCTCGAAAACCTAGACCATTCACATACATTTCTAAACACTCAGGTTTTATTTCTTCAGAAAAACAAGTGCAAATCGTAAGAATCTATAAACTGATGACCACACTGAGCACAGATGTAGTTTTATTTACTTGCTTTTTTGCCATTCTTGCGAATATCAGTTGATTCACACCTTGGACATTGCATAGCGATGGCTACGCCCGCCGCAGGCATCGCTCGAATTCATACTTCAATTATGCAACGCCAAATAATTTATGCACATATATTACCATTTGACAATATTAATTAGCATATATGCTAAAAATATCCTGTAATACCACAAACACTATAGGCTAAAAATATAGTTTTTGTGTTTTTTCTATACTTTTATAGATATTGAATACAGACTCTCTTAAAAAAAGACAAAAAGGAGGTTTTCGCCCCCTGCTTTCTGTTGGCATGAAATACCAAACAGTCTGTAGTACAAGCAACAAAAATGTAAAAACTCTGCTTAAAAAACTGTGTTCACCATTACAAATTAACTTGACATCGCGTAACCCTTCTAGGAGAACCACACATAGAGCCAAGGTAGTTCTTAAGAACGATGTACTCATTAGTAAAACTTTGAAATTATGAAAGTACACGAGCTACAAAGATATCAAAAAAGCCCATGAAATCCCAAGAGACTCAAAACACAGCAAAAAAGAACAATCTTCCTTTGGCAGAGGACACCCCTAATTATATAGATCCCCAAGAACCTGGAAAGTCTGAGCCGATGACTCAGGTACAAAAGGATAATGTAATCACCAGTCAGGACTTACCTGATCCACGATTTCGCTATGGTTTTACCCTGGTGATATTCGGGGCTGTCTTATTTGTTATCGCTATTTACTACGGGATTATTAACCCTTAAGTACTTTACCTAACTCAGTACTATAAAAACACAAAGTGTTGGTATCACAGCTTACTAAGTTTTTCGCAAACTCGAAATTAATATTTTGTTATATATTGCTAAGAAAATCAATATTATTACGCAATATTTTTACAAAATGTTAAGGTCATTTGCATGAAATATTTGCTAATCTTTGCGGCTTTTGGACTGTATTTAAGACTACAAATTCACTTAATGCAAATATCATCCAAAAGTTAGATGGAATTGGTAGTCATTAATTAGTTTATTACTTTGTATGGAAATGAATTCCATCATACCGCCTAAGGATGTAAGTCCAAGAATTAAGCCTGTTTTACCTTCAATACTCACCAGCTTTTGCTATTTAGATTAGATTAACCTCGAATTTAAGGCTGAAAGAGTGCTGATTCAATTGCAAAAAGTTGCTGGCTCATTAGAACTAGCAACTTGGATTAGCGTTTAAGGAGATGTAATTAAATTGCATGGCCACAAAATATCCTAAATTTAACCAGGATCTCGCACAAGACCCGACTACACGTCGGATCTGGTACGCGATGGCTACGGGAAATGATTTTGAAAGCCATGATGGCATGACCGAGGAAAATCTTTACCAAAAGATTTTCGCTACTCACTTTGGTCACGTGGCAATTATTTTTCTGTGGGCATCCAGTCTATTGTTCCACGTAGCCTGGCAAGGTAATTTTGAACAGTGGATTAAAGATCCCCTTCACATTCGTCCCATTGCCCACGCGATTTGGGACCCTCATTTTGGTAAACCAGCAATAGAAGCTTTTACCCAAGGGGGCGCTACCCATCCTGTTAACATTGCTTACTCTGGTGTCTACCACTGGTGGTACACCATTGGGATGCGGACAAACAGTGACCTTTACCAGGGTTCAGTGTTCTTGTTGCTGTTAGCAGCGTTATTTTTGTTTGCTGGTTGGCTGCACTTGCAACCCAAGTACCGGCCTAGCTTGGCTTGGTTCAAGAGTGCTGAACCTCGCCTAAATCACCACCTAGCAGGTTTGTTTGGTGTTAGCTCTCTGGCTTGGGCCGGACACCTTGTTCACGTTGCCATTCCCGAATCTCGCGGTGTTCATGTTGGTTGGGAAAATTTCTTGACAACTTTACCTCATCCAGCAGGTTTAGCACCTTTCTGGAGAGGCGATTGGGGTGTATACGCTCAGAATCCTGATACAGCAGGGCATTTGTTTGGCACATCTCAAGGCGCAGGGACGGCAATACTGACTTTTTTGGGCGGTTTTCATCCCCAGACGGAATCGCTATGGCTGACCGATATGGCTCATCACCATTTAGCGATCGCAGTTATCTTTATTGTCGCTGGTCACCAGTACCGGACTAACTTCGGCATTGGTCACAGCATCAAAGAGATGCTCAACGCCAGAAATTTCTTTGGTGTCCAAACTGAAGGTCAGTTTAACTTACCACACCAAGGGCTGTACGACACCTACAACAATTCCCTGCACTTCCAGTTGTCCATACACCTGGCAGCGTTAGGCACTGCATTATCATTGGTGGCGCAGCATATGTATTCGTTGCCTCCTTATGCTTTTATGGCTAAGGACTACACAACACAGGCGGCGCTGTATACCCATCACCAGTACATTGCTGGGTTCTTCATGATTGGTGCGTTTGCCCATGCTGGCATCTTCTGGGTTCGAGATTATGACCCCGAGCAGAACAAAGGTAATGTCCTAGAGCGTGTACTTCAGCACAAAGAAGCGATTATTTCACACTTGAGTTGGGTGTCGCTATTCTTAGGTTTCCACACCCTCGGTCTGTACGTCCACAACGACGTTGTTGTTGCCTTTGGCACTCCTGAAAAGCAAATTTTGATTGAGCCAGTATTTGCTCAATTCATCCAATCTGCTCACGGGAAACTGCTGTATGGGATGGATACTTTATTATCTAACCCAGATAGTATTGCCTACACAGCTTGGCCCAACTACGGTAACGTCTGGTTACCAAACTGGACAGAAGCAATCAACTCCGGTACTAACTCCCTGTTCTTGACGATTGGGCCTGGTGATTTCCTGGTTCACCATGCGATCGCTTTAGGTTTGCACACCACCACGTTAATTTGTGTCAAGGGCGCATTAGATGCTCGTGGTACCAAATTGATGCCTGATAAAAAAGACTTCGGCTTTACCTTCCCTTGTGATGGACCTGGCCGGGGCGGTACTTGCCAAACTTCCTCTTGGGAACAGTCTTTTTATCTCGCTATGTTCTGGATGCTGAATCTCCTTGGTTGGGTAACTTTCTACTGGCACTGGAAGCATCTAGGTGTTTGGCAAGGTAATGTCGCTCAGTTCAATGAGAATTCTACATACCTGATGGGTTGGTTCCGTGATTACCTCTGGGCTAACTCCGCTCAGTTGATTAACGGTTATAACCCCTACGGCACAAATAATTTGTCTGTCTGGGCTTGGATGTTCCTTTTTGGACACCTGGTTTGGGCAACTGGTTTCATGTTCCTGATTAGCTGGCGTGGGTACTGGCAAGAGTTAATTGAAACTCTAGTCTGGGCACACGAACGCACTCCGTTGGCTAACTTAGTTCGCTGGAAAGATAAGCCTGTTGCTCTGTCTATTGTCCAGGGTTGGTTAGTAGGTCTAGCTCACTTCACAGTTGGCTACATCCTTACCTATGGAGCATTCCTCATAGCCTCAACCGCTAGTAAATTTGGTTGAAAATTATTAAATCCTCTGACTTAGCCATCTCCCCCTCTTACCTAACGGTATAGAGGGGGATTTTTGTATATTCAAAGCATTTGATATTGTTAGCGGTCTGCTACACTTAATAGCAATCCAATTCTATTTAAAAAAAAATCTAAATATATAGGGTGCGTTAGCTTTACTAACACACCCGATTTACGCGTCAAGACTAAAATGTTGCAATATAAAAATCAGATTATATTTCTCCAATTGGATTTTCTAGACATTTTTAATGCACTATTTTAGCCTTGCCACGCTACTACGCATATTTCAAAAATCAAATCAAATATAATTCCTATATAGCAGTTCCCATTCATATGCGGTACAACCTTATACTCCGAAGTCTAAGGGCACGGCACTGCCGTGCTCCTACGGGTGTACCTCATGTAAACGAGAAACGCTATACCTACTTTAGGTACTAGTATTTGATTTTTCGCCTGGCCGTTCAGTAGCAGGAGGATACTTGACACTTTCTTCGACTCTATGGATTTCTGTGTTGGTTTGCTCCTCAGACAGGAGATCGTCAGGGTTTAATGATTCATCAGCAGCATCATCAATTACTCCATTAGCATTAATATTGGGTTTATTGGAAGTGCTTTTATGGCTAGCATGTCCACCAGGCATAACTATTACCTCTCATTTTTATTAAACATCTCCAGCCTAAACTCTTTTCTTTAGCGAAATCACTATCAGAAGGCTTATAGCAGAACTATCAAAATCCAGTCTGGAGGCGTAAGCGCCATCGGCTGATTGACGCTTACACCCAACAAATTTGGGCTTTCTTCTTAAGTTGACACTAATGGCTTCCCCTGTTCTGTTCGCTTAACAATGAGGAAAAGTATCTTTAAATCTGCTCTCTGATGTCAGAACTTTCTTAAATTGACAACGTTCTTATGCCAAACTGACTTCTAGGGTATAAGAAAAATCAGGTCTAGAAGTGTTACCAGAGAAAATTCCGCCATCTTCAGGTAAGAAAGCAAATTTACTCACTGAAATGGAGTACGTACCTGCGCCTAGTGAAGTGGTGATTAATGACTCCAATCCACGGGGATTGCCATTATCATCGTTACTTTCTAATAAAGTTCCAGCACTGTTAAACAGACCAAGAACTGTATCTCCAGATGTCACCGTACTAATACTGACATTTGCTGAATTTGCTAAAGAAAATGTAAAAAAGTCGAAATCGGAATTATCCCCTGATTGAACTGTTTCCAACTGGGCTGAGAGATTAATGTCTGAGCCTGATGATAAGGAACCTAATCCTTCAGCGCTATTTAATGAGTTGTTTGTACCTTCTCCAGGATTTTCCCGCTCGTAAAAAAGGAAGTCATCACTATCAAGTCTGAGATTGGTTTTCCCTTGCAGAATACCTATGATCTCATCTTGCTCTCCTCCCGGTTTGTCTAACAATAGTCGTGTGTTGTTTCCAAGAACTTGCAGGCGGTAGTCTTGTAGAGGTCCTTTGAGTTCAATTTGATCTTGGCTAGAATCGAAGTCAGTAATACTAGCCAAGTCCCCAAAGCCAGGACTTGCAGTGTTGTTATCGTCGTAGAAAACATTTACTGTGTCCCCCAGGATAAATCTATCTACCCCAGCCCCGCCAGTAAAGCTATCAGTTTCTCCTAATCCAGGTGGAAGCGGACTACCAGGGAAAACACCGATGAGGATGTCGTTTCCAGACCCTCCATTGAGTACTTCATTGCCTGGCCCGCCCTGTAGGCTATCATTGCCGTCGCCACCATTGAGGATGTCATTGCCATTACTACCATCTAAAGTATCATTACCTCCTCCGCCATTCAAAGTGTTGTTAGAAGTATTACCAAAAATAAAGTTGCTAAGATTGTTACCTGTCCCGGTGATGTCGCTACCTTCTCTCAGCGTCAGGTTCTCTAGATTGGCGCGTAGTGTGTAGGTGACAGAAGACCGAACGGTATCTGTGCCTGAATTTGCAGCCTCTGTAATGGTGTCGGTAGTACTGTCAATGAGGTAAGTGTCGTCGCCTCCTCCCCCATTCAAAGTGTCAGTACCTAAGCCCCCATCAAGTGTGTCATTGCCATTATTACCAAACAATTGGTTATTTTGGTTATCACCAACAATGGTGTCATTTGCATTTGTGCCTCTGACATTGTCAAAGTTGACTGCGGTAAATGACAATGATCCCAAACCAGGAACGTTATTGGCAGCTAAACTTTGGGTTCTTAAATTAACACTGATAGCTACCCCAGGCAAAGATTGGGATGCATCTATAGTGTTGTTGGCAACATTAGCATCAGCAATAACTCTTTCTACTCTAAACAGTTGGTCTTGCCCCAATCCACCAGCTTTTTGAATGGTTCCAACACCTGACAAGGTAATGGTTTGACCTAGTTGACTGTAGTCTGCGGTATCATTACCATCTCCGCCATTAATGCTGTCGTTACCCCTGCTGCCTCTGAAGGTGTCATTGCCTGCACCACCGATTAGAGTGTCGTTTCCCGTGCCTCCATCAAACGTGTCATTGCCTGCACCACCGATTAGACTGTCGTTCGCTGTCCCACCCGCGAGAGAATCGTTACCAGCTGCACCATTCAAGGTGTCGTTACCAGAGGTACTATTGGCATTACCACCAACAGCCCAACCAACTATCGTGTCATTTCCCGAAGTCCCAGAAAGATTGTCAGCACTTGTATTGCCAAAAATAAATGCCATGTTATTTATCCTGATTTTCTCACTAATTATGTTAAGTTCAGCCTCAGTCAAAGAACTATTCATCAGTTCAATGCAGATTAATGCAGTTTGTAATAATTTGTAATATGTTTGTAGAGTTTAATTTCGATATTATTTTCAAAAATACTAACTTTTTAGTAAATATTGCGATATTTTTCAGATCAGGTGGTACTGTCGTTAAGTTATACCAATTTAAAAAAAGAATACGGCAGATGGGTAGGGGCACAACAATGTTGTACCCTTACAAATAATTGATGTGTCGCAAACATTATTTGAATTGGTATTAGATTTCAAGATCAAATTGTTTGCTAAAAAAGTATTTTTTATTAAAGAAGCGCTAATTTCATATTTATCGAGTTTTTCAACATTACCGCAAACCAGATTTACCAACAGACTTTGATTAAATGCCTCTGCATTACGAAGATGGGCATCTGGTAATGGATTTGTTTTTATCCCTCAAGTTAATGTGAATTAGTATTTTGTTATTTTTATCCAGCAAAAGCAGTTAACAGCCTGTAAACGGTTAGAAATCCATGCTTACCAGCAAGCGATCGCTAGAGTAAAAAGACTAAGGTATAGGAATTACAAATTATGCGTAGCGATATTAGTCTTATTTGCCTGAAAATGAAGATGAAAATTAGTAAAAAATCCCTCAGAAGAAAGCCAATTCTTCCAGAGCTTGCGGCATTCATGCTGCAAATCTACGAATTCTTTATCTGAGATATTGCTATGAAATTCAGCTACTTTCTCTGCAATATATGGTATTTCTTTCTCATCTATCCAGACGCAATACTTTTTCCAGTCAATAACAGAATCGTAAGGTAAAACGCAGTCTGTATCAATAAAAACTGGAATTCGACCACAACTGAGGGTTTCATATAATCGAATGGAATAGTTTGCAGAGCCGCGACAACACAAATTGTAGTCGCTCTCAACCATATTTTTCACAAATTCAGCACGAGTCTTTTGTCTTTTATCTGGGTCTTGTGTGGTTAGATATACTGATTGTGATCCTTCTGTGATAATAAAGTTTGTATTCACTAAAGATGGGCTTTCTGCAAGTATTCTCATAGCCTGATTACGCAGAATTTTTCCCTTGTAAGGCGAAACTCCAGGCTTTAATGATTTACTTAGCATCAATCCGTGATATGTAAATGCTTTCAGTTTAAGATCCCAAGAATCTGGTTGTGCTAAACCACAAAATCCAACAACAGGTTTAGCAGATTTCTGCCTGATAGAAATTAGACCTCCCAAATACTCTTTAACATAATCTTCCACTAAAGCAGGAATAATAATATCCTTTTGCCTCTTTTGGGAGCGATATACCGCAGGCCGGATTATTGTTGCATTTTTCACAGGTACTTTTTCGGCACAACAGTCGCCTGCGAAAAAAACAACCATTTCTTTGCCGCTATTAGCTACTTTTTCGGCAAATTGCATAGATACATCTTGTGCTTGTTTGTTAACTTTATCTCTCCAGCTTTCTCCTCTGATCGCCCTCCAGTTTGCAGGCATAATTGCTAAGTCAGCTTCCTTTAAAGAAGTCATGTTAAAAAGGGAATTACCGACCTCTATATAATTGTCATGAATTCTATTCCAAGGGTGTTTTTGATTAGGAATAAATTCTTTCCAAAAGGGATAAAGCATTGGAACTGCTCTTATTCCATTAGAAAGATAATTCTTATCAGAATAGATATTTAATTTCATATTTTTACATGAGTTTGATTATTTCAAACATTTAGAGGTTAGTGTATCATAGACGCGCTTAAAGAAAGGATGTTTTAAAAGTGGGAGCTATTATAAAAAGGCTTATATTTACTGTATCGGTGTAGGAGTGACTGCTTCTGTGGGAGTTGGTGTAGGGGTGATTGGTGTAGGAGTGACTGTTTCTATGGGAGTTGGTGTAGGTGTAATTGGTGTAGGTGTGACTGTTTCTATGGGAGTTGGTGTAGGGGTGAGAGTTGGGGTGGGGTTTTCTGCTGTAATGGTGAGTTGATAATCCACTGGTTTCGATGCTGTAGAAACCACGGAAAATTCGTAAAATCCGTTTTCAGTTAATTTAGTTGACAAACTACGCTGGGTAGAATCTTCCAAAAATCGAATTTTGCCAGAAGGTGAATAGACTGATAACAATACTTGGGAATTTGCTTGTAGCTTCAATTCTAGAGATTGGTCTTTAGCAAGTCCAGCAATGAATACTTTACCACCACCAGGTTGGAGAGTACCACTGACTGTTTTGCTAGTAGCGCCCGGATCAAAGACAAGCTTTTGGAAAGCGCTACCGGCGAGGATAGCACTGAGTCTATCGTTAACAAATCCGTACCAAACTTGTCCAATGGGCTGATCTTGGGAATTTTTACCGCGCTGTTCAGGGAATACACTTAAGAAGGCGGCATCTCCCAAATCATACAAAGAACGGCTACCAACGTTGATTTTATTGACTTCCACTTTCCAGCGATCGCGTTCAGCATTTGTGTAAGTTCCAAGCTGTCGGCGTGTATTGGCACTTAGTGGCGCTAGTTTTTCTAGCAATTCTGAGGCTGTTTTATCCCATTCTGCCCGCAAACTCTCATCTTCAGGACCATCGCTGAGAGTGCGTCCCCGTAAACTGGGGTTTCTGTCCCAAAAAACTTGATTCACCAAGTTAATGTAAAATCTCTCATCAATACCCAACTGTTGACGGCGATCGCTTAATTTTTCTTTACGCTGCCGTTCTGCTGGTGAATATTGCGCTAAAGGATCGGTTGGTTGATCATTCGTTGGAACTGGGCTACCTGTAGGATTAGGTTGGACTTCCCCAACATCTCGGCTACTATTCACTCCCCACCAGATTAATCCAACAGTACCAGCTACTATCGCCGCCACTAGGAAGGTTTTTGTTGGTGTCCACCAGCTTGTGGACTGAGGGGATGGGGAAGATGTCGGAAATGAGGGGGATGGCGGAGGTGGAGAGATGGCGACGGTGGCGGATGTGGGCTGTGGTGGGGTGGGATATTGAGTTGGGGGAAAGTTAGCTGGGGGCGGGTTCAGAACCTCAAGTACTTGACGGGCTGATTGATAGCGATCGCTTGGCCTAGCAGATAGCATTTTATCTAATACCTGTGCCAAAATTGGACTCAGGCTTACTTCCCGTCGCCACTGCCAGGTAAGATTATAGGTATCAATTAATTCTTGGGGCTGTTTCCCTGTCAGCAAAACCAATATTGTTGCAGCCATTGCATACAAGTCGCTGTGGGGAGATACCAAGCCAGTTTGCATCTGTTCTGGAGGAGCAAATCCTATCTTACCCAATAGGGTTGGTGATGGCGAAGATGCAACTACGCCGGGTTGATAATATTGGGAAGCAACGGTTGCTACTACTTGCTTGACACCGCCAAAATCAATTAACACTGGCAGTTTGTCAACAGTGCGAAGCATTAAGTTATCGGGAGATATATCTCGATGAATAACGCCTATGGAATGGATATACTCTAATACTGGTAAAATTTTCTGCAACAATTGGCGTATTTCCGTCTCTGTAAAACGCAAACCCTGCTGTAACCGGGCATTTAACAAAGAATTGTAAGTTTCTCCTTCTACATAATCTTGCACCAAAAACAAATATTCTTTGCCCCCTAAGTTCATGCGAAGCAGTTCCCGGAAGCGGGGAATTTGGGGATGTTGCAGTTTATAAAGAACACTTGCTTCTCTCTCAAACAGTTCTTCAGCTTTTTCGACAACGTAGGGGGTTTGAACTTGGGGGGAAAATTCCTTTAAAACACAAAGTTCCCGGAAACGGTTGACATCTTCAGCTAAATAAGTGCGTCCAAAGCCACCCTGTCCAATTTGACGCACAATCACATAACGATCGCTTAAAGTGAGTCCCGGTTGGATACTAGAACTCATGGGCGTATCCAACAACTTTTCACCACACTGGAGACAAAAGCGACTACCTGGGGAATTTTCATGTCCTTGAGAACAATATATTTTAGTCATTAGTTATTTGTCATTTGTTATTAGTTATTCTTCCCCAGTCCCCAATTCCCTTACTTGCCAGATTGTACTTTACTGACTTGATCAGCTGCGATCGCATACCAAATTTGACCAAAAGTCTGTTGATTGAGTTTCCAACGCTGCTGATCAGAAAACAATCGATCAAATTTTTCATTTGTGTATTTGTTCAGCTGATCAATTGTATAGTTCCCCAGCTGCCCTGATCGTGCTTGTCGTCTCCATGTTTCGTAATCTTTTTGGCTGTATTTACCCAATTTCCGACGAGCTGCTGCACTGAGGTTAGCCTGTTCTATTTTATTCAATAAATCGTCAGCAATACTAGACCATTCATCTCGTAAACCAGCGTCTTCAGATTTAGATGTCAGGCTACGTCCCTTTAATTCGGGTTTTTTTGTATAGAATAAATTATCTACGAAAGGAATAAAAAATCCTTCAGTAATTTCTAGCCGTTGGCGACGACTGACAATTTCCTGGAGATCACTATTTTTTCCTTTGTCGCTGACTGGTTTACCAATCGGATTTGGAAATTCTGGAATTTGCGGTAATGAAATTGACGGAATAGTGATTGAAGTTACGCTCCGAATGACTGCATTTACCACCGCCCAAGCACCTGCGCCAGTTAAAACAACTACAGCCGTCCCGCCGAGACTCATTACAAAAGGGCGAATCCAAACAGGCAAAGCTCTCGGTTTCGCAATCGCTTGGGTTTTGTTCTGGAATCTACTCATAACAGCACTGGCGCGTTGTCTTCCCGGAGCAACTACCATCGTCTTGAGCTTGGTGGTAATATAATTGCCTGCGGATTTAGTTGCAGTTGGCGATGGTAAATCTTTGAGGATTTGCTCGGCTCGCTGATAGCGATCGCTCGGTTTATAAGCCAGCATCCTTTTTAACACCGCTTCGAGTTGGGGACTAACTCGAATTTCCTTTCCCCATCCCCAAATTCCCTGATAGCTGTCGTATAATTTTTGCGGTTCTTGCCCTGTAAGTAACACCAGTGATGTCACTGCTAAAGAATATAAATCACTACTAAAAAATGCTTTGCCCTGCCGTAACTGTTCTTCTGGAGCGTAGCCTTTTTTACCCAACAAAGTATTATTTTCAGCTAGCTTAGTTCGCCAAAAACCTTGAGAAGCTGGCAATTGCTTGACACCACCAAAATCAATCAGCACTGGTAGATTATCAGAACGCCGCCAAATCAAATTGTCGGGAGAGATATCACGGTGAACTACATCTCGTGAGTGGATGTAGGATAACACAGGTAAAATCTGTTGCAGAAGGGTGATTACTTCCTGTTCACTGAAAGCCTTTCCTTGACTCTCGCGTTTTTCTAAGAGTTGGTAGTAATTATCACCATCCACATAATCTTGCACTAAAAAGAAAAAATCTTTAGCGCCTATCTTCACTTGTAGCGAGGCGTGAAAATGCGGAATTTGTGGATGCTGAAGTTTTTTCAGAACATTTGCTTCTCGCTCAAATAACTCTTTAGCTTTTTGTAAATCTTGATGTTCTTGTACTTGGGGTGCAAATTCCTTCAGCACACAGGTTTGATGGGATTTATTTATATCCTCCGCCAAATAGGTGCGTCCAAAGCCGCCTTGCCCTAAATGACGAATAATTTGATAGCGATTATCCACCATCTGTCCCACAGCAAGAGGTAATGGCTCACCACAATGGGTACAAAAGCGGTTATTACCATTATTTGTGTGTTGTTTACTGCAATAGAGCTGCATGGTGCCCAAGGATAGATTATAGATTAAGGTTTTATTGAGTAACTACAACGTGTATACCCTTATTTTCGGATATCCTACGAATTACGAATTACGTTAGCGTAGCGAGTCTGCGTACTCCTGCAAAGAAGCAAGTTACGCCTAGCGTCTTGCAGAGAGCGTCATTACGAATTATTTTAACGGTGTTGGTTCTACTTCAGGATAAAAACAAGCGTCATGAACCGCAAGCTACGACAGCAGCGAACAATTAAAGCATTTGAAGATTTTTTGTCTACCCCCCTAGAAACATTACTGCAACGGCATCTCAACACTCAAAGTTTGGCAGCTTTAACTTTATTTCACGATGTGGCGGCTAATGTACCTGCCTACAAAGCTTTTTTAGCAGAAAGGGAAATTAATCCCGCAACTATTCAAACCTTGGAGGAGTTTCAAAAATTACCAGCGATCGCTAAACAAAATTATATACTGCGTTACCCTTTAGCTGACTTGTGCCGCAACGGACAATTAGAAACGTGCGACATGATAGCTGCTTCATCAGGTTCCAGTGGGAAACCGACATTTTGGCCCCGTTTTTTCACAGATGAACTCCAAATCACCACACGCTTTGAACAGATTTTTCACGATAGTTTCTATGCAGATACTAGACGTACTTTAGCTGTGATTTGTTTCAGTTTGGGCACCTGGGTAGGTGGAATATTCACCACTAATTGCTGTCGTTATCTTGCTAGCAAAGGTTATCCCATCACTGTAATTACTCCTGGTAACAACAAAGAAGAAATTTTGCGAGTTGTGCAAGAACTAGGTTCAGCATTTGAACAGGTAGTGTTATTGGGATACCCGCCATTTTTAAAAGATGTGATTGATACTGGTATCGCTCGTGGCGTGGAGTGGCAGCAATATCAAATTAAATTAGTGATGGCGGGAGAAGTATTTAGTGAAGAATGGCGGAGTTTAGTTGGCGAAAGAATTGGTTCACAAAATCCTTGCTATGATTTTGCATCACTTTACGGTACTGCGGATGCAGGAGTTTTGGGCAATGAAACACCCTTAAGTATCTGCATTCGCCGTTTTTTGGCACAAAATCCCGATGCAGCTAGAACTCTATTTGGGGAATCGCGTTTACCTACACTAGTACAATATGATCCCTTCACTCGCTTTTTTGAAGTTCAAGATGGGGGATTGTTGTTTTCTGGAGATAACGGTATTCCCTTAGTACGTTATGACATTTTGGATACTGGCGGAATAATTAACTATGATGCCATGCTGCAATTTTTAGCAGAATGGGAATTTAATCCGCTCAAAAATCTTTGTTCTGATACTCAAAACTCACCTAGAGGTATTCATCAACTACCTTTCGTTTATGTCTTCGGCCGTTCTAACTTTACAGTTTCCTACTTTGGCGCAAATATCTATCCAGAAAATGTGACGGTGGGATTAGAGCAACCAGTAATTCAAGAATGGGTGACAGGTAAATTTGTATTGCAGGTGAAGGAAGATGCCGATAAGAACCGATTTTTATCTGTGGTTGTAGAGTTAGCACCAGGGGTAGAGGGTAGCGAAGATCAAAAACAAGCGATCGCATTTTCCATTCTTTCACAACTGCTACGCCTGAATAGCGAGTTTGCTAATTATGTTCCCCTAGAATATCAAACACCACAAGTTACATTAGCCCCAATGGGTGATTCTGAATATTTCCCCATTGGAGTGAAGCATCGTTATACCCGTCAAAGGTAGTTTTTCACTCTCCCCTATGTGCAATGGTTTGCAGTATAGGTAATTATTTATTTAGGACTTACGCATGAGTTACGGAATAATTTAGACGCTTCTCTACGAGACGCTACGCGTAGCTTGCTTCCCCGTAGGGGTACGGCTTGTCGCAGGCTACCGCAGAGGCACAGAGAAGCTAGCGCGCCCTTGCGGTTCGCCGACTTGTAGCAACTGGTACAGCACGGAGAAATCAGAGTTTGAGAGATATTTTGCGTAAGTCATATTATTAACAATTCAGAGAACAGTGACACTGATACCGCATACAAAAATATCTACACAGGTTTCAATATAGTCATCACTGGTATAGGTGCCTTTATTGAATTTTGCACTGCGGCATAGCATTCCAGCTAACAGCATTCCTGTAAACATATCGACTGCTGGAAAAGGATCAAGGTTTGCTTTAACAGTGCCTCGTTTTTGACTCGATTGCAGATAAGCTACCAGTTTATCCCCTAAGGGCTTGGCAGCTTCTTGAATCACTTGTTTGGCTGCCTCCGGATGACGTTTGGCTTCTCCAATGAAGGTACGAATTAAGTCTTCCTGTGCCTCAAGCATAGTATTGTAAAGAATGGCGTACTGTTTTAAATCAATTTTTAGATTCTGCGTCCAGGCTTCGGAATGTGCAAGAGCCTCTATCTGAAGCGCTAAAGCATTTTCGATTACTGCTCCCAAAAGTTGTTCTTTGCTAGCAAAGTGGCGAAATAAAGTTACCTCATTCACACCAGCAACACGAGCTATTTCACGGGTAGTTGCTCCTTGAACACCTAAACCGGCAAATACTTGCGAGGCGGCTTCTATCAAACGTGTACGGGTGAGAGTTGATGAACGGATAATTTTATTCATTTATGATGGCAAGTACTTACTTACATAATAGGTTATACAGAAAAGGTTGTTGCAACTTGGGGAAACATTGATATTGATACCAGAATTTTTAAAGTTATTCAAAATCTTGTATAGGAATCCGCTTTGATTTTATAACTTGTTTACATAGGTAGAGATTAGGGAATAGGAAATCAGTCTTTTCGAGTTGTATAGAGTTTTCTCAAAAATCAAATCTTAGTCTTATATATGCTCAAATTTATGCCGGTGCAATAGTTAATACTTTGCTCATTTTTGTAACTGGGACAACTACCCCACTTCTTAAATAATGAGGCTCTCTTTGGATAGCAGTAAATCCTAACCGTAAATAAAATCCTTCGGCATAAAGGCTAGCAGTTGTAATTACCTTATCTATACCTTGATCAATCGCTTCATCGCAAAAATGTTGAACTAAGATACGCCCGAACCCTTGACCTTGATATTTAGGATGGACATATAGACCGATTAGTTCATCAACAATAAAACTAGCAAAACCTATAACAACATCTCCCTTGATCGCAACTCTGCAAGTTTCTACTTTCATACTCTTTAAGATATTTGAACCATCAGGTTTGTTGCGGTAATTACGCCAAGCTAAAAGTTCTTTTTGGGTATATAAAGTTGGAGGTAAAGCTTTAATAGCAGCAATATGAATTGCACTCAGTACCCACGCATCTGTATCCTGGGCAGGGCGAAGAAATATTTCGTTAGCACTCATAAGTTCAGGACTGGCATTCAGATTATATGCCTGTTTGACTTTCTTATACAAAGATATCAACTTTGGTCATAAGAAATTTTGGTGTTGCATAGATGTAGCCCATCCTAGACATCGCAACACATCAACTAGCCAAATTCTCAACTGCTTTGGCGATCTAAGCAATTTACAATTGTGTCACAACTCGCTGGACAATTTGCCGTCTGATTTCTTGAAAATTTTGGCTCGCATTTGTAACACGAGCAAGTACAGCCGCAGGGGCAGTTTGGGGAGAACCACTATTAAAAGGGGGTTGGGGATTGTATTCGATTTTTAGTTGAATTTCTTGGGCGATCGCTTCTCCGAATAACTCAGCAGCTAAAGCTAGCCCAAAATCAATGCCTGCTGTCACACCGCCGCCTGTAATTCGATTGCGATCAATGACAACTCTTTGTGCAACTGTCTCAACTCCCAGTATCTCAAGTAAATCTAATGATAGCCAGTGAGTAGTGGCGCGATAGCCCTGAAGTAGCCCCGCCCCCGCCAGTAACAAAGAGCCAGTGCAGACAGCTGTAACGTAGCGGGCTTGTTTCCCTTGAGTTTTTAAGAAGTTGAGAAACTTTTCATCTTCCATTTTGGCATTGATACCTGGGCCTCCTGGCACAAATAACACATCTAAAGCTGGGGCTTGAGCAAAGGTTGTGTCAGGTAGAAAGGTAAGCCCGCAATCGCTCCGAATCGGTTCGGGTGTTTCCGCCAGCAGGTATAATTGCACGTTTGGCAATTTTGCAAAGACTTCATAGGGCCCCGTGAAATCCAACTGCGTCACATTTGGGAACAATACTATCCCAATAGATAGAGAAGAAACTTGTTCTGTTGCAATCATTATTTATGTCCTTATTAACGAAAATCCTGATTTTATCGCTCTCTTAACTTGCCCAATAGTATAACCACTGACTTATAAGTTACATCAATAGCATCGGGTAAATCTATAACGAATTTTAATTTACATTAAATCTATCGACAAACCGTATATTATAAATAAAGCAATAAAATAACCAACTTCAAAAGACATATTTTGAATTAATCAAGCAATATATTGTGATATTTAGCTAATTTGGTGTTTTTTATTTAAATATCTTTTTAAAGCTTGCTAATTCAAGTATTTACCAAGCTTTAAGCCATTAGAGAGTCAAAAGGAGTGAATGTGATCAACGCCATACAGATTAACGAAAACTTGACAACAACAGGACAAGTTATACCAAAACAGCTTGAGCAAGCCATCCAAGAAGGTTTTAAGTCTGTTTTAAATCTGCGATCGCCTGATGAGTTAGGATTTTCCCAGGATGAGCAAAAAGTAGCGGAAGCATTGGGGTTGCATTATACAAATGTTCCACTCAAAGTAGATTTAAAAAATTTGAATGAAGAGGCGATTACCAAAATCCTCAGAACACTCGAAGAAATTCCCAAACCAGCAGTTGTGCATTGTGCAGCCGGGATGCGATCAACTGGAATTGCGCTTTTAAGTATTGCTATCCAAGAAGGATTAACACCAGAGGAAACCTTAGCAAGAGCTAAGAATCTGGGTTTTGGATTCTTTGAACACGCTGGCGTTAGTCCCCGGCTGAAGCAATTATTTGTGGACTACGTTAGCAAATACGCGAAAGTAGCCGTGCCTAGTTACTGAAACAGATGTACTCAGGTAACAGTAACGTGAGTTTGACAAACCTCTTCCTGCCTTGAACTTTCGTTCAAGTCTGTCCCTCTCCGACTCGGAGAGGGACAGTTTTGTGTAGTAAAGCTTTCTTAGAGGTTTCTTTTACTCAGGTAGAATTCGCGCAACTCAGTAGTGAATGAGCCAAGGTCCAAAGTCAAGGCGATCGCTCCATAATACTGGTGGTTAAAAGCTTTTGGGTGGAGTGCGTGAGGGTGCGATCGCTTTTAGTATAGCTATCAAGCTATGGAGAGAATTAGCACTTACAATAAAATCTAAAAATATTATCTAAGACTATTGGATTATTTCAGAATAAGCGTTACACTGTTTCCATGAACCTAAGCTAAGGTTTTTGGAAATTAGTCAATGTCAAAAATTATATACGATCTCATTCAGCGTTTTGAGGTAGAAAACGGGGTTCCCCGTTTGATTTCAACAAACATCCAGGTGATTGAAGGCGGAGAAGATTTGATGTCTTTAGCTACCAGTCTGCTGGATAAACTTGGTTTTTATAACAAGTTTCAAGAAAAACGTACATCTCAATACATAGGATATAAATTGAAAAATCCTGGAAAAGGAGCTAAACGTTATCAGCTTGTTCTTGCTCAAAGAAAAGAAGGTTTATCCATTTCTATTCCTCAAGAGATATTAGAGCCATATTTACTAAAGCTAAACTTTTCAATCAATTTTTTTACAAAAATGCCTGAATTGAAAAATGTAGTAGCAATGTTTCATGAAATATCAAAGTTTTATTGGATTATACCTAGTAAGAAAAACGTTTTTTTTGATTTAAGCAAAGAATATAGAGAAACTTTTAAAGACCAAATTGCAGGAGATTTTGAATTAAATTTTGATGGTATAGCTTATAAAGAAGTAAAAAATGCTTATTCTGATTCTAAAATTCAGAATATTAATGATATGCAACTCGTTGACATAATACAAAACAAATATATAAGTAAGCATCCACTTTCAAATTCTTTGGATAATAGTGACTGTTGCTTAAACATTGGTAAAGGCGACATAGGTAAAGACAAGCTTTTTAATTATGCATATCAGGTTGCAATAAATTCAAGAGGAGTTTTAGAAGAATTTATTACTTATTTTGCAAAAATACTCATGGAGCAACAATAATGCCTCTCAAAATCAAAAGGCTAGTTAATGCATACGAAGAAAGGATGTTAGAGTTTTTGCAAACTTGTATAGATGATAGTTATAAAATTCATACACAGGTTAGCTTATGCCAATTTTGCGAACTAGATAACAGCATTGATTGGGAACTCAAAAAATTTTTCTTTAGCTCTAATGTGGATGCTTTAATAACAGACTATGATTATAAACCTTGTTTGGTTGTAGATTTTCAGTCTTCATATCATGACTCAGATGAAGCAAAGGAGCGCGATCGCAAAAAAGCAACTTTACTCGCTCTTGCGGAGGTTCCCTTACTTTATTCACGGGTGAAAGACTTTGGATTACTACATCTTTACTCTCAATCTGAAGAAGTAGTATGTAATTTATTTACAGGAGAGCGACGCGAAAATGCCCAAGCCCTAATTAGAAAGTATTGCGAACAATCTTTTTCTTCTGATGTTCGAGTTACAGCTTGTTAAATTACAAATCGTTGAGAACGAACTTGTGTAGTGAACCAACAGACTTGTATTCTGAAGTGGACTACCTACGGTAAAGTGTAGGCTTCCTGCCCAACAGAAAGCGCAATAGTAGATTTCTTGCGTCCTCTATCAAAATTCTTCTAAGTGCTTTGGCGATCGTGGGCGAAACCGTGGCAGCAGCACCAGACTCCGAAAAAACAGCATAAATTGTTAACACCCTTGCTCCCAGATATAACGAAGGTGATACACTACATCCATGCTAGGGGTGCCTATATAACCAGGCTGAGATCACACCCTTAACACCTGAGTCTGGGTAATACCAGCGGAGGGAAGCTGTTTATTGAGGAATTACAATATGCGGACAGAATGGGTTGCTAAACGACGTGGGCAGGTTAATGTATCTCAAATGCACTACGCCCGCCAAGGTGTTATCACCGAAGAAATGCACTACGTCGCCCAACGGGAAAATCTTCCGGCTGATCTCATTCGTGAGGAAGTGGCGCGGGGACGAATGATTATCCCCGCTAATATTAATCACACTAACCTAGAGCCGATGGCTATTGGCATCGCCTCCAAATGTAAGGTAAATGCTAATATCGGCGCTTCTCCCAACTCTTCTAATCTTCAAGAAGAAGTTGATAAGCTGAATCTGGCGGTGAAGTACGGTGCTGATACCGTGATGGATTTGTCCACAGGCGGCGGTAATTTGGATGAAATTCGTACCGCCATCATCAACGCTTCCCCAGTTCCCATTGGTACAGTGCCAGTTTACCAAGCTTTAGAGAGCGTCCACGGCACAATCGAAAACCTAACTGCTGATGATTTTCTTCATATCATCGAAAAGCACGCCCAGCAGGGGGTAGACTATCAAACTATCCACGCAGGGATTTTGCTTGAACATTTGCCTTTGGTGAGAAACCGGCTCACTGGTATTGTCTCTCGCGGCGGCGGTATTCTGGCGCGGTGGATGTTGCATCACCACAAACAAAATCCGCTTTATACACACTTCCAAGATATTATTGAGATTTTCAAAAGGTACGATGTCTCCTTCAGTTTAGGAGATTCCCTGCGTCCTGGCTGCACCCATGATGCCTCAGATGAAGCACAATTAGCTGAATTGAAAACCCTTGGACAGCTAACTCGCAAAGCCTGGGAAGATGATGTACAGGTGATGGTGGAAGGGCCTGGACATGTCCCAATGGATCAAATTGAATTCAACGTCCGTAAGCAAATGGAAGAGTGTTCTGAAGCACCTTTCTATGTTTTGGGGCCATTGGTAACAGACATTGCTCCCGGTTATGACCATATCACTTCAGCCATTGGAGCAGCAATGGCTGGATGGTACGGTACTGCAATGCTGTGCTATGTAACACCTAAAGAACATTTGGGTCTACCAAATGCCGAAGATGTGCGGAATGGATTGATTGCCTATAAAATAGCGGCTCATGCGGCTGATATTGCTAGACATCGTCCTGGTGCAAGAGATAGAGATGATGAACTTTCTAAGGCGCGTTACAACTTTGATTGGAACCGTCAGTTTGAATTATCACTTGATCCAGAAAGAGCTAAAGAATATCACGATGAAACTCTGCCCGCAGATATCTATAAAACTGCTGAGTTTTGTTCAATGTGTGGGCCTAAGTTCTGCCCAATGCAAACTAAGGTTGATGCTGACGCACTGACAGAATTAGAGAAGTTCTTGGCGAAAGAGACTGTGGCTCAAAGCTAACAGATTATTATATCGAGTCCAATTGCATACCTATGGTTCACATGGATGAGATATGGGATAGAGGGCGGACAGCTAGCTGTGCGCCCTCTATCCGTGAAAGAGTATGGAAGGCGAAGTGTCTATCATGTCTATGTAGAGAGGTTTTCCAGATACCGTGAAAACTCAGATATATGATGCATAAGTCCTAAATTGCTGTATCCAAAGTTAAATAAATTAAAAATTATTATTGATGATAATCTGCTTTTATGCCTGACTCATCTAAAACAATTCAAAAAAAATATGATGATTTATTTTTTAATAGTTTCAAGCTGCTAACTGTTGTTTTAATAGTCATAGGAATATTGATAAGATTTATCAATCTTGATGAAAAAATAACTTGGGCAGATGAAACATTTACTTATTTAAGAATTTATGGTTACACCAAATCAGATTTAATGCAAGAAGTAGTTAATAGCCAAATATTAACTGCTGGAACATTATTAGAAAAATATCAAAGTCCTGGAGTTGGGAAAAGTATCATTGATACTGTTAAAGGTTTAGCGCTAGAAGATCCAAAACATCCACCTCTATATTTTGTGATGACAAATTTGTGGGTGCAATGTTTTGGAAGTACAGTCGCAGCCACAAGAAGTTTTTCTGCCTTTATAAGTTTATTAGTTTTTCCTGCTCTTTATTGGCTATGCCAGGAATTATTTCAATCAAAAATCGTCGGTTTAGTAGCAATTGCCATTATAGCTGTATCACCATTTCATTTTGTGTATGCCCAGGAAGCAAGAATGTATAGTTTTTCTACACTAAATATCTTGTTATCTAGTGCTGCACTACTCAGAGCAATCAGGTTGCATACAAAACCAAGTTGGAGTATTTATTCTGTCACTTTATTGATAGGATTATACACAAATTTATTGTTTAGTTTGGTAGCGATTGGGCAAGGTATTTATGTAGCTGTCAATCAAGAACTCCGAACCAGAAAAATATTTATTGCTTATCTGAGCGCATTATTGGCTGGAATATTAGCTTTTCTTCCTTGGTTATTTTTAATAATTACTCAAACAGACAAAGTTCAAGAAACAATAAGATGGTCGAAGCTTGTTGTGCCACTAAATGATTTAGTAGATTTATGGCAGATTAATTGGGCGCGTATTTTTTTTGATATAACATCTAAGTCTAGTTACTCAGATCAGTTACAAAACAATCTATGGTTTTTAATTATTAGACTGTTAGTAATTTTATTATTTTATGCAGTTTACTTTCTTTGTCGTAAAACGCCCAAGTCAACTTGGTCTTTTATTCTAATATTAATTTTATTGACAGCATTAGTTCAAGCCATACCCGATCTAATTTTTGGTGGGATTCGTTCGATCATTATTAGATACTCAATTCCTGTTTATTTAGGATGCCATTTAGCTGTAGCTTATTTATTAGCTCAAAAAGCTATCTTATCTCCATATATTAATATACGTAAGCATTTATGGAGATTATTGCTCCTTGGGTTAATTTCTCTACAAATCATATCATGTTTGATTATTTTGCCGAAAAAAACTTGGTGGAACAAAGCTTATAGCTCCGACAATATTCCTATAGTAAATATTATTAAGCAATCTCCAAATCCTTTAATTATTTGTTTAAAATGTGGGAGAGATTGGGGTTGGGGAAATGTATTATCTATAAGTTATCTTCTAGAACCACAAACAAAATTTCAATTATTTCCTGAAACAAATATTAACAAAATCCCTGATACTTTTACTGATGTGTTTTTCCTCAATGCTTCTGAAAAATTACAAGATACTTTGAAAAAGGAACAGGGCTTGAACATAGGTTTAGTTTTCAAGCACAATCTATCTCTATGGAAATTAAAAAAATAAATACCACGCCGAGCAATTCACACATACAGCATATTTCAGGTAAATGGAGTAGATGGGTAGGGGCACAATATGTTGTACCCCTACGATTATGTCTACCTGCTTATCTTTAAGCTAATATGCTTGGGTTAAAATTCAATTTCAATGGTCAAGCTGCGAATCCTTCCTGTATCTGCGTTAGCTTTATCTGCAACTTCCAGAGTCCAGGTTCCTTGGGGACTTTTACCTTTAAAAGCAGCAAGTTTAAGGGTATTTACCTCGTCATAGGTTGTTTTAATATTATCTGTAGCTCCGCCCTGGCGATCATGCAGAATTACAGGAAGTACGCCTGTTTGCACTGGGGGAAGGAGAGTAACTACAAGGTCACCAATAAAAGTATGCTCGATGTCTACATTAACTTTGATAGATTTTATCAGGCTAGTATTAGCGATCGCCAACGACAATGTTGATGTTTGTAAGTCGTTAATTGGGATATCTTGTACTGCCTTAAAAACGCTGATGGGCAATGTTTGCGCCGGTTTGGCCAATTCTACAGCTTTGAGAGCATTGATTCGACCGTAACCGTAGAAGGGACTACGACCATTAGCATCATATTTACCTCCAGCTTGATCAATGCGATCGCAGGAGCGTTTAATAATATCTCGTACTTCGTCCCAACGCAGATTTGGATTTCTGGCAATAATCAGAGCTGCTACACCAGCTGCACCTGGACAAGAACTGGAAGTTCCGCCGAATTCGTTCGTGTAATTGCCTCCGTTGTCACCCAGATTTCGATTACCCGAATTATAACCAACCATACCACAGCGATCGGTTGTCCAAACTCCAGGAGTTTGAGAACTGTTGCCATTGTTGCTGGGGAAAGCGCACCAGACGGCCTGACCAAAATCACTGTAAGAGCTTCTCGTGCTGAAGTCGTTACAAGCTGCCACAGCAATCACCTTTTGGTAGCTGGCGTAGCCATCATTATCCACGCTTTCGTTACCATTGCCAGCCGCAAATAAAATTACACAGCCCTTGCCATTGCGTCCCTTGTTGATTGCAAAATCCATAGCAAGCCGTGTGGAGTCAGGCAAAGGCACTTTTTGGTTGTGTACAGGATCGTTTGGTTCAAACCAAGCACCGTCTGCTGGTCCCCAGCTACAAGAAATGATATCAGCACCATTTTGAGCCGCCCAAACAAAAGCATCTGCTTCATCCTGCGATCCGAGTGCCGAAGCTAAACGAATCGGCATCAGCTTTGCACCCGGTGCTACACCAGATGCACCAAAGTTGCCATTTGCACAAGCTACGCCTGCACAACCTGTCCCGTGGTTATTATCGTTTCCCGGTCTGGGATTGTCAGTTTTACGCGTGACATCACGCGGGGCAACAATTTTTCCAGAGGAACGGAACTCTTCATGATCAAGATCCACACCGTCGTCAATAATTGCAATAATCGTCCCTGTGCCATCGCTCAACTTCCAAGCTGCCTCAACGTTGGCATGGGCATTGATTACCTTACCATTAATTGTTGTTTGCTTTAAGTGCCACTGCTGCGGAGAAATCTGACGTTGGCGTGATTCACGCACTAGTTCAGGATGGCACAGGTCAACTGATTCTTCATTCAAAAGTCTTTCGGCGATGTCAAAGATGGCTATACCAGTATTTGCAGATGCACTGACAAAGTAAGCATTTGGAGCATATTCCAGTTGGCGTTTGATTGTTAAGTCATAACGTCTTAAGACCTCTTGGCAAACCGTTAACTCTTCTTCGTTATGGAATTTAAGGAAGAGGTTTTCGGTGTAAATTACAGGTTGTTGGGATACTGGATCGACAAGAACACGCCCGGCAAATTGGACTTGAGGCTCTTGGTTGAGAATTTCACGGGCGCGATCGCGCAAAGCAGTACCTTCAGCCGGAATTTTCGTTCGCAAAATTTCTACACCCGCTTGCCGAAACCGTGTTGCTAACTCGAATTGGTTAAGAATGCTGCGAGCTGTGGGTGATACAGGTGCAACTTCAAAGGGTCTTATACCGACAAGAGCACTGCGGCTTTCGGTACGCACTACAACGTGTTCGTTACTGATAGCAAGTTCATACTGTTGACCATTCTGCCCACCATAGCGAACCTGGACCATAATTTAATCTCCTGGGATATTTGGGATATTAAGGTGACACTATCTTAAAAAAAGATGTTTAAGTTTTATTCTTTTGCACTGCCCAGGGATTGAAAGGCGATCGCACTGGTCACAATTGCGGGAAACTGAAAGCAGATCAATTAGGAAAGGAAAACCTAATGAGTTGGACTAAAGTTCTTGCAGTTGAAGCACTTTCCCCAGGTACGCGACAAGTGGTGAAAGTAGGCAACCGGAAAATTCTGGTTTTGAATCACGAAAATCAGCTTTATGCTGTAGATAACAACTGTCCCCACTTAAAATTACCCTTGAAAAGTGGGAAAATCACGGAAAGTGGAGCGATCGTTTGTACCTTTCATCGCAGTGCTTTTGACCTGCGGACTGGTGAAGTACAAGGCTGGTGTTCTTGGCCACCTGGTGTAGGTAAAGTACTTTCGATGGTTTCGCCACAAAAAGTATTGCCAGTATTTCCGATTCGTGTAGAAGAAGGCAGTATCTGGGTTGATGTGCAAGAGGAATAGCGCCCTCCCCCTGAATTTCTTGCAATATACTAGTACAGCGTAGCGTCAATCAAGCTACGATCTGAAACAGCAAAAGCCTTGATATACAAAACTTTCGACTTTTGAACGCCAGTTGCTACCCTGTGGGAACGCTAAGAGCGAACAAGTCGGGAAACCCGCCCAACGCACTGGCTCCTTTTGACTTCCGCCTTGCGGTACTAGTCTATCTATTTTTTAGGAGTTGTATCATGTCCGTATAATTAGTTACGATTCCCATAGTCATTGCACCCCACCCCCAACCCCTCCCCGCAAGCGGGGAGGGGAGACAAAGCGTAGCTTTGGCGGGGTGGGGTTCTTCGGGTTTAATAAAATCAACTAGACATGATATTAAGCGACAAAACCCCAGCCGATAAGTTTAGCTGGGGTTTATCTCAAAATGTACCTATTTCCAAGATATAGGAACTATTAAATGGGAGAATAGAACATTTCCTCAAGTAGTTTGAACACTTTGTTGTGATGTAATGTTGGGTTGTGCGTTACCATTCCCAGCTTCTATAGAAGCTGTAGCACTTTGAACGTCGCCTAAATTGACTTTGAATACCTTGTTTTGTTCTTGTTCCAGTTTAGGTAAAGTCAGAATTAAAATCCCATCTTTCAGGTCTGCCTTAACTTGTTGATTCTGAACTTTGCTTGGTAGAGGAACTATTCTAGTGAAGTTGCCATACCGGAATTCAGAATGAACTTTAGCGTTAGATTCAGAATGTTTTTCGTAACGATGCTCACCAGAAATCGAAACTGCATCTTGAGTAACTTGAACATCCAGGTTTTTAGCTTCCACGCCTGGAATCTCAACTCTTAATACAAACTCTGAACCATTGTCAGATAATTCAACAGCAGGAACCCAGGCTGTTCTCGGTGATGCAGAAATATCGGAGTTGCCCCGCTCGGCTGCTGTAAGCTCAGAGAAGAGTTGATCCATTTGCCGACGCAGAATCTCCATTTCACGGAATGGTTCCCAACGAATGAGTGCCATATCGTAATCTCTCCTTAACTTTATAATTCACTTTTGAGTAATCAAACAAAGTTTTAGAGGTATTTAGAGGTTTCAGATATTTAATCGATTATCGAACCTCTACTTTTTAGAAAGAAGTTTTATTTGCTTTCTTTCTTCTCTCTAGTAACTAATTTAATAAAATAAAAATCTAAAAAAAGTTGGGTAAACCGTACAGACATAAGTTGGATTTACCGTATTAAACAAAAAAGCAATGAAAAGCTTCACTCATTAAACCTGGAGAACCCCACCCCGCAAAGGCTACACTTTGTCTCCCCTCCCCGGCTTGCCTACGCCAAGGTGGTTTCATACGAAAAAAGAAAAATACATAAGTCTTGATTTCTCGTTTTGTGGCATAGCTTTTTACCCCTCTCCAAACCTCTCCCCCCGTGGGCTACGGTGTACCACAAGTCTTGGAAAGTTGCCCCACAGCCTTTTTATCCCCGCAACCCCTCTCTCTTGAAAAGCAAAGTTGTTTCATTCCCTCAAAAGCTCAAAAAAGACTTGTGTTCTGAACGAAAGCACTTGTGTTCTGAACGAAAGCACTT
>JAESFO010000404.1_pt1 | contig 44781 bp, 51 predicted proteins | sample 9269421 | NCBI WGS metagenome assembly JAESFO01 (sample SAMN14502839, study PRJNA617101) | algae metagenome | isolation source: Nostoc desertorum CM1-VF14 and co-occurring heterotrophs from rocky... | place: USA: Clark Mountains, San Bernardino, California | collected 2000-06-05 | reverse complement strand
ACTGACAAACTCTGATCCAAGTATTACATGGTATCACCGCTATCAGATCCACAAACACCTTGAAACCTTACACAGTAAGGTATTAATTCCTCTTACCTTCAAAAATGAGCGAACGTACAGTAAATAGTTAGCAAGTAGTGCTAATGTACTATAAAATTGATAATATAGTATTTTATTAAGCGCCAGTTAGCCTAAATTTCTAATGCTTCACTCTGCTTTCAAGTGAGAAAAATAGTTCACGTAGATATGGATGCTTTTTACGCATCGGTAGAGCAGAGGGACAACCCTAGCTACCGAGGTAAACCGTTAGTCGTCGGTGGCAGCCCGAATCAGCGAGGCGTGGTTGCAGCAGCCAGTTATGAAGCTCGTAAATTTGGCATTCACTCTACGATGCCGTCAGTAACACCCGGATTTCTCACCACACCTCGAATGGAGGAGTAATGAGTAGTAAGTAAGGAGTTATGAGTAAGGAATAAGAAGTTATGAGTTAAAAATTTTACTTATTACCCATTACTTATTACTCATCATCAAACGCTTTGGAGCTTGTGAGAAATGCGGGTAACAGCAATTGCCAAATGTCCTGGGCTTATATTTGTCAGACCAAGATTCGACGTTTACCGAGAGATTTCCGCAGCAATCCACGCTATCTTTAAACGCTACAGTGATTTAGTGGAAGGGGTTGCGCTAGATGAAGCATACCTGGATGTTACTGAGAATAGGCAAAACATCCCCTACGCCTCTACTATTGCAAGACATATCAAAACTGCGATTTTCCAGGAAACTCAGTTGACGGCAACCGCAGGTGTGTCGATTAACAAGTTTCTTGCAAAAATGGCATCAGGTCAAAATAAGCCCAACGGACTAACGGTGATTTTGCCAGAGCAAGCGATCGCTTTTGTAGAACAGCTAGCAATTGAGAAGTTCCACGGTATAGGAGAGGTGACGGGGGCTAAAATGCACTCGCTCGGTATTCATACTGGCGCAGATTTGAAGGGGCGAACTCTTTCTGAGCTAACACACCACTTTGGTAAAGCAGGTCATTATTACTATAAGATTGCTAGGGCAGAAGATGACCGCCCAGTTGAGGCGAATCGAGTTCGCAAGTCCATTGGTGCAGAAACCTCGTTTGCACAGGACTTAAGCGATGTCGGTCAAATGTTACAAGAACTCGAACAGATTGCCCAAATTGTCGAGCAACGGTTAGAGCAGTATGAAACGCGAGGACGCACATTAACTCTGAAAGTCAAGTTTTCTGACTATCACCAGCTAACCCGCAGTAAGACAATGCTTGCTCCTATTAGTGAATTAGATACGATTTTTGAGATAGCCAAAACACTGTTTGAGTCGATTGAATTGGAGAATCGTAGTATCAGATTGTTGGGGATTTCCTTGTCTAACCTTGATAATCAAAAACAATCTCAAGCGATTCAATTGCCATTATTTCAGAATGGAAACATCATATTCTAGCGTAGGTGTAGTCTGTTCAGACGCTGACAACTCGGTTATTGTGAGGGAGCGAATCAACTCCCGAATCACATCAGTTGCAGGTCTACCTGTCATTGCACAATATCGTTCAAGTTTTTCGCTTTCAACTGATGCAAGATTTATTGTGATTCGTTTGATAGCCCATTTTTTGTTCATGACTTGCCCTAATAATTAAATTTAATGAATTATCTAGACTTTAAATGCCTTGTGCAATACTTAACAAATATATAGATGTTAACCACAGCATACTTGCCGTAAAACTATTTTTAGCACATCCCTCCCCAGAGTATTTACTTGTAGCCCAAAACTTCACTGATAAATCATTTATATGAACTTTAGAACATTTGAAAGGAGCTTGTATTTTTTGTAAATATTGTTAAGCAAAGCGCAATTGGAGTGATCCTTGCAAGAGGCGTATAATCAGCAAGTATTGCCAATTGAATTTAGTAAACCTTATCTTCATACAATTGCATCTAATATTCATTTGCTCTTTACCCAAAGGTGAAATTGACTAACTACTCTGGATATAGACTTTCATTCAAGCACTATATTTAACTCCATAACTTAACAAAACCTTAAGCAAGCTAGAAAATTTTCTAGCTTGCTTGAGGTTTAATAATTTTGGTTCTTCAGTATCTGTTATGCCAAATTATTAGTTAGATATCAAGACTAGGCTCGAAAATAAAGCTCAAAAGCCCGAATCAGTGCTAAACCCATAAAGAACTAGTAAATAATGTTGATTTTTCTTGCCTAGTAAGGGTTTCATGGCTTTTTTGAAGGTAATTTAGCATTATATATTAATTTTTATTCAGTCAGAGCTTAATTTACCCACAGAAATCATCAACTCTCAACTCGCGCCACACATCAGACGGTTGCCACCCGGAGTTACCCACAGAGCGTAGAGGGCGATAGTGTTCTGAAATGTATTCGGATTCGGAAATGTAGTCTTCAATGTACAGAGATGGATTGGGTTCAATCACTGGTTCAGGAATATTTTGGCTCTCAGCCATCTCAATGGGTTCAGTGGGTGGTGGGGTTACTTCTGTTTTCTTGCGAACTGGGGTAGAGGTTTTTTTGATGAGTCGTTGCATATCTGTAGGAATCATTTGGCTCTTTACAAAGAAGGGATATCCCAGGATACAGGAACTTATCAGCGAATCAGAGGCATTTTGCCGAAAGTTTGTCTCTTCTGGGATGATCGCTGTAGGCAATATTTACAGTACTTATACAGAGGTATAAATATTGGCTAAAGTATAAACTGAATGCTGGTAAAAGATGATTATAGTAAATTTATATACTCTATTGATGTGAATAACTCTGTAGAGTATTTTTGTGAGAATCACTGCCCTTCGTAAAAGGGTTTTCTACAGCCTGCAATTGTTGCAAGAGGTATCTTGGACTGTGGAAGAATAATTGCAATAGTTAGGATGAAGCGTCAGGTGTGTATTACGATATCTGAAATTCTTAATTTTGGTTTCTAGAGGTAAGCATTAGTTCAGGAATAACCAGAGGCAATCCCTTGCCTGGATACAACGTTTCCTTTTGAACACTACAGTTATGATAATCCCCTTTATCATCAGCCATTATAGCAAATCAAACTACTCTACAAAATTGAGTGACAGTTTATAATATTCTATAAAGATGATTAATAAAAATGATTAAGCCTAAAAATGTGTATCGCGGACACTCAATGGAAAAAGTTGGTCATGGTAAAAGAGCGGTATTTAAAACAACTATCAACGAAAAAGAATGGTCTGCCGTGACTGAGTTAGAGGTAAAAACAGCAATTGATACTTGGATTGATCAAGGAATAGAGCCTTAGTTATTGGCTACATAGCTTAAAATGCCCCGGTTAATCCGAATCGGTAAGCCATCTAATGACAACCGAAACTCGACCAACTCACCGAGTCGAAACACAGGTTTTTCTTTAGTATTAGGTTGTAATTTACCTGTGCCAATAAGTTTACTTTCTAAAACAGTAATGTTGTTATGAAGAGTGAAGATTTCGTATTTCCAACCGTGTTGTGACTATTCGACTTTATACAGCAATAACCGAAAGCTTTGGCAGACTTAACAGTGACACGGCTGATTGCCGCCATTGTCCGCCACCTTCCTCTCTTGGCGACCGCGACTGATCCAGTCGCCCATTTAAGGGCAGGTTTCGCCTTTAGTGGACATAACGCTAATGTCCGTCTTTTACCCTGCATAGATAGTAAAATAGTAAAAACTTCTCTTAAACTCCTACTCTCTGCGCCTCTGCATAAAACAAATTACCGTTAGAGACACAAATATTATGACTTCCCAACACTTTGACATCAAACCAATCGCTGGGCGTATCGGTGCAAAAATCATTGGTGTTGACTTGAGTAGTAACCTCAGCAATGAAATCATTAGCGATATCCGTAAAGCTTTAGTTAAACACAAAGTCATCTTCTTCCGAAAGCAGAACCTTGACGCTCAAGGACAAGTAGCCTTCGCCCGTCGCTTTGGAGAAGTCACTACAGCGCATCCCATCGCTCCCTCATTACCAGAAAACCCAGAAGTTCTTGACCTGAATTACGGTAAAACTATAAGTGGTGCTAACACTTGGCACACAGATGTCACATTTGTAGATCGTCCTCCCCTTGGTTCTATTTTGCGGGCGCTTGTCATCCCGCCATTAGGAGGTGATACGATTTGGGCAAACTCCGTGACTGCCTACGAAGATTTACCAACTCACTTACGTAATCTTGCTGACCAACTCTGGGCATTACACAGTGAAGCCTATGACTATGCAGCAGCTGCTACAATTGACTTGCCCCAAGAAGTGTTAGCATATCGAGCTGTTTTCACCTCGACTTTATACGAAACCATACATCCAGTTGTCCGCGTCCATCCGGAATCTGGTGAACGTGGGTTATTCATCGGTGGGTACGTGCGCCGTCTGCGTGGTTTATCGCAGAATGAATCCGATGAAATTTTGAAATTGTTGCAAGCTTACATCACACGTCCTGAGAATACAGTCCGGTGGCGCTGGAAAGTTGGCGATGTGGCTTTCTGGGATAATCGCGCTACTCAACATTATGCGATCTCTGACTACGGTAATCAAACTCGCCACCTTCAACGAGTTACACTTGTGGGTGATATTCCTGTTGGTATTGATGGTAAGCAGAGTGAGGCTATTAAGGGAGATTCTTCTGCATATAACCGACGTGAGGCAGTGACTGCATAATAGGGACTCGCGTAGAAATAAAATGCCAGGTAGACAATCTCTATGAAGTAGAAGATTCCAAACTTTCATTGGTAGTAAACTGCAATGAAAAATAATAATTTAGCAGAACCTATTCTCTTCTTTAGAGCAAATCATCTTAATTCGTAATGAGCGTTTTCGTTCTCGTAAACCCTACGCGAACAAATTGTGATTTATTCCACCATCTATTTTCCCTTAACCGAGCAGTATTGCGTTCTGACCACTCCACGCCAGTGCAATAACCGAAAGCTTTGGCAGATTTAACATAGACTTGCTCTAACAGACTGACCAGTAGAGGAGGAATTCGTTGGCCCCACGGTGGAGAAGTGTACCAGCACTGTTCTAAGTTTTGGACAAGGTTAGTCATACAATTGCAGCTTTCAAAATACTTTGTGCCGACATGAATAATTGGTTTGCAAAACTGGGAGGCACAGAGTAGCCGATGATTGACCCAGCCGTAGCAGTCTCTTTTGGGAACTCATACCAAGACGGAAAACCTTGCAAAATGGCTGCACCTTGAACTGACAAAGATTTAACTATCCCATCAGGCAACCAAATATCAGCGAACTTACTACGGTTGCAGCCTTTGTGGTCGGTGAAGTGGGATCGCAGAATGGTATTAGCGGGGTGCGGCCCTGGCTTGTACTTGGGTAACTTGCGTCCCCCCACTCTTTCTATTAGCAGTGGTGTTGGCGCATTCCCGGCTAAAAATTTTTCCAACGCTTGTTGCTGTTTAGGTAGCAGATGTGAATCAGACATCGTGGGAATGAGATGGGCGATCGCCTCGTACCACCCTATTGGTTTTCTGTGAGCGGGTATTGCAACGCGAAAACCTCTACTGGCAATCAGAACTAACCAACCGCCGCCGCGCCTGGGGCAACCCAAAGTCAGCCATGTTGATCACGCTGTAATCAACCGAGTACCCCTCAAGTTCCAAAGCTGACAGGATAATACTGAAACTCTGACTGTTCTGATAGCGTGGGACATTCTCCAGCGTAAACACCCGTGGCTGCAACTGTCGGATGGCTTCAGTAATAGCGATCGCTGCGGTCAGATCATCGTTAGTTTCCCCACCTTTACCCGCTTTTGCAGTGTGAGCTTGGCTGAAGTTGGCACACACCGGGGAGGCATGGAGATAGTCGGGGTGGCGCGGAAAACCTAGAAATCCTGACTGTGCTACTTCTTGCACTGTTAGCTGGACGACTCTACAGCCGTACTCGCTAAAGTTGCGGTGATGGGTTTTGGCGATCGCCCTGCTCAAGTCTGGTTTACTTGGGTCAAACTCTACTGCAATGACCGGACGAATCCCGGCTTGAGCCATCCCAGCTTCAATCCCGCCACCACCCGCGAAAAGTACCACAGCGATCGGTGCATCATCTGGTAGCGTAGGTTTTATTTTTGTGTTATCAAAATTTTTGCAGACATCTAATTTTGGTGATGTTTTTTTGGTTTTCGCTTTTTTGATAAAGGCGATAATATCTTCCCTAATTGCCCCCTGTTGTTGCATTAGACGAATCATGTGGACAGCGCCAGGGGGAATTGAGCCGATACTTCTACCCTTCCAAACTCCATCAACTCGTTCTTCCCAGTTATATCCCCATCGGTAATGAGTCGGGTTGTTTGGGTCACGCTCACATATAACTCGTGGGTAAAAGGCTATGGTTCCATCAAGTAACTTTTTCTTTTCGAGGTACGGGTATAGGCATCCTTGGCTATGAAGTTGTATGCTTTTAAGGTCATCCTCTAAGAATTTTTTGGGTGTCGCAGATAACGTAATGTCCACTGGTGCAGTAAAACCAGAAGGTGTTTGATGTACTTCAGTGTCGTGAAGCAAGTTTTTCTTTTTGATGTACGAATAGAGGCATTCTTGACTATGAATTTGTGCGGCTTCAAGGTCGTCCTCTAAGAATTTTTCGGGTGTTGCAGATTTGTGAAAAATATTCATGATTATTTGGGAGTTTGTTTATTGAATAACTGCCTAATCCTCTTTCATTCTAAGGTTTTCTACGAAATAATATTACCCAACCGACCAACATAATTCAACTTCAAATCAATCTTTGCAAGTAGTTTCTGAGCGATGCCTTCGGCAACCCGAAGGGGGAACGCTATCGGTGTGTATTTTTCTGAAATCGTTACATTCAAGTAATATCTTGATAACATATCGATGCTTTAGTGCCAGTACTTTAAATTCCTGCATTGCCTCGTCAGAACCTCGTAACTGCTCCCCAGGCGTAAGAAACTGCAACAGATTCAGGTTTTCCAGTAACAACACAGCAGGTAATAACTGCCCCTTGTTAAAATCTGGTTTCCAAATCGAATTCTCCCCAGCCTCTAACTGCGATGCAGCTCTTTTGGCATCACGGTTCGTCAGAAACTCTCGCCTCAGCGTCAAATAGTAGTGCATCCGCAGTTGAGGATACCAGTTGTCATCCATCATCCTTCTCGACCAACTCAGGGGTTACGTCAATTTCGTAGCGACAGGACAATTCTGCCTTACGCTGCTGATGTCGTTCGGTCTTGGTTTTCGCTCTTGTGTCTTGCAGCTTCTTCAGGTTATACCACTTCTAGATGCTGTAAAAGTCAAAACTAATAAACCTGGTAGACCCCGTAAACGCCTTAAAGTAGTTGCTGCCGACAAAGGCTACGACTCAAAAGAGAAACGTGCAGCTTTACGTAAGCGTGGTATCAGACCACAATGGCCTAAGCGAGTCTGGAAGACAAAGAAAAATCAGGGTAGACCAATTAAAATCTCGGTTCCACGTTTTCAACTATTACTTATTTTTCTCTAAACGCCAGAGCATACCAGGTTTGTTAATGAGTTTAACTTTCTGATTGGTTGTTTTTTCTAACTTAGCTCTTAAATCTTTAGCAGGATGTAATAAAAATACATTGTTATAATCATGAGATATATTAGGTATTTCTTTCTCAGGTACTAATAAAAGTTTAATATCTGGATGCAAGCGATAGGATAGAGAAAGCAAATTACCAAAATTATAAGGGGCACTATCATCACTAATTAAAAGAGAATTTTTACTTTGATTAATTATCTTAATAATTTGCGGATGATTATTGCTGGGTATTTGAGTCCACCAACTTTCTGCATTAGAAATTTGATAACAGGACATAATTGTAGCCGAGGTGAAAATCGCTAATGTTGCTTGCCAAAACTTGCGACTGAAAAAATTATTACTAAATATTTGTTTTGCAAACAGATAAACAACAGATAGCTGCATAAACAAATAACTAGGGATTAAATATCGAGCAACAGTAGAACGTCTACCTCCAAACAATAAATCTGGTAATAAAAAACACAATATATTTACACTTATAATTATAATTATAAATAGCCAAGTATGTTTAGGAGTATGAAAATAAAGAAAATAAATCGAGTAAGCTACTAAAAATAGTATACTTAAAACTAGAGGAAAAACTAATAAAGGTGAAGTTTGAGAGTCTAAATTAAAATCAATAAATACTCTGCTAATATTCCCTGAAATTGTTGTAAATAAAGAGATTGTGGTGGTTTTTGTAGCTAACCAATCTATTCCTTTAAAATTATTAAGAGACATCACATAGAGCCAAGTCGTAAAACTGATAAAAGCAATAGAAAACGTTACTAAATAAGCTATTAATGACTTAGTTAATCTCCACCCTTTAATTATTATTAAATAAATCCCGTGACCTAATGCAACTAAAGCAGTTAAGGGATAAGTATACAATCCTATTACTAAAGTGATACCGTAAATAAGCCAATTTATTTTGTTATGATTTCTTTCAAGCTTAATTGCTCGGAGAATGGCAGCGCTTGATAAAACTACGATCGCACTCCATAAACTATATTGTTTTGCATTCTGAGCATATAGTAAGTGAAATGGAGATATAGCAACTAATGCAATTGCAGCCCATCCTATAGTTGAGGAATTAAAAAGCTCTATGCTCAACCAATATATAGCAGGAAATAGTGAGAGGCTAAGGATAGCAGTTAAAGTTCTGATAGCAGCAGGTGAACTACCAAATACCTGCTCCCAAAATCTAAGTAAAAGGTAATATAAAGGAGGATGTTGCCCGTCTTCTTTAGCCTGAGAACTTAGTGCATCAATCCAAGTTCTTTGGGAATTAATATGTTGAAATTTCTGGATATCTGCGACAGTTATTTCTTGATTAATATAAATATTTTCCTTGATTTCTTTCACGGTATAACCTGCTATCCGGAAAGAAGTAAAAGTTTCATCATGCCAATATATTTTTTTGTCAATATTAACAAAACGCAAAAATATACCTAAAACTAATAAAATAATAACTATTAAATTTAAAGGATAGGATTTAATCTTTAAATAACTACTCATAGTCAATAAAATATATATTTACAATTAGAGGACATTTTAAGAGGTTGTTTGAAAATTAGTTGATTGTAATTTTATGCACTTCTAGATCCGCCTACAGCTTTAATAAGGGGGAACCCTAATCCGGGGTTTCTCACTTATGAGAAATCCAGTGGAGTGGGCGGTGTGGAAGGTGTAGGAGGATGGAGAAGAAATCTTTCCTCTCTCCCCACACTTTCTGAAATAGCCAGTACATCATTACTTTCAGAAATGGCTTGTACCACAGAGTGTCTTATTTTAAGTTTTCCCTCACCAGAAGCTTTTCTAACAGCTTGCTAGTGAATCGAATTTTGGCACAAGGTTTAACACCAATACGGCTAGTATCAATCCAATAGCCAATGTCAGGTCGACTAGCGATAATCTTGGGTGCTTCGATAATCTCTGCGATCGCACTCTTAGCGGGCGGTTACGCCATCACACTTTTGGCGGGGCGTAAGCCCATCACATATACGCCTGCTTTATCCCCAGATTTTCTTTCTCAGTACTCCATCGCCAGGAGCCATATCTTTGGCAAACGCCCGAATGGCACTAAGTTAAGTTGAACGGTAGGCGGCGTAAGAATTGCAGAGGGGCAGAGGAGAATTTCTCTTGCTTCTTTCCGTATGCCTCAAGTTTTCTGTCCGTATGCTTCTTCTTTCTTCTTTCTCCTTTGCTCCTCTGCACAAGAGCTGCCTCAACGATTTTCCCTTTTCTTAGTGCCATTCGTACCACGAGATATGTCTATCTACACAGCCAAGCGATTGAGGGAATCCCTGGAAAAAACCGCAGCCCTTGCGGGTGATGGGCAGCCAACCCCCATTCCTACTAAGCATCGACGAGATCAAGACCCGTCTAACTTTGTCATCAAGTAGAATTTAGGCACCCGTATTAACAGATCGCGCAACTCTCCTAGTTAACAGTTATCTTGGTTTCAAGCTTTGACCGATTCACCCCATCCATCTACTGCACCCAATCGGGAGTCTCCGCTACCAATTGAGCAAACATCTGTGGATCGGTCTCCTTTATTTCTACCATTACTCACAATCAATACATTCTAATTATTAATAAGAATTAATTAGCCAAAGCGAATTTATACAAACAATTGCAAACTCTGATGAAATATTTAAGAAATTATTCAGATTTGAAAACACAATAAGCTTATTCAAAAAGGTATTACATTGCGACCAGTTTGCATTGCTTGTTAAGGAAGTAGCACAAGATGCCTGATACTCTATCATCACCCGGAAATCGCAAGTCTAGTGTAACTGAGCAAACACTATCGCTTGGCGATCGCCAGATTCGCTACACTGCTTTTGCCCAATGGCAAACCTTGTTTGAGCATGAAAAACCCGTTGCTGAAATGTTCCATGTGGCTTATTTAGCCGAGGTTGAACAAGCTACATTACGACCCCTCACTTTCGTCTTCAATGGTGGCCCAGGAGCGGCTTCTGCCTATCTGCACATGGGAGCATTAGGGCCAAAGCGCGTTTATTTCGGATCTGATGGTAGCCTACCCAAACCTCCAGTTCGGGTAGTGGACAATGTTGAAAGTTGGTTAAGCTTTACAGACCTGGTGTTCATCGACCCGATTGGCACAGGGTTTAGTCGTAGTTTACCTCAAGATGATAAGGATACCAAACAGAGCGAGAAAGCTAATTCTGGTGAGGCAGAAAAACCCAAGGAAACGGAATTTTGGGAAGTTGAGCGAGACTTGAAAGCACTGGGAGAATTCATTGGACGATTTCTCTCTAGTCATCAGCGATGGCTGTCCCCGATCTTTATTGCCGGAGAAAGTTATGGCGGCTTTCGGGTTGCTAGGTTAGCCCGCAAGCTGCAACAGGAATTTGGTGTCGGTCTTTGCGGTGCAATTGTGATCTCTCCGGCTTTGGAGTTCAGCCTGCTAGCTGGTAGCGATTACAACCTTACGGCTTGGGCAACCCTGATTCCTTCCTTTGCGGCTAGTGCCGCTCATCACAAACGCGTCCAATGGGCAGCAGAACAAGGGAATTTACAAGCTCATATAGCAGCAGCAGAACAATTTGCTCGCACAACCTTGATTCCACTTCTGGCAATGGGAGATACCATGACACCCGAAAGCCGCCAAACTGCCTATCAGCAGATGGCAGGGTTAATCGGCTTGCCCGTAGAACTGGTTGAGAGACTTGCAGGAAGGATTGGCATTGAAGTCTTTGCCAGGGAACTACTGCGAGATCAACAGCGAATTGTAGGACTTTACGACGCATCAATCACGGCTATCGATCCTTTTCCGGGTCGCGTCAATTATGAGGGCAGCGATCCGACTCTTGATGGATTAGATCGCTTGTTTACCGGGGCAATCAATAGCCACTTGCGGGACACATTAGGTGTTGAAACCGACTTATCTTACCATCTGCTGAATTTGGAAACATTCAAAGCTTGGAAATTTGAACTCAAAGGCGAGTTCAAGCAGGGTTTTCTAGGTTCGGTGGACGATCTGCGCGTCGGGATGGCTTTGAACCCCTATATGCAAGTGTACATTGCTCATGGATTGTTCGATTTGGTCACTCCTTATTTTGCCTCAAAGCATTTAGCAGATATGATGAAATTAGATCCCCAAATTCGCCCCAACCTAACTGTAAAACATTTTCTAGGTGGGCATATGTTTTACACTTGGGATGAATCGCGCTGTTTATGGTTGGCTCAGATGAAAGCTTTCTATCACAATGCGACAGCCTGACTTGAGGACAAAAAGTTCATATAAAACAGACTTATCTAACCAAGAGTGATCGCTAATTAATTGGAAATACAGCGCTTCCGGCTATTATGCAATATAATTTTCTCCTTACCCCTCTGCGATCATCGCTTTCAGCTTTTAGGATGTACCTCATAGCTGGCGGAAGTGCTGTAATTTCAATCAGCTCCGATTAGGTGATTGACACTTGGTGTTTTGGCCATGCTCACATGATGTATTGTGAATATTAACTATCAAAAAGCCACAATCTCCGATCTAAGTCTTGTTTTAGAACTTGTTGAGGAGTTTCATGAAACCGAAAACCTAGCATTTGATAAAAATAACGTTCGCGATGTACTAATACAGTTTTTGAGTAATGAATTTTTTGGACAAACATGGCTGATTTGGCAAGAGGATGAGGTGATTGGCTATATTATTTTGACGTTAGGGTACAGCCTAGAGTACCGAGGTCGAGATGCTTTTGTGGATGAATTTTATCTTCGCCCACAGCATCGCGGACAAGGTATCGGTACGCAGACTTTGAGATTTGCAGAGGAGATTTGCCATACTTTAGGAGTTCAAGCCCTTCATCTAGAAGTAGATTTTGAAAACCCAAAAGCCCAGCGCCTGTACCATCGAGTTGGCTATCAAAAACACGAGCGTTTTCTAATGACAAAGCTCTTGAATAGTTCTTCCCAAAACTGATAGTTCTCCATAAAATTGTCACAAGCAGAGCATGACCCTCTAGAGATGATCACTCGTTTGTGCTTGAGGGAGCAACTCAAAGCAACAACTCAAGCTATCCATTTAGTCCAATTGGGCGCATCTGTCACCAGTTGAGCAAATTTGTCAGGGCTTGCGTTTTCAAACTCCAGCATCACGCCGCAACGCTCATCAATCGTTAGGGTACTGAGTAATTCTTTCACAGCATCAACCCCGTATTCAACCCGTTCCACTACTAACTGAGCGCAATGCCGATAATACCGAACCCGCGGGAGCTGTGTCTTAGCTACTTTAGTTCCCAGTAATCGCTGGTTTCTGGATTGCGATCATAATGTTCCATCGCCGTTTTTACATCTGTAATGTGTTGATATGCCCACTCACCCAGTATTGCCAATGGTTCCACTAGAGAAGCCCCCAGTGGAGTGAGTGAATATTCGACTCTTGGGGGGACGGATAGATACACCTCTCGCTCAACTAACCCATAGCGCTCTAAATTTCGCAAGTTCTGAATCAGCATTTTCGGCGAGATACCAACAATCTGTTGTTTGAGTTGGCCATATCGCTTTTTGCCTTGAGTCAGAGCATAAACGATCAAAACTGTCCATTTATTGGCAATGATTTCTAGCATTTGATGAGCAGCGCATTTGGTGTCAAACAGATTCATCTTGGCAATCCGCTCAAGCGCTGGTTGAGGCAAGTAGGTCAATTGAGAATCATTAGAATCAGGATTTAGAACCATGTTTACCAAAAAGTAACTATTGCACCAATGTGTAAATCCTTGCGGACAGATGTATTGCAATGATACGTTGCAAATCTAGATTACTGCGGGAAAACAAGATGATGAAAGCGCTAGTCATTGACCAATTTGGCGGTTCAAATATTTTTAGAGAAGCAGATTTGCCGATTCCTTTGATTCTTCCTCACCATGTCCTAATTCGAGTGGGTGCGACAAGTATCAATCCAGTTGATTTGAAGATCCGACAAGGGCTTTTGGCGGATATTACGCCTGCCCTTCCAGCTGTTTTGCATGGAGATGTAGCAGGAACGGTCGAAGCAGTAGGAGTAGGAGTTAATGATTTCCAGGTTGGGAATGAAGTTTATGCTTGTGCCGGCGGCGTGAAAGGTTTGGGTGGAGCCTTGGCAGAATATATGTTGGTTGATGCTAACTTGGTTGCTCATAAGCCAGTATCTATCACAATGGCAGAAGCGGCTGCACTTCCCTTAGTTTCAATTACAGCTTGGGAAGGACTGATTGATCGCGCCAAGATTCAGCCAGGGCAAAAGGTTTTAGTTTATGGAGCGACTGGGGGTGTAGGTCATATAGCCGTTCAACTGATAAAGTGGGCAGGAGCAACGGTATTCGCCTTGGTCTCTAGTAATGAGAAAGGGATAATCGCTCGTCGGTTGGGTGCAGATGTCATCATCAACTATCAGCAACAACCTGTTGAAGAATTTGTGGCAGAGCATACGGATGGGGAGGGGTTTGACGTAGTGTTTGATACAGTTGGTAACGACAATATTCAGAATGCCTTCAAAGCTGCAAAGCTCAATGGAACCATTGTTTCCATTGTTTCGCTATCCCATCAAGACTTAACTTTACTGCATCTAAAAGGATTAACGCTGCATCTAGTTTTTATGCTGATTCCCATGCTGTTTGGTAAAGGTCGCGCCCATCATGGAGAGATTTTGTCAAAGTTGGCTCAATTGGTGGATGAAGGCAAGGTACATCCACATCTGGATAAAATCTTCAGCATGGCTGAAATTGCTTCTGCCCATCAATATGCTGAGTCAGGTCAAGCAATTGGGAAAATTGTGCTGACACAATCATTCAATCTTTAGCTGCAACTAATGCTCACACAGACGTACATTGCAGCTTATTTTCTATGCTAGCACTGCTAAAAGATGGTTCAATACAACTCCTCAAAGAAAGCGACAGTATTAATTTATACTGCTATGGTTTCCCTAGCAGCCAGCCGACTTCAATGTTGCTATTGAACATCGCGAACAGGAGAAAAAATTTATAACTCGTTGGGTCAGTTGGAATAGAGGCGGTATGAAAGTTCAAAAACGCGATGCACTCTATTTTATTCGAGAACCTTTTAATCAATGTCAAGTTGCTGCCATGTGTGTATTAAAACGGAAATTATTGTACTGCAAGCGTCTCTATCGGTTCGGCTGCTCCCGCTTTCTTGCACGGTTGCACTTGAGGGAAATCTTCGTTCAGATTTATCTATTGTCTATCTTGTTAATTAAATTGAGAGTATATTGAGATTTAGCTATTTTACCTTGTTGTTGAAATAGTTCAGATGCTTTTTGCAAATCGGCAATCGCCCCTTTGACATCTTTTGATCCCAAACGGGCAGCACCTCGGATATAGTAGGCTTCTGCAAAGTTAGGATTAATACGCAATGCTTGGTTAGAATCTTCAATTGCTCCTTTGACATCTTTTGATCCCAAACGGGCAGAACCTCGGATATAGTAGGCTTCTGCATCGTTAGGATTAATACGCAAGGCTTGGTTGAAATCTTCAATTCCCTCTTTCACATCTCCCGATACAAGGCGGGCAGCACCTCGGATAGAGTAGGCTTTTGCATCGTTAGGATTAATACGCAATGCTTGGTTAGAATCTTCAATTGCCTCTTTCACATCTCCTGAACCAAGGCGGGCAGTACCTCGGCTAGAGTAGGCTTTTGCATCGTTAGGATTAATACGCAGGGCTTGGTTGAAATCTTCAGTTGCTCCTTTGACATCTCCTGAATCAAAGCGAGCAGTACCTCTGTTATGGTAGGCATTTGCATCGTTAGGATTAATACGAAGGGCTTGGTTGAAATCTTCAATTGCCCCTTTCACATTTCCCGATGCAAAGCGTGCAGCACCTCGGATAGAGTAAACCTCTCCATAGTTAGGATTAATACGCAGGGCTTGATTGAAATCTTCAATTGCCCCTTTCACATCTCTCGATGCAAGGCGAGTACCACCTCGGTTATAGTAGGCTTCTGCATCGTTAGGATTAATACGCAATGCTTGATTATAATCTTCAATTGCCCCTTTCATATCTCCCGATAGAAGGCGGGCATTACCTCGCTTAGAGTAGACATCTGCATAGTTAGGATTAATACGTAGGGCTTGGTTGAAATCTTCAATTGCCCCTTTCACATCTCCTGATCCAAGGCGAGTACCACCTCGGTTATAGTAGGCTTCTGCATCTTGAGTGTTAACTTGCACTAACAGTGATCTTGATTCTCTTCCTAGCTCTAAAATATCCGGCAAATTTTTAGCATCAACTAATGGACTATATATTATTGCTCCTAGTAGAAAAAATAAAGTTGTTAATTTTAATATTTTCATTCAATCTACCTTCTTGAAGTAAGAATTTTTCCAGATTTATATAGCAATCCACTTTGATTTTTGAACTTACTTGCCCCTAGTAGGGAAAAGGAAACTTTTAACAGTCAAGATGCTTCTTTTCCTTTGTACCAATAGAGCAAAAATCAAATACGATTGCTATATTATAAGGTTATTATTTGCTTCTTTGCTGTATATTTTTCTGAAAATACGGTTGCGAACTTTCGGAACCACTGCTTATTTGGCCCCTTCACGACTTAACGGAACCGAAAAAAGAATGGTATTATCTCAGCATTCTCTGACGGATAATCTTCGTGAAAAATACAAAGCTAGAAAAGAAAAGTTTGTTCACAGTAATAGATGATGCCGAAGTGATAAAAATAACTGGTGGTCTAAGCAGTCTTAAAACTAAATGTCGATTTGATGCAAAGTCGCTTTCAGAAAAAGGTGTACTCACCGATGTTATACCTTCGACGGTAGCCTAAATGTCTAATACCCAGACCCGTGAACGCGTTCGCAATCGTCATAATTTCGCTCAGACACATCCGACAACAACTCAGTTTTTTCTCAACCCATCTGTGGCAACACACCTGAAGCAAAACAGATAGATATTGAACGGGTAATAAATGCTGGCAGTCCACCACCAAAAGCGGATAAGCAGGAGGTAGCGTCCACCGTAGCGATCGCTTGATCGCTTCTACTTGTGGAGGAAATGTTGGGAAATGGGAATAAAACGACATCGGGACGAAAGCTGAAGACACAAAGACTTTAGCCCTAAAGCAACTGGACAAGAAAGTGCTTCGGCTTCAAGAAGCGCAAGCATTAATACTCACACTTATTGGGAAACGTGACTATTACGCCATCCACTTCACCCAATCGGGCGCTTTGGCTATCAGTTGACCAAATTTATCAGGGTCAACATCCTCAAACTTCAAGATCACGCCCCACCGTTCATCAATCGTTAGAGTACTGAGTAATTCCTTTACTGCATCAACCCCATTCTCTACACGTTCAATCGCTAACTGAGCATAATATTTAACCCGCTCCCACCAAGAATCACTGAGTTCTACCTCTGTGTCCATACCCCCCCGATTATTACTTCCACTTTCATTAAAGGTGGGTGTGGACGGCGGGTTAATCCCATATTGAGAGTGTATCCTAGCCGCATAAGCCGCCTGAAGTTCAAGTGACTCTTGCCGTTTACGTTCCTTCTCCTCCCGTTGCCTTTGACGATAATCCAGCACCTTTTGGACAAACTCTACATCCTCAGTATTGAGCCGATAGTACCGAACACGCTGCCCATCTTCAAGCGGTCGCCGCGACTCAGTGGACAAACCCAGTTGCGAGAGATACTGGCTCAAAATCCACACAGGAGACTCCGATAGCGGAATGGTCAGGTTGAGGATACCTTTAACGTGAGATGCGTTGCGTTTAGAGAACTCGGCTAAAACCTGAATCATCGCCTCATCCCCTTTGATCTCAACCCCAGCCATGAGATCCACCAACACAGCCCTAAGTCCCAAGCGATGACGCATAAGCCAAGACGTGGAATGATTGCTCCAGTCAGTACAGATTGCCAAGCGCGAGCGCTCCGACTTATCGCGTTCCACCACAACAGAGGGCGGTGCAACAAACTCTCGCCCAAGGTCGTCATCGGTAATCATTTCCCCCGGAGCTGCTAATATTGCCTCCAGTGCGACTATCTTCTTAATTAACCGCCCAGAGTCATCTTGCTCAACCAATTCCGGGGTAACGCTCATGCCATAAGTATCCTGTATGCGGAACTTCTCACATTCCAAAACCTCTTCTGGTTTGAGATAGTCTTGGTGCTGCCTAGCCGCATAAGTCCTTCTATCAATATCTTTGGCGTTAGCAACTTTGCGGTAATGCTCCTCATCGATGGCAATACCCGCCGCCTTCATCCACCGCGAAGTCGCTTCATCACCACCGTCGCCCAAAGGAATAATCGTATTCCCCATTTCCTCTAATAGCAATCGCAAATCAGCCCGTAAATTATTAATCGACCAATTCCTTTGCCCCTCAATCTGACAACTGGTATCCAACGCCCAGTCCTTTTCAGCCCCACGTTTGCCAGTTTCCCGGTTAATGCGAATCAGAAAAGCGGTCATCTCATTCGTTTGAAGAATCCTTTCCTTGATGCGACGGGCATTAGTTTCGCCGTAACCAAAGGGAGGACGTGGAGCCACCCAAACATACATGGGAACATCAGGACGATACCGCCATAATTGCTGGGCGCATTCTGTAGCTGATTGCGAGACAGCATGAAACACGCCAAACACGGCATCAAAATGATAGCTGGAAATGTCAACCCCTGAACTGAGACTGGGAGTAATCAAAAAAGCATCGATATCCTTAATAGCAATGTTAATCTCTCGGATAAAGATGACATTTTCCTCACTGCCACTGTTTTCCGAATGAATAGCCCACACCCTTAACTTGCGGTCTTCGGCTGATTCCGGTGTATCATCAGCATCATCAATTGTTGAACCATCATTGAGCGCTCGTTCCAGTTTTTTGATGAACCGCTTACTATCACTGACCATCATCAACTTTTTACCCAGCATCAACTGAGCATGAAACTCGGCAACAATTGCACTGCTGTTTTTCCCCTCGTACCAATAAACCTGACGACCACCAGAGCGATATTCATTTTTGATGATGTAGGGTTTTTCATCCGCCGGTCGCATTCGCATAAAAAACTCAATGGTCAGATCATCGAGGTGAGCATCTGCCAAAACAACCAGCTTGGCATTGTAAACCAGATACTCCAGCACTTCCAGAATAGCCCCCCGGTGTTCCTTGCAAGTTTTCGATTTTAGCAAGTGAGCGAGGTACTGGCAGGCTTCATCAATAAAAAGAATGTCATAAGCCTGTAAATCGTTCGCCATTTTATACAGCGAGTCTACGGTAATGCTGAGAGCCTTCGCTTTAGCCCAGTCACCGCAAGAAATCGCAGAGTACATGGCAGTTTGTAGGCGATCGCTGAGATTTTTCAGCAAAGTAACCCGATGCCCGTTGTTCAAAAAGCTGAGTTGGGGGTTATCTTTTCTAATCATTGCCAAGATTTCAGTCTTGCCAGTACCCATGTCAGAAGCCAAACCAACTAACCCAGATTGAGGCAGAGAGCGGATGACTGTGGAGAGATAACGAGTATTAACGACAATATTAGGTTTGAATTTGTGAAGTCCCCTAGCGCGATTCACGAAAAATCTTTGGTTTAACTCGCTGATTCTCAAGGCATCAGCAATCATCGTGGACACTGCTTTGTCTGCCTTTTTACCCAAAGCTACAACCCAATCGTCAATTCCTTTTTCGGGGCCAGGGAGTAGCGCTACTTCACACTCTCCAGTAAGTTGGAGAATGACTTGACAGGTGCGGCGAGTAGCAGCAAAAACTTGCTGTTTGGTTTTGGGTTTGGTTTCGTAGTCGAAGAGAATAACAAATTTCCGCTTGTGTTGAGCCATTGGCACTAAATCGGGGTGCAGGTATTCCAAGTCTTCCTTACCGACGCGCCCGTTCCAGATTCCAGGGAGTGCGATCGCTACAAAGCCTAAAGTTATGAGACAAGCAGCCTTCTTCTCGCCCTCCGTAAGGCATACAGGGATTTCGGGGTGTGCCATGACCCAAGCCCAAAACCCTAAAGCTTCACCTTCAGAGGTAACGGTAATATGCTCTGGCATCGGCACGTCATAGCGTAGGGCTATCAACCGCCAAATGTGCAGAGGGACTCTCAGATATGTAACTCGGTTGGGAGTTTTGGGTGGTGATTCATATTTAACGGGCTTTTGGGTTTGTTCTTGAGTTGTCTTGTCCCATTCCAAACGAGGACAATCAGGTTTCATCCGTCCCCAGTCCATCGGTAGCCAATTATTGAGCGGGTCGAGTCCACTAACCCACCATGCGCCCGACTCTACGTGGGCATATCTTTTCAAATACCCATCACGCAATCGCCCATCGTTGCGTCTGGCAGTTTGGGGCAGAGCGTATAAAAGGTATTCATATACTTCCGAACCATTTAGAGAGCGGACATTTAGCGCAGTGAGTTTGGGGTCAACGGCTGAATTGACTACCCATTCATGCCAATGGTTGGGAGCTAGCTGATTATTCGTCTGATGTGTATCAATTATATTCATATCTCCTCCAGTATTTTGACGCATGGAAATGAAGCGGCATTGCACTCATGCCGCCGATTTAAGTTTTTGCAATACTTGTGCTGGCTATGAAATCATCAACACGCCAGCTACAGTGTTATCTCCCGCCTCCTGTGTGCGGTCGGAATGTGAGATTGATACGGGTACTAACAACTTTGTTGGTCTTGGGAACCTGATGCACATGAGTAGACTGGCAACCTGGGTGCATTACCAGTAAACTGCCGTGTTCCAGCCAGAAATCCGTTGGCCTGCCATTTCTCGGTTTGATTTGGAATTTGCGACATGAACCCAGGCTGACTGATGCAATCGCAGGGTTAGATCCCATCGATGGTTCATTGTCAGCGTGCCAACCAATCGAATCCTGTCCACTGCGGTACTGATTTCCGATGACGATACGGAATTTGTAGCCAGTTAGTCCAGTGATGCGATCGCGCATTACTTGCAGAGCTTCTGTCCACCATAGTGGTTTCAAAAATACGCTATTTGAGTAAAGGTAATCGCAGCCGTAGTTCCCGTAAATACATTCGAGGCGGGGAACGGGCATTGTTTTACCCAACATTCTGATTTGATTTTGTTGCCACTCCAGTTTCAAGCAGTGTTGGTAGAGTGAGTTTGCAAGTTCTTGATTTAAGAAGTCGGGGTAATAAGTGACTGGAAGAACTGGGGTTGATTCAGTAAATAAATTGAGTTGTTGCATAGTACTTTTCTCTAACTAAAGAATATGTAAATGAAGGAATTGCTGTTAGTTTTGGTTGTGGAGAATACTTTACGTTTCTTGAGATACCTGCTCCCAATACTCAAGGACAAAATCATGGGCTTGCTGTAACACTTGAGGAAGTAAAAATAAGGGAACTTCCCAAGCCGCAATAACACTGCCAGCAAAACATTCTGCAAGCTCAATCCGAATACACTCTGGTAAATTACTCATCTTAAACTTGAGCGAATGATCTTCGTTATCTGGTAACTGAACAAAAAAATAATCGTCGTGCATGATATCAGCAACAAGACCATATTTTTCTGCCAAGGTTTTTCGTAGACTGTTCATAATGAAAGATTGGGTTAGTAAGGAATTATTGAGAGATGACTTTTACTATTTCGGGCAACCAGCGCACTCTAGCTAGCCAGTGTTCATTGCCGTTGTCATCTAGGTGACGAATTGTGTTAAACGGGCTGCTGTTATGATTGCTTTGGTGACTTATCAAGTTAGATATCATAATCGTCTCCTTCAAAACTGCTTAAACATTCACGCGCACCAAACTTTTCTCACCAACCAGTGAGAAGCGATTAGATATAGTCAGTGGTGGAGTTAATGTTGGCGACACCAATTCAACGATGTAAAACCAAGAATTATTCACCAGCCCAATCCCCAAAATCAGCCGTTGTTTTGTTCCCTTGTCGTGAGAACAGAGGATCACTCTTTCGCCCAAAACAAAAGCAGGCTTTTGCACAGTAATGGCTTCTAATTCCCCAGTCCCAATGATTTGGTTTTGTGTAGCGTGGAGTATTTCATTACGGCAATCAATTGAATAAATCCAGCACTCATGCTTCCACTGCATCCCACAGCAGTAACCAAATGTTCTCGTGGTTCTCAGGTAAACTCTCTCCAGTAAATTCACCTCAACAGGTGAAATTGTTCGACCCCAAGGCGGAGAGATATACCAACTCGTTAAGAGTGCATTAATATTGTCAATCATGCTTTTCTCCCCAATAAGTAATTAATAGCTTCGGCATCAATAGAGGCAATACGCTTTTTTAAATGCTGTGGGGGATTATCAAAAAAGTTTTTGAGATGCCATCTCCGAACTTGATAACGTTTAGAAGAACGACGACTAGTTTTCAACCAACCACGGCGTACCCAACCAGAAACAGTAGTGGAATGCACACACAGAACACGGGCAATTTCAGCACTACTATAGTTATCGAGGAAAGGGCTTGTAGAATAACCCAAAGCCCAAAGCTTAGTAGCAATCGCAATTGGAGTGCGAAAATACCCATGTCTTTTTAAGATTGAGGCTATTTGCTTAGGGTTATAAAGTTCAGCCTTAGCTTCAATGATTGCGAGTTCTTCATCAGTCCATTTTGTATGCATTTGATTACCTCCCCTATTTATGCAGATTTAGCATCAGACTGTTCTTGGACAATTTGAGCGCTGATAGATTCAAAGTCAACTTGAAAGATGTTCATATCTGTGGATATCTCTCCAGTGTTGTAGCGGTCTACTATGTGTTGTTTAATTGCGGATTGATTTAGCCCATCAGGGATATCGATGTGAGCTTCACTCGTAATTTTTTCGATTACTGTAACGATGACTTTCATGGGTAATTCCTGTTTGGTAATTTGAATAAATGAGAAGCCAGGATAATTCTGACTTCCGACTTCTAAATTCCGGTTCAGCCTGCCCCAGTCTTTACTGTTTGCAACTGCTGCATCCATGCGGTGATAGCAGCTAATTCATCAGCACCGTCAGTAACAGCATCAACAACAAGATTCTGATACGAAGACTCAGCATGATTGGAATGGTCACACTTGCCTGCCGCCCAAGCCAAACACATGGTTTTGATTAGTTCATTAATCTGGCTAATATCAAGTAAACTTGGGCGGTCAACATCCTGAAATTGCAACCACTCTTTGACTAAATCAAGGGGATAATCAAGCAAGGTGCGAATATTTTTAACTCGTAAATCCTGAGTCGGTACTGCTTGAGGAACTACGCTAAGTTTTGGTGGAGTCAGTGGTGGTTCTGGAATGGAGCTTGAAGTTTTACCCAATAAGGATTGGATATCACGAATGATAGTTGTCCAATCAGCATTTTTGTTCCATTCTCTTTCAATCCTGCTTTTAGTCACGGCATCGTAAAGATTGCAGAAAACTGTATTCTCGTCACCAGCATTCGCAACAATAATCAGTGGCTTAGAAAAATCCTGAACTAATGACGCAGCTAAAAGAAAGCTTTTGGCGAAATTGGTTTCAATGCCAGTTCTCACTACATAAAGTTCATCAGCACTGACAACAATATCCAGCTTCAGATTGTCTTTGCCTTTGAATTCTTTAGTTGTTAGGCGCAGTTCAGACAAGTACCCAGTTAACGCCCTTTGGGTAACTGGGATTTTCTTCTCTTGGCTGATATTAAACTTGTACCAAACGAATGATTCCCCGTCTACTTCCCCCTGATTGACAAATAAATAGATGGGTTCAGGAGGGTTGCATAAACCTAGTTTTATTTCAGTAACCATATTTTGTTAGCCTGTGCAATAATTAGTGGTCTGTAGCGTAAACTTTCAGCGCTTTACGATTGCTTGAAGAAAAGCTGATACTCAAGCAATCGGTTTTCTACTAAACAGAAGGTTCTCGATTCCGGTCTAACTCCCATTGCAAATAAGTCAGTGCAGTTTGAGCATCAGCAATGTTTAAATCAGGTTGATATCCTAAGTCCAGCAGTTGTTTGTAGTCTGAATGTGCAGCAATAAGGGATATCAGGGTTTGGGCTTGTTCAAGTAATTGGTGGAGATATGGGTTAGACATTTCTATGCCCAACCGTGAGCATAAATCCTCCGCTTTCAATCCCATGATTCCTGGCTCAATCTCCGTCTCTAACTCCTCAAGCAGAGATTGAAAATTTGGGTGTTCATCATTGATTTCAATCTCAATCAAATCTGCACTCTTTGTAACGATGGTTGCCCAATCAGGTAAAGCCTGTGCAATGGTCTTAGCGTAAAGTTTCATAATTGCTTCCTCTTCGATTAAGAGTTAAAATCCTCGGCAATTTCCAACAAAAAACCGCGTCCCGTGTTCTGTACTTGCACCAGTTCTTTATCCAGCAGAGTTTGAATTACTGAATCAGAGAATTGGAATTGCAGACGATCCAGTGGAATACAACCACCGCAAAGTCGAATCGAACGCAGCAAATGATTAGCCCTACACTCAAAGTCGTTGTTTGCTTCCTTAGCCATTGTTTGAGCCTCCAGTTAATACGGTTAACTGTCGGTTGAGAATGCTTATCTGCTGTTGGTAAAAGTCAATCTCTGCGGTAATTTGGTGGAATAGTTCTTCTGGTGAAAACGGTTTAATTTGAGACTCCTGAAAGTGGAACAATTCATCAGAATTTTTCTTAGGCATCAGCGCATAACGCCAACCACCACCAAATTGTTCAGCTAATTTTGTACCATTTGGGTAGTATTGAAGTCCCAGAATGATGCCCTGTTGTGTACGCTGATCCAAGGCAAAGCGAGGGTAGCCCCAGTGTTGTGGGATTGAGATCGTGGGTTGCATAGATGAATAGGTGAATGAAGGGAAATAATCAGTGAGCAGTTACCAGTTATCAGTTAACAGTGTCGAATCTTGATAACTGTTAACTGTTTACTGATAACTGGTTGAACTACGCTGTGACTAACTCCGCTCTCTCCAGCAGCCGTTGCAATCTATCGCCAGTTAGCTGTTCTAAGGGTTGGTCTAAAAAATATTCATCAAAAATGGATTTACCATCAGTAGACACGTCCACCATCGACAATGAGCGCACAGCATCAAGCACCGAGTTAGAATACTGCTGCTGGACTGAATAACGCCTCTTCACCCACCAGTTCCCGTCAGTGCATCCGACTTGCCCCAGTTTCACGCCCTTGTTGTAAATGCCATCATCGAGAATTTCAAACCCATAATTTTGGCACTCGTTGAAGATATGCGCCATGATTTGGTTTTCAGTAGAAGAGGAAACTTGCGGGGCAGAGGCGCAGAGGGGCAGAGGAGAAAGTTGTTGTAAGTTTTTCCCCTCTGCACCCCTGCTCCCCTGCACCTCTGCTTTTATTGGCAGTGTACCGTCTTTGTAGTGAGTGCAGATGAAGCGATCGCAACGCATTAGAGTGTTGGCACGGAATACTTCTTTATCGTTGACTATGACTACCCAGCGTTGCGTTAAATGGTTGTCGTCATGGCTGATGCTGGCTACCAGTCTGTCATCTGCATAATATTCGTGATGGTCAAACGAGATTTCGACTATTCTGAAGGGTTCGGGAGCTACAACTTGGGCTTGGTCAGCGATGTAGTTGTCGAGTTCGGCTTGGGCGAGGGCTTGGTTGTCGGGGGCAGCAGGGGTGAGCTTCTGAATCTTGCTTGCCTGATATTCAGCGATTGCACTAATCCAAGAATCTTTGCAGCGTTTGTCGCTTACTTCGACTGTGCAGGCGATTTCGCTGTAGATTTGCTTGAGTCGGGCAATCGATTTCAGTTGCAGCTGTTGTGTTGTGTAAAGGGCGTGAGTCATAATTGATAAAGTCTTAATGGACATAGAGAAGCGCTTCAGATTGGTAGTCGGGCGCTTTCTCTATTTTTATTATCTAACCGTTTCGATTAGTTGTCAACCATTACGATTAGAATATTGACATATCGGTTAGTAGCAGCTAATCTAGGTTTAGATTCCATCCGTTAAAGGGTAATTTTAAAGATGCAGTGCAGCGCATTATTCCCAATGACGATTAAGTGGAACTTGGCCTATCTCATGCTTGAACGTGATATTAAAACTGGAGAACTGGCAGAAATTACAGGACTTCATCCAAACACAATTTCAAAGCTAAAGGCATACCGTGATATGCCCAAGAGACTGGATAGGGAAACACTTAATCAACTTTGTAAAGCACTCAACTGTAATCCAGGCGATTTATTGAAGTTCGAGCCAGATTAAAATATGCAAAGCCTAGCAATACCTACTTAGACTAGGCAAACACCAGATAACCACATTTGAAAGCTGACTAGATTTGTGCCACTGTCACAGTAAGCATTGGGGCAAACACAAGGAGGTGTAAGTTAAATATGGTGATACCAATAGAAGAATCAATGCCGATCAAGTGGCGCTTGGCTGTATTAATGGCTGATAGAGAAATCGACTATAAAAAGCTTGCCCAGATGACAGGGTTGCATCCTGTAACCGTCAGCAAACACAAAAATATTCGGGTGATGCCAGAGAGACTAGACAGAGACACGCTAGAAAAATACTGCAAAGCTCTTAATTGCCAGCCCGGTGATTTGTTAGCTTATGGGTCAGACAAATCAAAAGACCAAACATCGTAACGTATTGCTTTTGACAGGCATTTACTAACTAATCAGTTGAAAGTATTTTTTCCTCTAAAGTCTGAACCATTTTATGAAAACTCTATTTTTTAAATTGATTTGCAATCGACTTTAAGCAATGCCACTGAACCAAAAGAGGTGGAAAAATGACTAAACCACCCCGTAAGCGCAACAAAGCCACCTCTGCTGCATCCAGTGACAGCACATTACCAGATGACCAAGACCTTGAGGATATCTCCCTTCAGGAAAACCCAGCCTTAGCAACAATTAACGTTACTGCCGTTGAAGTTCCAGAATTAACCGAGCAGGAAATTAGCGATCGCTTGCACCTGGAGAGGAAAGTGGAGCGGGCGTTTTTTGAGGCAGGCAAGGCATTGGCTCAGTTGCGCGATCGCAGGTTATACAGATCCACTCATCGCACATTTGAGGAGTATTGTCGTGATAGATTTGGATACACCCATCGTCGAGTCAATTATCTAATAGCTGGTTCTGTAGTATTTGACAACATAGTGACGGGAACAAATTGTTCCCAAAACGAGGAAGTGGATGAAACGGGAACAAATTGTTCCCAAAATGAGGGAGTGGATGAAATGGGAACAAATTGTTCCCAAAACGAGGAAGTAGACAAAACTCGACTTAACCCCTCACGAATCCTGCCAACTAATGAAGGACAAGTGCGCCCTCTGGCACAGCTAGAACCCCAGCAGCAGATTGAAGTTTGGCAACGGGCAGTACAGAAGGCTGGCGGTAAAGTTCCCAGTGCCAGAATTGTAACTGATGTGGTGCAGAGAATTATGGAACGTACTAAAGTACCCAACACCTACCAAATTGGTGAAGTCTGCCAAATTCTTGCTAAGGACAATCCCGAACTGAGAGGCAAAGGTAGCTGTTGGGCTATTGTCAGCGCAGTGAATAACTTTAGTTGCACGGTGAAAATGTGGGATGGCGAGTACGCCGTTGGGTTACAACACCTGAAGTCTTACAATTATCTGCCTACCGAGTGTGAGCAGATGCAGGTGATTAGCGATCGCATTAATCAGGTGTATTCCGATTCGCTGGAGGAGACAGTCAAAAGTCTGTTGCAGTCGTTGGGAAAGCTGAATCGGCCTTATTTAACGGCTGTGGAAGAGAAGCTGTTGAAGCTTCTGGAGTTGGAGTATGGGAGAATACCCTAAACAATTTTGGCAAATTGGCATCCAATGTCTTTGGGTTGCAGTTTCAATGGAGTTAGCAACACAACGGGAAAGTGAAGAAGTTGTACGAGGGAAAAGATAAAACTTCCCGCTTCTTGACATCCAGCCGGAGCCAGTTGTTTAGTTGAGTGCTGTAGAACCCCTCTACATGATTCATACAGCGCTCAACAGAGTTCAGTTCCCACTCTACAACTGGCTAGAAATTAACAAAACCAAATAAAACCTCAGAATCTGTCTCGCCCTTCTTTGCTTCCCCAATATTAGACCTAAATCCTTACTTTTTTGGAATAGTTGACTTGACTGATTCACGCTCCTGTAATGTATTAAACCAGTCTCTCAAATAAGGATACTGAAGAAGCCAGTCTTCATTTAAGCGAAAGCTGTAATAACCGAGGGAACATAATGCTGCCACATCTGCTGCTGTCCATGTTTCACCCTCTAACAAATATTTAGTTGAACGCAGTTGGGAATCAAAGATTGGTAAAAGGCGATTAATTAATGTTTCATATTTTTTTCGATAATAAGCAGGAGCTAGATCACCCATAAAATCTAGTACCCATAAACTTATAATATTGTCGCCTAAAGTATCTGCTAGTTGTTCCCATTTACGGCACTCAAGCCGTATGTGAGGAGCGCTTGGGTAAAAGCTAGGCTGTGGATAAGTTTCGTCTAGATACTCTGCAATCAATGTAGAGTCCCAAATTACCGTGCCATCTTCATCTACAAACACAGGGACTTGACCAATAGGAGAAATTTCAAGGAATTCAGGGGGTTTATTGGCTAAATTAATTTCTTTGAATTCACAATCTAAATTTTTCTCTATTAACAATATTCTGATTTTCCGAGAAAAGTTTGATTGCTGATGATAGTATAACGTTCTATTCATAGATTTATTTTCACTCAAAAAATGGGTCTAATACTAAACTGCATTCAAAAATAGTACCCCATGATTGCGACGAAGAAAGCAATCTTATGGACTCTGACTAAAACCGTTTTATCTTAATCTTTTAGGCATGGTAAACTATGGAATTACAACACTTAAAGTTTTGCAATTCTCAACCTGCCGAATGTCAGCAGATGCAGTCTTCTGAGGGATGTCCAAAGACCAGCCGCTATGCGTTTACGCATTAGAGGGTGTTCCACTGGGCTAGAGGAGTCAGTGCAGAAGTTTTTAGAGTCGTTAGGGAAGCTGAATCGGGCTTATTTGACGGATTTGGAAGAGAAAGTGTTGAGTCTTCTGGAGTTGGAAATCATACCATAATGCTGCAAGTGATTAATTTTGGGATTCAAGGGATTCTACAAAGTAGAATTTTGACTTGTGCATTTATGCAGGTAAGGGTGAGATTTTGGTACTGATTATTAGGGAAAGAGCAACTCTCGAACAAGTGGAGTTAATGCTGCAAACTTTGCGAGTTTACATTAAAGTGGCAGTAGATATAGAAAGAGGGATTTTAGCTGGAGGAGGAGAGAAACACGCTTTTTGTGAAGCAGCATTGCTTGAAGACGGTAGTAGACAGCGAGATATCTGGGGTGCGGATTGGACTCCCTTTGACCAATCGATAGCTTATGAATCGATTATTAACATACGTCCCAGCCAAAATAATCGCTCAATGGTAATTCAAGTCCCAGCGATTCGAGAACGTGTTAAAAAAATAACCCAGGAGTTAATTGGTGGATATGAACCAGAATTTAGATGAAAAACAAGCACGGTTTCAAGGCGAAAATACATCACATCGCTTAGGGCATATAGCTTCTAATTTAGGTAGGCTGAGAACATTTTGTGACACTGCTTACCCTGAAGCGGTCGAAAGTGTTGCAGATGAAACTATGTGTTTTATCGAATGGACAGCAGCAGAAATTGAACCTGAGTATGCCGAAGAATTGGTTAACATTCAAATCCAACTAGCACGTTGGAAATTAAAATTTGATAGTCTTTGGTCTAATGAGAGCGAACGTAAAAATATGTCCGAGCAAGCTAGTACTTGGTCAGAGCGAGTATTAGATATGTCAGGGTTGCTGTCTGAATCTATCTAAAACTTTAATCATTGCGGTATTCTAGATTTTGTAAAAAATATGAGCAATCCCTTATAGTTTCTGGACAAATAATTCATTTTGGATATGGCACTTGCTAAAAGTTTTTTTGCGTTGCCCGCCTCTCAATTAAGGTTGTTGCGATTAGGTGTTGGTAATTGAAGCACCTCAGAAAAACGTGAATACTTAACCGCATCAGTAGGAGGATAATCTGCTGACACTGCAATCAACCCAATTTTAAGATCCTCGAAATAAATCACGCCCCCGATACGCCGTTCAACTTGAAAAGGGCCATGAAATAAATCATACTCTGCAATGTAGATCAGGAGAAAGTCAGTAATCTTTATTATCCTACCAAACATTTGCTCACAAGTTTTTTGGATGACACCATCTAGGTATTCATTATAAGCAGGCTCTCCCAGATCAGTAAATTCTGCATGATCCGCAAAATGATCCATGTAAAACAACCAGATATTGGACAAGTCTGGTTCTGAGGTCAGTTTTTGCCTCAGTTCCTGAAATTGGTCGATGTTCATAGTCTGGATATTGATGAGGTGGGACGAGCAGACAGCACTATGATAAATTTACCATCAGTGATAAATTGTTGATTAACGAAGCCAAAGATAAAACCAGTTAGGTGCGATCACTACTTGTAATGCTCCAGTTAAATTTGCTAGCACATTTGAAGTCATGTTGCAAAAATAGTGTACGTGATCCAATTTTGACTTCAAGCGGCTGTAGAATAGCAAATAAAAGCAATCTTTGGTTTAATATTTCCGCTCTTACTTGTTTGTAGAAAGTAGTAATTTATGACAGAAACACAACAAGAAGAAATCATAAATTTACGGGCATTGAATTTAACACCTAAACAAATAGCCCGAAAATTGGGTATTAAAGTGTCAGATGTCAATGCAGCGATCCAAAATCAAGCACAGCAAACCACATTAGATAGATTGACAAAAGGAGAGCTAGACCCTGTATATCAGTGTTTAGCAAGCGAGAGTCTTATCCAATTGTTACCGAAAATCCCACCAGAAAACAGCATCAAAAATCTGCTGACAAAAATCCTACCTGTAAAAAACAATGACGATGATATTGATCGCGGTTTAGGATTGGTAGTTATAGCAAGAGTTGCTCGATACAATCAAATCACGGTCTGTAGTTACCTTTTAGATATATGGTGCTTAGGCGTTAAAGATACCATACCACCACGTACAGTAGACAGGATAAAATTTAAAGAATTTACTGAATCAGTATTCCAGCCATTTCCCGGAAAACCGCACCTTGTTCCCCTTGAAGCTGCCCAAGGGATGATATTTAGTGCTTGCGAATACGCAGAAAGCTTAGGGTTTCAACCACACAAAGACTTTTCTAAATCGCGTTCGCATATCGGAGAATGGGATGGGAGTATACGTATTGAATGTGGTCGTGACGGGAAACCATTTTATGTCAATGGCCCCCACGATAACCCGAAAAAAATCATGGAAAGATTGAAGACAAGTAGGGGTGAAGGTAATTTTGATTTTCTGATTGGTTCAGATCCTATTGAAAAGAATTTTTGGTAGATGCAATTAATTTGATTATTCTGGTGCGTCATTAAGATGTCATTCAGGTTTGAAATACTCAGCGCAGTGAATGATTTCAGTTTCACCGTGAGACTTGGGTATGGCGAATACAGAGTTGGGTTGCAGCATCTGAAGTCCTTCAACGACTTGCCCCAAGAGTGTCAGCAAGTTTAGGAGATAAGCGATGGCGCTGTTTCTCCTACTGTAGATGATTGCATCATTAGGCTACGGGATAGTGGCAAGCTAGAAGCACCATTCTAGGCAATTTTGAAGTGTTTGGGGGAGTTGAAGCGCCCATATTTGAGTGAGTTTGAGGAAAAACTATTAGGTTTTCTTGAACAAGAATATGAGATTGTAGATTAGGGCAGAGTTGATCCGATCTTTGAAGATACACTGGCGTTCATACAGTCGCTATTTCATGGCACAAAAGTATTTCTTGTTCTTGGGTCATACAATCTGAACATCATCTCAAATCACCAACCAGAGCATTATGTCTAAACTTTTTGCCGTTGTGGTTGCAACCGTTCCAGGGTATTACGACTATAAATTGGCTCACCCAGAGCATGACCTTGATCAACTCGCTTGGTTTAAGGAGCAACATGAGAAAGGAACACTACTGTGCTGTGGGCCGTTTTTTCCCCATGATGGAACTGGGCTTTGGGTTATCCAGGCAGAGAATCTTGAACAGGCTCAAGCTGTTGTAAACAGCAGTCCTCGTGTGCGAGATGGTATGCTAGCGGACTCTGCTAGAGTTGTGGAGTGGGAAGTTCACATCGGACGCGATCGTTTTGCTCCTATGTGAATAAGTAGAAGCAACAACTGCTAAATTACTTGGATATAAGCAGATAAACACACAGTATAAAATTGTGATAATTGAGATTAAATATAAGCTCAGTTACCTTCTCATCTTCTTAGCTACTTCGCTTAACCCACCTTCTTTAACACAAGTTGCACCGAGACTTTCAGTGTAAGTACCGTAGTCTTTGTAATGTTGTATCTTGATTAACATTACGTTGTTGTCGCTCCATTTACCTTTAATTTCGCTAATCTTTAATGTTTTAGGATCAAGGAAATGGTTCAAGTTGCCGCCTAGTTTTCCCCACCAGTAAGAAGCCCCGACCATTCGGGTATTAGTAAACTTAACGCCAGACATTTTAACGACTGAATTAGTCTTTGTATTGAAAGAACATGCAGTATTAGTTTTGTTATCCAGTGCGATAATCAAATTGTTATTGCTCCCGAAGAATGACAAATCGTCATTTATATTATTAGCTACAGCAGTTAAAGGTAATAAAAACGCCAAAATATTAATAGTTACAAATAATTTTTTCATTAGCTTTGCTTTAATTTATTAAATACTTTACTATCTCAATTTGCAATAACACATCAGTATATTTATTTACTTGTTATTCAGTATAGTAGTCTCAATATTGCTAACTGCTAGCCAAGCAAGCTCCTACTGAGGTTAAGGGGAGTTTGTGCCTGCCAAATCATTGCCAAGGACATCCAGAACTGAGAGGCAAGGGTGGCTGTTGGGCGATTGTCAGCACAGTGAATGACTTTAGTTGCACCGTGAAAATGTGGGATAGCTAGTATGCCGTTGGGTTGCAGCATCTGAAGTCTTACGATTACTTGCCTGCGGAGTGTCAGCAGATGCAGGTGATTTGCGATGCCTGCGGTGGGCTACGCCTACGCATCAATCGCGTGTATTCCGATTCGTTAGAGGAGACTGTCAAAAGTCTGTTGCAGTTATTGGGTAAGGTGAATCGTCCTTCTCTAACTGAGTTGGAAGAAAAACTTTTGAGCTTTCTAGAGTCTGAAGTTAAAGTGTAATAGCTAACTGCGTTGCCAACTCTTCATAAAACTGTTTATGTGAACCTAAATAATTTTCTGCGCCTAAACGTGTTAAATATCCCTTTTTGCTTGTGTAAGGATTAGGGATATAGCTGTAAATGTATAGTTTTCTGCATTCGGGATTTTCAGACCAACCAATATTGAACGCAGCATACTTTGGAAAAAAGGTGATTGCATTGTAATAATCAATGTAATCGTGAATCCACCATGCTAAGGCTGTCCAATCGGCAGTTTTCTCATAATAATCAATGAAAGAATTCACAATAATGCAGGCTGTAGCACCCATATAACCTTTAGCGTCTGGAACATCCCAGATATGAACTGCATAGTTAGATACGTTACTAGCACAATTGTACTGATTTTTATTTTCTGCACCTTTAGCATTGATAGCAGATGACCGATATCCAGAGCGAATGCTGATTCTTCCGAAAGCTTGTTGAATTGGTTCTAGAACTTGTTCACAAAGACTTTTGCCGGAGGCGATCGCCAAATCAGGATTATCTGGGATATTTGGAATCCCTTCAATTTGAGAAATTTCTGAGTGCAAAAAATCACGCATAAAAAAGTTTTTTGACAAACGTACTCGACCTAATTCTTCCAATGATTTGACAGTTTGTGGTCTTTTCATCATTGTTAATTTAATTTGACGCGATGAATACCCGCGAATATACCTTGAGTGATGGAATGGAAACGATGCCTGCGGCGAACTACGCCGAAGCAGTGATCAACTACTTCCAAAATCTACTTTGCAATCAACTCTGAAAAAATATTGTTGAACAGGAGGAGCAAAGCGACCGCCTAGTAAATTACAGTTATCAAATGTATTCTTTCGATAATCATTGGGAAAGTATAAAATAAAACTGTTTTTGGCGGTATATTATTTGTAACAGTAATTAACCCTTAGTTAGCAAGATAGCTCTGTGTTTTTGGAGTATTTTAATGAGCTTGATTAACCTGGATCTGGTCTTCAACGCAATTACTAGCATCGCCAACCCTTTGATTAAAGAAAAAATTCTGCGTTCGGAGACTGTAATTAAGTTACTCCAGCAATTTAACCTCGATCCAGAGCATCCACCTGCTGATTTTAGTGGTGTTTATGCTTACGCCCTAGTAGAATATGGCGTAGGCAAACCTAAGCCATTGCTCGAATTGTTCCGACAACAAGCAATTAAACAAGCTTTTCGCACAGCATTAGACCACAATAACCCCTCAATTCTGCTTTCTGAGGTTGATGCTTTTTTAGATACCTATACCTTGGGTGATGAAATTAGTAGTTTAGAACTTGATGTCAGGCGAGAAGTGGCTGAATTTGCGACTGTATTTATTGAAGTTGCTAAACGCACTCGCACTCCCTCTGATGTGTTGCTAAACCAGAAAATTGGTTCTCTACATAAAAGGATTGCTTGTATCCAAGAACAACTGGAAAGATTGCCGACGCTGGAGGGAATTCGGACAGAAATAGCAAGGTTGGCAGTAGAGAATTATCCTGCACTACCAGGAACTGCGACTGCAAACCAATGTAGAGCGATCGCACTAGCCCAGCAGATGCGAGGATGGTTTGAAACCTTGGGCTATGACTTTGAAAAATATGAAATCTGGGCAGAGGAATATTTTGAATGGATAATTCACATCCCAGTACGTCGCAGTTATGACCGTATTCTTATACGTGGCGTTGCAGGAGAGGTGGGACTGAGTGATGTCATGGCGTTGCGTTCGTCAGTTGAGGCGCAAAAAACTGATGAAGGATGGCTGGTGACTACCCGTCGGATTTCCCGTGCCGCACGGGATGAAGTCAAGAAGGAAGAAAATCATCGCCTTGACTGCTTTACATTTGACGAACTGATTGACTTAGATGCTGACTTTAATGGTTATCTCGACTGGTTAGAAGCAGAAATCAAACGCCGAAAAATTGATACCTTGTATGTACCGCTTGCTTGTACAAAAGAAGAAATTGACCCAGTTACCAAGCGGCGAATCGGGGTGAGTCGATATGAAGAAGAAGACGGCTGGATTGATGGGTATATAGACCTTTGGCTTGATGACCCAGCTAAAGAGCATATTTCAATTCTGGGAGAATTTGGCACAGGTAAAACTTGGTTTGTCTTTCACTATGCTTGGACTGCACTGCAACGTTACCGTGATGCCCAAAAACGTGGTGTTGAACGTCCCCGTCTGCCTTTGGTAATTACCCTGCGTGACTTTGCCAAAGCACTAAATGTTGAGAATGTTTTGGCAGGTTTCTTTTTTACCCAACACAATATCCGCATCAACAGCGAAGTCTTTGACCAACTCAATCGTATGGGTAAGTTGCTGCTAATTTTCGATGGCTTTGACGAAATGGCAGCAAAGGTAGATCGTCAACAGATGATTAACAACTTTTGGGAACTGGCGAAGGTGGTGGTTCCCGGTGCTAAAGTCATCCTCACCTGTCGTACTGAGCATTTCCCAGAAGCGAAGGAAGGACGTGCTTTACTAAATGCAGAACTGCAAGCATCAACTAAAAAATTAACTGGCGAAACACCTCAATTTGAAGTCTTGGAACTGGAGAAATTTAACGACGAACAAATTCGGCAGCTGTTGTCATACCAAGCTGAACCAGCAACAGTTGAGCAGGTAATGGGTAATTCTCAACTTTTGGACTTAGCGCGTCGCCCACTGATGACTGAATTAATTTTAGAAGCATTGCCAGATATTGAGGCGGGTAAACCTGTGGATATGTCACGGGTTTATTTCTATGCAGTGCGACGCAAGATGGAACGAGACATCAAAGCAGAGCGTACTTTTACTTCCCTTGCAGATAAACTGTATTTTCTGTGCGAGTTGTCTTGGGAAATGTTGTCTAGTAACCAAATGAGCCTGAATTATCGGCTGTTCCCAGAACGTATTCGTCGCTTATTTGGTTCTATTGTTCAAGAAGAGAAGGATTTAGATCACTGGCATTATGACATGATGGCGCAGACGATGCTTGTCCGCAATGCTGATGGTGACTATACTCCAGCGCATAGATCGCTGTTAGAGTTTTTTGTGGCGTATAAATTTGCAGCAGAGTTGGGGGTGTTGGCTAGCGATTTTACGGAATTAGCCCAAGCACAGTCAGGTTTGGATAGCAGTACAGCGCCTGTTGATTATACTTGGTCTGGTTATTTTTCGCGTCAAAGGAGTAGCGAGGCGATGCCTGTGGCAATCCCTTTGTCGATCGCACCTTTGAGAAGATTTATTAGTGAGTCTTTGGAGAAATTGAAGGAGACATTTGGGCAATCGCCTTTGACGAAAGCAGTAATGGATTTGCTTGTACCAATGGTTGATGTAGAGGTAAACAAGGAGATTATTAAAGTTATTGAAGCAACACGCTTTAGAAGCGAGGATGAGGTTGGTTATGTTGGGGGAAATGCAGCAACAGTAGCAGTAAATATTGATAAGGCAGCATTAGAGGAGAAAGATTTTAGTGGTGCAGTCATTAAAAAAGCTGATTTTAGTAATTCAAATTTAGTTAGCATAAATTTGAAGCAGGCAAATCTTACTGGTTCTATTTTTACTAAAATATTGGGTAGTGTTTTATCAGTAGCATTTAATCCTAATGATAAAGTTTTAGCGACAGGTGATACTAACGGGCAAATTCACCTTTGGGCAATACCAGATGGTAATCGATTATTAACATTTCAGGGACACATTGACTGGGTACGTTCAGTTGTTTTTAGCCCTAATGGTCGAATGCTAGTTAGTGGTAGTGATGACCAAACTATAAAGTTATGGGATGTACAAAGTGGTAAATGTATCCAAACTTTAGAAGGAGACTCTGGCAATTTATACTCGGTTGCTTTTCACCCTAGTGGTCGTATTTTTGCTACAAGTTCAGAGAAGACATTACGCCTTTGGGATATACACACTAATGAATGCCTTCATATTTTAATAGGACATACTGATAAGATCAGGTCAATAGCTTTTAGTCCTGATGGAAAAATGCTAGCTAGTGGCAGTTATGACCAAACAATAAAACTCTGGGATGCAAGTACAGGTCAATGTCTGAAAACTATACAAGCGAATAAGCAAGGAATGGCATTTAGGATTAGGTCAATAGCTTTTAGTCCTGATAGTAAAACATTAGCTAGTGGTAGTTCTGAGCAAATCATAAAACTTTGGGATGTAAGTACAGGTCAATGTTTAAAAACAATACAAGGGCATATTAGAGAGGTGACATCAGTTGTATTTAGCCCTGGTGGTCAAATACTTGCTAGTAGTAGCTTCGACTCAACAATAAAACTTTGGGATTTAGGCACAGGTCAATGTCTGAAAACTTTACAAGGTCATACGAAATGGGTAAGGTCAATCACATTTAGTAACGATGGAAAAATGCTAGCTAGTGCAGGAGATGACCAAACAGCCAGATTGTGGGACTTGATGAATAGTCAATGTTTTAAAATTTTGCAAGGCTACCATCATTTGGTACTATCTGTTGCTTTCAGTCCAGATAATTGCACATTAGCTAGTGGGAGTGATGACGGTATATTAAGGCTATGGAATACAAACACAGGTCAGTGTTTCAAAAATTTACGAGGTCATAGTTATTGGTTATCTTCTATTTCTTTTAGTTCTGCTGGGCAAATATTAGCTAGTGGGAGTAGTGATAAAACTGTTAGGCTATGGGATCTTAGCAATGGAAAATGCCTTCATATTTTAAAGGGGCGTGGCCCTTGGGTGTTGCCAGTTGCTATAAGTTCTGATGGTAAAATCCTGGCTAGTAGCGATGAAAGTATAGTGAATCTTTGGGATGTTTCTACTGGTCAACGGTTGAAAATTTTGCAAGGGCATAATAAATGGGTACAAGGGATCGTTTTTGCTCAAAATGGACAAACGCTAATTACTGCAAGTGAAGATAAGACAATCAAGATATGGGATGCTCAAATCGGTGATTGTATCAAAACTTTACAAGAAGACGAAGAAGTATGGTCAGTTGATTTACACCCTAATACTCCAATTATTGCCAGTGGAACAATAGATGGGAGGGTAAAATTATGGAATATTAAAACTGACCAGTGCTTGAATAGCTTACAAGCCCATACTCATAAAGTCAGGTCTGTTGTCTTTAGTCCAAATGGTAAAATTCTAGGCAGCAGCAGTCATGACAGAACAGTCAAATTATGGGATGTAAATAATGGTCAATGCCTTAAAGTTTTGCAAGGTCATATTAATTGGGTAGTATCAATTAGTTTTAGCCCAGATGGAAAATTGCTAGCTAGTGGAAGCGAAGATGGAACAATTAAACTTTGGGATACTAATACAGGCGATTGCTTAAAAACACTTATACCGCCAAGACCTTATGAAGGTATGAACATCACAGGCGTTAAAGGCTTAACCGAAGCTGAAAAAGCCACGCTTAAGGCATTAGGTGCGGTGGAAGATCGAGAATAAATCTTAGACAATATGCAATCGATGTTGAGGTGATGCCTGGGGCAACCCCTTTGGGGAACGCACTACCCATCCCTTTACACTCATATAGTAAGATACGCCGGGTAGCGCTCTTCCAGCGAATCGACCACACGCAGGAACGCACTACCCATCCCTTTACACTCATATAGTAAGAGCGATCGCATCAGTAAAGCTCTTCCTCTTCGCCATACTGCGCTGGCGGTTCACCATAAGATTCAAGAATCTTGGGCTTTTTCATTTTGTTATTGGCTGGTTCAATTTTCTCTACATATAAATCAAATTCCCACTCTTGCAGTAAATCAAAGATAAATTGTAAATGACTACCTACCTCTAGGGATAAATCGCCTAAACGAAAATCGCAGGTATCAGGGGGAATTTCGACAACAGGATGATTAAATTCCAAAGTTCTTCCTAAACGGTCTTTGTGAATAAATCTGTAGAGGTGTTCCGGGTCAAAATCAAATACTTGCACAATTGCGGCAGCGACTTCATCTAAATTGAAGTAACTAGGAATAGCAATCCGTCGCCAAGCATTCTGTAAAGTGGCTTTAAATATGTAAACACCCTCAGTAAAACCGCCTTCGGCAATCACTAAAGTTTGTGACCATTCCGGGAAATAGGGTTGGAGATAAGGTTTTAAATTGTCAAAAGCTATGCGAAAATCTAACCGAAAAGTGGCATAATCTTCTATTTGGATATTTGAGCGACTTTCTGTTAACACAGCCATGAGAGCATTACCCCAAGGCTTGGGGTTTACATGAGTAAAACGCCAGCCTTTAGCGGCTTGTGGTTTTCCTGATGTCAGTTCAATTAATCCAAATAAATGTAAGAGAGCGAGATTGTGGAAACCAGGATAATAAACTAATTTATCTTGTTCTGAGTAATTATTAATTTTTAATCCTGATGATGGGAGATTGTTCCAAAATAATAAACAGCGATATGCTTGGTCAAACATATCTCTTTGGTCGCCTAAGAGTTCGCTTTCTCCCCAAACTAACCAAGATTCTAGCAGGGTAAAATATTGTTCTGTGTGGTTTAATCCTTGCCAAATTTGCAGAATTTTTTGGTCTAAAACTAACTTGCTCTTTTTACCTTTGGTAATAACTTGAGATAGTCCAGAGGTGCGGAGGAGAAAATAAAGACCGTGGATATAAGGATAGGATTTTTGTACAGGACGTTTGAGGTTAATATCTATGGGATAACTCAATTGTGAGTTAAGTTGTTGGAGATATTTAAGGGACAATTGGTGATAAGTACTACTAACTTCAACGCCGTTGGGTTGGAGAAATTCTAAAATAGTTTGAAAATCCCGCAGAATTGTTCCTGGAATATTTTGACTAATGGTTTGCTGTTGAAGTAGTTCTTTTTTATCTTCCGTCAGTGGTAGCTTATCTCGGATTTGATCTGGAATGAGGGAAAATAGGTTACTCATCTGAGTTGAAAGGAGGAATTTGTATGGCGGTTAATCTCACAACTTGGCCATTTTGCCAAATGCTAATAAATTCTACTAAACGGCGGTGTCTTTCAATAGCTTTTTTCATAGCGAGTTTAACACCTGTGTCGATTTGGCTAGATAATTTCTCAGGAATTGGCTTATTCATCCGAATCTCAGCAGATGCAGTTAATCAGCGATGGTGCTATTTCTCCCACAGGAAGCGATGCCTGCGGCGGGCTACGCCTACGCATTCATAGGCTATGGGAAAATCAAAACTTGGAAGATGCCTCAAGTGCTGTCTTAAAGCACTTGGGAGAGTTGAAGCGACCGTATTTGACAGCTATGGAGAAGAAGCTGTTGAGTGTGATTGAAAAAGAATACGGCATTATAGATGAGATACCCCGTAATTTTCAATCAACCAAGGACTAGGAGAAAACAGTAATGCAAAGTATTAAGTTATGTTCTCATGTTGGGGATGATGGCATTTTGCACCTTGAGATTCCTGTTGGCATAACAGACAAAGAAATGGAAGTCGTAGTGATTTATCAACAAATAGAACCATCAGCGCCCCCGAAAACACCCGAAGAATTGGGATGGCCAGCCGGATTTTTTGAACAAACAGCTGGATCATTAGCAGATGATCCAATTCAAAGATATCCCCAAGGTGAGTATGACACTAGGGAGCCATTAGAGTGAGATATTTGTTAGATACCAATGCTTGTATTGTTTATCTGAATCGTCCTATGTCTGCTGTGAGGCAGAGGTTAGAATCGCTATCACCAGCAGATATTGTTGTTTGTTCGGTAGTAAAAGCCGAACTATTCTATGGTGCAATGCGAAGTAATAATCCCACACGGACTTTAACATTACAAGAAGCATTCTTAAATAATTTTGTATCTTTGCCTTTTGATGATCGGGCAGCTCGAATTTTTGGCACAATTCGGGCAGAGTTAGGGACGCTTGGTACACCAATAGGGCCTTATGATTTGCAGATTGCAGCGATTGCACTAGTGAATAACTTAACATTAGTAACGCACAACACCAGAGAATTTAGTCGCGTTAGTGGGCTGGTGATTGAGGATTGGGAGCTTGAGCAATAAATAATATCTTTTGTGGACTTAAATGAAAACTAATGCTGCTCGACTACTCGATAAACTAGGTATTCCCTACCAAATCCTGAGCTATGAGGTTGACCCTGACGATCTCGCTGCTGAGAGTACGGCGCACAAAGTTGGTCTTCCCCCAGAGCAAGTTTTTAAAACTCTAGTAGTCAGAGGTGACACAACAGGCATCTGTTTTGCTGTTGTACCGGGAAATGCTCAGTTAGACTTGAAAGCTTTAGCGCGGATTTCAGGAAACCGCAAAGTTGAGACAGTTGCTCTCAAGGAAGTTCAGCCACTAACAGGATACATCCGTGGCGGTGTGACAGCTTTAGCGAGTAAAAAAGACTATCCTGTTTATCTTGATGAAACTGCAACTCTATTTGAGCAGATTACTGTTTCTGGTGGAATGCGAGGAATGCTGCTTCTGCTATCGCCAGATGATTATTTACGTGCAGTTAAGGGTACTTTGGGAGCAATTGTACATTAAACCAGTTTTCACCAAGCATACTTAAGTACAAGTTGCGTTTATTACATAGAGATATTAAAGCTACAGTAAATAAATAACAGTATATTAGCGGGTTGCAACCCAGTACTAGGCTAACTACGATATAGCAAATTACACATTATTTGCTACTCAAGTAGTGGGTTTTGAGCTAATGACTATCAAAAAGCCTTTGGTAATCGAACAACCAAAACTGGGACAGCTTATCCATGAACTTCGCACTGTAGTTGGTTTAACCCAAGAACAGTTTGCAACACATTTGGGTGTTACTTATTCCACAGTTAATCGTTGGGAAAATAAACGCTCTAAATTATCACCAATGGCTATGCAGAGGATTGAAAAACTTCTACAAGAGATGGGTGAACAAGGGCAAAAACTGTTAGCGAAATATCAATCAAATTAGTTCTGAGTAACAAGTAAACAGATTTGTTTAAGTAAGTAGTATGCTTACTTAATTTTGATATCGCGATACTTGCAATGGGTTGTTTGATGTCGCAACTTTCAGAGGGTAGTCGCAGATTTAACCTACTAATCCGAGATTGATTAAGGTCTAGAATGCGATCGCTTGCTCAAAGTCTTTGTAGCCGACCTTCTAATTTTCTCCTGTTGGGTACAAAAAACTATGACCAATTGATGTTGTCAATCATCGTAAAACCTTTGATGCTGACCTGAATTTAAAAGTCAGCATCCGTAAGTTACTGATTGACAGGGCTAGCTTATCTCGATAATAAAACCAAAATATTATTGAACCTCTAATCAAAGATAGAAACAATCTTAGGTTATACACCAAAGTGAATAAGGCGCAAAGGAAGAATATCAATGACTTACGCAAAAAAAATCATAGAGCAATTAAATAAACAAAAGTCGAATTATACCAGTCCTGAATCATGCCAGGATATAGCTAATTCTTTGGAGTCTTTATCTACAGATATTTATACCGATAGCAAAAGGTTTATTTATGAAATGCTCCAGAATGCAGATGATGCAAGTAGCAGTTCTGGAAAACTTGAAATTCAAATTCAAATTATAGGACAGTACCTAGTTATTTCCCATCAAGGCGAAAGGTTTACAGAAATAGATATTGAATCGATTTGTAGTGTGGGAGATGGGAATAAAAAGGGAGATGAAAATAAAACAGGTTTTAAGGGGATTGGATTTAAGTCTGTTTTCTCCCATTCAGATTACGTAATTATAAATTCTGGCAATTATTGTTTTAGATTTGATAAGAATAATTGGGAAAATCATTGGTGTACGAGTTGGGGAAATGAACAAGATTGGAAAAATAAAAGAATGAACAGGGGGAAAGAGGCAAATGTAAAAATGCCTTGGCAGATTATTCCGATTTGGACAGATTTACCGTCAGAATTAGCTTTTGTGAATAATTTTAATGTTTCTACAATTGTGAGATATGGCTCTGTAGACAAACTCCAGAGAGAATTATTTGAACTTTTGTCTAATACCCAAATATTACTTTTTCTTAGAAGTCAACAAGTTATTATTACTATTACTAAAGCAGTTGTTTTTACTATTGAAAAGCTTAGACAGAACGGAATAGTTAAGTTAAAAAGAAATGGACAGGATATAAGTTCCTGGTTAGTAAAATTATTTATGTTTAATGTAGATAATTCAACAAGAAATATTATGGGAAATGATATACGTATTCCCAAAAAACTAAGACAATCGAATAAAACAGAAATATCTTTTGCTGTTCAACTGGAAGATGGCAAGATTAAAACCGCAGATAAAGAAAACAGATTGATATTTACTTATCTTCCAACATCAGTGAACTATGATTTCCCATTTTTGGTAAATGCAAGTTTCCTTACAGATGCAGGTAGGCAACATCTTCACGAAGATTTATATTGGAATATTTGGCTTTTTAAACAAATACCAATTTATCTTTTTACATGGTTATCAGAACTTGCTCAATCAAAGTACAAAAATGAAATTTTAAAACTTTTACCTCATAGGTTTTCTAGTCATTCAGAATTAAAACGCTCTTTCAACGATGGTCTTAACACCGCAGTTAGCGAAATAGCATTTATTCTTAATGAACAAGGATATTTATTAAAAGTAAGCGAAGCGATTTGGGATCAAAGCAATATTTCAAAATTTATAAATCAGAAAATTTTAATTGACTATATAAATATTAAAAGAAACAAATATTTTTCCTGTGACTCTTTAATTCCTTATTTCGATAATTTAAATAGTCTTAGTAGATTCGGATTAACAATTTTTGATATTGATGATTTAGGAGATTTTTTCACATCTGAAACTTTTATAAGCAAGCATCAAGTAGAAGAAAATTTTAATTTGATAATTTTTTTGTTTGAGCAGTCTCAAAAACAAAAAAATGCTAATGAATTTTACCAAAAAATTAAGGATGTACCTTTTATCTTTAATCAAAATTCAAAATTATGCAAGCCAGTTACTTTATTATTTGGTAAACATACAAAAGTTACTGATGAAGAAGTTATACACACTGATGTATTAACTAAAATCAAGAATAGTCAAGAAATTTATAATTGGCTTTCTCTTTTAGGTGTACAAGAACCAACAGATTCATCATTTATTAGTCTAATTATTCAAGAACCTGAAAAATTTATTAATGTTGATAATGCAATTGATACAATACGCTTTATTTTTAATGCTTATAAAGAAAATATTATCACAAATGAACAGTTTGTAGAACTTCGCAAAGTTAGCTTGCTGACTAAGAAAGGATCTCTAATAAGTTGTGAAAAATGCTACTTATCTAATTTTTATAATCCTGAGTTAATGCTTGAAGAAAAATATTCTATTGATGTTTATGTATCTGAAAGCTATCTAGAAGGTAAAGATGATAAAACAGAATGGAAAGCCTTTTTCCTGAAAATGAAGGTAAAACAGAATATAAATAAATATCAATTTATTTTTAGTTCTCTTTCTTCATTAAGTAGTAGTTTTGGGAAGGAATACTTTGATATTAATAATGGTTATCTTAGTACAATACTTACGAGAAATGGATTTGGTTATGGGTTGCATAATGAAGTCTCCTTCGTAAGAAATTTGAGTTTTTTAGAAAAAACAACTAACGACTACTTTTTTGCAAAGATATTTTGGGAAAGTGTTATTAAATCTGGAGAATTAAATTTAAAATTTTTCCTGGAAAAGCCTTCTCTCTGGTATGGAATAGGTGATGGACACAATAGTTATAAAATTACTATTAGCACAACATATCTTGAATGGTATATAAGGGGTAAGGAGTGTATTCCAACTACTGTAGGAAAATGTTATAAACCTGAAAATGTTTTTGTAAACAGCGCTGAAATTAACGAAATTGCAGGAAAGTATCTACCAGTTTTTGATTGTGTTCATCCTATTTCTTCTGAATTAAGAGACTTTTTTGGTTTTATCTCTACCCTGGAGTTAAAGCACTATTTAGAGATTTTAAAAAATATCTCTAATGTTAGTTTATTAGTAAGGATTCAGGTGGCAGGGTATTGACAAAGGGGACGCTTGAGAGAGAATATCACAAATATGAACCAAAACCTGCCTCAAGATTTAGACCGAGAAAGCTTGAACCAGTTATCAAAAGAAGAACTGG
>JAESFO010000399.1_pt1 | contig 45969 bp, 47 predicted proteins | sample 9269421 | NCBI WGS metagenome assembly JAESFO01 (sample SAMN14502839, study PRJNA617101) | algae metagenome | isolation source: Nostoc desertorum CM1-VF14 and co-occurring heterotrophs from rocky... | place: USA: Clark Mountains, San Bernardino, California | collected 2000-06-05 | reverse complement strand
GCCGTGTCCACGCCCCCGATGGTCACACGTCGGGCGAGAACCGGACCCCGTGGGGCGGCAGCGTGACGTCCGGCCACACCCGCATGTTGTGCCGCAGCTCGCAGTGCGCGCCGATCACGGCCCGGTCGCCGACCACGGTGTCGCGGACGCTCGCGCCCTCCTCGACGACCGCACCGGACCCGATCACCGAGTTCTCCACGACCGCGCCCGCCTGCACCATCGCGCCGTCGAACAGCATGGAGCCCTCGACCCGGGCGCCGGAGCCGATCCGGGCGCCGCGGCCGACGGTCGTCCCGCCGAAGACGAACGCGTCGGAGGCCACCTCGGCCCCCTCCAGCACCATCGACTCGCCGGTCGGCCCGGGCAGCGCCGCCGAGGGCGCGACCCCGCGGACCAGGTCCGCCGAGCCGTGCACCAGGTCGCCGGGGGTTCCCATGTCGCGCCAGTAGGCGACGTCGACGTGGCCCTGCACGTGCGCCCCGGAGGCGAGCAGGTCGGGGAACGTCTCACGCTCCACCGACACCGGCCTGCCCTCGGGGATGGTGTCGATGACCTCGCGGCGGAAGACGTAGCACCCGGCGTTGATCTGGTCGGTCGGCGGGTCCTCGGTCTTCTCGAGGAACTCCAGCACCCGGCCGGTCGGATCGGTGGGGACGCAGCCGAAGGCCCGCGGGTTCTGCACCCGCACCAGGTGCAGCGTGACGTCGGCACCGGTGCTGCGGTGGGTGTCGGCGACGGCGGTCAGGTCGGTGCCCGCCAGCACGTCGCCGTTGAAGATCATGACGTGCTCGGCGGAGAGCTTGCCGGCCACGTTGCGGATGCCTCCGCCGGTGCCCAGCGGCTCGGTCTCGGTGACGTAGGTGAGGTCCAGCCCCAGCGACGAGCCGTCGCCGAAGTGCTCCTCGAAGGTCTCGGCCAGGTAGCTCGTGCCCAGCACCGCCCGCCGGATGCCCGCCTCGCGGATCCGCGACAGCAGGTGCGCCAGGAACGGCACCCCCGCCGTCGGCAGCATCGGCTTGGGCGCCGACAGGGTCAGTGGCCGCAGCCGGGTGCCCTTGCCCCCGACCAGCACGACCGCCTCGACGTCCTGCAACGCAGGTTCCCCCTCAGGTTCTTTCTTCTCGTTCGCGCTCAGCCGGTCCGCCGCAACAGACCCGAGCGCACGGCCAGGCCGGCGCGCAGGGCCGCACGCAGCGGCGCGTGCACCGGACCGCGGTGGCGGTCGGCCAGATAGCGGTAGGCGCTGCGGTGGTGCTCGGCGAGCATCCGTGCCGACACCTCCGGCTTGCCCGTGGACGCTCCGCCCACGTGTACGACATCGGCGCCGGGGACGTACACGTTTCGCCATCCGGCGAGACCGAGCCGCTCGCCCAGGTCGACGTCCTCGAAGTACATGAAGTAGCGCGGGTCGAAACCGTCGACGGAGTCGAACGCGGTGCGCCGCAGGAGCAGGCACGACCCGGACAGCCAGCCGGCCGCCCGCTCGGTCAGGTCCTCGCGGCTGCGCCGGTAGGCCGCGGTCCACGGGTTCGCGGGCCAGACCGGCGCCAGCGCGGCGTGCCCGGCGCCCGCGACCAGCGACGGCACCTCGCGTGCCGAGGGGTAGATCTCGCCGGACGGCTCGCGGATCAGCGGGCCGAGCGACCCGGCCCGGGGGTGGCGACGGCCGGCGTCGAGCAGGATGTCCAGCGAACCGGCACCCCACTCCAGGTCCGGGTTGGCGACGACGACCCAGCCGTATCGGTCGGGCAGCGAGGCCACGCCGCGGTTGGCGGCGGCACCGTAGCCGACGTTCTCCCCGATCGGCAGGACCGTCACGTGGTCGCGCTCGCGGGCCGCGCGCTCGGGGGCGCCGTCGACGGATCCGTTGTCGGCCAGGACGACCGGCACGTCCGTGCGGGTCGTCGCGCCCCGCAGCGAGTCGAGGAAGGTGTCCAGCAGCGCGCCCGGCGAGTAGGTCACCGTGACGACGGCGACCCCGTCGCCGTAGGACCGTGCGTCGTCGGTCACGTGGCCTCCCCGTCCTTTTCGTCCACCCCGCGCATGTCCCGCAACCTAGTCAGCACGGGCACACCCGCGCCCGGCGGCTCCGTCCGGCACCGCCCGTTCGCGCCCGCGAAGATCACACTCCGTCACCGCGACCATGATCGCGATACCCTCACTCCAACGTTCGGACCGTCCCCGAGCAGCGACGACACGCCGTACCCGTGTGTCACCCTCAAGTCCCGACCCCCTACGACGACCGGGCGAGCAACCCGACACGCAGGCCTGTACGACCCACCGCGGGGGCCCGGATGCTGCACCCTGGTCCCCGACCGGGGTGTCCGGTCCCAGAGACGCACGAGCCGTGCTCGGGTTCACCGGACTCCCCCGTCCGGGTGAGACGCAGCGGCGCGGACGAGACGGACCCCGAGGGGAGCGAGCATGGGCGAGGGCTACCGGGACCGCTCCCGCCCGTCGGCCGCCGAACGCGCCGCGGCGCGACGGTCCGGCCGCCCCGCCGCCCCCGGCGACCGGTCCCGCTCGCCCCGGGTCCGCCCGGACACCGGCGCCGCACGCGGACGCCCCGCGGGCTCCGCGGGCTGGAGCCGGGCCGGGACCGCGACCGGCCCCGACGAGCACCCCCCGTACCCGGCGCGGGGCGGGCGCACCGGCGGAGGACCGCCCCGGGGCCGCGGGCTGCTGGCCCGGCTGCGGGTCGCCGTCGCCGTGCTGTCGGCGCTGACGGTGCTGCTCACCGGCGCCGTGTGGACCTTCTACCGCGACGTCACCGGCGGCATCACCACGACGAACCTGCTGTTCGGCGGCTCCGCAGGCGGCGAGCAGAACATCCTGCTGGTCGGCGTCGACAGCCGTACCGACGCGCAGGGCAACCCGCTGCCGGCCGACGTCCTGGCCCAGCTGCGCAGCGGCGCCGAGTCCGGCGTCCTCAACTCCGACACGATCATCGTCGTGCACCTGCCCGCCGACGGCGGCAGCGCGACCGCGTTCTCCATCCCGCGCGACTCCGAGGTCTCGATCCCCGGGATCGGCCGCAACAAGATCAACGCCGCCTACCCGCAGACGAAGGCGGAGACCGCGTCCCGGTTGGTCGCCGAGGGCGTGCGCGACCCCCGGCAGATCGACCAGGACTCGTCGCAGGCCGGTCGGCAGGCCCTGATCGACACCGTGCAGGACCTCACCGGGCTGGCCATCGACCACTTCGCCGAGGTCAACCTGCTCGGCTTCTACAATCTCACCAACGCCGTCGGCGGCGTCGACGTCTGTCTCAGGGCCCCGGCCAGGGACGAGTTCTCCGGCGCCGACTTCCCCGCAGGCCCGCAGACGATCTCCGGTGCCGACGCGCTCGCGTTCGTCCGGCAGCGGCACGGGCTCGCCGGCGGGGACCTGTCGCGTATCAACCGTCAGCAGGTGTTCCTCGCCGCGGTCGCCAACAAGGTCCTGTCCTCGGGCACGCTCACCGACCCGACCAAGCTCGGCGCGCTCATCGAGGTGATCCAGCAGTCGGTCGTCATCGACAGCGGCTGGGACCTGCTCGGCTTCGCCCGCGAGGCGTCGTCGATCGCGGCCGGGAGGATGGACTTCCTGACCATCCCCACCGGCGGCCCGGAGACCACCCGCGGCAAGGACGTGTTGCTCGTCGACCCCGCCGAGGTCCGCGACTTCGTCGCCCACCACACCGACCCCGAGCCCGAGGAGGCGCCCGCGACCTCCACGGAGGCGGCGGCGCCGGTCGTGGCCGACGTGGCGAACGGGTCCGGGGTGACCGGGCTGGCCGCACAGGTCGCCGACACCCTGGGCCGCACCGGGTTCACCCCCGGCGAGGTCGGCAACGCCCCGGACCGCACCACCTCGGTGGTCCGCTACAGCCAGGCCGACGGCGACGCCGCCGCCCGCCGGGTCGCCGAGGCGCTGGGCGGCATCGGCGTCGAGCAGTCCGACGCCGTCGCCCAGGGCCGGGTCCAGGTGCTGCTCGGCACCGACCGCGCGAACGGCGGCCGGTCGACCTCCGCGGCGGCCGCGCCCGCCGCCGCCCCGGCTCCCTCGACCCCGCCGATCACCGCGGGCGGGGTCCCCTGCATCGACTGACGTAGCGTTCCGGCGTGATGGACACCGTCTTCGGCTCCGGCCTGTTCCTCACCGACGCGCTGCTCGGCCCGGCGCTCGGCGCCGCCGCCCCGCGACCGCTGGTCACCCACTACGACGACGCGACCGGCGAGCGGACCGAGCTGTCCGGCACGACCACCGCGAACTGGACCGCGAAGGCGGCGAACCTGCTGCGCGACGAGGTCGACGTCGAGCCGGGCACCCGGGTCGCGGCGCTGCTGCCCGCGCACTGGCAGACCGTCGCCGCGCTGCTGGCCGTGTGGTCCTGCGGCGCGGAGCTGGTCGGCGACCCGGCGGGCGCGGACGTCGTGCTCGCCGACGCGGCGCGGCTCGACGTGGCGCTCGTGGCCGGGGCGGGCACGGTCGTCGCGTTCTCGCTGGACTTCTTCGGCCGCGGCCTGGGCGACCTCCCCGGTGGCACCGTCGACTTCGCGACCGAGGTGCGGGTGCACGGCGACGAGTTCGTCCCGTGGGACCCGGTGGACGGCGCGGCCCCGGCCTGGGACGGCGCGAGCGGCGAGCAGGTCCTGGCCGCGGCCCGGGAGCGTGCGGACGCACTCGGCATCACCGCGGGCGCCCGGGTGCTGTCGAGCACCGGCTGGGACAGCGCGGACGGACTGCGCGACGGGCTGCTCGCCGTCCTCGCGGCGGGGGCCTCGCTGGTCCAGACCGTGAACGCCGCCGGGGACCCGGCGACCCTCGACCGCCGCGCGGAGTCCGAGCGGGTCACCCTGCGCCTGGGGTGAGCGGCGGCCCCGGCCGGGGGTCATGACACCCTGGTCGACCGTGACCCCCTCTGTGAGCGCCCGGGACGTCGACGACGCGGCGGCCCGGCTCCGCGCCGTCATCGGCCCGACCCCGCTGCAGCTCAACCCCCGCCTGTCCGACGCGCTCGGCGGCGAGGTCTGGGTCAAGCGCGAGGACCTGCAACCGGTCCGTTCGTACAAGATCCGCGGCGCCTACAACCTCATCGCACAGCTGCCCGAGGCCGACCGCCTCGCCGGCGTCGTCTGTGCCAGCGCCGGCAACCACGCCCAGGGCGTCGCGTTCGCCTGCCAGCGCCTCGGCGTGACCGGTCGGGTGTACCTGCCCGGCACGACCCCGCGCCAGAAGCGGGACCGGGTCGCGCGGCTGGGCCGTGACGCCGTCGAGGTGCGGGTGGTCGGCAACACCTACGACGAGGCCGCCGCGGCCGCCCGCGCCGACGCCGAGTCCACCGGTGCCACCCAGGTGCCCGCCTTCGACGACCCGCGCACCGTCGCGGGCCAGGGCACGATCGCCCGCGAGATCGTCTCCCAGCTGGCCGACCCGCCGGATGTGCTGGTCGTGCCGGTCGGTGGCGGTGGACTGCTCGCCGGGGCCATCACCTACCTGCGCGAGCACGCGCCGTCGACCCGGATCGTGGGCGTCGAGCCCGCCGGGGCGGCGAGCATGGCGGCCGCGGTCGCCGCGGGCGAGCCGGTCGACCTGGGATCGCTGGACCCGTTCGTCGACGGCGCCGCCGTGCGCAAGGTCGGCGCGGCCACCTTCGACGTGGTGCGCGACGCGGGCGTGGAGCTGCTCGCGGTGCCCGAGGGCCGGATCTGCGTCGAGATGCTCGCGCTCTACCAGTCCGACGGGATCATCGCCGAGCCGGCGGGCGCGCTGTCCCCCGCGGCGCTGGACCGGCTCGACATCCCCCGCGACGCCACGACGGTCTGCCTGCTCTCGGGCGGCAACAACGATGTCTCCCGCTACGCCGACATCGTCGAGCGCGCCCTGGTCTTCGAGGGCCGCAAGCACTACTTCCTCGTCGAGTTCCCGCAGGAGCCGGGCGCGCTGCGCCGGTTCCTCGACGACGTCCTCGGCCCGGATGACGACATCACCCTGTTCGAGTACACCAAGCGCTCCAACCGGGAGACCGGCCCGGCCCTGGTCGGCATCGAGCTGGGTTCGCCGGACGACCTGCCCGCGCTGCTCAAGCGGATGCAGGAGGCTCCCCCGCACATCGAGCCGATCCCGCCGGACAGCCCGCTGTTCGGCTTCATCCTGTAGACGCCGCGCGCAACACGGCGGCAATCCGGGCCGCCTACCGTGCACGACCGTGCCCGAGATGATGTTCGACGTCCGCTGGCCGGACGGCACCGAGGTCAGCTACTACTCGCCGTCGCTGGTGGTGACCGAACACCTGGACACCGGCACGACCTACCCGGTGGCCGAGTTCGTCACGCGCAGCCGCACCTGCATGGAGATCGCCGACGCGCGGGTGCGGGCGAAGTACGGGTTCGGCTGCGCGCAGTCGGCGCGGACGATCGCGCTCATCGACGCGGCCGCGGGGCGGTTCGCCCCGACCGACGAGGTGCGGGTGGAGGGCTTCCGCCGCTGACGCCGCCGGGTCCTGCGGTGATGCGGCGGCCGCGGCGCGGCGTCACGCGGCGGCCGGGCGCCGCCGCAGCACCAGGTGCAGCGCCACCCCGGCGAGCAGCCCCCAGAACGCCCCGCCGATCCCGGCGATCGTGACCCCGGCCGCCGAGACCAGGAACGCGGCGGCCGCGGGCACCCGCGCGACGGCCGGATCCGGCGTCGGGTCGGCGACGGCGAGGGCCCCGGCGAGCGCGGCACCGAACGTCCCGAGCAGGGCGAGCCCCGCGACGGACTCCACGACCCCGGGCGGCGCGGCCGCGACCAGGGCGGCCATCGTCGTCGCGAGCGGGGCCAGCAGCAGGCAGGCGACGCCGTTGGCCTGGCAGGCGACCCAGCGTCGCGCCGGGTCCGGGTGGGACTCGGGCGAGGCGGGCAGCGCCGCGGTGATCGCGGCCAGGTTGATCGCGTGCGCACCGGCCGGGGCCCCGAGGACCGTCCCGGCGCCGGTGAGCACCATCGCGTGGCGCCAGGGGACGGGGTAGCCCGCCGCGGCGAGCACCGCGACGCCGGGCACGTTCTGCGAGGCCATCGTGACCACCCAGAGCGGCAGCGCGACCCCCACCAGGGCCGCGACCGAGAAGGCCGGGACGGTGAGGGTGATCTCCGGCGGGCGCAGCCACGACCGACCGTCGGCGAGGACGACGACGATCACCAGGGCCAGCCCGAACGCGGCCGGGGACGCCCAGCGCGGCGCGAACCGCGACAGGACGACCCACAGGACCACGATCGGCGCCACCAGCAGCGGCCGCTCGACCAGCGCACGGACCGGCGCCAGGCACAGCGGCAGGAGCACACCGGCCAGCATCGCCTGCGCGATCGGCGCCGGGATCGCGCCGACGAGCCGCCCGAGCGGGCGCACGAGCCCGGTCGCGACGATGAGGAGACCGCCGACGACGAACGCGCCGACCACGGCGGGCCACCCACCCGCGACGGCTCCGGTGGAGGCCAGCAACGCCGCGCCGGGGGTGGACCAGGCGACCGTCAGCGGGCGGCGGAACCGGCGGGACAGCCAGATCGTCGCCACCCCCATCAGCGCGGTGAGCACCACCAGCCCGGACGCGGCCTGCGCCGGGTCGGCACCGGCCGCCGTCAGCCCGGCGAGGACGACGGCGAACGAGCTGGTCACCCCGATCACCGCGGAGACCACACCCACCGACACCGGTTGCGCCCAGGAACGATCCACGGTCTCACCCTAACCGCATCGTTCTGTAAACAGAACCCGCCCCGGGCGGTAAGCAGGATGTTCTGCAGCCGATACACGAGGCGCCGCCGACCCGACCAAAGATGACCGAACCGTGTCGTCCGGAAAACAGGCGGTGACGTCCGGTCCGCCGATCTTGGTACGGCCACCTGCCGCGGCCCATCCTGCGTGGGCCGCCGCACCCGTCGGGCGCGGCTCTACCGGAAGGCCCGTCTCATGAAGCTGCCCGTCGCTCTGGCCCTGGTGATCGGCGTCGCCGGGGCGGTGATCGCCTACCTCTACCTCGGTCCGCTCTCCGGGCTCGGCCTGTTCGTACCGGCGACGTTCCTGGGTGCCGCGACGTTCTTCGCGGCGGGTGGTGACCGGCCCGCGCTGGTCACCGCCCTCGCCACGAACGTCTGGGGCATCGTCACCGGCACCGTCATGCTGGTCCTGGCCGGCCTCACCACGAACCCCGCCCTGCTGGGCCTGATCATCGGCGGGATGACCGCGGTGTTCATCCTCGGTGCGCTCGTGCCGCAGCTCGGGTTCGTGCCCGGCTCGGTCGTCGGGTTCGCCACCACGGCGGCGTTCGGCCTGCTCAGCGGGGCGTCGGGCACCGACTTCTCGCTGCCCACCGGCCCGTTCACGGTGATGCTGCTGTCGTTCGTGGTCGGCTCGGTCGTGCTGGGCTACGGCTGCAGCCTGGTCGTCGGCCGCCTGACCGCCCGCACCGCGGCACCCGCCGCGGCCTGACCGGCGGCGGCGCCCGGTGCGACTGGTGACCACCGGCGAGGCCGCGACCAGACTGGCCCTGAGCCCGCGGGCACTGCACCGCTGGGCCAGGGCCGGCCTGGTGACACCGGCCTTCCGGGAGCCGGACGGCCGTGACCTCTGGGACCTCGACGATCTCCGGGACCAGGTCACGGCGCTCCCGGCACGCTTCTCCGCGGCGACCGCGGTGCGCGACCCCGGGACACCCGGTCCCCCACGTCGCCCGGGAACCCCGTCCGGGTAGCGCGGCCGAGTGGCCCGGCCCGAGTGGCCCGGCCCGAGTGGCCCGGCCCGAGTGGCCCGGCCCGGGTGGCCCGGCCGAGTGGTTCGGCCCGGGTGGCGCGGGCACGGGGCCCTGCGGCCGACCCGGCCCCGGCTACAGTCGCCCGGTGGACGACGGGGCGCTGCGCACGGCCGTCGGCGCACGGCTGCGGACGGCCCGGACCGCACGCGGTCTGTCCCTCGGAGCGCTCGCGGAGCGGGCGGGGATCGGCAAGGGCTCACTGTCGGAGATCGAGAACGGCAGTCGCAACCCCACCCTCTCCACCCTCTATGCGCTCGCGGACACCCTGGGCGTACCGCTGTCGCGGCTGCTCGCCGACCACCCCGGGGCCGAGGTCGCCGGCCCCGGTATCACCGCGCGCCTGCTGGAGACGGCCACCGACCACCACGGCACCGTCGAGGTGTACGCCCTGGCCCTCGTCCCGGAGGCGGTGCACGTGTCCCCCGGGCACGGTCCGGGGGTGGTGGAGCACCTGCTCGTCACCCGTGGTGCCGTCCGGGCCGGACGCAGCGGGCGCGAGGCCGACCTCGGCACCGGCGAGACCACCCGCTGGCCCGCCGACGGCGAGCACACCTACACCGCCCTCGCCGGGGCACCGGCCGCGGCCGTGCTCGTCATCCGCACCCCGCCGCGTCCATGATCACCAGCACCTGGGCGCGGTCCGCGCGGCCCCGTACCGCGCTCATGCACTGATCGTCAGGCCGCCGCGTCCCACCAGGCGAGCACCCGGGTGGCGTACAGGGTCAGCCACGGCGACGGCTCCCCCGGCGGCACGTCCACCTCGAACCACATCTCACCCGGGTCGCGGACGCCCTGGACCCAGCGCCCGTCCGGCCGTCGCGACGCGCGCAGCGCCACGACGGCGTCGGCGAGCCGCGGGTCGGGCGGGACCCCGTCGAGCGCGGCGGCGAGGCGGAAGTACTCCGTGCCGCGCAACACGTCGTGCCGCCAGCGCAACGGGTAGGCGAGCTCGGCCGGGTCCCGTTCGAGCGCCACCGGCTCGCCGGTCGAGAGCCGGTACAGCAGACCGCGGGTGAGCAGGTACTCCTCACCCGACCGGCGGGCGGCCCGCGTCGCGGCGGTGCCACCGGTGGCCCGCTCGTGGGCGAGCAGCCCGTACAGCGCGTTCAGCGTGGAGTGGAACGACGACCGCTGCGCGCCGTCCACCCAGAAGCAGTTCCAGCCGCCGTCGGCGAGCCGGTGCTCGGCGAACCACGCGGCGAGGGCGTCCATGTCGCGGCCGAGCCACAGTCCGTTGGCAACGGTGAACGCGTTGATGCAGGCGTCGACCTCACCGTCCCAGTAGGGCAGGTCGTCGTACTCCCAGCGGCACGACTCGAGCTTCTCCGCCGTGCCCGCCAGCGCCGCCGGGTCCAGGCCCCACTCGCGCAGCGCGTTCAGCGACCAGGTCGTCGCCGTCCACGGCTGTCCCTCGACCTCGGACCCGCCCGCCGGGAAGTACGCACCGCCCGCCCAGGTGCCGTCGGGGTCCTGGCGGGCGAGCAGCCGCGCGCCCATCCCCTCGGCCGCGACGCGGGCGCGGGTGGCCTCCCACACCTCGGGAGGCGCACCCGCCAGGTCGCGCTCGACCTGCCAGCGCAACGCCGGGTCGGTGTCGAGCAGCCGGTCGAGCAGTGCGCGGTCCACGACGGCCCCGTCCATGGGGCGTCAGGGTGTCACTTGAGCAGCGAACGCGCCATCACCATGCGCTGGATCTGGTTGGTGCCCTCGTAGATCTGCGTGATCTTCGCGTCCCGCATCATGCGCTCGGCCGGGAAGTCGCGGGTGTAGCCCGCGCCGCCGAGCAGCTGGACGGCGTCGGTGGTCACCTGCATCGCGGTGTCGGAGGCGAAGCACTTGGCGGCCGACGAGATGAAGCCCAGGTCGGGCTCGTTGCGCTCGGCCCGCGAGGCGGCGACGTAGCAGAGCTGCCGCGCGGCCTCGACCTTCATCGCCATGTCGGCGAGCATGAACTGCAGGCCCTGGAACTCGGCCAGGTGCTTGCCGAACTGCTTGCGTTCCTTCATGTACTGCGTCGCGACGTCGAGCGCGCCCTGCGCGATGCCGACGGCCTGCGCACCGATGGTCGGGCGGGTGTGGTCCAGCGTGCGCAGCGCGGTCTTGAAGCCGGTGCCCTCGGCGCCGATGATCCGGTCGGCCGGGATGCGGCAGTCCTCGAAGTGGATCTCGCGGGTCGGCGAGCCGTGGATGCCGAGCTTGCGCTCCTTGGTGCCGACGACGAAGCCCGGGTCGTCGGAGTGGACCACGAACGCCGAGATCCCGTTGGCCTTCTTCTCCGGGTCGGTGACGGCCATGACCGTGTACCAGGTCGACTCGCCGGCGTTGGTGATCCAGCACTTGGTGCCGTTGAGGACCCACTCGTCGCCGTCGCGGCGGGCGCGGGTCTTCATCGACGCGGCGTCGGAGCCCGCCTCCCGCTCGGAGAGGGCGTAGCTGACCATCGCCTCGCCCGCGGCGACCGAGGGCAGGACCTGCTTCTTCAGCTCGTCCGAGGCGGACAGCAGGATCGGGGTGAGCCCGAGGCCGTTCACCCCGGGGATCAGCGACGACGACGCGCAGACCCGCGCGACCTCCTCGATCACGATGCAGCCCGCGAGCTCGTCGGCGCCCTGGCCGCCGTACTCCTCGGGGATGATCACGGCCTGGAAACCGGCCTTGACCAGCGCGTCGCGCGCCTCGACGGGGTACCGGCCCTGTTCGTCGACGTCGGCGGCGTGCGGGGCGATCTCCTTCTCCGCCAGGTCCCGGACCGCCTCGCGGAGGGCCGTGTGCTCGTCGCTGAGCCGGTAGCTGTCGAACTCGCTGTTCATGCCGACCATGCTAACGGCACTCCGTGCCACATGTCACGGGACCTTGCTACCCTCCGTGCCATGACGACCAGCACGCGGCGCGGGCGTTCCCCCGAGGGGCGGGCCGAGGTGCGGCGGGAGCTGGTGGGGGCGGCCGCGCGGCTGTTCACCGAACGCGGCTACGACGACACGACCGTCGACGACATCGCCGCCGCCGCGGGCGTCGGGCGCCGCACCTTCTTCCGCTACTTCCGCGGCAAGGAGGACGCGCTGTCCCCCGACCACGAGCGCGGTCTGGCCCGGATCGGCGAGGTGTTCGCCGGCGCGCACCCCGACGAGCCGCTGCCGTCACTGGCACTGCGTGCCGCGGAGACGGTGTTCGAGCTCTACACCGAGGACCCGGAGGTCGCCCGGCTGCGCTTCGCGCTCGTCGGCTCGGTTCCGGCGCTGCGCGACCGCGAGGCCGCGTCGGTGCACCACTACCGGCGGCTGTTCACCCGCGAGCTCACCGCCCGGCTGGGCGACCTTCCGGACGGCGAGCTGCGGGCCGCGGTGACGGCGGCGGCGCTGGTCGCCGCGCACAACCAGGCGCTGCGCCGGTGGCTGGTCGAGGGCGCGCGCGACGCCGACCTGCCCGGCGCCGTCGACCACTTCCGCCGGGTCGCGCCGATGCTGCCGCTGGAGGACGCGGGCGAGCCTGCCACGGCACCCGACCTGGAGGACGTGACCCGGCGTCTGGAGCGCGCGGCACGGACCCTGGAACGGGAGTCGACCCGACGCACGGGGTGAGCCCGGCCCCGGGGCGTCCGGCCCCGGACATGCGTGATCCCCGGGCCGCACCGGGGTGCGTCACCGAACCGGACAGAGTTCGGACCCGGGGATCACGGGTGACCGTCGGGAACTCGCCGGCACCACACCGGCTTCCACGACCGCCTCTCCGACGGGTTCTCCCCGCCGGAGCAGAACGTGGTGCTAGCTGACGGCCACCTCACGTGTCCTGCTGTAGCTCATCTGCTGGACCACCTCCTCTCCCGTGTACCGACACCGTACGCACGGGATCGAGCGGTGCGCCACCGGAAAATCGCGGCCCGGTCCTCAGCCCTCGCGGGCTGCCACACGCAGCGCCGCGTCCTTGTCCAGGACGCTGCGCTCGAGGTCGGCCTGGAACTCCACCATGGCCTGCCGGAGCCGCTCGTCGCCGGCGCCGAGGATGCGCACCGCGAGCAGTCCGGCGTTGCGGGCGTTGCCGACCGCGACGGTCGCCACCGGCACGCCGGCGGGCATCTGCACGATCGACAGCAGCGAGTCCAGGCCGTCGAGGTACTTCAGCGGCACGGGCACGCCGATGACCGGCAGCGGTGTCGCGGCGGCGACCATCCCGGGCAGGTGCGCGGCACCACCGGCCCCGGCGACGATCGCCTGCAGGCCGCGGTCCGCGGCCGACGCGGCGTAGTCGAGCATCCGCTGCGGGGTGCGGTGGGCGGAGTAGACGCCCACCTCCCACGGCACGCCGAACTCGTCGAGCGCGGCGCCCGCGGCGCCCATCACCGGCCAGTCGGAGTCGCTGCCCATGATCACGCCCACGCGCGGGGAGCCGGTCTGCGTCATCGAGGTCCTTCCGGGGAGTGCGGGGAGCGGGGATCGCCGGTGTGGGCGGACCAGCCGTCCGCCCAGGTCGCGGTGGCCAGCCAGCCCGCGGCGAGCTCCGCGCGGGTGCGCACGTCGGCCTCGTCGCGGCCGAGGACCGTGACGTGGCCGATCTTGCGGGCCGGGCGGCCGTCCTTGGCGTAGAGGTGCACCTTCGCCTCGGGGAAGCGCGCGAAGCAGTGGTGCAGCCGCTCGTCCATGCCCATCGCGGGCTCCTGCGCCGCACCGAGCACGTTCGCCATCACCGCGACCGGGGCGACCGGGGCGGTGGAGCCGAGCGGGTAGTCCAGCACCGCGCGCAGGTGCTGTTCGAACTGCGAGGTGACCGAGCCCTCGATCGTCCAGTGCCCGGAGTTGTGCGGGCGCATCGCCAGCTCGTTCACGACGACCTCGCCGGGCGCGGTCTCGAACAGCTCGACCGTCATCAGCCCGACGACGCCGAGCTCGGCCGCGATCCGCAGCGCCAGTTCCTGGATCCGGGCGGCGTGGTCCGGGTCGAGCCCGGGGGCGGGTGAGGTGACCCGGGCGCACTGGCCGTCGACCTGCAGGGTCTCGACGACCGGCCACGCGGCGGCCTGACCGAAGGGCGAGCGGGCGACGCTCGCGGCCAGCTCGCGGGTCATCGGGACCGCGGACTCGACGAGCAGCGGGGTGCCGGCGTCGAGCAGGTCGGCGACCAGCCGGTCGGTGTCGTCGCCACCGGCGCGCAGGAACCAGACGCCGCGGCCGTCGTAGCCGCCGCGGGTGGCCTTGAGCACGACGGGCCAGCCGTGCCCGGCCCCGAACGCGGCGACGTCGCCGGGCGCGGACACCTCGGCGAACGCGGGCACCGGCAGGCCCATCTCCGACAGCCGTCGTCGCATCACCAGCTTGTCCTGCGCGTGGACGAGCGCCGACGGCGGCGGCCGCAGCGGCAGCCCGGCCTCGGCGAGCGGGACCAGCACCTCCTGCGGGACACCCTCGTGGTCGAACGTGACGGCCGAGCAGCCCGTCGCGAGCTCCCGCAGCGCGGCGGCGTCGTCGGGGTCGCCGATGACGACGTCCGGCGTCACCCGGGCCGCCGGATCGTCCGGCGACGCGGCCAGCACCCGCAGGGTCTGCCCCAGCGCGACGGCGGCCTGGGCGGTCATCCGGGCCAGCTGGCCACCGCCGACCATGCCGACGACGGGCAAGGCGGCCTTCTGCACGTCAACCCTCTCCACGAGACCGGGAGCCTAATCTGGCACGATCGATCCCGTGACGGTGGTGGAGGCGACGCTCGCCAGGATCCCCCAGCCGTACCGCGACAAGGCGATCAAACACCGCGAGCTGATCAAGTTCCTGATGGTCGGTGGCAGCACCTGGGTCATCGACACGGTGGTGTTCCTGGTGCTGAAGGCCACGGTGCTGGCCGACAAGCCGGTGACCGCCAAGGTGATCGCGGTGCTGGTGGCGACGATGGTGTCCTACGTGCTGAACCGCGAGTGGTCCTTCCGGACCCGCGGCGGGCGCGAGCGGCACCACGAGGCCCTCCTGTTCTTCGTGATCAGCGGGGTCGGGGTCGGGGTGTACTCGGCGCCGCTGTGGGTCTCTCGCTACGTCTTCGAGCTGCAGGTGCCGTTCGTCTCGCTGGTCGCCCAGGAGTCCGCGGACTTCGTGGCCGGGCAGATCGTCGGCCCCCTGGTCGGGATGGCCTTCCGCTGGTGGGCGTTCCGCCGGTTCGTGTGGCCGGACCAGTTCGTGCGACGCCAGCCCCCGCCGGCCACCGAGGACTGAGCGACCGGGCCACGGCTACCGCGGGCCGGTGCGGTCGGGCACCGGGGCCGCCGCGGCGACGTCGTCGGTGCGGGCCGCGGGCAGGTACAGCCGGAACACCGGCGGCCGGGCCCGGGACAGCTCCAGCCTGCCGCCGTCGGCCTCGACCAACGTCCGGGCCAGCGCCAGCCCCAGCCCGGTCGAGGACTGCGCCGAGATGCCCCGGTCGAACACGTGCGGCACCAGGTCCTCCGGCACCCCGGGCCCGGTGTCGGACACCTCCACCAGCAGCGCGTTCTCCCCGGTGCGCGCGGAGATCGTCACCGGGCCGTCACCGTGCTGCAGCGCGTTGTCGACGAGCACCCCGATCGCCTCGCGCAGCCGTGCCGCGGTCACCCGGGCGAGCAGCCCCTCGGGCACCCGCACCTTGAGCGACCGGCCGGCCGCGGTGAGCGGGCCGCGCCACTCCCGCTCGGCGTCGGCGACGGCCTCGGCCAGGTCGACCGGTTCCGCCCCGACCGCCCGCGCGGCGCGCGCGGACTCCAGCAGGTCGTCGAGGACGGCGGTGAGCCGCTCGGTCTGCTCCAGCGCCGCGTTGGCCTCGCGACGGGCGTCCGGGTCGGGGTGGCAGGCCAGCTCGTCCAGACGCAGCTGCAGCGCGGTGATCCGGCTGCGCAGCTGGTGGGACACGTCCCCGACCAGCGACCGCTCGCGGTGCAGCAGCTGGGACAGCGCCGTCGCCGAGGAGTCCAGGACCTCCGAGACGCGGTCGAGCTCGGCGATGTCGTAGCGGGCCGGGGACCGGCGGAAGTCGCCCGCACCGAGGCGGGCGGCGCGGGCCGCGAGGTCGCGCAGCGGGTCGGACAGCCGGCGCGCGGTGTACACCGCGACCCCGGTGCCGACGGTGACGGAGAACCCCACCAGCAGCACGACGACGGCCACCACCTGGGTCTGCTGGGAACGCATCACCGAGGTCGGCTGGGACAGCTCCATGATCCCGCCGGGCCCGAACGGCAGCGACTCGGTCACCGGGTCATCGACCCGGTCCACGCCGTAGACGATCGGGGCGGAGTCAGGCGGCACGACGACCAGCCGGGAGTTCGGCGGGATCGCCGCCTCCACCAGCCGTTGCGACTGCTGCCCGGTGCCGTACTCCTCGACGGTCTCGGTGACCTGCTCGAGGCGCTGGGTCAGCTCGGCACGGGTGAAGTCCTCGACGAGCTGCCAGGTCGCGAGCGCGAGCGGGCCGCCCAGGAACAGCGCGGTCAGCGCCACCGTCAGCAGGGTGGAGATCAGGATCCGGCGGCGCACGGCGACCTCAGTCCGAGTTGTACCGGAAGCCGACGCCGCGGACGGTGGCGATCCGCTTCTCGCCGCCGATCTTGCGGCGCAGCCACGACATGTGCATGTCCAGGGTCTTCGACGACTTCATGTCCGCGTCGCCCCAGACCGCGTGCAGGATCTCCTCGCGCGTCACGACCTGGCCGGCGTGGATCATCAGCACCCGCAGCAGCTCGAACTCCTTGTTGGCCAGGGAGATCTCGTCGCCGTCGAGCAGGACGCGGCGGCCGGACAGCTCCATCCGCAGGCCGTCCACCTCGACGACGTCCTGGGTGCGGCGGCGCAGCAGCGCCCGCACCCGGGCCAGCAGCTCGGCCAGCCGGAACGGCTTGGACACGTAGTCGTCGGCGCCGGCGTCGAGCCCCACGACGAAGTCGACCTCGTCGGTGCGGGCGGTGAGCATGAGGACGGGCAGGTCCGGCAGGGTCGCGCGGACCCGCCGGCAGACCTCCAGGCCGTCCATGCCGGGCAGCCCCAGGTCGAGCACGAGCAGGTCGACCTGCGCACGGGTGACCCGGTCGACGGCGCCGACCCCGTCGGCGACGACGTCGACGTCGTACCCCTCGCGCTGCAGGGCCCGCGACAGCGGCTCGGCGATGGCCGCGTCGTCCTCGGCCAGAACCACGGTGGTCATTTCACCGAGCATAGGGCTCCGGGCCCCGGGCACGGTGGCGGTGCGAGCTGGCATGCTCGCCCAACGTGAACCCCGAGCGATGCGTGCCCGCCGAACCCGGTGATCTGGATCTCGCCCTGCGCCTGGCGGACCTCGCCGACGCGATCACGCTGCCCCGTTTCCGGGCCGCCGACCTGCGGGTGGAGCGCAAGCCGGACCGCACCCCGGTGACCGACGCCGACACCGCCGCCGAGGACGCGATCCGCGCCGCGCTGGGCCACGAGCGCCCCGGCGACGCGATCCTCGGGGAGGAGCGCGGCGGGTCCACCGACACCGCACACGGCCGCGGCTGGGTGATCGACCCGATCGACGGGACGAAGAACTTCTCCCGCGGGGTGCCCGCGTGGGCGACGCTGATCGCGCTCGTCGTCGACGGCGTGCCGACGGTGGGTGTGGTGAGCGCGCCGGCGCTGCACCGCCGCTGGTGGGGCTCGGCGGGGGCCGGGGCCTGGGCGCGTGACCTGCCGTCGGGGACGCCGAAGCGGATCGCGGTGTCGGGGGTGGCCGACGTCGCCGACGCCTACGTCTCGACCACCAACACCGAGACCTTCCGCACCGACCCGTCCCCGGCGTCGCGGGAGGGCTGGATCGCGCTGACCGAGGCCTGCTGGGAGTCCCGCGCGTTCGGCGACTTCTGGCAGCACGTGCTCGTCGCCGAGGGGGTCGTCGACGTCGCGGTGGAACCCGCCGCGAACCCGTGGGACCTGGCGGCGCCGGCCGCCGTCGTCGCCGAGGCGGGCGGGCGGCTGACCGACCTCGCCGGGAACCCGACCTGGTCCGGCGGGCACGGCCTGAGCAGTAACGGTCTGCTGCACGACGCCGTGCTGGGGGTGCTGCGTGGCTGAGCTGTACTTCGACGACCTGGTCCCGGGGACCGTCGTCGACCTCGGTACGACCGTGGTCGACCGCGACGAGATGGTCGCGTTCTCGGCCCGCTTCGACCCGCAGCCGTTCCACCTGCACGAGGCCGAGGGCGAGCGGGTGTTCGGCGGTCTGGCCGCGTCCGGCTGGTTCACCGCGAGCCTGTGGATGCGCGCCTACGTCGACGCCGTGCTGTCCCGCGCAGCGTCGCTCGGCTCACCCGGCGGCGACGAGATCGCCTGGCCGGCACCGGTGTTCGCGGGCGACGAGCTGCACGCGGAGATGGAGGTCCTCGAGGCCCGCGTCTCGCGCAGCCGCCCGTCGATGGGCCTGATCACGCTGCGCGGGACGCTGACCCGCACCGGTGACGGCGCGGTCGTGTACCGGTCCCGGTTCACCGGCATGTTCGAGGTCAGGCCGACAGTGCCGTGACCACCCGCGACGGCGACGGCCGTCCCAGGTGCCCGGCCATCCACACGCTCGTGTCGACCAGCTTCCGCAGGTCGGCGCCGTGGTCGACGCCGAGCCCGTCGAGCATCCACACCAGGTCCTCGGTGGCGAGGTTGCCGGTCGCCGATCCGGCGTAGGGGCAGCCGCCCAGGCCGCCCGCGCTGGCGTCGACGGTGGTCACGCCGTACCGCAGCGCGGCCAGGGTGTTGGACAGCGCCTGGCCGTAGGTGTCGTGGAAGTGCACCGCGAGCCGCTCGACGCCGACCCCGCGGGCGACGCAGGCGTCGAGCACCGCGCCGACGTGCGCCGGGGTGGCGACGCCGATCGTGTCGCCGAGGGAGAGCTGGTCGCAGCCCATCTCCATCAGCCGCGCCCCGACGGCGGCGGCCTGGTCCGGGTCGACGCCGCCCTCCCACGGGTCGCCGAACACCATCGACACGTAGGCCCGCACCCGCAGACCCTCGGACACCGCGCGGGTCACGGTCGGCTCGAACATCGCGAACTGTTCGTCGAGCGTGCGGTTCAGGTTCCGCTTCGCGAACGTCTCGGTGGCCGAGGCGAACACCGCGACGTGGTCGCAGCCGGCGTCGATCGCCCGCTGCAGCCCGCGCTCGTTCGGGGTGAGGACGGGGTAGTCGAGCCCGGCGCGGCGGTCGAGCACGGCGAGCAGGTCGGCGGCGTCGGCGAGCTGGGGCACCCACGCCGGGTGCACGAAGCTGGTCGCCTCCAGCGTGCGCAGGCCCGCGTCGGCGAGCCGGTCGAGGAACTCGGCCTTCACCGCGACCGGGACGACGGTCTTCTCGTTCTGCAGCCCGTCGCGGGGGCCGACCTCGTAGATCTCGACGCGCTCCGGGAGCGCGGGGTCGCGCACCGTCGTGGGAAGACCGTTGCTCACAGGGACGCCCTCTCTCGCTGCGGTGCGGGAACCTCCATCCTGCCCCGCACGGCCGCGTCGGCGTGACCACGGCGGGCCGTGTGCTCGCTCTCCTTCTCGTTGCTGCGGCGCCGCTCGGCGAGCAGACCGATCTCCCGGTGCAGCCGGGCCTGGACCCGTTCCACGCCCGCGACGTCGGTGAACCGCAGCCGCTCCCCGGCGACGTCGAGCAGCAGGGTGCCGCAGCCGAACAGCCGTCCCCCGGCGCCGGTCCGGACGCGGACCGAGTCGATGCGGTCGATCGGCACGTCGAGGCCGTCGCGGACGAGCAGGCCCTCCCGGACGAGGAACCGCCGGTCGGTGACGACCAGCAGGGTGGCGCGCCAGCGCGCGATCGGCAGCAGCGTGAACCGCACCGCGACGAGCGCGGCGAGCACCCCGAGCACGAGCCAGGCCCACGGCGCCCACGGCTGCAGCCGGACCACGGCGGCCCCGAACCCGGCGACGGCGCTGACCCCGACGAGCACCGCGGCCGGGCGCAGAGCCAGCCGCCAGTGCGGGTGCCCGACCAGCACGACGTGCTCGCCCTCGTCGAGAACCCGGTCCAGAGCCCGGTCCAGAGCGCTGTCGGGGAACGCCATAGCCCCACGGTAGGGCGCCGGGCGCCCACCGCCCACGCGACGCGCGGGCGCTGCGTCGCAGGTCAGCGCAGTGGGTGACTCAGGACTGGTCGGCCGCGCGCAGATGGACGATGTCCCCGGCCGCCACCGCGACGCGGGCCCCGTCGTCCGGGTGGACCAGCAGCCGACCCTGCGGGTCGACGTCCTCGGCCGTCCCGACGAGGTGGTCCCCGGCCGGGCGCTCCACCCGCACCCGCGAGCCGAGGCTGGCGCAGGCCGAGCGGTAGTCGCGGCGCAGGCCGCAGGCGTCGGCGTCGCCGCGGGCGTCGCGCCACTGCGCCTCGCGCCGGTACAGGTGTCCCAGCAGCGCGGTCGCGGTCTCGGCGCGGGTCGCGGTGAACCCGTGCGCGGCCAGCGAGGTCGCGCCCCACGGCAGGTCGGTGGCCGGGGTCGAGATGTTGAGCCCGATGCCCAGGACGATCCCCGGTCCGCCGCCGGAGACCGCGGTCATCTCGGCGAGGATCCCCGCGGCCTTGCCCCGCGCCGGCCCGACCAGCAGGTCGTTGGGCCACTTCAGGGCCACCGGCACGTCCGGGGCGAGCTCGGTGATCGCGTCGGCCAGCGCGACGCCCGCGAGCATCGGCAGCCAGCCCAGCCGGTCGGCGGGCACGCCCTCGGGGCGCCACAGCACCGACATCGTCAGCGCCGCCCCGGGCCGCGAGATCCAGGTCCGGTCGAGGCGGCCGCGGCCGCGCACCTGGTCCTCGGCGATCAGCACCGAGCGGTCCGGCGCACCGCGCCCGGCCTCGGCCAGCAGGTCGGCGTTCGTGGATCCGGTGGAGGCGACGACGTCGAGCGCCGTCCAGCCCCCCGCGGGACGGAGCACGGCCGTCCGCAGGGCGTACGGGTCCAGCGGGGTCCCGTCGCCGTGATTCGTCCCGGTCGTCATCACCGCGCACCGTAACGGCCCCGCGACGCGCCGGGGACCGCGGAGGGTGAACGGATCGGTAACGGTGTCGGCGGGACGGCCACCCGGTCGGCTGCGTCGGACGTCACGCCCGGGCCGAACCTACTTGCGGGTTAAGCTCCGGCCTCATGAGCGCCGCAACGGAGCCGATGGCGACCCCGGACAGTGGTGGGGCAGAGCCGGACATCCACACCACGGCGGGCAAGCTCGCCGATCTCTACCAGCGTTTCGAGGACGCGGTCCACGCCGGTTCGGCGTCCGCGGTCGAGAAGCAGCACGCGAAGGGGCGGCAGACCGCCCGTGAGCGGATCGACCAGCTGCTCGACCCGGGCTCGTTCGTCGAGCTGGACGCGCTGACCCGGCACCGCTCGACGAACTTCGGGATGGACGCCAAGCGCCCGTTCGGCGACGGCGTCGTGACCGGCACCGGCACCATCGACGGCCGCCCGGTCGCCGTGTTCTCCCAGGACGCGACCGTCTTCGGCGGCGCGCTCGGCGAGGTCTACGGCGAGAAGATCGTCAAGGTCATGGACGTGGCCGCGAAGATCGGCTGCCCGGTCGTCGGCATCAACGACGGCGGCGGCGCCCGCATCCAGGAGGGCGTGGTCGCCCTCGGCCTCTACGGCGAGATCTTCACCCGCAACGTCCAGAGCTCGGGCGTGATCCCGCAGATCTCGCTGATCATGGGCCCGTGCGCGGGCGGTGCGGTCTACTCCCCCGCGATCACCGACTTCACCGTGATGGTCGACGAGACCAGCCACATGTTCATCACCGGCCCGGACGTCATCAAGACCGTCACCGGCGAGGACGTCGACATGGAGGAGCTCGGCGGTGGCCGGGCCCACAACACCAAGTCCGGTGTGGCGCACTACCTGGCGGGCGACGAGGCCGACGCGCTCGACTACGTCAAGCAGCTGCTGAGCTTCCTGCCGTCGAACAACCTGTCCGAGGCGCCGTCGTTCCCGGCCACCGAGCCCGTCGAGGGGTCGATCGAGGACGGGATCATCGACTCCGACCGCGAGCTCGACACCCTGATCCCGGACTCGGCGAACACGCCCTACGACATCCGCGAGGTCATCAACCGGGTCGTCGACGACGAGGACTTCCTCGAGGTCCAGGAGCTCTGGGCGCCGAACATCGTGATCGGCTACGCCCGCGTCGAGGGCCGCAGCGTCGGCATCGTCGCGAACCAGCCGACCCAGTTCGCCGGCTGCCTGGACATCGACGCCTCGGAGAAGGCCGCCCGCTTCGTGCGGACCTGCGACGCGTTCAACATCCCGGTGCTGACCTTCGTCGACGTGCCGGGCTTCCTGCCGGGCACCGAGCAGGAGTGGAACGGCATCATCCGCCGCGGCGCGAAGCTGATCTACGCCTACGCCGAGGCGACCGTCCCGAAGGTCACCGTCATCACCCGCAAGGCCTACGGCGGCGCCTACGACGTCATGGGCTCCAAGCACCTCGGCGCCGACGTCAACATCGCCTGGCCGACCGCGCAGATCGCTGTCACCGGCGCGCAGGGCGCGGTGTCGATCCTCTACCGCAAGGAGCTCAAGGGCCTGGAGGGCGACGAGCTCGCCGCCAGGCGCGCGGAGCTGCAGCAGGACTACGAGGACACCCTCTGCAACCCCTACATCGCCGCCGACCGGGGCTACATCGACGCGGTCGTGCCGCCGTCGCACACCCGCGGCTACGTCGGCCGGGCGCTGCGGATGCTGTCCACCAAGCGGGAGCAGGGCCCGACCCGCAAGCACGGGAACATCCCGCTCTGATGGCCGCCGAGGAGTCCACCGAGCAGACCCCGGAGGAGCGCCGCGCGCTGTTCCGGGTGGTGCGCGGCACCCCGGACGACCGCGAGCTCGCGGCACTGGCCGCGGTGGTCGCCGCGGCGGCGAGCGCCGGTGGGCCACCCGCCCCGCCGCGAACGCCGGACCTGTGGTCGCACCCCGCGGCCCAGCTGCGCGCACCGCTGCACGCGGGCCCGGGCGCCTGGCGCGCCTCCGGCCTGCCCCGCTGACCACGAGGAACCACCCGACCGACGCCCGGTCCCCGGCACACCACGTGCCCGGGGCCGGGCGTCGTCGCGTCCGGCCACGGGGGTGCCGGTCCACCCGGGGGTGGAGGGTGCGGGTCCACCCGGGATCGACCCCGGCGCCGACGCGACGACCGGGCCCGCGGGGAGATCGTTCTCCCCATGGACGCCACCTCACTCGTCATCACGGTCGCGATCGTCGGCCTGGTCCTCTCCACGCAGTTCCGCGGGCAGTTGGTCGGCGGACGACGCGACGTGACGCTCCCGTTCGTCGTGATCGGCATCGGGGTGCTCACCCTCGCCCAGGCCCGCCCGGAGGTCACCGCGGCCGGGCTGGCGCTGCTCGCCGCCGAGCTGGTGCTGGCTGCCGGGCTCGGGGTGCTGCGCGGCCACGCGTTCCGCCTCGGCACCCGCGACGGGTGGGCGTACCGCAGCGGCTCGGCCGCGCTGCTGGGCGCGTGGGTGCTGACCATCGGTGTGCGGGTCGGCGCCGGGGTCCTCGGCGGGGCCGTCGGTGCCGGACTGCTGCTGTCGGCGTCGTCGGCGCTGGTCTTCGGCGGCAGCCTGCTGGTCCAGAGCCTCGTGCTGCGACGCCGGGTGGCCGCGGCCGGGCTGCCGGTCCGGCCGGACGAGGCACGCCGTGCCCGCGCGGCGGCCTGAGCGTCCCGCCCGGCCCGGCCGCTGTGTCAGAGTGAAACGGTGAGCACGCCCGCCGCCCGCACGGCCCGCCGCGTCGAGCCCGACCGGTCGCCGCTGCTCGGGGTGCCCCGGCGGCTGGTGTCGCTGCTGTGGCTGCCGATCGTGCTGTTCCTGCTGTTCTGGTCGCCGGCCCAGCAGGTCTCGCCGACCTGGCTCTACGCCGGGCTCGCCCCGGCCGTCGCCGGGTGGGTGGTCTTCGCCCTCCACCGGAGCATGCCGCCGGTCGCGACGGTCCTGACCAGCGTCGCGCTCGCCGGGGGCGGGATCGCCCTGCTGGCCGGGTCCGACGGCTGGACCACCTCGGCGGCCTTCCCGATGATGGCGGTGTTCGTGGCCGCACTGCGGCTGCCGTACCGGACCGCGCTGTTCGTCGACGTGCCGGTCATCGCGGCCACCACGATCGTCGTCGGGCCCTACACCTCGGTGTGGGACGCGCTGCTGGTGGTCGCCGCGCTGACCGCGATGGTGCTGTTCGGGATCGGCCGCCGCGACTCCGCCCGCCGGCTCGAGGAGCACGAGCAGACACTCGTCGCCGACGCCAGGGCCCGCGAGGAGCACGCCCGCGCCGAGGCCATCGCCGACCGCGCCCGGGTCGCCCGCGACGTGCACGACGTGCTGGCCCACTCGCTGTCCGCGCTGGCCGTCCAGCTCCAGGGTGCCCGGCTGATGGCACTGCGCGACGGGGCCGCGCCGGACACGATCTCCCAGATCGAGCGGGCCCAGCGGCTCGCCTCCGACGGGATCACCGAGGCCCGCCGCGCCGTGCGGGCGCTGCGCGAGGGACCGGCGCCGGTCGACGTCGCCGAGGAGCTGCGCGAGCTCGGCCGGGCGCACCCGGACGCGACCGTCGAGGTCGCCGACGGGCTGCGCCTCGGCGCGCGGGAGGGCGAGACCGTGCTGCGCACCGCGTAGGAGGCACTGTCCAACGCCCGCAAGCACGCCCCCGGCGCCCCCGTGACGGTGCACCTGCGCCGCGACGGCGCCGGCGCCGAGCTGGAGGTCGTCGACATCGCCGGGACACCTCCGCCGCCCGGCGACGGCGAGGGCTCCGGCCTGGCCGGGATGGCCGAGCGGGCGGCACTCGTCGGCGCCGAGCTGCAGACCGGTCCCACCCGCGACGGCTGGCGGGTCCGGCTCCGGCTGCCCGCCCGCTCCCCGGACCGCGAGAGGATCACGACGTGAGCGCCCTGCGGGTGGTCCTGGCCGACGACCAGCGGATCGTGCGCGACGGCCTCGCCACCGTCCTGGGCCTGCTCGACGGCATCGAGGTCGTCGGCACCGCGTCCGGCGGCGACGAGGCGGTCGCCCGGGTCGCCGAGCTGACCCCGGACGTGCTGCTCACCGACCTGCGGATGCCCGCGGGCGACGGCGTCTCGGCGACCCGCCGGGTCCGCGACGGACATCCCGGCACCGCCGTCGTCGTGCTCACCACCTACGTCGACGACGACGCCGTGGTCGACGCGATCGCCGCGGGCGCCTCGGGCTGGCTGTCCAAGGACGCCGACGCCGAGGCCATCGGCCGGGCCCTGCGCTCGGCCGCCGACGGTGTGTCCACCGTGGACGCCGGCGTGCTGTCCCGGCTGGTCGCCGCCCGCGCGTCGACCGCCCCGGCGGCACCGGTCGACCCGCCGGACGGGCTGACCCCGCGCGAGGTCGAGGTGCTCGGGCTGATCGCCGAGGGCCTGTCCAACACCGAGATCGCGCGACGGCTCGTGGTCGGCGAGGCGACGGTGAAGACCCACGTCAACCACCTGTTCGCCAAGACCGGGCTGCGCGACCGCGCCCAGGCCGTCGGCTACGCCTACCGCCACGGCCTGGCCGGCCGCTGACGCCGTCCCCACGGCCCCACCGCGTCCGGCGAGCGCCGTGGCGACCCGGAGCGTCGCCCGGCACCCGCCGCGCGGGTCGCCGCACACCGTCACCGGTCGCCACGCACACCCGGCTGCCGGTGCCGTGGACACGGCGGGGCGGGTCGGCGGTGGCGAGGTGTCGGCGGCCGGGGCCCCGCGGCTCAGTCGGCGGCGGGGGGTTTCGGGCTGGGAGCGGGCGTGGGGGTGTGCCCGTGGCCATGACCGTGTCCGTGGCCGTGGCCGTGGCCGTGGCCCTGCTTGGCCGCCACGCCCGCGCCGGGCATGGGGGCGGTGCCGCCCAGCTGGATGTCACCGGCCCGCAGCGGGGCGTCGTGGTACTTGCCCTCGTGCGCCAGGATCGGCCGCTGGTCCCCGGCGATCTCCGGGTACTTCTCCTCCAGCCTGCGTCGCTGGTCCCAGGTCCGGCGCATCGAGTCGATGTACTCGGAGTTCCCGTTGTAGACCCCGCGCCAGGTCTGGGGCATCTCGTCCTTGGACAGGCCGGGGCTGGCCTGGCCGCCGAGCGCGAACCCGGCGGGGACCTTGGTCGTCGCGCCGTCCCCGCAGAGCGGGCAGGGCGGGGTGGCCGCGTCCGACATGGACGCGAGGTGCTCGAAGCGGGCTCCGCACCCGCAGCGGAAGACGTAGATCGGCATCGTGCCGCCTTCGATCGGGGCGGCCGGCGGCCCCGGAGGACCACCGGCCGCGACGGTCACCAGTTCTCGACGGACTTCGTGAGGATGTCGGCGATGTCGTCCTCGGTCGGGGTCCGCGGGCAGGTCGCGAGCAGCCGCTGCTGCTTCATCGTCCCGGGGACCAGGTCCGGCACGTCGGCCTCGGTGTAGCCGACGCCGCCGATGCCGTTCGGGATGCCGATGTCGCGCATCAGCCGGGTGAGGACCCCGGGCAGCTGCTCACGCGGGTCGTTCACCTTGTCCGCCCGCGGGTCCATCAGCTCCGCGGCCCGCAGGTGCCGCTCCGGCGCGGAATCGAAGGAGAACCGGAACGCCTCGGGCGCGGTCAGCGACACCGACTCCCCGTGCGGCACCATCGCCTCGTCCTGCGGGTAGCCCTGCGGCCGGTAGTCCTTGACCATGCCCGCGATCGGGTAGGCGTTGGCGTGCGGGATGTGCACACCGGAGTTGCCGAACCCCATGCCCGCGAAGGTCGCGGCCATCATCATGTCCGAGCGGGCCTCGACGTCCTCGGCGCCGCGCTCGACGGCGGCCCGGAACGACTTCGCGAGCAGCGACATCGCCTTCTCGCACCACAGGTCCGAGACCGGGTTCGAGCCGCAGTAGGTGACCCGCTCCTCGGGCTTCTTGCGGTCGAAGGTGGTGTAGTACCGCGCCGTGTAGCTCTCCACCGCGTGGCAGGTGATGTCCATCCCGGCCGCCGCGGTGACCTGCGGCGGCAGCGTCATCGTCAGCAGCGGGTCGATGACGGCCAGGGTCGGGCGCAGCCGCCAGTGGCTGATCCCGGTCTTGACCTTCATCGACAGGATGTCCAGCACGCACATCGCGGTGGACTCCGAGCCGGTGCCCGCCGTCGTCGGGACGGCGATCAGCGGCTTGAGCTGCCCGGGCGGCACCTTCGCGCCGCCGATCGGCTTGTTGATGTAGTCCATCAGCTCGCCGGGGTGGCTGGTGAGCAGGTTGATCGCCTTGGCGGTGTCGATCGCCGACCCGCCCCCGACGGCGACGAAGCCGTCCCACGGACCCTGCGCGCGGGCGTACTCGGTCGCCTTGTTCATCGAGTCGTCGGTCGGCTCGACGTGCACGCCGTCGAAGATCTCGGACTCGATGCCGTAGCGGGACAGGTTGTCGGCGAGGCGCTGCGGCGCGCCGAGCGCGTTCACGCCCGGGTCGGTCACGATCAGGACCCGGGACACGTCGTAGGCCGACAGCTCGAAGCCGACCTCGTCGATCGCGCCCGCGCCGAACTTCAGCGGCGGCGCACCCCAGGTGAAGATCGTCTCCTCGGTGTACTCGGGAACCTCGAACGTCATCAGGTGTACGACCCCTCCGGTGCCTTGCGCAGCTGGTGGATCTGCTCGGCGTCGTGGCCGAACACCATCTGCGCGTTCGTCTGCTCCTGGATGCCGCGCAGCTTCTCCACCGAGGAGAACCAGTCCTCCAGGTTGTTGACGATCGCGGCCGGCGCGGCGGGCGGGCCGTAGCTCGCTCCCATGTAGACCGCGTCCGAGGTGAAGATCATCGTCCCGGTGTCGGGGAGGTCGACGCGCATCGACATGCAGCCGGGGGTGTGCCCCGGGGTCTGGATCATGCTGACGCCGGGGAGCAGCTCGACGTCGCCGGAGACGATCTCCCAGTCGATGCCCTCGTAGTCGGCCTTGAGGTGGGCGCCGTTGAACGGGCCCTCGAAGCCGAGCGCGAACTCCTTCTCCTTGTCCGAGCAGATCATCTTCGCGTTGGTGTTCTTGAACATCTGGGCGTTGCCCGCGTGGTCGAAGTGCAGGTGCGAGAGGACGACGTAGTCGATCTCGTCGAGCCCGACGCCCATCTTGTGTAGCTGCTTGTCCAGGTACTCGTCGTCGGCGACCTGGTCGTAGGGGAAGAACTCCTGCAGACCGGTCGGCGCCCAGCGCGTCTCCCAGTCCGACGGACAGCTGGTGTCCCACAGCAGCTTGCCCTCGTCGGTCTCGACGAGGACGCAGTGCGTGGGCACCTCCACCCAGTCGATCGGGGCGTCCTTCTCGGACCGTGGCTTGATGCTGACACCGGGCTTGAGGAGCAGGAACGGGAGATTGGCGTGCATCGCCCCGCAGGGGATGACGCTGAGCTTGTTCGCCGTGGCCATGAGGGATCCCTTCGTCGCTGGAGGGTTCTGGCAGTTCGTCGCCGGGCCAGTCTCGGGAAGCCCGGGGCAGGCGTCCATGGTCGTATGCGCCTGTCTTGATCGCAGGACATGGCGCGGACAGACATAGGGTCGGGCGCATGAAGCCGGCTCCGCCGTTCCCCGAGCCCAGCCAGGACGCGATCCTCCAGGCCGTCGGGCAGACAGCGCTGGACCTCGCGGACGTCGGCGACCGCGACGTCATGCTCGGCGCCGTACTGCGCCGCACCCGGGCGCTGCTCGGCGCGGACATGGCCTACTTCAGCCTCAACGACCTGCACTCCGGTACGACCTACATCGAGCTGACCGACGGCGTCCGCACACCGGAGTACCGCGCGATCCGGATGCCGTTCGGCACCGGTGTGCTGGGGCGGGCGGCGGCCGGCGCGGGCACGGTCGCCACCGCGGACTACCTGGCCGACCGGGCGCTCAACCACCTGTCGGGGATCGACACGATCGTGCGCGGCGAGGGGGTGCGGGCCATCGCCGGCGCCCCGATGCGCCTGGGCGGGCGGGTCGTGGGAGCGCTGCTCGTGGCCCACCGCGGACCCCGCACCCTCGGCCCGGCCGCCCGGACCGCGCTGGAGCACATGGCCGTGCAGGCCGCCGTCGCGCTGGAGCAGACCCGGCGCGGCGAGGAGATCCGGCGCCTGCGCACCACCCGCGACGACGGTTCCGACCCCGGCGCCCGGCTGCGCCTGGAACACCTCCTGCACCTCGACGAACGCCTCATGGGGGCGATGGCCGGCTCCACCGCCGAGGCGGCCGGGGTGTTCGCCGTGCTCGCCGAGTCCGTCGGGCACCCGCTCTCGCTGCACGACCCGTCCGGGGCGCTGCGCACGGGACGGCGGCTGCTCACCCCCGAGGAGCTGGCCGGGTGGCGGCTGCGGTCGGCGGTCCGCACCTCCCAGCAGGCCGGTGGGGTCGCGATCGCGCACCTGCCCGGCGGCGGGACCTACGCGCTGCTCGCGATCACCACCGCGGGCGAGCACCTGGCGACCCTGGTCATGGAGGGCGCCGACGACGACGCCGTCGCCCGGCTGGCGCACGCCTCGGCGTTCATGACGGTCGCGCTGCTCGTCGAGCGGGCACTGGCCCAGGCCGACGAGACCGCCCAGACCACCCTGGTCGAGGAGCTCGTCGACAGCCGGGTCCCGCCGCGGCCGACGCTGGGGACCCGGCTCGCGCAGTACGGCCTCTCCCCCGACGCCCCGGCCACGGTGCTGGTCGTCGACGTCGACCCGGCCGGTGCGGTGACCGCGGCGCGGGCGGTCCGGGGGCTCGACGGGGCGGGCCGCTGGCTGGTGTCGGTGCACGACGGTCACGTGTGCGTGATCGCCGCCGGGACGACCGGCCCCGGCCCCGCGGGGACCGGCGCGGCACCGCTCGTCGCCGAGGGGCTCGCCGCGGCCGGGACGCCGTCGCTCGTCGGCGCCGCGCACAGCCCCTCGGGCGGGCCGTCGGACCTGCGCCGCGCGCACACCGAGGCCGCCGACGTCGCCGCGGCGGCCCGTGCCCTGGGCCGCACCACCGGGCACGCGGACTTCGCCTCGCTCGGCGCGGTCGGCGCGGTGATCCGGGACCGGACCGGCACCACGTCGCGGGAGATCGTCGGGCGCCACCTCGGCCCGGTCCTCGACTACGACCGGCGCCGGCGTACCCGGCTGGCCGAGACGCTGTGGCACTGGTTCGCCGCGGGCGAGCTGCTCGCCCCGGCCGCCGACGCGTTGTCGGTGCACCCGAACACCGTGCGCCAGCGCCTCGAACGCGTCGACGACCTGCTCGGACCGGACTGGCGCACCCCCGAGGGCCGCTTCCACCTGCACCTGGCGCTGCGCCTGCACCGCGTCGCCGGGCCGGACCGGACCACCGACCCGGTGGCGGACCACGGCTCCGCGGTGGCGGGCCGGTAGCGTCCGACGTCGTGCGCCTGGTTCTCGCCTCCGCCTCCCCCGCCCGCCTGTCGGTCCTGCGCGCCGCCGGGGCCGACCCCGCCGTGGAGGTCTCCGACGTCGACGAGGACGCCCTGCTCGCCGCGCACCCCGACGCCGACCCCGCGCGCAAGGTGACGCTGCTGGCCGCGGCCAAGGCCGCCGCCGTCGCCGACCGGCTGACCGGTGACGGCGTGGTCGTGGGCTGCGACTCCATGCTGCTCGTCGACGGTGAGCTGGTCGGCAAGCCACACGACGCGGAGACCGCGCGGCGCCGCTGGAAGGCCATGGCCGGGCGCACCGGCGAGCTGCTGACCGGGCACGCCGTGCTGCGCCTGGCCGGCGGAGCGGTCGCGCAGGAGGCCGAGGGGCACGCCGGGACCGGGGTGCGCTTCGCCGAGCCGACCGACGCCGAGCTGGACGCCTACCTCGCCACCGGCGAGCCGCTGGAGGTCGCGGGCGCGTTCACCCTGGACGGGCTGGGCGGCTGGTTCGTCGAGGGCATCGACGGCGACCCGTCCAACGTGATCGGGATCAGCCTGCCGCTGCTGCGCCGCCTGCTGGGCGCGGTCGGGGTGTCGGTGGTCGATCTGTGGACGCCACGGTCCTGACCGCCGTGTGGGTGTCGGGGCACGCGGTTACCCTGCGGCCATGACTGTCGGACACGACCCCGACCCGAAGCTCGCCGAATACGCGCACCCCGAGCGCCTGGTCACCACCGCCTGGCTGGCGGAGCACCTGAAGGACCCCGGTCTGGTGGTCGTGGAGTCGGACGAGGACGTCCTGCTCTACGACACCGGGCACATCCCCGGCGCGGTGAAGGTCGACTGGCACACCGAGCTCAACGACCCGGTCACCCGGGACTACGTCGACGGCACCCGCTTCGCCGAGATCATGTCCGAGCGTGGCATCGGCCGGGACACCACGATCGTCGTCTACGGGGACCGGAACAACTGGTGGGCCGCCTACGCGCTGTGGGTGTTCTCCCTGTTCGGCCACACCGACGTGCGGCTGCTCGACGGCGGCCGGTCCAAGTGGGTCGCCGAGGGCCGCGAGATGGTCACCGACGCGCCCGCCCCGGCCCGGGCCGACTACCCGGTCGTCGAGCGCGACGACTCCGGCATCCGCGCCTTCAAGGACGACGTCCTCGCCCACCTGGGCAGGCCGCTGGTCGACGTGCGGTCCCCGCAGGAGTACACCGGCGAGAAGCTGCACATGCCCGACTACCCGCAGGAGGGCGCGGTCCGCGGCGGGCACATCCCGGGTGCCGCGAGCGTCCCGTGGGCCCGTGCCGCCGCCGAGGACGGGTCCTTCAGGAGCCGTGCCGAGCTGTCCGCGATCTACGAGCAGGAGCAGGGGCTGTCGGCCTCGGACGACGTCGTCGCCTACTGCCGGATCGGTGAGCGTTCCAGCCACACCTGGTTCGTGCTGACGTACCTGCTGGGCTTCGACCGGGTCCGCAACTACGACGGCAGCTGGACCGAGTGGGGCAACGCCGTGCGCGTGCCGATCGTGCAGGGCGAGGAGCGCGGGTCCGCGTGAGCTCCACCGATCCGGGCACCCTGCCCCCCGATCTCGCCGAGCTGGTCGACGACTTCGCCGCGGTCGGCCCGAAGGACCGTCTCCAGTTGCTGCTGGAGCTGTCCCAGGAGCTGCCGGACCTGCCCGAGCGCTACGCCGAGACCGCGGACACGATGGAGCAGGTCCACGAGTGCCAGTCGCCGCTGTTCCTCGCCGTCGAGGTGGAGGACGGCGGTGAGCGGCCGGTGCACCTGTTCTTCTCCGCGCCGAAGGAGGCGCCGACCACCCGCGGGTTCGCCTCGATCATGGTGACCGGGCTGGACGGGCAGCCCGCCGCGACGGTGCTGGCCGTGCCGGACGACTTCTACACCGACCTCGGCCTCGCCGAGGCCGTCAGCCCGCTACGGCTGCGCGGCATCGCGGCGATGCTGGCGCGCATCAAGAACCAGGTGCGGGCCGCGACCGCCTGAGCCCCGCACACTCACTCCCGCGACAGCCGGGGTCACCGTCGGTGATCCCGGCTGTCGTCGTCCGCGCTCCTTCCTCAAGTCCACCTCAAATCGGTCACCCGGTCGGGGTGAGCGGGCGCACACTGCTTCGAACGACGAAGTGTCGCTCACCGCAGGGGGTGGTGGAGATGGGCACGAACCTCACCGGGGACACCTGGGGCATCCCGGGTCAGACCTTCCTGGTCCTCTACGTCGTCGCGCTGGTCCTGGTCTCCGGGATCGTGCTGCGCCGGCGGCGGACGATCGCGCAGGGGGATCCGCGCGGCGCCCGCACCCTCGACAGCAGGCCCGAGGACGTCGCGTACCTCAACGGCGGCCCCGAGCTGGCCGTGTACGCGGCCCTGTCGGCCATGCACGTCGACGGCAGTCTGGTCACCTCCGGCCGCACCACGGGCCAGGTGCGGGCGGGCCGGGTCCCCGGGCACGGCGCGTCGGCGCTGCAGCGGGCGATCCACCGCTCCGCGCAGCGTCTGACCCCGGGCCGGATGCTGGGCACCCACGAGCCGGTCCGCACCGAGCTGGCCCGGGCCGCGCAGCGGCTGGAGACCGCGGGGCTGCTGCTGTCCCCGGCCGACCGGGTCCGGTACCGGGCGACCGCCTGGCCGGTCGGGGTGCTCGCCCTGGCCGGTGCGGTCCGGATCGCCGCCGGTCTGGGCGGTGGGCGCCCGGTCGGGTTCCTGCTCGCGCTCGTCGCCGCCACCGCGGTGTTCGCCACGGTGCTCGCGACGCGGGTGCCCGACCGGACCCGGGCCGGGGACGCCGCGCTCACCGTCGTCCGGTCCCGGAACGACGCGCTGTCGCCGTCGATGCGCCCGGACTGGACGGCCGTCGGGCCCGCCGCGGCCGCGCTGTCGGTCGGCGCGTTCGGGGTCGGCGCGATGCTGGCCGCCGAGCCCGCCTTCGCCGAGGAGCTCGCCGCGCAGAAGCTCGCCACGCTCGGTGGGGCGCCCGCCGCGACCGGGGGCAGCTCCTCCGACGGCGGTGGCGTCGTCGGCTGGTCCGGCGGTGACAGCGGCGGGAGCAGCTGCGGCGGAGGCGGCGGGGGCTGTGGCGGCGGAGGCGGCTGCGGCGGCTGAGCCCGCGCGGGGGACCGGATCTGCCGTCCCCACAGCTGCACCGTGGGGGGTGTGAAGCTGCGGGGACGGCTCGTACGGGCGGAGGTGGCGACATGACGGGTGTCCCGGGCGGGACCGGGGTCGGCTGGCGCAGCGGAATCGCCGCCGTCCTCGACGACGTCGACGGTCTCGCATTCCACGAGGTCATCGCCGAGCCGCTGCGCCCGGACGCGGTGCCGGCGTCGCTGCGGCGCAGACCGGTCGTCGTGCACGGGGTGCGGCTGTCGCCCGGCTCGCCCGAGGGCGTCGACCCGGGGCGGGTCGCCCACCTCGCGGCCTGTGCCGCGGCGACGGGTGCGGCGCTGGTCAGCGAGCACATCGCGTTCACCCGGGCCGGCGGGATCGAGGCGGGGCACCTGCTGCCGCTGCCCCGCACCCGCGAGGCGCTCGACGTGCTCGTCGCCAACGTGACGGCGACGCGCGCGGAGCTGGACGTCCCGCTGGCGCTGGAGCCGACCGCGGCCCTGTTCGACTGGCCCGACGACGAGTTCGACGAGGCGGGCTTCCTGCACCGGCTGCACGACCGGACCGGGGCGCCGCTGCTCCTGGACGTCGCGAACGTGTTCGTCAACGCCCGCAACCGGGGCCGTGACCCGCGGGCGGACGTCGACGCGCTGCTCGCCGGGCTGCCGTCCGGGGCGGTGGCCTACTGCCACGTCGCCGGGCACGCCGCCGACGCGGCGGGGCTGCTGCACGACACCCACACCGACCCCGTCCCGGACGCGGTGCTGGCGCTGCTGACCCACACCGTCGCGCAGCTGCCGGTGCCGCCACCGGTGATGCTGGAACGCGACGGCCGCTACCCGCCCGCCGCGGTGCTGCGCGCGGAGCTGGACGCCGTCGCGGCCGCCGCCGGGCACGCGGCGCCGTGCCGGGCGGGTGCGGGCGCCGGGCACGGGGCCGGGCCGGTGGCGGCGCCCGCCGCGGACGGGCCGGGCCCGACGTGAGCGACGGGCTCGCGCGGCGGCAGGCCGCGCTGGTGGCGGCGCTCGTCGCCGGCGGGACGGACCCGGCCGGGTTCGACGCGGCGCGCCTGGCCGCGACCCGGGCGGCGCTGCTGCGCAAGCGGGCCGGGCTCGTCGCCGCGGCGTGGCCGCTGCTCGCCGACGACGCCGGGGCGGACTGGCAGGCCCGGTTCGGCGCCCGCTTCGAGGGCGTCGCCCCCTACGGCCCGGAGCGGGAGGGCTGGGACCTGGCCCGCGAGCTCGCGGCCGCCGGGCGGCTCGGTGCGGGCGCACGGCGCGAGCTGGCCGCACGCGAGGCGGCGCTGCACTACGACGGACGCACCGCCCCGCGACCCCGGAACCGCCTGTCCCGATGGTGGCACCGGTCACGACGGGAACGATCAGGGCCGAGGTCCGGACCCTCGGACGGGTGACGACGTTGCCATCGCCACATTCCCCACCGGTAACTTCCGGCGGCTCTGCTCTTACACTCCGCCTAACCCTGCGCCGGAGCATCGGGCCGGCGCCGTGACCGGAGGAGTTCGACTGTGCCCGCACTGCGCAAAGTGCTCGTCGCCAACCGGGGAGAGATCGCCGTCCGCGTGATCCGAGCAGCGAAGGACGCGGGACTTCAGAGCGTCGCCGTCTATGCCGACCCGGACCGGGACGCGATGTTCGTGCGGCTCGCCGACGAGGCCTTCGCGCTGGGTGGCTCCACCGCCGCCGAGTCCTACCTCGACATCGAGAAGGTCATCGGTGCCGCGAAGCAGGCCGGTGCCGACGCGATCCACCCCGGCTACGGCTTCCTGTCGGAGAACGCCGACTTCGCCCAGGCCGTGATCGACGCCGACCTCACCTGGATCGGCCCGTCGCCGCAGTCGATCCGCGACCTCGGCGACAAGGTGACCGCACGTCACATCGCCCTGAAGGCCGGCGCCCCGTTGGTGCCCGGCACCAAGGACCCGGTGAAGGACGCGGACGAGGTCATCGCCTTCGCCGACGAGCACGGCCTGCCGGTCGCGATCAAGGCCGCCTTCGGCGGTGGCGGGCGCGGCATGAAGGTCGCCCGCGAGCGCTCCGAGATCGCGGAGCTGTACGAGTCCGCGGTCCGTGAGGCCACCGCGGCGTTCGGCCGCGGCGAGTGCTTCGTCGAGCGCTACCTGGACAAGCCGCGCCACGTCGAGACCCAGGTGCTGGCCGACCAGCACGGGAACGTCGTCGTCGTCGGGACGCGGGACTGCTCGCTGCAGCGCCGCTTCCAGAAGCTCGTCGAGGAGGCGCCCGCGCCGTTCCTGAGCGACGAGCAGCGCAAGACCCTGTACGACGCCTCGAAGGCGATCTGCAAGGAGGCCGGCTACTACGGCGCCGGCACCGTCGAGTTCCTGGTCGGCCAGGACGGCATGATCACCTTCCTCGAGGTCAACACCCGTCTGCAGGTCGAGCACCCGGTCTCGGAGGAGACCACCGGGATCGACCTGGTCCGCCAGATGTTCCGGATCGCCGAGGGCCAGGAGCTGGACTTCGACGACGACCCGCAGCCGCGCGGGCACGCGATCGAGTTCCGCATCAACGGCGAGGACGCCGGGCGCAACTTCCTGCCGGCGCCGGGCACCGTCGAGCGGATCTGGTACCCGGCCGGCCCGGGCGTCCGGATGGACGCGGGCGTCGAGGACGGCTCGGTCATCGGGGGTCAGTTCGACTCGCTGCTGGCCAAGCTGATCGTGTGGGGCAGCGACCGGCAGCAGGCGCTGCAGCGGGCCCGTCGCGCACTCGGCGAGTTCAAGGTCGAGGGCATGGCGACCGTGCTCGAGTTCCACCGTCTCGTCGTCGAGGACCCGGCCTACGCCGCCGAGACCCTCGAGGACTTCACCGTGCACACCCGCTGGATCGAGACCGAGTGGGACAACACCGTCCCGCCGTTCGAGGGCGGCGCGGGTGCCGAGGACGAGTCCGGCGAGCGGCAGACCGTCGTCGTCGAGGTCGGCGGGCGACGCCTGGAGGTCTCGCTGCCCGGTGACCTCGCCCTCGGCGGCGGCGGCAACGGCGGCGGCGCGGCCAAGGCGGCCCCACGCAAGCGCGGCGGCAAGGGCGGCGGCGGGGCGAAGGCCTCCGGCGACGCCGTCACCGCGCCGATGCAGGGCACGATCATCAAGGTCGCGGTCTCCGAGGGCGACACCGTCGAGGTGGGTGACCTGATCGTCGTCCTCGAGGCGATGAAGATGGAGAACCCGGTCACCGCGACCAAGGCCGGCACCGTGACCGGCCTGGACGCGGAGCAGGGCGCCTCGGTCACCCAGGGCACGGTCATCTGCGAGATCAAGGACTGAGTCCCCTGGACCAGGTGCCCGCCCCCGCTCCCGACCCGGTGCTCGACCCGGTCGAGATCAACGCCGGGACGTGGTACCTGCGCGGACCACGGCACGACGGCCGGGTGGACGACCGCCCGGCCGTCGCCGCGTCCTGCCGGGACCCGGAGATCCGGCGCTGGCGCAACCGTCCGGACCCGGCCGCCCCGGACTTCGACGAGCAGGTGACCGCGCACCTCGCGGACCGGATCGACGGCTGGGCCCGCGGCACCCGCTGTGCCTGGGCCGTCGCCGAGCCGACGACCGGGGAGATGCTCGGCGAGATCACCCTGGAGCACCTGGACATCGCCCATGGCACCGCCGAGCTGCGCTGCTGGACGCTGCCCGGCGCCCGCGGACGCGGCCTGGCCCGCACCGCGGCCGGGGCGGTCGTGCGCTTCGCCTTCGGCGGGCTCGGGTTGCACCGCGTCACCTGGATGCACGCCGAGCCGAACCGGGCGTCGGCCGCCGTCGCCGCGGCGCTGGGGTTCGTGCCGGAGGGGCGGCTGCGGGAGGCGTGGACCGTCGACGGCGAGCGGGTCGACGTCGTCGTGCTGGGGCGGTTGGTGGGCGAGGGCTGAGGCGGTCCGCGCGGCCCCGTCGCCCGCGCGTCGACAACCGCGTTCCGCGGAACGCGCTGTGCCGACCGGGTCACCGCCCGTTGACCGGCACGTCGCGCCGTTCTAGCGTTCCCGGCGTGTCGCGCACGCCGTCCGGCGCCCGCGGCACGCAACGTCACAACTCCACAGCCGACCCGTGTGCCCGATCCACGGGGCCCGGAACTACCGCCACGCGGAGTACCGCGCCGCGGATCCGCTCGCCACGCAGGCCCAGCCGCGCCGTGAGCCGTCCCAGTTCGACCGAGACGTCACAGGATCCGTCATGCCCCCAGAGTTCGACATCGCGCCGACGACGTTCCATGTCACGACGCACGTCCACACCGACGGCCCGATCCCGGGCCCGCACTCCCTGCTCACCCTGACCTCCTCCGCGTACGGAGCGGACGGGGTCCTGATCGGCACCTTCACCGCCAACCTCCGGGAGCTCCCGGGGGCCACCCTGCACCCGACCGCGCTGGCGACCTGGCGCACCCGGGCGGAGGACTGGCTCCTGACCCGGCGGGCCTCGCGCCCACCGGGTCAGGTGGCGAACGACTACGCAGCCTGGGTCACCGACCTGGGCGAGCGTGCGCTGTTCGTCGCCGACCCGGAGGAACCGGACCACCTGTTCGTCTACTGGTACCTGCAGCGTTTCGCAGGCCGGTGGCCGTTCGCGGGGACCGTTCCCGCCCTCGGCGGGACGCCCCGGCCCTGGGCCCCACCGCCGTGCCCGCTGCGCGGGTGCGCCCCGGTCGAGGTCCCGGAGCCGACCGAGGTGACGGCGGCCTGACCGCGACACACCCCCGTCCGCGCCGATGACCACCGGTGCGGACGGGGGTGTCGTCGTGTGCGGGCTTCGCGATCGCGACCGTTCCGCGGCGAACCGCCGCGGCGACGGCCGGTGCGGGCCTAGCGTGCGCCCGTCCGTGATCCGCCCGTCCGCACCGGAGGCCGACGTGCCCGACATCCACCCGGACCTGCGTGTCGACCCGGCCGCCCCGGCCGGGGCGGCGGAAGCGCTCGACCGGGCCGCGTCCCGGCTGGCCGTCGCGCTCCGCACCCTCGACGCCGACGCCCGCCGGGTCGAGCCGTGGCTGGGGGATCCGGCCAGCGCCGAGGCCGCCGCCCGCTACGCCGTCCACGCCGCGGACGGCCCCGACGCCGCGATCGGCCGGCTGCGCACCCTGCACGCGGAGCTGCTGCGGGCCCGCGACGCCGCCGGTGCCATCGGGCGTGCCTACACCCGCACCGAGGAGTCGACGACGGACGCGGTGAACCGGGGTGTCCGGTGACCGCGCCGCGCTGGGCGGGGCTGACCCACGCCGAGATCGTCGCGATGGTGGCGGCCGGTCCGGGCCCCTCGGCGTCGGCCGGGGCGGAGCGGGCGTGGCGCGACGCCGCCGCCGCGCTCACCGACGTCCACCGCGAGCTGTCCGGGCAGGTCCGTGACCTGCCCGGAGGGTGGTCCGGCGGCACCGCGGACGGCGTCACCGTGGCGTTCGGGTCGCTGGACGGCTGGGTCGTCTCCGCCGCCGTCGACGCGGGCCGCACCGCCGACGCACTCGCCGCCCAGGCCGGGCTCGCCGCGGACCTCCGGGCCCGGATGCCGGCCGCCGCGGCGCCGACGCCGCCGGAGGCCGCACCCACCGGCCCGGCCCTGCTCGACGACTGGGCGGCCGCCGACCTCGCCGCGGGCAACTCGGCCGGCCGGGCCGCGGAGCTGATGGTCCGCTACGACGACGACACCCGCCTCACCGGCGCCCCGTGGACCGGGTGGGGTGCGTCCCCGGTCGTCACCCGCGACGGCACCGCCCCCGCCTCCCCCGCTGTCCCGGCCCTGTCGCCCGGCGGGCCCCCGCCCGGCCCCGGCGGCGACGCGGATCCGGCCCCGGACCCGGCGGGCGGCGCCGGGACGGGGACGACGGTGTTCGCGGGGATCGGCTTCGGCGGGATCACCGCGGCGGTGCTGACCGGGAACGGACGGGCCGGGGTGCCCGGGGCACGGCCGATCGACGTCGGCGGGCCCTCCTCCGGGCCGGCTCCCGCGACCGATGCCCCCCGCACCGGCACGCCCGGCGCACCCGGCACGGACACCGGCACCGGCGACCTCCGGGCCGGTCCGGCGTCCCCCGCGGGCGCCGGCGTCCCGGACGGCGTCGACGGCACGGACCCCGGCGGCGGCAGCACCGCGGTGACCGCCGCGGTGCTCGCGGGCGGGGCGCTCGGCGGGGCCGGGATCGTGATCGGCGCCACGATCCGCCGGGAGCGGCAGGCCCGGGACGGACGCAGGCCCGCCGAGGGCGGCACGCCGCCCGGACACCCGCGCCCCGGCGACGCGGCCGGCCACGGGGCACCGTCCTGCGGTGTCGCCCAGGACCCGCCGGGTGACGGACCTCCGAGCGGGGCCGAGCACCGCCCGCCCTCCGGCGATGCGACGACCAGCGGCACCCGCGCCCCCAGCGGCACCCCGGCCGCCGACGGTGGGGCGCCGCCGGCGTCCGGTGGCCCCGCCCCGGACGGCGCCACCGGGAACACCGTGCCCGACGGCGGCCCCACGCCACACGCAGGCCCCGCTCCCGGTCCAACCACGAGCGACCGACCGTTCCCGGACGGAACCGGCGGCGGTGCCGCCCCCGGAGGCCCCGACGGTCCCCGGAGCCCGGTCCACCACGGCGTCACCACCGGTGACCTCGCCGTTCCCCACCCCGACGGCCCGGCGCCCCACGGCGCCGTCACACACGCCCGCCACGCCCCGCCGCCGATGCCGACACCGGGCGACCCGGCCGTCACCCCCGCCGGGGTGCCGGTGGGCGCGGTCCCGGCCGCCCCACACCCGGTCGCGGCGACCGTCGGCGCGCCCGCCGACCCCCGCACCCCGGCCTGGCGCCTCGTCGCCGACGAGCACGCCGCCCCCGACGACCCCCCGGAGCAGCCCGGTGCCCGACCCGACCCCGGCGTCCTGCGCCCCGACGCCCGCTGGAGGGGCCGTGGCTGAGCCCGCGCCCTGGACCCCGTCGGCGCCGTTCGTGCTCACCGGCGCCGAGTTCGACGTCGTCTGGGAGCACCTGGGGCTCGGCGCCACCCCGGTGGCGCTGCGGCTGCCCTCCCCCGGGCGCACCCGCGAGGAACGACGCCGGGTCGTGGCGGCCGGCGTCGGCGGGCTGCGCGCCCGCGGCCTCGCCGGTCCGGCCGGACCCGACCCCGCGCTAATACGGCTGCTGGCCCTGCTCGCCCGTCCCGACCGCCATCTGGAGGTGCGCGGCCGTCTCGACGACGGGCCGCTGCGCGCGGTCGCCGCCGAGCGCGACGGCGACGGCGTCCTCGCCGTCCACACCGGCGGAGCCGTCACCGTCACCGCGGCGGGCTCACCGGCACACGCCGCGGTGTCGGCCCTGCCCCGGCGCGCGCCGGGGCCCGGGCCCGCCGTGGCCCTGCCCACCACCGAGCTGGCCCGCCTCCTCGACGCGGACGCACACACCGATCCCGGCACGGACGGGGGCGACGAGCAGCGGGCCCGGCTCGCACCGCTGCTCGCCGGGCCCGCGCACCGTGCGCAGATCTGTGCCGTCCGGCACGACCGCTGGGGCAGCCCGTCGCGGCTGCCGGGGCACGTCGCCGTCGTCGACACGCCGCGAGGGCGCTACCGGCTGACCCGCGGGACCGGCGCGCACGGCGGACCGGAGTGGTCCACCCTCGCCCCCGCGGGCGACGGCGAGCTGCGCGACCGGTGCGCGGAGCTGTTCAGTCCAGGTCGGAGTGCTGCATGAGCTGACGGCCCGCCTCGGTGATCGACCCGGACAGCGACGGGTACACCGAGAACGTGTGGGCCAGGTCGTCCACGCCGAGCCCGTTCTGGACCGCCATCGCGATCGGCAGGATCAGCTCGCTCGCGACCGGGGCGACCACGACACCACCGATGACCACGCCGGACGCCGGGCGGCAGAACAGCTTCACGAAGCCGCGGCGCAGCCCGCGCATCTTGGCGCGCGGGTTCGTCGACAGCGGCAGCATCACGGTGCGGGCCGGGACCTCACCGGAGTCGATCGCGTTCTGGCTGATCCCGACGGTCGCGATCTCGGGGCGGGTGAACACGTTCGCCGCGACGGTCCGCAGCCGGATCGGGGACACGCCCTCGCCCAGCGCGTGCCACATCGCGATCCGGCCCTGCATGGCCGCGACCGAGGCGAGCATGAGCACCCCGGTGCAGTCGCCGGCCGCGTAGACGCCCGGCTCGGAGGTGCGCGAGACCTTGTCGACGGGGACGAACCCGCCGCGGTCGGTCTCGATGCCGATCTTCTCCAGGCCGAGGTCGGCGGTGTTCGGGATCGACCCGACGGTCATCAGGGCGTGCGAGCCCTCGACGACCCGGCCGTCGGACAGCGTGACGCGGACGCCGTCGCCGGTGTTCTCGACCGAGTCCGCGCGGGCGTGGGCGAGGATCTCGACGCCGCGCTCGGCGAAGACCTCCTCGAGCACGGCCGCGGCGTCGGCGTCCTCGTGCGGGAGGACTCGGTCACGGCTGGAGACCAGGCTGACCCGGCAGCCGAGCTCGACGTAGGCGGAGCAGAACTCCGCGCCCGTCACGCCCGACCCGATCACGATCAGGTGCTCCGGCAGCTCGTCGAGGTCGTAGAGCTGGCGCCAGTCGAGGATCCGGTCGCCGTCGGGCCGGGCGGAGTCCAGCACCCGCGGGGTGGCCCCGGTCGCGACGAGGACGACGTCGGCGACGAGCTCCTCGACCGTCCCGTCGGTGTGGGTGGCGGTCACCTCGTGCGCGGCGCGGGCCGCGGCGGGCCCGGCGAACTGCGCGGTGCCGGCGATGATCCGGACGCCCTCGTCCTCCAGCCGGGCCCGCACGTCGGCGGACTGGGCGAGAGCGAGGGACTTGACCCGCTCGTTGACCGCGGGCAGGTCGACCGCGGAGTTGCCGCGGTCCACCAGCACGCCGAGGTCCTCGGCACGGTGCAGGTCGACCCGGACGGCCGCGGAGGAGATGAAGGTCTTCGAGGGGACGCAGTCGTAGACGACGCAGGCGCCGCCCATCCCGTCCCGCTCGACGACGGTCACCTCGCTGCCGTGCTGTGCCGCGACGAGTGCGGCCTCGTACCCGGCCGGTCCGCCGCCCATGATGACGATGCGGGTCACGGGAGATCCCCCTGGAGAAGTCGGTGGTGGTGGACCGGCAGGCGGTCCCGCCCGCCGGCGTCGACGGGGCTCACAGTACGCGTGTCCCATCATTACGACCGGGCGGGTCGAGGCCCCGCCGGGCGCCCCATTACCCTGCACGCGTGCCGCTGTATGCCGCGTACGGGTCGAACATGGACCCCGAGCAGATGAAGGAGCGCGCCCCGCACTCGCCGATGGCCGGGACCGGGTGGCTCCAGGGCTGGCGGCTGACGTTCGGCGGCGAGGACTACACCTGGGAGGGCGCGCTCTCCACCGTGGTGGAGGAGCCGGGCTCGCAGGTGTTCGTCGTGCTCTACGACGTCCCCGAGCACGACGAACGCCAGCTCGACCGCTGGGAGGGCGGCGAGCTGGGCATGCACAAGAAGCTGCGGCTGCGCGTCGCCACCCTCGACGGCAGCGTCCTCGCGTTCATCTACGTGCTGAACGCCTACGAGGGCGGGGACCCGTCGGCCCGCTACCTGGGCGTCATCGCCGACGCCGCGGAGACCGCGGGCGCCCCGGACGACTACGTCAACGAGCTGCGCAGCAGGCCCAGCCGCAAGTCCTCCCCCGGCAACCAGTCCTGACCGGCCGCACCGGCTGACGACGACGGCCCGACCCCCCGCGAGGGGACCGGGCCGTCGTCGTTCACCGCGGGAGACGGTGGTTCAGGAGGCCGCCTGCGCCAGCGCGGACAGCGCGGCCTGCACCAGCACCCGCGACCCGAACGGCAGGGCCCGCTCGTCGAGGTCGAAGGTCGGCTGGTGGATGTCCCGCTGCTTGCCGGTGCCCGGCCACACCCCGAGCCGCGCCATGGCGCCCGCGGAGTGCTCCAGGTACCAGGCGAAGTCCTCGCCGCCCGAGGACTGCTCGGTGGAGGCGTCGGCGGCCTCGCCACCGACGGTCACCGCGGCGTCGCGCAGCATCCCGGTGGACACCGCGTCGTTGACGACCGGCGGGACACCCCGGACGTGGTCGAGCACGTAGCCGACACCGGTCGGGGCCAGCACGGACGCGACGAGCGCCCGCAGCTTCTCCTCGAGCTCGGTCCAGGTGGCGTGGTCGGCGGTGCGGAGGGTGCCGCGCAGCAGGCCGGACTGCGGGATCGCGTTCGCCGCGTCCCCGGCGTGCACCGCACCCCAGGTCAGGACGGTGCCCGAGCGCGGGTCGACGTGGCGGGTCAGCAGCAGCGGCACCTGGGTGGCCAGCAGCCCGAGCGCCTGCACGAGGTCGGCGGTCAGGTGCGGGCGCGAGGTGTGCCCGCCCGGGGAGGTCAGCCGGACCTCGATGAGGTCGCAGGCCGAGGTGATCGGCCCGACCCGGGTGCCGAGCCGTCCGACCTCCAGGCGCGGGTCGCAGTGCAGTGCGAAGATCCGCTGCACGCCCTCCATCACGCCCTGCTCGACGGCGTCGAGCGCGCCGCCCGGCTGCACCTCCTCGGCCGGCTGGAACACCAGCCGGACCCGGCCGGGCAGCGACGGCGCGGACTGCAGCGCCAGTGCCGCGCCGAGCAGCATCGCGGTGTGCGCGTCGTGCCCGCAGGCGTGCATGACGCCGGGCACCTCGGAGGCGAACGGGAGACCGGTCTGCTCCTGCAGGGGCAGCGCGTCCATGTCCGCGCGCAGGGCGACCAGCGGCTCGCCGTGCCCCACCTCGCAGACAACACCGGTGCCGCCGCGCAGCGTGCGCGGCTCCAGACCGGCCCGCAGCAGGGTCTCCGAGACCCGCGCGGTCGTGAGGTGCTCGCGACGGGCCAGCTCGGGCTGGGCGTGGATCGCGCGGCGCCAGCCGACGATCTCGCCCTTGTGCGCCCGCATCCACGACTCCAGCCAGGCCGGACCCGTGCCGGAGCCGAGATCGTCGACCGCGGGATCGGTGATCTCCGGGAGCTCGGTGCGGGTCTGCAGCGCAGTCACCTTGTCCTCCTCGTACTGGCCCTCGGCGGGAACGGCCCGCATGCCCGCGGTCGACGCGGACGGCGTTCGGTCGTCTCCCACCACCCATGATGGTGCTCACCCGTCCGGCGGTGTTCCAGTCGAAATCGTCCGTTCCCGTCTCGGGGCGGCAAGGGGTCGGCGAGCTGCTGCCAGCGGGTTCACCGCTCCAGGTGAACGGCCGCGTGCGACCGCTCCTCCCGTCGGCGAACGGCCGTCCTCGCCGTTCACCGGCGGTTCGGACGCCCGCCGCGGGGAACTCCCGGGACGACGACACCGGCCCGCGGCCGGAACGCCACCGGACCGTGACCGTCCGCACGCCCGGCCCGCCCCGGCGGCCGTCCGGCGTCCCGGAACGACCAGCTTCGTCACGCACCGTCACCACTGCGCACCGCCGGTGACGACCTCGGCCGGGAACGGTGTGCGGGAACGGGCCGCGCGGGCACGATGGAACAATCGGCGGCGTGTCCGTTCCCGAGGGCGAGGTCCAGCGCCGACAGTTCGCCGGGCGGTACCGCGTCGACGGTCCGCTCGGGAGCGGCGCGATGGGCACCGTCTGGTCGGGTTTCGACGAGGTACTGCACCGCCGCGTCGCGCTCAAGGAGCTGAAGATCCCCGACGGCATCCCGGCCGGGGAGAAGCTGGAGCTGCGGGAACGCATCATGCGGGAGGCCCGGGCACTGGCCGGGCTGTCGCACCCCAACGTCGTGACCGTCTTCGACGTGCTCGACTCCGGCGGCGACGAGCCGCTGGTGGTCATGGAGCTGGTGCCGTCGAAGAACCTGGCCGCGGCGATCACCGAGCTGGGCAGGCTCGACGCTGCGCAGGCGGGCGTCGTCGGGCACGGCACCGCGGCGGCCCTGCGGGCCGCCCACCGGGCCGGGATCACCCACCGCGACGTGAAGCCCGGCAACGTCCTGATCTCCGACGACGGCCGGATCAAGCTCACCGACTTCGGCATCGCCCGCAACGAGTCCGACGCGCCGATGACCTCCGCGGGCCTCGTGCTCGGCTCCCCCGCCTACATCGCGCCCGAGGTCGCCGCGGGCCAGCCGGTCACGCCGGCCGCGGACCTGTGGGGCCTCGGCGCGACGCTCTGGGCCGCCGTCGAGGGCCGCCCGCCCTACGACGTCGACGGTGACCCGGTCCGCACCATCACCGAGGTCGTCGACGGTCCCGTCCCCGCGCCGACGGTCACCGGCCCGCTCGCCGAGGTCATCGCCGGGCTGATGGTCAAGGAGCCGTCGGGCCGGATGCCGCTCGACGAGGTCCGGGCCCGGCTGCGCCCGCTGCTCGCCGACCCGGACGACCCGATCTTCCCCGGCTCCCCGGACGTGCCGACCGTGATGGCGCGGGTGCCCGCACCGACCGGCGCGGCCTCGGCACCGGCACCGGCACCGCCGCGGGTTGCCGCACCGCCCCCGCGCGGCCCGGTCGGCCCCACCGGCACCGGCACCTACGGCCGCGTCCCGGCCGCCGACCCCGTGCCCGCACCGGCACCGCCGCCCGCCGAGCCGCCGCGCCCGCGGCAGGCCCGCCCGTCGTCGCGGGGGGCGGCGCCCGCCCGTACCGCGGCGGCCGGCCCGACCACCGTGCTCGGCGCCGTCCCGCTGGTGCTCGGCGGCGCCCTGATCGTGCTGCTCGGCGCGCTCGCCGGGTTCGCCGGGGTCCGCGCGCTGGCCGGGCAGGAACCGCTGTCGACGGTCACCGTCGCCACCGACCGGTCGCTGCGCACCACCTACCCGGA